>WNGA01012318.1_pt1 | contig 11062 bp, 4 predicted proteins | sample 5400061 | NCBI WGS metagenome assembly WNGA01 (sample SAMN13153366, study PRJNA577476) | soil metagenome | isolation source: 100 cm soil or saprolite under grassland replicate 2 | place: USA:California | collected 2016-06-15
GGGAACCCGTGTGAGAGACGGCCGCGCGGCTCCCCGCTTCCGAGCGGCCCGACTTCACCGCGATGATCGGCTTCCGTTTCGTGACATCCCGCGCGATTCGCACGAAGTTGACCGGGTTCCCGAAGTTCTCGATGTACGCGAGGATCGTCTTCGTCTGCCCATCGCCATGCCACGTCGCGAGGAGGTCGTTGAGGCTGACCTGGGCCTTGTTCCCGAGCGAGCAGAACTTCGCGAAGCCGATGCCGAGCGACTTCGCGTGGTCCAAGATCGCGATCCCGAGGGCCCCGCTCTGGGAGACCAGCGAGATGTCCCCCCGGAGAGGGGGTGTGGGCGCGAACGTCGCGTCCATGCGGACCTCGGGGTCCGTGTTGATCACGCCCATGCAGTTCGGGCCGATCATCGTCATGCGGTACTGGCGGCAGAGGGCGAGCAGGCGTTCCTCCCGTTCGATCCCCGCCCCGCCGACTTCACGGAAGCCTGCCGTAATCACGACGACCCCCGGGACCCCTTTCTTCCCGCACTCCTCGATGGCGGCGAGAGCGACCTCCGCCGGCACCGTGATGATCGCGAGGTCGACCGGCTCCGGGATCGCCAGCACGCTCGGGTAGGTGCGGATGCCGTGGATGCTCGTGGCCTTCGGATTCACCGGATACAGGGTCCCCTGGTACTCGTTCACGATCAGGTTGCGAAGGACCGCGTATCCGATCTTCGCTCGGTGGCGGGATGCGCCGATGACCGCAATGGATGTCGGGGAGAAGATCGCGTCGAGGCCGGCGCGGCTCACGGAGGCGCGAACTTCCCCGGACGTAATGAAACTTGTCGCATCCGAAAGACGACCCGGCGGGGTCCCAGTCCTCGGCAGGTTATCGCACACGATAACGGCGGCACGTGGGTAATATATCGTCGGGGGAAACGGGGAGGCGTTCCGCCGGGCCTTTCGGCTCGGGAGCCATCGTCCCCATGCGCCCCCACGATTCTCCCTCGGCCATGCGAAGCATCGCCCTCGTCCTCGTTCTCCTCGCGGCGGTGTGGGGCGTCCTCCTGCTCACCGCCCCGTCGGTCGCCGCGACGCACTACGTCCGTGGCCTCATCACGACGGACACGGTGTGGGGCGCGGATGCCAACGACACGACGTACGTCGTGATACGGGATGTGACGGTCCGAGCGCCCGCGAAACTGACGATCCAACCGGGGACGACGGTCAAGTTCGACCCGGGCATGCATCTGTTCGTCGAAGGCTCTCTCGTCGCCGATGGCACGTCCGGGAAGCTCATCACGTTCGGGCCAAACAATACGGCCTCCGTGTCTCCGTGGGCGGGGGTCCAGTTCAACGCGAGTTCGTCGGGTTCCGTCTCCTGGTCTTCCTTCGACCGCGCCGATCGGGCCGTGACCGCGCTCTCCAGCTCCCCGTCCCTGCACGACAATACGATCCTCCAAGCGGGCATCGGCTTCGCCCTCGTGTCCTCGGGCAGCGACGTTTCGCACAACACGATCCGGCGGGCGGCGGTATTCGGCATCTACATGAACGCCTCGAGCGGCGCCGTCGACGGGAACACGATCAATGGGACCGCCGTGGCGATCGACGTAGAGCAGCCATCGACGCCGACGATTTCCGCGAATACGATCACCAACGTCAGCGGCGCCTTCGCGGTCGGGATTTTGGTCTCTGGCGCCACGGCGGACGTTTCATCGAACGTCATCACCGGAGTTCTGGGAGCCCGCGGCGGGAACGGCATCGCGCCGGGAGCCGATGGACGCGACGGGGCGATCGCGCTCGGGATCTTGGTGACGGGCGCGCCCTCCGCCTCGATTGTCGGGAATACGATCGATACGATCGTCGGCGGCCGCGGTGGAGACGGCGCCGCGAACACGGGTGGCACGGCCGGTCGAGGAGGGAGCGGGGGCGCCGCGGCCGGCATCGTCGTCGCGTCCACCCCGGACGCCCTCGTGCAAGCGAACACGGTCACCGGAGTCAGCGGGGGTCGCGGTGGCACAGGCGGCGGAAGCGGCTTCACGAGCGTCGGCGGCCGCGGCGGGGACGCCGGGACGGCGATCGCCATCGAGATCGCCTTCGCGGACGTCGCCGGGCAGGTCGAGCGAAACCAGATTACGGTCGTGAGTGGAGGCGTCGGCGGCTCCGGCGGACACGGCCTCGCGACGGATGGGAACGGCGGTGTCGGCGGCGACGCGAACGGCGTCTTCCTGGTTTCCGTCGCGCAATCGAACACGACGTCGAACACGATCCAGGTCCTTCGCGGCGGCCTGGGTGGCAACACGAGCTCGAACGGCGCCGGCACGGGTTTCGGGGCGGGGGGCGGCGGCGCGACCGGGATTGAGGCATTGTCCGTCATCCGGTCTGCCGTCTTCGATTCGAACACCATCTCGACGCTGACGGGCGGCGATGGAGGCCGCGGCGTCCGCGGCGGTCATGGCGGCAACTCTACCGCGGCGGTCGCCCTCGGGAACAACGACGCGGCGTTCAACGCCACCGCGCTCACGGGGAACGACGTTCAGGCCGTCACCGGCGGCGCGGGGGGGATCGGAGGGCAGTTCGGCGGCAACGGGGGCAGCGCCGCCGGACTTGCGCCGATTCTCGTGAGGCCCACACTTGCATTGAATTCGATTGCCACCCTGCGGGGAGGCAACGGCGGGGACGCGGTGGATGGCAACGACGGTGGCCGCGGAGGCGACGCGATCGGCATCATCGGCGGCTTCGTCGCGAACGGATGGTCCTCGGGCGACTCGATTTCTGGGGTCACGAAAGGAGCCGTCGGTGCGGGTCCGCCGGCCCAGGTTTCGTATGCGGACGGCGTCTACATCCTGGGAAACGCGACGTTCACGTCGCGCCTGACAATCGACAACGGGACGTTCTCGTCCGTGGGCAGCTACGATTTCTACGTTGACAACTACACCGAGGCCGTGGCCCTGAACACGCCGTTTGTGACGCATTCCGTCCATGCTGCAGGCAACCTGACGGTCCGAAACTTCCTCGAGGTCGACGTCTACTGGCCGAACGCACTGACGCTCGTCGCCGGGGCGCACATCCTCGTCGACGACAACGGATCGCCGATCTGGGATGCGTCGACGGCAAGCGGAATCCAGTCTTGGATCTTGGTGACGGACCGGCGGTACATCAACTCGAATACGGCGACGGACAACCTCACGACGGTCAAGGTCAGCTACGGGTCTTACGACTTCCAGAACAATCCACGCGGAGTCGACATGGCGACGAGCCACACCGAGGTGTTCGTCATGATCGACCGGGATGCTCCGACGTCCGCGGCGAGCGCCCTTCCGGCGTACAAGAACTCGCGGACGTTCTCCGTCGGGTATTCGGCGAGCGACGGAAACGGGACCGGCGTGGCGAACGTCACCCTCTGGTACCGCACCGGCGGGAGCGCCACGTGGACGTTGTATGCCACGCAATCGGGCAACATCGGCCAATTCAGCTTCACCGCCGCCGCCGACGGGACCTACGAATTTGCGACTACCGCCATCGACGTCGCGGGCAATGCGGAGGCGACCCCCGGGGCGAACGACACCTCGACGATCGTCGACACGATCCGGCCGGGTTCCCATGTGGACGCCCTGCCGGCGTACGAGACCTCGAGTTCCTTCCTCGTGTCGTGGTCTCCGGACCCCGGCGTCACGGACATCGCCACGTTCACGATCCAATACTTCACCGGGGGCGGCTGGGTGAACTGGCTCGTCAACACCCCGTCCACCTCGGGCACGTTCAACGCCGGCCAGCAAGGCGCGTACGCATTCCGTTCGATTGCGACGGATGCGGCGGGCAACGTCGAAGTGGCGCCGGCGGGCAACGACACCTGGACGATCGTCGACACGATCCGGCCGTTCTCGCACACTCGGGCCTTGAGCCCTTACCAGACGTCCACGAGCTTCGCGGTCTCTTGGGAGCCCCAGCTCGACACGACGGACATCGCCAGCTACGAGATCGATGTGCGCGACAATGGAGTCGGGTGGACGATCTGGATTCCGTCGACGACCGCGGTGTCGGCGACCTTCGCTTCGGGCGTGGACGGGCACACGTACGAATTCCGGTCGCTCGCGACGGACCGCGCAGGAAACGCCGAACTCCCGCTCTCCGCCAACGATTCGTGGACTATCGTCGACATGACGCCTCCGGACTCGTCGATGATCGCCCTCCCCGCGTACGAGAACACGCTGCAGTTCACCGTCTCGTGGGGTCCCGTCGGTGGGACCTCGGACATCGCCGCATATCGCGTGCAGTCGAAGGACGGTGCGGGCGCATGGACCGACCTCGCGGGCTACACCGACACGACGCTCACGAGCGCCTCGTTCGTGGGCTCGGACGCCCACGTCTACGCGTTCCGCACGACCGCCCGAGACCGTGCAGGGAATGTGGAACCGACTCCCTCCGGGAACGACACCTGGACAATCGTCGACGTCACGCCTCCCCGCGTGACCGCAGCGGAGCCGATCGGCGCGAACACCAACACGACGCCGTTAATCCGAGTCGCGTTCAGCGAACCGATGGACCGAAACTCGGTAGAACAGGCCTTTAACATCACGCCCGCAATAAACGGTGCGATCGTGTGGAGCGCAGACTCTCGGACGATGACGTTTACACCCGCACGAGAACTCCAGGCTGGCACCGCCTATTTCGTCGTCATCAACTCGGGTGCCCGGGACCGGGCAGGCAACGCGATGCTCCAAGCCAGTTTCGGCTTCACGACGGCCTCCGCGGGCCTGACGCTCTCCGACTTCTGGTGGGTCCTCCTCGTCGTCGGGGCGGTGGTGGGCGGGACCCTCTTCCTCGTCATGCGGCGCCGGACGGCCTCCGCTTCGAAGCCTGCGCCGGCCGCGTCCGCCAAGAAGGGGAGCGAGGCGATCCTCGAGGACGTCTTCCTGCTGTACCACCGGGACGGCTTGCTGATCAAGCACGAGACCCGCCGGCTGCGGCCCGACATCGACACGGACATCCTGAGCGGCATGCTCACGGCGGTCCAGGCGTTCGTCAAGGACGCCCTGCGCGGCGACGACTCCGGGGACCTGAACGAGATGACCGTGGGCCACATGCATATCCTGATCGGGCGCGGGAAGTGGCTCGTCCTTGCCGCGCGGATCGAGGGCGACGGCTCGGAATCGTGGACGGACCAGATTCAGCGCTGCATCCAGGACATGGAAGACCACCATTGGGACCAGCTCGAGGACTGGGACGGCGACATGGCCCTGGCGGGAGTCCTGGCCCCGTACGTCAAGAAGCTGATCCGCGGCGAGTACGCGTAGCCTGGACGGCGGCTCACGCGGCCAGCGTGCGCGGTGAGCCACGATGAAACCGCGGAGGCAGCCGCCCCTCGCGCCAGAAGACGAAACGGTGATCGCGCGCCGGTTCGACCGCGGTTCGCGGCCGGTCCGAGTAGGCCGAATTCAGATCGACGGGGCCAGGTTGTCCGGCTTTGACCTCCCGGGCGTCACCGGCGGGTTGTCCGGCATCCGCGGGCTCAAGACCGACGCTCGGGCGCGGGGCGGGACGCGCGGACCGGTCCCGCGCGCCGTCCGCATCCGGCTCGATCGTTTCTACGCTCGGCCGGTCCGATTGCACGCACGATGCTCCATGGTCGACCGCTGTCGCCTCCCTGGCACGGATTTTCCATTTCATCGTTCGGACGTCGTTCGTCCTATCGACGCACGCACGCAATTCGTCGTCGGTTCGGTGAGAGTTTGCGTTTGTCGCATCTCCAGTACCGATAACAAAAGCTTTAATTTCGGATGCCACTTTCTAACAAGGGATGGGACGAGGCAGTCTCTTGTTCCATAGACTCGTGTCGAGAGAGCAGATGCTGTCGAGTCCGACCGGCTCGCGGACACGTACGTAGGGAGATCAACGAATGGCGAGCGATGAGGGCGACGGGAAGGTGTCGAAGTCGGCGGACGACGTGCGGGATGAATTCGAGGAAAAGATGGACCGCCTGCGTCGGCAATACGAGCGGGACCTACACTCCTTCCGATATGAGATCGAGGAGCGGGAGTACCGCCTCAAGGCATATGAGGACAAGTTCAACAAGATCAAGCAACCGCCCCTCCTCTACGCATACGTCGTGCGGAAGGAGGGCCCGGATCTCGACGGTAACCAGGTGGTCGTCGCCCGGGCGGCGGAACTCCTGAAGGTCTCGACCGGCCTCGTGGACAAGGCGCAGCTGGGCGTCGGTCAGTATGTCTGGGTGCATCCGCAGACGTATGCGATCGTCGAGGGCAGCGCCGTTCACAACGAGGGCGTCATCGCCAAGGTCGCCGACATGATGGACGGCAAGCTCGTCATCTCCGTCGAGGGCGACATGGAGAAGCGGCTCATCGACTGCGACAAGGGCGTCTACAAGAAGCTGAAACCCGGATTCCAGATTAGCGTCCTGCCTCCGACGATGGAGGTCCTCGACGTCCTCCCGAACCTCGAGGTCAAATCGCTCCTGCTCGGCGAGAAGCCGAACGTCAAGTACACCGCGATCGGCGGGTTGATGGAGGCGATCGAGCGGATCAAGGACGTCGTCGTCCTGCCGTACCAGGAGGCGAAGCTGTTCGCGCAGATCTCCCTCGAGGCGCCGCGCGGCATCCTGCTCTACGGTCCGCCGGGCTGCGGCAAGACGCTCCTCGTGAAGGCGATCGCGACGGAGAACGACATGACGTTCTTCAACGTCAGCATCGCGGACGTCCTCTCGAAGTGGGTCGGGGAGAGCGAGCGGATCATCAAGGAGATCTTCCGCCAGGCGCATGAGAAGAAGCCGAGCATCGTCTTCTTCGACGAGATCGAGGCCCTCTTCACGGTGCGGGGCATGATGGACACGTCCGGCGTGCACAAGAACATCATCGCGCAGATCCTGAGCGAGATGGACGGGCTCGTCGAGCTGCACGACGTCTTCGTGATCGGCGCGACGAACCGCGCGGACCTCGTCGACCCCGCCTTGCTCCGGCCCGGGCGGTTCGACGAGATCATCGAGATCCCAAGGCCCGACCGGAACGCGGCCGAAGAGATCCTGCAGATTTACCTGAACGAGGACCTCCCCGTCGCCGCCGGCCTGGAGGAGCAGTCCGGCGGGCACAAGGAGGCCGTCGAGACGCTCCGCCGCTACATCCTGGACGAGCTGTACGGCGAGAACAAGTGGGTCAAGGTCAAGCTCGACGCCGAAGCGAAAGAAGCGATTAAGACGGTGAAGCGGAAGGACATCATCTCCGGCGCGATCATCGAGGCCATCGTGACCACCGCGAAGAAGAACTTCGTGAAGCGGGTCATCACGCTCAAGAAGCCGGAACGGAAGAAGGAAGGCCTCAGCCTGAAGGACCTCGAGATGGCGATCGACGAGGAGTGCAAGGAGCACGCGATCACCGAGATGTACGTCTACGAGAAGCGCCAGCGGGAGGTCTTCCGGACCGGTGCGGACCCGATGGTCGGGTGACGCATGAAGAAGATGGTCCAGGGGACCGAGCACGAGTACACGCTGTACTGCCGCAAGATGGGCACGATGGGGTTCGATCCCCACATGATGGCCCTCGACCTCCTGCGGGACTCGGACCTGCACCTGGCCGGCGAGTTCATCACGAACGGCTCGCGCGTCTACTACGACGTCGGGCACTTCGAGGTGAGCACCGCGGAGACGACGAACTTCCACGACGTCGTGACGTGGGAGAAGGCGGGCGAGAAGATCCTCGACTGGCTCCGACGCATCATGGAGGAAAAGTACACCGGCGAGACGAAGATCCACGCCTTCAAGAACAACACCTCCCCCGACGGGACGTCGTACGGATCGCACGAGAACTACTGCGTCTCCCGGGACGTCGCCTTCCCGGGGCGGTTCATCCGCGAACTCGTGCCCCACCTCGCGACGCGAATCATCTTCACGGGAGCGGGGGACATCGTCCGCGGGAAGTACGTCCTCTCGCCGATGGCCTTCCTGACGTCCCAGGTGATCAGCGGCGAGACGATGCACGACACGGGCATCCTGAACACCCGCGACGAGCCCCACGCCGACGGACGCCTGTGGAGGCGCCTTCACGTGATCGTGGGGGACGCGCTCATGAACGAGACGGCGATCATGCTGCGGCACTTCACGACGTCGGCCGTGCTGCAGCTGATGGAGGCCGAGCAGCTCGATGACGTGCCCCGCATGAAGGATCCGATCCGGGACCTGTGGCACAACGTCGAGATCCGGAACCCGGAGCAATGGACCGTCGAACTCGAGGACGGCAAGATCGTCTCGCCGATCGACATCCAGCGGTACTACCTCGGGAAAATCGAGGAGATCGTGGAGGACGACTGGGAGCACCGCGCCTTGCGGATGTTCGAGGAGGTCCTCGACGACCTCGCGAACCGGCGGTCGAAGGACGCCGCGCGCCACGTCGAATGGCTGGACCGCTACTACGCGATCCAAGAGGCGGTCGACAAGAAGGCCGGGCCCGAGGTGGACATGATGGCCTGCAAGCAGTATTCCGAGATCGCCGCGGAACGCTCACTTTTCTACAAACGGCAACGTGCCGGCCTCGTGGACCGCATCACGGACGACGAGGCGATCAAGCGGGCGATCCGTGAGCCGCCCGAAGACAGCCGAGCACATCTGCGCCGGGAACTGTGCGACACCTTCAATATCGAGATGATCGATTGGTCGGTGCTGATCGTGAACGACGGAACGAGGCGGCGCATCGATTTGCTCGATCCCTATGCCACTAAACTGGAGGTACCGTATGCAACAGCAAGCTGAGGAAAAGCCGAAGAAGCGCAAGAAGCAGGAAAAGAAGCTAGAATTCGAGGCTGGCAAGGTCTTCACCCCTGGCGAAGTGAAGGAAGAGGACTTCGAACTCGATCTAGAGTCGGCGAAATTCAGAGCTCAAAAAGGCGAAGGTGGCGATCGCCGGGCCTGAATAGTTTCACCGACCCCTGGCCTCAATCCTCTCTAGTGGCTGCGATATGCTCATTCGGTGCTTTCAGCCGAATACCTCGCCGGACTGCTGGACGGCGAAGGATCTCTTTCCTTAGCCCGACGATACCACCGGGATCGGTCGATTGAGTACTCTGTGCGAGTCGCCGTCTATAATTGTGACAGACCTGTCTTGGAAGCAGTCCAAAAAAGCTGAGGCGGACATCTCGCTTCTGTCGGGCCGAGGCGTCCTGAATGGCGAGCTTCGCACTCTCTGATTTGGACGAACTCCGCCGCGGCCGGAGTCCTACGTGCCCTCGCGCCCCATTTGCGCGTCAAGGCGAGGCATGCTGCGGCGCTATTGCGGTTCCAGGCTCACGTCAATGAGTCCGCGCGTTCTCGCAATCCAGAAGGCCGGTTACTGCCAATCACGCGACGAGAACAGAGGATTCGGGCTCGGTTTCATGCTCAACTCAAATCAATGAATCGCCGAGGAAGCCCAGTGCGATCCTGGGGGAAATCTGGGGCGAACTCGTCGGTCCACGCGGCTAGAATCTCAGGCGAGTATCTCGCCGGATTTGTCGACGCCGAAGGGTCACTGATGATCGCGAAGTTCAGAGCCACCAGCCCTGGGAAGTGGTACTACAGAGCGAGAGCGTCGCTCGACAATGTGGACGGCCAAGTACTGAGGGAAATTCAAAGGACCTACGGAGGAATTCTTTTCAGGCAGCGCCGCAGGAAATCAGGTTGGCGCGTGGTATACAAATTGGTCTGGACAGGAGATCGAACGGAGCGCCTTCTGCATCCGATCTTGCCTCACCTTCGCGTCAAGAGGAAACAGGGGGAACTCCTTCTACGGTTTATCCAACACAGAAGTCAAACGAGGCTACGCCAAATTGGAACCCGGGCCAGCCCCCTCCCGGATCGGGTTATCGCGTTGCGAGAGGGGTACCATGCGAGAATGCGTGAATTGAACGCCAGAGGGCCACGGTAAGCACGCTGGTCCAAACCTACCAAGTCTGCCGACGGGCTCGGGCAACTTGATATCGCCCGCCCGCCTTCCAGCGACCTAGCATGCCCACCCATGTCGAGACGCTCGATAACGGGCTCAAGGTAATCCTCCGGCCGATCCCCGACACGAAGGCCCTGTCGACCTGGGTCGTCTATCGCATCGGCTCGCGGAACGAGGTCCCCGGCATGACCGGCTCGACGCACTGGGTCGAGCACATGCTGTTCAAGGGCGGCGGCAAACTCGGCAAGGGCGACATCGACCAGATGATCTCCCGCCTCGGCGGCAAGATGAACGCCTTCACCGACACCGACTACACGATGTACTTCGAGACGATCCCCGCGAGCGCGATGGACACGGCCCTGATGATCGAGTCGGAACGAATGCGGAACGCCGCGTTCGACCCGAAGGAGGTCGAGGCCGAGCGGACGGTCGTCATCAGCGAGCGGGAAGGCGCGGAGAACCAGCCCGAGTTCGCGGTCGAGGAGGAGCTGTGGGGCCTCGCGTTCCACGTCCACCCCTATCACTGGACCGCGATCGGCTACAAGCAGGACCTGGCGACGCTCTCCCGCGATCCCCTGTACCGGCACTACCTCCGGTACTACGCGCCGAACAACGCCTCCCTCCTCCTCGTCGGCGGCTTCGATCCCGCGGTCGCGATGCAGCACATCCGCGAGGCGTTCGCGCCCCTCCGACCGGAGACCCCGCCGGACCCGATGCGGCTCGTCGAGCCGGAGCAGCGGGGCGAGCGGCGGAGCGACCTCGCCCGGCCGGGCCCCGCGGACCTCCTGTCCGCCGGGTGGCACATCCCGGCGGCGGGCCACGAGGATACGCCGGCACTGATCCTCCTGTCGACGGTCCTCGGCGGCTGGCGGGGGCTCGTCCCCTTCGCCGCGGGCGATTGGCGGCCGCGCTCGAACCGACTGTACCGCGCCCTCGTCGATTCGAAGCTCGCCACGGACGTCGGGGTGCGGCACGAGATCAAGATCGATCCGTCCCTCGTCCTCGCGAACGTCACCCTGGCGGAGGGCGCGTCGCTCGACCGGGTCGAGGAGGTCCTCGACCGGGAGGTCGAACGCCTCCAGAAAGGGGTCCCGCCGAAATCGGAACTGGACCGCGCGAAGCAACAGGTCCGGGCGTGGGCGCGCTACGAACAGGACGGGGT
>WNGA01022796.1_pt1 | contig 11062 bp, 10 predicted proteins | sample 5400061 | NCBI WGS metagenome assembly WNGA01 (sample SAMN13153366, study PRJNA577476) | soil metagenome | isolation source: 100 cm soil or saprolite under grassland replicate 2 | place: USA:California | collected 2016-06-15
TCCAACTGGAGGGCTATCTGGGAAAACTACTCGCGGAAAAGACTGGCGCTAAGGTCGATCTTCGATCTCCCAAGAAGCCCTTTCGGGGAATTCTTGCCGGATCTCTTTTCCATCTGGGACTAATCATGCACCAGCGCCCCAAGGGGAGCATACATCGCCGACGCCCCCGAAAACGAGCCGTCTTCCATCCCAGCACCATGCCCCCAAAACTGGCCCGATGCCTGGTGAACTTGTCAGAAGTCAAAGAAGGAGAGACATTTCTCGACCCTTTCTGCGGGGTCGGCGGAGTTGCAATTGAAGCAAGCCTTCTCGGCTGTAATGTTGTTGGTATGGATGCTCTTTCGCGAATGGTTCGATCGGCCCGAAGAAACCTTGCTCATTTCGGGCTCAAATCCCATGGCCTAGTCAGAGGGGACGCCCGGAACATTCCATTGCGCCGTGTCGATGCGATCGCCACGGACCCGCCTTACGGGACCGGAGCTTCGACCCTCAAGTCTACAACAAAGGATATCCTAGCTAGCTTCCTGCCCCAGGCAAAGATGATCCTGTCTCCTGGGGGTAAGGTTGTATTTGCATCGCCATTGGGAACCGGGGCCGTTGATCTGGCCGAGTCTCAGGGGTTCAAAGTATTCGATCGCCATGAGTTATACGTGCACAGAAGCCTGACGAGAGAGATTCTGGTGTTGGGAGCAGAATAGATGCCTGCGGGTATCGATGTCATTTTCCTAGGCACCGGGGGCAGTCTTCCTACCAAGGAAAGAGGTCTGCCCGCGGTGGCTCTGCGTCGCGATGGGGAACTCTTCCTGTTTGATTGTGGCGAGGGGACCCAGCGGCAAATGATGCACGCGGGACTCGGCTTCAACCGTCCAATGTCGATTATGATCTCCCACTTGCACGGAGATCACATTCTCGGATTGCCCGGACTCCTCCAAACCATGTCATCATTGATCAGAGACAAACCCCTAGACCTGTACGGTCCCGAGGGCATCTCCAGTTATCTAGCCTCCCTCCGTCGAACCCTTGGTTTCGCCGCAAACTTTCCCGTACGAGTCACAGAGCTCAAGCCCGGACAAGAGGTATCTAAGAACGGCTACAACATCAAGACGACCAAGGCATTGCACGACATAACCTGCCTCGCCTACGCTGTTGTCGAGACAGATCGCCCTGGCCGGTTTCACCCCGAAAAAGCAAAGCGGCTAGGCGTTCCTGAGGGACCATTGTGGAAACAGCTTCAGATGGGCAAAGAGGTCAAGGTCGAGGGGAAAACAGTCACGCCTCGCCAGGTTATCGAGGAACCACGCCCCGGCCTGAAGATCGTCTATGCCGTTGATACTCGTCCCTCTGACGAGGTAAAAGCACTGGCGAGAGAAGCGGATCTTCTCATGCACGACGGAGGATTCGCCGAAGACAGGCGAGACAAGGCGAAAGAGTACTTCCATTCAACCGCCAGAGAAGCCGCTCGGGTCGCAAAGGTTGCGCGAGTTCGCAAACTTGCACTAGTCCACATCAGCGCCGTTACACGGGATGACTCCATTCTCCTCAAACAAGCAAGAAGCGTGTTCAAAGCAACACTGGTTCCCAAGGACCTGATGGTCTTATCGCTGAAGCGCTCGAAGTAGGAATTACTCAAGCAAATCCGATTCTAGTCTCTTCTTCGTTCTTCTCGCTGTCCCGCTAGCCAATCAATCAACTGGTCAGGGTTTTCCGCTTCAACAATTACCTGTATTGGACCCATAGGGGATTCGCCCTCCGGCGCCGAGAACGACACGTGGCCCGCATACGCAGCCTGCTTGTTCAGGTAGAAAACTAATCGGTTGCCTTCCACAGATCTCCTTAGGACAGATCTCGCCGCGGCACGAATTCTGTCACGCTGAAGAATCATCCGAAACCTCTCGAGAGAAGACTGATCCTTCCCGTCGAGAATCACCTTCCCACTCCACTCGTCTACTTGTCGAACCTCCACTTCGCCTCGAAGAATGTTGGTTACAGCCTTCTTGACCTTCTCAGCGTCCTCGGTTGGCCGGATTTCCGCTTCGCTGTGTACGAGGAAGCTCAGTTCGGGAGTGTCTTCAGCAGACGTGCTGTCCGCCTCTTGAGGTCGTTCTTCGTATCCTCATTCTCAACCACTCGATCGGCAACTGCAATGAGTTTTCCAACCCCGACCTTCAGCTCTCTCTCATCGCGCTCTAGAAACGCTGTACTTCTTGTTCAGTTCCTCGATCTCCTCGATGTTCCTCGCGCCCTCATAGACGAAAATGTTCGCATCGATCTTGTCTATGAGGGGAGCCAACCGCTTGGCGACCGCACCCATCCCCTCCTCCTCTCTGATCTTGAGCATTATCCTCCCGATGTTTTTTCTGCTAGGTGACAAATTCCTCCGCTTCGCCTCGGCCCTGATAATATCCCCGGACACGAATACCGGAACCCCACGTTTCGCTGCAACACTGGACGCTAGGCTCTTGCCAGCCCCGGGCATTCCGACAATTACAATGACAGTCTTCGACTTCGCCTTGTCCATCGAGGTCCGCGCACGTTGGCGGGAGAGTGTTATAGCTCTTAAAAATGGGCCGGATTATCTGTAACAAGGATTTGTCAGAGGACCAAGTCCGAAGCTTCATCTCGATAGACTTCGAAGATCAGCAAGTTCTATCCCGCATAGCCTCGATCTTGTCCTCGTTGCAAGCGCTGGGCGGAGATTTGAAGGCTGTCGAGGGAGAGAATATTCATCTCACGTTGAAATTTCTAGGAAACGTATCAACGCCTCGACTGGCCGAGGTCAAGTCCTCCCTCAAGCAGCTCACGTTTCAATCGTTCACAGCGGAGATCAAGGGAGCAGGCGCCTTCCCAAATCTCAAACACATGAACGTAATCTGGGTCGGAGTGAACGAGGGCTGGACTCAGGTTGAGCAAATCTACGAACAAGTCGAGAAGCTCTTGTCCGGCGTTGGTTTCAAGAGGGAAAACCGCCGCTTCAGTCCTCACATCACGATAGCCCGGGTTCGGTCGGGCAGAAGGAGAGACGAGACCGCCAGTTTTCTTCAGCACCTAAGCGAAGAGAGTTTCGGCACGATCACTGTGGACAAAGTTCGCCTCAAACAGAGCATCCTCTCGAGCTCCGGCCCAAAATACTCGACCCTACTGGAAGTTCCTTCGCAGTTAAGATAAGGCATCAAGCGGTCCACTTTCAAATACTGACTCGTTACGTGGAGCAAGTTGATGCCGAATTCCATTCAAACCGTCTTGGACCAAGTTGCAAAGAAGGTCGTTCCCAGCCTGGCGGAAAGGGAACGAATGTCTCAGCTAGCTGAGAGACTGAAAGGCCAAGTTCAGACCGTACTAGACAAAGCGGGAATCGGAGGCAGCGTCTCGATACAAGGATCCTTCGCCCGGGACACTTGGTTGAGTGGAGAGGCCGACCTGGATATCTTTGCATGCTTTCCTCCCACGATGGATAGGCAGGAATGGACTGAGAAGGTGCTCCCTACGATTCGAAAAGGAATCGATGCTAAGACCGTCGATCGATATGCTGAGCATCCCTATCTGGAATTCCACATTGACAACATCCGGGTGAATCTAGTTCCCTGCTATTCCGTGGAAAAAGGCCAGTGGAAAAGCGCAACCGACAGGACACCATACCATACCGAGTACATGAAAGCGACTCTGACGAAAGAAATGCGCCTCGAGGCTCGGCTCCTAAAACAGTTCATGAAGGGCATCCGATCCTACGGCGCCGAGATAAGAGTTGGAGGATTCAGCGGAATGCTCGTCGAAACCCTGATCCTACACTACCGATCATTTCTAGAGACACTAGTTCAAGCTTCGAAATGGAAGCCCGTCGTCTTTCTGGATATCGAAAAGCCGATTGGCGGTCAAGATTCTAGAGCTCGAGAGTTCGGCTCTCCATTGGTCGTAATCGACCCCGTAGACCCAAATCGAAACTTGGCGGCCGCCGTCAGAGATGATAAGCTATGGGGATTCGTGGCCGCTTCAAGAGAACTGCAGAAGAACACAGGCATGTGGTACTTCTTCCCCTCGAAGTCCAAACCAAAAACCAAAGCCCAGTTTTCCAAACTGTTGGAGCATCAAGGTCGAGATGTTGTGGCCATTTGTTTCGAGCATGCACGGATAGTGCCAGACGTTCTCTGGGGTCAACTGTTGAAAATCGAGAAATCGATAACAGATCTTATGACTCGACAAGATTTCTATCCCCTCCGGTCGACAGTCTGGAGTGACGAAGCCCGATCAAGCGCCATCCTTTTCGAACTAGACACTTTGATCCTAGCCGAGGTTCAACTGCGCGAGGGTCCTCCCGTTTCGAAGATGGACGACAGCCAAGGATTTCTAGATAAACACCTAAATGCGAGAGACACCGTTCGCGGTCCATGGATAGAGGCCGATCGATGGGCCGTGGACAAAGAACGAAGAATCCTCTCGGTCAACCAACTTATCGCTGTAGCCCTCAAGGATCCGAGGCTCGGTCTGACCGTCCCTGACCAACTGAACAGCTCCTTCCGCGGGAACGTGAAGGTTTTGGAGAACAGGAAGATTCTCGCGTTGCTTGGACGAGAAGGTTTTGACCAGGCGTTGTCAGAGTTCTTGGCGGCGAAGCCGGCTTGGCTCAAAACCCATCACTAGCACCGCTGTCATCTCTAGCAAATCCGCCCTACAATCGCCTTGTCGCATATCCGAGTGGTGACCTGGATCAGGTCGAGTCCAGAATTCGCCAGTTGAGCGAACTAGAGATAACCTCGCTAGATTTCCAGGGCCCGCTGAAAACCGATCGTCTATCAGTCCTTGGCAAAGGAGTCGTTGGAATTGTGGTCATAGGGGTAAGAGGCAATCGACGAGTCGCTGTCAAGATTCGAAGGGTTGATGCGCGACGCCCGAGCCTGATTCACGAGGCCGAACTTCTGATGGCCGCAAATTCGCTCAAGGTGGGACCCGAATGCTTGGGCGGCACGGCCGATGTATTAGCGATGGAGTTCATCGAAGGCTTGTCCTTTCCACTATGGCTAGAGAGCCTCACAGGCAGAGGGCGAAGAGTCCGTGTCCGGAGCGTCGTGAGACCCCTGCTGGAAGAGTGCTTCAGAATGGATGCTTATGGGCTCGATCATGGAGAACTCAGTCGGGCTCACAAGAACGTGATCGTGTCGAATGATGACGGTGCTCGGATTCTGGATTTTGAAAGTGCCAGCCTAGTGAGGCGACCTAGCAATTTCACGTCTCTAACCCAGTACTTGTTTCTCGGGGGTAGCATCGCCAAGAAAATGGCCAAGGTGTTGGGACCCGTGGATAGAGACGAGCTGCTGAAGTGTCTGAGAGACTACAAGGCCGGTGGATGGAAAGGCGCCTTCGAGGAAGTAACCAAAATACTACGTTTGAACTAACCTTCGGAATTAGGCTGTCTTTTTGTCGATGACACCGAGCCGTCTCGCTCGGTTCTCGGCGTACCTGAACGCAAGGAGCCCCAATGCCAGGACGATGATGCCTCCGAGGATTGCCAATCCGAGGTAGGAGAAGTAGGAGTACATGTCTCCGTAGATCATCGCCTGTCGAGACGCTCTCATGAATTCAGTAAATGGTAGCACGTTTGCCACGTCTGATACAGGATGTGGAAGGGCGGACACAGGGAAGAGAGCTTCTGAGAAAACCATCAAGAGTCCTGCCACGTAAGTCGGAAGTGCCCATTCAAACTTCGTCGCGAACAATGCGTAGGCACTGAGCAGGAGTCCAAGTCCAAGGGCGGCGAATATGTTCATCACCATTGCAAGAAAAAGTAGACTGATAGAAACGGGAGTCACGATGAAGGGTATGTTCGTGTGGAATACCGACGAAAGAATGTAGAAGGATAGGATCAGAGATACGATGACCGTCAGTGTCGATGTGACGAAAGACGCGAGGGTCCTCCCTGTCAAGTAAGGTAGTGAAGAGTGTGGAGAGATGTAGACTTGGGGAAACACGTAGGTCCACTTTCCCTCTGCTATTGCTAACGTAGGGACCCAAGAGTAGGCTGCGACGTGTGCGTAAAGAGCGGCACCGATTAGGATGAAGGCGAGCAGACTCGGGTCAAAACTTGGCGGGATATTGTTGATGGAGCCGACGTAGTAGACTGTGGATGCGGCGATAACGCTGGCGAGAGGTCCAACGGTCCGGAGGATAAATCCCACGAGAGGGTTGGTCCAATTGAATTCTCTGTACCATCCAACTCGTACCGACGCAACCATGGCTTTGAGGCTGCTCATTTTTGTCTCACCGCAATTGTACCTGTTCTTCTGCCCTTGTTTTCAAGGAACTTCAGCGCTTTAGATGACGCGAAGAGTAGAGCTATTCCCATGATGGCAAGAGCTAACAATTCAAGGTCAAGATAGATTTCTCCGAAACCCTGGCCGAAAAACAGCGTTCTCCTCAGCGCATCCATGCCCAATGTGAGAGGAATGAGGGATGCTCCCGCCTGAACAGCAAGGGGGAACGGAGAGAACCCTCCTGTTGAGGGGAAGTAGACCCCCGAGAGGAGAGATACTGGCTCGTGGAGGGCTTCATTTACGGAATCTGCCTCTCTGCCGTATGCGAGGTAGAGCGAGGACAGTGCCATTCCCATCGCATAGAGTGACGCGAGAGTCAGAGCGAAGACTGAGATAACGGCAGGCCATATGGCGTTGATTGGCGGGTGGAAGATTGCCCAGCCGAGAAGCGCGACCATAGCCGCGGAGGGTGCGGTCCCGAGAATCCCGCCGAGGGACATGCCAACCAGTATCGCTGAGATGGGCGCGGGGGAGCTGATGTAGATTTCGAACAGTCCTACTTGTTTGTCCCAGTTGAATTGGCTAGCCATCGACCATAGCACGTTCCCCCAAAATGAGATCATTACTCCACCAAGGATCGCGAATCCCGTGAATGAGTTTAGCCCGTAAGCTCTGTAGACCATTGTCAGGGAGAACGAAGTGAAGAATGGGAATCCGACGTTGACCGCCACCCAGAGCGGTTCCCCGTAGATGCTCTTCGCTCGAACCCACAATCGGGCGTATGCGGTTCTGAGCCACGGGTTACTGGGAAGCTTCATGTTCTCTCTCCCTGAACCCTCTGCCGACTAGGGCGACGAAGACTTCTTCTAAGGTGGCTTGTTGTCTCCAGTTTGACACAACTGTCATTCCTGACTTCCGAACTGAGTCGATTACGGATTGGGCTGATCCATCGTCGTCAACGACCACCTGAATCCGTGATAGCCCTCTTTCTTCATCGACCGATGCAGTATAGCCCTTGACTCCTTCAAGCTTGATCAGCGGTTCAAGACTTCCGGGGGGAGGAGGGGGCGAGACCTCTAGGACGAGAGAGGGGGCTCCTAGGGATCTTTTCAGGGCCGCGGGAGTATCGCAAGCGAGTATTTTGCCTTTGTCGATAATTGCTACCCGGTTGCAGATTGCGTCGACTTCAGCCATGTTGTGAGTTGCAATTAGAATTGTTCTGCCATACTCTTTTGCCTGTTTCAGAATGTACTCACGTATGCTCAACGCGGTCATGACGTCGAGACCTATTGTTGGCTCATCAAGGAATACGACCTTTGGATCGTTGATGAATGCTCTTACCAGGGTGACTCGCTGCTTGTAGCCGGTGGAGAGTGCGTAGAATTTCCTGTCGAGATAGCTCTGAAGCCCTAGCATGTCTGATAATTCGTTTATTCGCTTATGTGCCTCTTCGGAGGGTATTCCGTAGAGTTGGGAGAAGAACCAGAGGTTTCCACGGGCGCTGATAAAATCGTAGCCCGCTCTCTCCGCGCCACTGGCCATGTTGATCACGGCCCTGATTTTCTCCGGCTCTTTTTCCACATCAAAACCCATTACTCCGGCCTTACCTGAGGTCGGTAGAAGAAGTGTGGAGAGTATTCTGATTATGGTCGTTTTTCCCGCCCCGTTTGGGCCTAGAACGCCGAAGATCTCGCCTTTTCGGACTTGCAGATTCACGCCGTCGAGGGCTGTGACTTTGCCCTCTTTGCTATTGAACTCGCGTCTAAGTCCATCTACTTGGACTGTGATTTCTGTATCGACGCGATTCATGACGTTCCGTAACCCTGCTTGGTCTTCCCGGATTTTCGGTGCGTGATTTAACCGTTCGTCGAGTACGTTCAAATTCTCATCGACCGCCGTGTCGCTCCGGCGCGTTTCAAGCAAGATTACCGGACCCGTTGAGATAAGGGTTGTTTGAACGACTCACCAAAACCGGTCTTTCAACGCCTCTCTTTCGGCCTCCATTATCGCTTCAAAGAAGCCGTTTGTGGGTTTCTGGTGTTTTCGGAGAATGTCCGCCGCCGCTTCAGGGGTCACTCTTCTCCCGGCTAGCGTGTAGACTGCGAGTCTGCCGTACTTGTTGACAAGCTTCGCCGTCTCCTCTGCTCTCGATAAAACGTTCTTTTCTCTCTCAGAGAGATGTGTTCCATTCTTGGAAAGAATCTTCTTCATGTCCTCATCAGAGACTGCCAACGCAGCGAGAGTCTTCGATCCGCATTCAGGACATTCCAGAGCAGCGGGGATGTCCTTGACTCTTTTCATCTCAACATACTTCCAGCAGTTTGTACAGACGATCGTCTTTACCTCATTGAGGATTCTCGCCTTTGCCGACCCGACCAGGATCTGGCTGAGTTTTTCAGTTGGGATCAAGTCTGTCTTTCGACTGATCCGCTCAAGGCCGATCCTCGCAATCGGCGTTGCTTCTCCCGCTACCGTCTTGACTACCTTGAGCTGAATCTCGTGCTTCGCGATGGCTTGCAGAACTTCCTTCGTGTGGGGGACGTCCATGTCCCTTTCCAAGGTTTCACGAACAGCCTCGTCCATGATGACTGTTCCCTCGAAGCTCTTCGCGAGCTGGCGAAGGGTTATGCTGCTGAAATCCGTCCACTTCGAGATCGCTCCAAACCTTCTCGCGACGTGGACGAGCCTTCGCTTGAACAATCCTGTTCTCTTCGACGCAGTTATCGCAACCTCGTTCACCTCAATCTCGGAGAGGCGACGGACCATTTTCACAACATCATTGGCATCTACTCCGCCGACAGCTTGGAAAACAATTCTGTAGGGATCTTGCTGGATCCCGACGCTGACTCCTGCCTCGTCGGATAACAAGTGTCCGATGAGCCGGGCTAGTGTCCTGTTGACCAGCGTTCCTAGGTGGGAGTTGACGATGATGAAGTCATCCCACTCCTCAACGGTAAGAAGGTGATCGTTTGGGACCGGAAGTCCCTGTTCGTGGTCCGTCGGATATTCTTGGCTGAGGGTCTGGGCTATCTCCTTGATCTTCTGGCCTTCTTCGTACAGTTCTCCTACTTTCCGTCTTATCTGTCCAACTTCGCTGGCGACTTTGTGGGGTACAGGTATCTCCTCGCCCACCCAGCTCGGTATAGCCCCTGTCGGGTCGGAGATCGGCTTCACGAAAATCTTGTCACCTCTGATACTCTGCATCATCCACGGCGTTCCCCGGACAATGAACTTCGTACCCGGTTGGCCATACTCGGCCACGAAAGCTTCGTCAAGCACGCCGACCGCCGTGTCAGTTTCCTGCTCTATGACGAGGTATTGCTTCTCGTCAGGTATCATGGAGAGCTTGTTGAAGTAGTAGGTGTAGAGGTCTTTGACTCTCGACGGCCTCATCACCATCTTGTCCTGTTGCGAGACCCAGGCGAGGCGTGGAAAACGCGAGTGCATGTAGCTCGCCACGGAGGCGATATCGTCTTCAGTCACGTTTCGATATGGATACGCTTTCGATATGAGTTCAACAAGTTCGTGATAATACCATTTTCGGTTCTGTATCAACAATCCCGCAAGCTGGTGGCAGAGCGCATCGAGCGGTTTCTCGGGAACCGACACTTCCTCCAGGTCCTCACTGAGGGCCCCTCTGGATATCACGAGCGCTTCGAGAGCGTCGTCTGAGTCGCTGGCGATGATCACTCCATCGGCCATCTTACCAACACTATGGCCCGACCGTCCGACCCGCTGGATGACAGCGGTTATCCTAGATGGCTTGGCCAGGCTTCCATGATGGATCGAGATTGGAAAGTCGAGGTCCCAGACCTTGAACCTGCTCGCTAACACTTCGGCGATAGATCTTGTGTTCGTGAACAGGATGACTGACTTGTGGTTCTTGATCATCTCTTTCATTATCCGGAGCCTGGCCGCGACCTCGGGGTGAGTGAAGATTTTCGAGGCCAGTTGATGATCCGGCCCGGTTGGTTCGGGAAACAGCACCTCCAGCCGCATTTTTCTCGCAACAGGAATCCGGACGATCTCTACTGGTCGATTGCTTCCGACGAGAAATGCTCCGACCTTTTCAGGCGATCCAATCGTTGCTGAGAGTCCGATTACTTGGAAGTCTCTTTGTGTGATCCATCGGAGCCGCTCAATAGCTATTGCCAGTTGGCTGCCCCTTTTGTCCTCGGCCAGTTCGTGCACCTCGTCGATAATTAGGAACCTGACTTCTCGAAGGTGTCTTCGCATGATGCGGCCGGGCAGAAGGGCCTGGAGGGTCTCGGGGGTCGTGATCAGCATGTCAGGGGGATTGCGAGCGTGGGCGACCCTCTCACGGACTTCTGTGTCCCCATGTCTCACGGCCACTCTGAGGTCGATTTTCTTTCCCCACCACTCCAGTCGATCCAGTAGATCCCTGTTCAGCGCGCGAAGTGGGGTCATGTAGAGAATCTTGACACCTGGGCCTCTATCCGTACTCACCAAGAACCGGGTGAATACTGGAAGGATTGCGGATTCGGTCTTTCCGCTTGCTGTGGGCGATATTAGAAGGACGTTTTTTCCTTCGAGGATCGGGGGAATGGCCTTTTCTTGGGCTTCAGTTGGTTTCTCAAATCCTCTTTCCTTGACAGCTTCCGCTAGGGGTTTCGGGAGAAGGTCAAAGACCGTCGAAGACAATTGGACACGCAGGTCCTTGGCTGTTCGATAAAAACCTAGAAAGCGTTAAGGGGCAATTGTTTGAGGGTTGTAGGTTTCAAAGAGCTTTGGTGCTGCTTGAATAAGGATCTGGATAAGGCGTGGAGAGAGAGATTGGTGAAGAACCATCTTGACCTTAT
>WNGA01012321.1_pt1 | contig 11060 bp, 11 predicted proteins | sample 5400061 | NCBI WGS metagenome assembly WNGA01 (sample SAMN13153366, study PRJNA577476) | soil metagenome | isolation source: 100 cm soil or saprolite under grassland replicate 2 | place: USA:California | collected 2016-06-15
GCCAGCCGGTCCGCCTGCATGGCACGGTGATTGACATCAGCCAGCGCAAGCAGGCCGAGGTCGATGCGAAACTATCTCACGATGCGTTGGCGCACGCTTCGCGCGTGGCAACGATGGGCGAGCTTTCGGCATCCTTGGCGCATGAGCTGAACCAACCGCTCAGCGCAATTCTCAGCAACGCCCAGGCGGTCCAGCGCTTCTTGGCGACCGACGCCCCCGACCTCGGCGAGGTCCGTGAGGCGCTTCACGACATCGCCGGGGACGCCAACCGCGCCGGCGAAGTGATCCGCCGAATGCGGGCAATGGTAAAGGGGACCGAGATCGAGCTTTTGCCGATAGACCTTGATCGGTTGATCCGGGACGTGGCGGAGCTGCTGCACAGCGACGCCGTCATCAGAAACGTAACGGTCTCTCTTGAATTGACACCCGATCTACCGCCAGTGCGTGGCGATCAGGTTCAGCTGCAGCAAGTCGTGCTCAACATCTTGCTGAACGCATTTGAGGCCTTGAACGGGAAGCAAACTCCCGAGCGCATCGTCACCGTTCGCGCGGCGCCGCTCAATGGTGAAGCGATTCGCGTCAGCGTGATAGACCGCGGGACCGGCCTGAGCGATGAGCAACTGGGTCGATTGTTCGAACCGTTTCAAACGACGAAGCCGCACGGACTGGGAATGGGGCTGGCGATCAGTCGCTCCATCATTGAAGTTCATGGCGGCCGGTTGTGGGGCGAAAACAACCCGGACACTGGTGCAACGTTTTGTTTTGAATTGCCCATCGATGGCCACCACTGAAAAGCCCACCGTGTTCATCGTCGATGACGACTCCTCCGTGCGTCGCAGCCTTGAGCGACTGCTGAAATCGGCTGGCTACCGCGCGGAGGCCTTCAGCTCCGCGAGCGAGTTTCTCGACAGCGGCAGGCACCGCGTGGGACCGGGTTGCGCGATCTTGGACATCCAGATGCCCGGTCTCAACGGCTTGGAACTTCACCGGGAGCTTGCCAAGCTCGCGCCCTCCGTGCCGATCATTTTCATCACCGGTCATGGCGACATCCCGACGAGCGTGCGCGCAATGAAAGAAGGCGCGATCGATTTCCTCCCGAAACCATTTCAAGACGAAGCTCTTCTTCACGCCGTAGCGATGGCATTGGACCGGAGCATTCGCGAGCGTACCGAATATGCCGAGAAGCAGCTGATCCAGCAGCGCGTGGACATGCTAACGCCGCGCGAGCGTGAAGTGCTGGAGTTCGTGGTCACCGGTATGTTGAACAAGCAGATCGCCCGGAAGCTCGGTACGACCGAGAAAACCATTAAAGTCCACCGCGGCCGCGTGATGGAGAAGATGTGCGTCGATTCCGTTGCCCAACTCGTCCGCGCGGCGGAAAAGGTGAGCATTTCTCCTGCCACTCCAAAATCGTAAGCCGGCCTTGGACTAAGGTCCAATATACTCCTTCGTTCCCTCCTCGTAGTATCAACATCAGGACTCGTGACAACCAACGTAAGACCTCTCATTGCGATCATCGATGACGATGTTTCCATATGCCGGGCTTTGAGCCGGCTGGTGCGGTCTCTGGAGATGGATGCCGAAACGTTCCCCAGCGGCCAGGCGTTCTTTCAAAAGCTGGAAAGCCTGCAGTCGTTTCATCCCGACTGCGTGGTGCTGGACATTCAGATGCCGGGCAAGAACGGCCTCGTGGTGCAGGGCGAGATTCGCCGCTGCCGCTCGCGGTTGCCGGTCATTTTCATCACCGCGCACGACGAAGTCGGCTTGCGGGAGCGGGCGCTGGCTGCCGGCGCAATGGCGTACCTGTGCAAGCCGTTCAACGACACGGCATTCGCCGAAACGTTGCGCGCTGCCCTGGAACAACGCGCCGGGCGGGAAAGAGCGTAACGATGAATCTGCCGAAAGGACCAGAAATCCTTTTCAGTTGCTCGCGGATGGTGAGGACCAACAGGGGCGCGCTTCCCTTGCTTCTGCTGCTCCTCACCAGCTGCAAGGGCATCGGCCCCGAAACCATCGCTCGTGACCGGTTTGAATACAGCAGTTCCATCTCCGAATCCTGGAAGCGTCAGACTCTGCTCAACATCGTCAAACTTCGCTACTTCGACCCGCCCATCTTCGTGGACGTTGGTCAAATTGTGGCAGGGTACTCGCTCGAAACCGGCTTGACGGCCGGCGGCACCCTGCCGGACAACGGGGCGCTGGGCGGCAACACCGCCACTCTCGGCGGCTCGGTTCGCTTCACGGACCGCCCGACCATCACCTACACCCCTCTCACGGGCAACAAGTTCGTCAAGGCCCTCATGTCGCCGCTGCCACCAGACGCGGTCTTCTTCACCGTGCAATCCGGCTATGCCGCCGACGCCGTCTTCTCTTCCGCGGTCAGCGCGATCAATGGGCTGAAGAATCAGGAAAGCACCATTACGGGGGTCTCGCCGCCGGACCCTGGCTTTCTCCGCGTGCTGGAGTTGCTCCGAAGCATACAGCTCTCCGGCGCCCTCGGAATGCGCATCGAGCAAGACGCGCAAAAACGGCAGACCACGCTCGTCACGTTCCGCAAGAATAACATCGGCGAGCAGACTCTGGCGGACCTTCGCGAATTGCGCCAACTCCTGCATCTGGACCCCGAGGCCGCCGAGTTCAAGCTGGTTTTTGGAGCAACCGCGAACGATGACAAGGAACTGGCGATCCTCACGCGCTCCCTCCTGCACATCATGCACACCATGGCCGCGAACGTGGAGGTTCCTGCCGAGCACGTTACCGACGGCCGCGCGATGCCAGGCTTCGACTCCGCCACCCAGACCCCGGAAGCGCAGCGACTGGTGCGTATTCGCAGTTCAAGGGAGAAGCCGGCCGACGCCTGCGTAGCGATGAATTACCGGCGCTATTGGTTTTGGATTGACGACCGCGACCTCAAGACCAAACGCGCATTCGCGTTTATCATGATGCTCTTTACGCTTTCCGAGACCGGCGAGAAGGAGAACCTTCCGCTCATAACCATTCCCGCCCAGTGAGCCAATGAAGCCAAACAATGCCGCCCACCGCGCTCTTCTGGTGGCACTGAATGCAACGCTTGCGGCTGCCATCGTCTCGCCGGTGGCGGCGCAAACCCATTTCAAATTCCACCCGCTCGCCCTCGCGCCCGCCGAGGCTTCTTCCTCCGGAGAGGGCGGCGAGGGGGACGAGGACAACGAGTCCAAAAACGCCGAACTTGCCAAAAAACTTCAGAACCCCGTCGCAAGCCTGATTCAAGTGCCGATTCAGAACAACTGGGACTTCGGTTACGGCTCGGCGAACGCGATGCGTTACACCGCCAACGTCCAGCCCGTCATTCCGTTCTCGTTGATTACCGTCCCACCTTACGCGCCGCCGAAAAGCAGTCATCCATCATCTATCCGGTAATCGAGCCGGTCTTGGACTAAGGTCCAATATACTCCTTCAATCCCGTCCCTTACTATCGGCGTCGGCATGCGTGGGAGAGTGTAGGCGGGCGGCGCAGTGGCGTACCTTGACACGCATTCGCCCAAACATCGTGCGCGGCCCCTGGAGAATAGGGAGGAAGGACAAGAAGCATGACGATGAAGCTGCAGAATGAGCCACTGCTTCACTTCCTCATCTTCGGCACGGCACTGTTCGCTGTTTGCGCGTGGCTCGATAACGGCAAGCGGGACGCCCAGGCGGCTGGCACAAAACAAGTGCGCATCACCGAAAGCGACGTGCACTGGTTGGAAGAGGCTTGGACGAGGCAATGGCAGCGCCACCCCACACGCGAGGAACTTCGCGGATTGGTGACCGGGTACCTCCGGGAAGAGTTGCTTGCCCGCGAGGCACGCGAATTGGGGTTGGACCAAAATGACACGTTTATCCGGCGCTGGCTCGCCCAGAAAGTCCAGTTCCTCGTCCAGGACACCGCCCGGCCGATCGAGCCGACTGAAGATGATCTGCAAAAATTCTACGCCGCGCATCCGGAACAGTTCGTGGAAGAAGCCCGCGTGTCCTTCCTGCAAGTCTATTTCAGCCAGGATCACCCGGAGGAAATTGCCGCGGCGCTCTCGCGCTTGAGGACCAGCGACAATCCCACGGTCATCGGCGAGCGGCTGCTGGTCCCCTCGGAGTTTCACGATGCCGGTCACCAGGCGGTGGCCGGACAGCTCGGGGAGGAGTTTGCGCGCTCGGTGTTCGTGCTTCAGCCGGGGAAATGGCACGGACCGATCGTTTCCGGCTACGGACTGCATTTGGTGCGCGTGTCAACGTTGAAACCGGCCCGGCAGCGCGCATTTGCCGAAGTGAAGGACAAGGTGCTCGAAGCCTGGAGACAGAAGCAGCAACAAGCCGAGCGCGAAAAGTATTACGCAGAGCTGGAGAAGAAGTACGAGGTGGCGGCGGACGAGAGCGTGAAGCCCCTTCTCGGGCCGATGGCGGAGGTCGCGCGATGAGGTGGCGAGCAACGGCGTTGTGCTGGCTGATCGCCCTGCCCGCCTTCGCGCATGAAATGCGGCCGGCGTATCTCGAATTACGCGAGGAGAATCCGGGCGCCTATTCCGTGCTGTGGAAAACGCCCATGAGCGGTGATGAGCGCCTTGCGGTGGAGCCGCAGTTTTCAGGTAAGGAAAACCGGATAATGCCGGTCACAACCCGCACCCCACCGGGCGCAGCGGTTCAGACGTGGAGGCTGCTTGCGCCAGGCTTGCGCGGCCAAACCGTGCGCATTCTCGGACTGGAGCGCACGATGACCGACGCGCTGGTGCGGTTCGAGTTCGCCGATGGCACGACGTGGATGCAACGTCTGACGGCCCGGCAGCCATCAGCGGTCATTCCAGCTCGCCAGAGCGTGGCCGAAGTGAGCAGTATGTATCTCTTCCTCGGGGCCGAGCACATCCTGACCGGAATTGACCATCTGCTCTTCGTGCTGGGATTAATCATCATCACCCGCGGCGGCTGGAACCTGGTGAAGACCGTCACCGCATTCACGCTGTCACACAGCATCACCCTGACCGCGGCCACGCTCGGATTTGTACGCGTGCCGCAGCGTCCGGTCGAGGCGACGATTGCGCTGAGCATTTTGTTTTTAGCAGCGGAAATCGTACGGAGCCGGCAAGGGACGGTGGGAGTCGCGGCGCGCTGGCCGTGGGTCGTCGCCTTCACCTTCGGATTACTGCACGGGCTGGGGTTTGCGGGAGGGCTGAATGCCACCGGATTGCCGGCGGCACACATCCCTACTGCATTGCTGTTTTTCAGCGGCGGCGTCGAGATCGGCCATTTCTCGTTTGTGGCCGCTGTGCTTGGCCTATGGGCATTGCTTCGCTGCGTCCCCGTTCCGATCTGGGCCTGGCGGATCCCGTCGTATGCAATCGGCACCGTCTCGGCGTTTTGGCTCATTCAGCGTGTCGCAGGATTCTGAACTGAAACATTCAGTCAAAGGCAATGAGATGAAGCTCACGAACCGATCGTCACTGACCAGCGTGTTGGCCGGCGGCTTTGCCGCGGTCCTCATCGCGCCTAACCTGAGCGCTGCGGCAGAAATTGACCCAGAAGCGGACCGGATTTTCCGGGCCGCATGCAAGTACCTGGCCGACGCCAAGGCCTTCTGCGTCAAAGTGGAGGTGTGGAAGGCACGGCGTTCACGGTGGTAGCAGCCCCTATGGGAGTCATGGTCACCGTCCTTCCGGCCGGAGCCAATCAGGTCGTGGTCAACGGCATCGTTTACTACCAGTACGGCGGCATTCACTACCGCCCAGCGTTTCAGAACGGTGTCACCATTTACACCACGGTGAAGTTGTAAGCACCGGACCGAGGGAAACAAATTGCGAACGGAGGATTCACGCGTCATGAAACCCCAGACCTCGACCCCGTGCTGGATCGCGACCCTCGTGGCCCTGCTTGGCTGCAACTCGGTGCAGCAGGGGCTCGCCCAGCAGGGAGAGGTTGTCACCAAGGAAGAGTTTCCGGCCCCGGCCCGGAATTACTCACCGAACGTCGATTCGTCGTTCCCCAACCGCGTGTTTTGGGGCGACACGCACTTGCACACCACGTATTCCACCGATGCCGGGATGATCGGCTGCCGGCTCGGACCGGAGGATGCTTACCGGTTTGCGCGCGGCGAGCAGATCATGAGCAGTTCCGGCCAGCCATGCAAACTGGCGCGGCCGTACGATTTCCTGGTAGTCTCCGATCATGCCGAGAACCTCGGTCTCGCGCCGATGATCGCCACTTCCGACCCGGTCCTGTTGAGGAATCCGACCGGCAAGAAATGGCACGACATGGTCAAGAGCGGGAAAGGCTTCGAGGCATTCGGAGATTGGGTCAGAAGCGGCAGCACAACGGGCAAAGATCCCATCAACAGCCCGGAGATGATGCGTGCAGCGTGGGAAGTCATCGTTCGGGCGGCGGAGAAGTTCAACGAGCCCGGCAAGTTCACCGCGTTCATTGGCTACGAGTGGACGTCGACGCCCAACGGCAACAACCTGCACCGCAACATCATCTTCCGCGATGGTGGGCAACTCGCCAGCCGGGTTCTTCCGTTCTCCGCCTACGATAGCCCGGACCCGGAGATGCTGTGGAACTGGATGCAAACGTACGAGGATAAGACCGGTGGCCGGCTTTTGGCGATTCCGCACAACGGAAACGTGAGCGGCGGCATGATGTGGATGACCGAAAGGATGTCGCGCAAGCCGTTCGATCGGGCTTACGCCGAGACCCGCGCGCGACGCGAGCCGGTTGCCGAAATTACCCAGCCGAAGGGCACGAGCGAGGCGCATCCCGCCCTGTCTCCCGACGATGAGTTTGCCAATTTCGAGATCTGGGACAAGTCGAACCTCGGTGGGAATCTGCCAGTGACGAAGGAAATGCTACCCGGCAGTTACGCCCGCGCGGCGCTCAAGGCCGGGCTCGCCCTCGAAGAAAAACTGGGGGCGAATCCGTTCAAATTCGGCCTCATCGGCAGCACCGATTCACACACCGGCCTTTCGGCTGCGGAGGAAAACAACTTTTTCGGCAAGACCCCCGGTACCGAGCCGAGCGCCAAACGCTGGGAACATGCTGCCATCCCGGCCATGAAGCCGGAACTGATTACGCGAGGTTGGGCGCTGGGGGCATCCGGCTTGGCCGCCATCTGGGCGCGCGAGAACACCCGCGAGTCCTTGTTCGATGCGATGGAACGGCGGGAGGTCTACGGCACGACAGGCACGCGCATGATCGTGCGGCTGTTTGCCGGGTGGGATTTGACGCCCGAGGAAATCAACCGCCCCGATTTTGCCGCTGAAGGTTACCGGCGTGGAGTGCCGATGGGGGGCGATCTGCGCGCTGCGGCTGCCGGCAATGCGCCGGTATTCCTGATTCGCGCCATGCGCGACCCGGACGGGGCAAACCTCGACCGCATTCAAGTGATCAAGGGGTGGCTCGATGCCAAGGGCGAGACGCACGAACGCATCTACGACGTGGCCGTATCCGAAGCCAGGAAGATCACCTCGGACGGCCGGTGCACGGCGCCGGTCGGCAATACCGTAGATGTGCCAACCGCGACCTACAGAAACACCATCGGCGCGCCGCTGCTCGGGGCGTATTGGAAAGACCCGAACTTCAATCCGAATGAGCGCTCCTTCTACTACGTGCGCGTGCTTGAAATCCCGACGCCGCGCTGGACGGCCTTCGACCTCAAGTTCTACGGCAACAAGATGCCGGCGGAGGTCCCAATGACGCTTCAAGAGCGCGCCTATACGTCGCCGGTCTGGTACACGCCAGGAGGTGAGTAGACAAGCACAACCTGCCGAAGTCGCTGGGCCACGCTGTCTTGCTCGTGCAGCAAAAGTGCCGACCCGACTTCGCCGTTCACGCGCGTTTCGTCAGCGCCATCCCGCTGATGCAGTTGCAGGTCAAAAACACGAAAGGAATCATGAGGGTGAGACTGGTTCGGAACATAACTGCAACGGTACTGGTTTTCCTGCTTCCGTCCTCGGGCCGTGCCGAGGAAGGCGCCGGCGGCCATTACGTTCCGGGAGCGACGGCGACGTTCATCGATGCGCTTCCCGGCAAGCCTGCCCTGGTTTTGGCGGATGCCTTCACCTTTTACGATGGCAGCGCCAGCTTGAATCGACCGATCCTATTCGGCGGCCAAGTGGCCTTGGACGCGAACGCCACCGTTTATGCCGATACGCTCTTCGGCGTGTATCAGACGCCACTGGAGTTGTTGGGAGGCAATTACGCCCTGGCGCTGGCCATCCCCTTTGTCTGGATGGAAGTCGAGGCTACCGTGACCCCGCCGATCGGCCCTGCGGTGAAGAAGCGCGACAAGACCAGCGGCATAGGCGACATCACGCTGTATCCGTTCATGCTCGGCTGGATGAAGGGCGACCTGAAGTATGACGTGCGCTTGGGCATCTATGCGCCCACCGGCGACTACGAGGCCGGCCAGTTGGCCAATGCCGGCCGGAACTACTGGACCTTCGAGCCCGCCGCGTCCGCAAGTTGGTTGAGCACGGAGATCGGCACGGAGGTCACCGCGTTCGTCGGGCTGGACACCAACACGAAGAACGATGACACGGACTACCAGTCGGGAACCTCTATCCATCTCGAGGGTACTATCGCGCAACACCTCCCGCTCTTCGGCGGTTTTGCCGGAGTCGGGGCGAACGGGTTCTACTATCAACAGATCAGCGCCGATAGCGGCTCCGGGGCGACGCTTGGCGATTTTGAGGGATACACGGCAGGCGTAGGCCCAGTCGTCTCGTATGCACACAAGATCGGCAAGTCCGATCTGGCGGCGGAAGTCAAATGGCTACCGGAACTGAGCGTGGACAAGCGCATGAAGGGTGACTACGTCTGGTTCAAAGTCGGCCTCTCGTTCTGACGACACCCGCGCGCCGCCCCTGACCATCCCCGAACAGTGAAAACCGCCCTCTCCATCATCTGTTGTCTGTGGGCGCCATCGGCAGCGCTCGGCGCCGAGGAATGGCGTCCGCCTCCACCGGCAGGGGATGACGGGTTCGACTGGGTGGAACTGAAGTCGGGCGAATGGCTCAAGGGCCGCATTAAATCCATGCAGGACGAAAAGCTGGAGTTCGACAGCGAAGAACTCGACCTGCACACGTTCGACTGGAAGGACATTCGGACCCTGCGTTCTCCGCGACTGCAGAGCATCCGCCTCGGCAAGGAGAAGCCCGCTGAAGGTACGCTGCTGGTTACCACCGACGAGGTGCAAGTCACCAATCAGACCGGAACCGAGACGCATCCGCGCGCCGAGCTATTGGCGATTGCCCCCACCGGCGGCCGCGAAGTGGACAAGTGGACGGCTGATGTCTCGTTCGGGATAAGCTTTCGCTCCGGTAACACCAAAGTCGTTGACGCCAACACCCAGGCCAGGTTCCAGCGGCGCACGCCCATCACCCGGCTCACGTTGGACTACCTGGGCAACTATGAGAAGATCAACGGCACGGAGTCCGAGAATAACCACCGCATCATCGACCAGTTCGACTTGTTTCTGTCGCGCCGCCTCTTCGTGCGCGTGCCGGACATCGAGTACTATCACGACCCGCTCCAGAACCTCAATCACCGTTTGACGTTGGGCGGTGCGGTCGGATACGACTTGATCAAGACGCCGCGCACGGAATGGAATTTCGCAATCGGCCCCGCCTACCAGAGGAACTGGTACGAGTCCGTGGAACCCGGCCAGGACAAGACCACGGACTCCGTCGCAGGAGTGCTGAGCAGCCGGTTCGACATGGAATTGACCAAGCGCATCGATCTCATCCTCGAATACCGCGGCCAGCTCACCGGCCGGAGGCAGGGCAGCAACATGCATCACGGCGTGGTTACGCTGGAATTCGAAATCCACAAGCGACTGACGTTCGACACCTCGTTCGTCTGGGACCGCATCGCCAACCCCGAGACCGAAAGCGATGGGTTCACGCCAGAGAAGGATGACTTCCGCCTCATTACGGCGGTGGGGATTCACTTCTAAGGCCGATCGGATCGTGCAGCCCCTCAGACTTTCTGCAGACTCCACCGGCCCCGTTTGAAGATCAGAGCGCTCCGCGGCGCTCTCGAGAGGCCTGGGCGCTCCCATCGGCATCGTGGCCCCCTTCTCGAACCTCGACAAATCGGAGGTCATCCGCCTCGGCCGCCACCTTCCCCTCGAGCTGACCCTGAGCTGCGCCTCCCCCCGCGCCTGGGTCCACTGCGGGAGCCGCCAGAAGTGAGGCGAGCGCAGGACGGCATTCCGCCGAGCGGGAGTGCCCGATCCGACGAGTTACCTCGGGGGTTGATCCCGCTCAGCCGGGGAGGATCCCCAGCTTTTTAAAGTACCCGTTGGGATCCTGGGCGGCATAACCGGAGTAGCCGGGGATCACCAGGTCCATGCGGTTTGCCGGGTCGCCCAGGTGGCGCGTAAGGACCTCGTGGTAGACCGCACGGTAGTCGGTCCGATGGGCCAGGTAGCGCCCGTTCGGGGTGGAGAAGAGGTCGCCGTTCGACCACCGGGTGGGGTCGGCGTTGTACACACCGCCCTTCACCGGCCCGCCCATGAGGAACATCACCGTCGACTCGCCGTGGTCGGTACCCCGGTTCCCGTTCTCCTCGGAGGTGCGCCCGAACTCGGACATGGTCATGACCACCACGTCGTCCCAGATCGGCTTCAGGTCGAAATAGAGTGCGGTCAGGGCGTTTCCGAGGTCGCCGAGGAGGCTCGGCAGCCGGGCGTTCTCGTTACCGTGAGTGTCGTAGCCATCCTGGTTGCACCCCACGATCTGGATGTCCGGGAGCTGCTTCAGGAGCCGCGCGCAGTCGCGGACGAAGCCCCCGAACCGCTGATCGCCGATCGCATCGTAGAAGGGCTGCGCGTCCGCCTCCGGCAGGTAGGGAGACTTGCGCACGGTGCTCTCGAAGAACTGGAGGCTCGAGAGGAGCGTCTGGCCCGTCGAGTAGGCGAGCGGGTCGTAGCGGATTGCCGGATTCGACTGCTGGGTGTAGGAGCCCAGGAGGCCGCTTCCCAGCGGGTCGGAGGGAGTGGCGGGCGCGCCGATCGGGACGTTCGAGGGGAGGGCGTAGTCGTCTACCGTGCGGAGGGTGGG
>WNGA01014521.1_pt1 | contig 11060 bp, 7 predicted proteins | sample 5400061 | NCBI WGS metagenome assembly WNGA01 (sample SAMN13153366, study PRJNA577476) | soil metagenome | isolation source: 100 cm soil or saprolite under grassland replicate 2 | place: USA:California | collected 2016-06-15
TAGGCTTACTCTATGTGCTTAAATGCTCGAAGGGGAGTTCTTGTTAAAATCGAAACGTAAATATCATTCCGATTGCCGATGCCAAATTATTTCAGAAAAGCATATACATTATTGTCCATGGGATATCTCTCTCATCCCCCATTACATGTGAATTAGGTGTCTATACTGTAGGAGCGGTTTAACAATCATTTAATAATTAAAAGAAGATAGTTTAAAGGGATTCAGGAGTAAATAGAGTGTACATAGAATAGATCCCAATGAATTCCTTTGCTTTATGCCCCAAATGTCAGTTGGATCATTTGATAGAAGACCCTGAATCTGGAGAACAGGTGTGCAGCATTTGTGGCATCGTCTTTCAAGAAAAAATGGAAGAAACTAAAATTCGCTTACATTCCAAAGACCCAAACTCAAGAGGTATAGAATCGTGTTCTTTGGCTGATTACGATATGACCCTATCAACAATAATTGGATACGCCCGAAGAGATGCTAAAGGACAGGAGATTCAACCTTCAGTACATTCCGCGATAAAAAGATTAAGGATTTGGAATTATAGAGTACAACAGCACAGTGGAAAAGACACGAGTCTGAAACGAGCCTTTGATACTCTCGACATTTTAAGGGATAAACTCAGATTATCAGATGCAGCAATTGAAAAAGCCGCTTACATATATAGGAAAGCTCAGAAAAAGGGCCTGGTTAAGGGTAGATCTATTGAATCAGTTATCATTGGCGCAGTATATATCGCCATGGAAGAAACTCTATCCAACGTTTCATTAAAGGAGATTTCAAAGGTTTGTAATATTCATCCAACTATGCTTGGAAGAATGGTAATATTGTTATCTACTAAGCTTGAAATTATGGTGCCGTTACCTGACCCTATTAGATGTGTTACCAAAGTTGGAAATATACTTGGTTTAAGCGAAAAGACGAAACGGCATGCCATAAAGATAATGGATCGCATTAGAGAGGGAGGATACTCTGATGGAAAGAAATCAATGACGCTTGCTGCTACAGCAATTTATACTGCCTGCAGTCAATGTGGTGAGCAGAAGTCACAAAAGGAAATTGCCAAAGCAGCAAATATTACAGACGTAATACTCAGAATTAGGTTAAGTGACCTGAAAGCTAGAAGTCTGATCTGGTAGGCTAGACGGCGATTCGGCAGCAATTTAATTATCGGGATGACATTCGTTAAAGTCTCAGTAAGCCTAGTTCATCACTTGCACTCTAGCCTCTAATACGAATGAAATAGAGTCTTATGCTCATGCACCATTCTGTAACTTTGGAAATTTTCAGAACATTTTTCGCACTTCCATTTATCCCTAATTGCTTCTGCGCGTGTCAGATGCGAGTCATCATTGTTTTCGAAGAATCCTGTCGTGTAATTGAAATAACCCATATTGAAGTTGAGCCTGTATTTTTTTGAATTGTTCACTTGTACATCGAGACTTGCTCCGCTATTTAACAGCAGTTACGAATGTCTATATCGTTACGTTGACTGGCAGAATAAAATGCAGTTACAACGTAACGAAATATCTTTAGGTCAAATCGAACCTGGTCAAACAGGGCAGAGTTATTGGCAGTTACAGGTTCCTTCTACCGGCGTTAACGGGTCGCTTCATCAGGTTGTTACTCTTGATTTGATATGCTAGAAAACATATAATTCGCTGGAAATCTTCTCAAACATTGATAATGATGGTAGTGTAGTTGTTTTGCAATCCCTAGAATACGAGTTGGCTACTTCAGGATACTGTAGTTATGCCTGATTGCCAGTGGTATACAGTTAAATGACTACCTGAAATGAAAACTTGTATTATGATTAAGAGTATGATTCCCCTAATGCAGAGAGCTTTAGTTTTACAAGGAGGTGGGGCTCTTGGAGCGTACGAAGCTGGAGTCTTCAAAGTGCTATACCACTGGATAGGTAATCAGATCCAAGAAGATGAAAATATATTTGATGTCATAGCTGGAACGTCAGCAGGGGCTATAAATGGAGCGCTTCTTCTAAACCATGTACTAGATAATAAGAGAAATAATCCCTCTATTAGTACCAAACAATGCTGGACTGGTTCACCGAAAATGTTGCGGAATTTCTGGACGGATAGCTCAAATAAAACAACATTAGACAACGAGCTATTTGAAAATTGGTGGAATTTCACGTACGGGATGTTACCTAATGCTGCACCAAGTGAATCTGCAAGGAGGTACTATTCAGCTAAAGAACTATTATTTACTGGAACAAGGAACGTCTTTTCTTTACCTACGTACGTATCTGACAACAGATATTTCGATAATTTTGGCTTTCCTATCAATAATGGATGGTACAGATATAATAATCAGCCCTTGAGGGAGCTCATACGAAAATACTGGGATTATGAGCATCATCCTCTAGCAACAAGTTTTGGAAATAAAGAACCCCGACTACTGACTGCGGCAGTCGATGTAGAAAATGGAGAAACCGTAACTTTCGATAGCTATGCCAGGCTCCAAAAAGACGAAGACGGTGAAGTTATAAAAAATGAGAAAGGGCAGGGCATCTATCAGAGGAAAACAAGCTACAACCTTGAGGATCCCTCAGCAGTCGAATACGAAAAAGGCATTGACGTCAGACACGTAATAGCAAGTGCTTCCGTTCCTGTTCACTACGATTACTCTGTGTTAGAAACTTCATCACATAAAGAACGCCAATTTTGGGACGGGGGCCTTATTAGCAATACACCCTTACGTGAGCTAGTGAGCGAGTACAAGACATTCTGGGAAGATGCAATTGGGAAGGATGTTCTTGAAAAAGAAATTATTGCACACTCGAAGTCAGACGATGAATGGCGCGTCCCTGACCTTGAAGTTTATGTTGCGAATATATGGCCCACTATGGAAAAGCCGTCTCCGTCGGATCATGACGGACAAATAGACAGGCATAACGACATTACATTTCATGACAAAACAGAGTACGACGAAAAAGTTTCCATTTTTGTAACTGATTACATAGACTTGACAAAGAGGCTCATTCAGCTTGCCAACACTAAGGGTGCTTCTACTGAAGTTAAAGATATACTCTCAGGCTCTTCCTTGAGCAGATCACGTAATGGTAAACGTCGCAAGTATAAAGATCTACTCATAGGGAGGTTTAGGATCAAAAACGTGGTACGCATAGAAAGAGAAGATGATCCAAACACCATATCAAGAAAATGGGCCGATTATTCGTTGACCAGTTTGCAGACCTTATATGAGCAGGGTCGGAGAGATACACTGAACAAAATAATCAAAGATGAATTTATGGAGGACTCGGATTCCATGAAGTTACCAACCGACATGACAGAAGAATTACGTGCCCCACTGAATGTTCTTACAGATGCCCGAATCAAAAATCTTATGGATTATCATGACAGCATGAGGAGCGAGCTGTCCGGTTTTATTGACAGGCTAATGACCTTCAACAGCAGTGGAAAAATAAATAATACACAAGCAGAGCAAATCGGTCAAAGAGCAGAAGCCTTAAAATCTTCTATTGAGGACTGAAACACGCTATTCACTTACCTGCGGGATCATTAACGTCAACATCACTCCTGGTATAGCATGAGCGCAGACTACTTCAAAATTCCCTTTCCATAACCTCACGCTGCCCCTGGGAAATTGATCTGTTTCATCTGCTAATGAAATAAATAGAAAACGCCAATTAATCGTTGCCAGATTTGTAAGGACAAGATCGATCTTCCTTTATTCCTTTTTGCATTCTGGTTAGTAGGTATCGTACGGATATGATATAGCATGTAATTGTATTCAGATATGAACTCATAAGGGCTATTCATCCGTCATGAATGGCGCCTGTCAAAAGAATTGTAAACATGGTACGGGATTTTTTGAAATTTAGAGAACTAAGTCAAAGAGCTTGGCACAAACGTACCACTAATAATCTCATTCTGTCTACGCAAGCCATCCTCGACGAGTTCGCTAATAACTGTTTAATCATGGATAAACGAGACATATCTGGAATATCCGGTTACCTTTGCGGACATTGTACAGCATTTGAGTTTCGTTATATTAATGACATCGGTCATGACCGGAGTGCAATAGAGAAACATAAGTGTAATGAAATCAATCCTGATGGGACCGCAGATAATAAAATCACAAACAGAAAGGATCTCGAAATGCAAGCGCTAAATCGCCTTCATTCCCAAACAAATATGGTATTTGGTGCATCCAAGGAGATTGTTATTGACAGGAACTTGGATCTTAAGTTTGTACAGAGCTTCCACGGTCATACCATAGCTCTAGACGCCCTTTGGCCCGGCCAATGGCTTAGTGACTTAATACTTGATGAGAAAACCTATCTTGACGATATTACTATGAGAAAGTTTTTGAAGAAGGCGTCAGGCACATATGCCTTAATTAGCGTCAAGTGCCCTCCTCGACATGGTCACTATTTGGCCTACATAAAAACAAAGAATCCCGTTCGAAGTTAAGATCAAAGGCATTGGGTTTGTACAAAGCTGATAACTTCTATTTATTATCTGCATATTGCTAAGGGGTTAACCACTCCAAATAATAGTATTTTTAAGATTGAATCTGGCAATGAAACTTTCATAATCTAAGCTAAATGCAAATAGTTATTATAAGATCCAGTAATTTCTAGGCTTGCCCTTCAAGGAGTCCACACATTCTTTGCAAAGTTTAAAATCTCCTTCTTGAACAAAAATGTCTTTTATTTCTTTACACCGATTACACATCAAATTGTTCTTCCTAGTTGTGGACAACAGTAACAGAGTTAGATAGTGTTCCACCTGTCAATGTTCCTTTGTGTCTGCAGAGGTAAAGAAAGGAAGTTATGTCCGAGAATAAGACAGTGCGGTGCCACTTATTTACTAACTTCTTTTGCTACTCTAGCGGTACGAAATTGACATCAAGGTTATTAATGACAGAACGGAGAAGATAGACGGAGTATTGAATAAGGTTCAGAGATTAGAGAAAGAATCGGGCTTACCTAAACCTAAATTGTAGATAACAAGTCTTCTTTCTTATATCTAATTTTCAACAATAAATCTATTATTCTTTTAGTGAGTGATTGTTTATCATTTTCATTCTTGATGTATTTATGCGTCCTTGCTAGGTTAATTATTGCAAGATTCAACATTCGGTCCTGTGCTTCGGGATGTTCTCGAAGCATTGTCCCAATATTCGTTATCTGTTCGGCTATTTGGTCATAGTCGTTCCTGTCATTGTAAATCAGTTTATGACTTTGTCCTTTCCGGGCACTCTTTACCGCCCTTATTCTCTTTGCTTCTTCTAATTCCTTGAGTATTCCGTAAGTTGTCATCCTAGAGGTTCTGTATTCTTCCTTTTTAACTTCGTCTTCCATGTATCTTGCCACATCGTTCTTATTTGCCTGTCCATTGCGTTTTTTGATATATTCTACAATCAATTCCTTGCTTTCTTGCAATACCATAGTGATATACCACCAGCATAGTGTCTTATACCAGTATTTTAATAGTTCTAGTATTTTAATAGTCCTAGGTAGGGCCTGGGTCTTAGGACTGGTTAATATTCCATTAATTTTCATATCGACAGACAATCCAATTCTCCCTTATTATCATTGTTCATAACGGTAACGTTTCTTCATCTATTCGGTGTTTATAGAATTCAAGAGCAGTGGAGTTTACAATTAAATAGCCAGAACAGAGGAATGAAATTGATAAAACATTCCCCCATCCCGGCGACAAACACGTTAGCAGGAGATTTTAAATTGATTCCTTAACCAAGTTAACCCTAATTCTAAATGACCTTAGTAAATAAAACACTACTCCCTCTCAAATTTATGATCTCTGATTTTGTGAGAAAAGTCGGGTAATGTACTTATCACATTTTTATATTCAAGAATAAAGGATCTTATTATTATTTGAATTTGCACTTACATTGGATTTGACATCAAACAAGCCCATCCATCCCTTGTCGGTAAACTCAGCTTGATGGGCATGAAACATGTACTGACCAGGATAATCGTACTTGAACTCTACAATTCCTCTATCACCTTGTGACATTGTAACTATGTCTGTCATGTAATTTGGTATTTCCTCTGTTCCGGCGACAGTATAGTTGTACATCGTGCCATGCATATGGAACGAGTTGACTAAATCAAATTCCAGCATGTTTACAAGGTATATTCTATAAGGCTTGCCAGCCTGTATTTGTATAGGATGGTTCATGTACTCGAAGGCCTTTCCATTTACAGTATAGATTTCATTATCCCTCTGTATGTCGTCAGCTTTTGCAGAAGAATTCTCTGTGGGAGCTAGTACCTTTAACTTCTTACCTTTGCCCAGATCAGCTTTACCATGTTCATGATCGTGACTAACCGTAGATACCACTGGCTTAATGACTTGTTTATCATTGTTAGATTCTGCTGTCTTAACTATTTGCTGGTCACTATTAGATTCTGCGGGGCTCGGAATACTCACAGGTCCTTCCTGATCGAAATTCAAATCGTATCCGTTCATTAGCATAGCGAACTCTGTCATTTGTGTTCTGGGAGTCTTAGGGTCTATTATCAACATGCCATACAAACCTCTGTTGATATGGTCTGCAATAGGGTCGACATGGCAATGATAGGGAAAAACCCCGTATGGCGCGGCTATGAATTCGTATACAAAGCTACCACCGGGCGGTATGGCGCCTCCTTCATAGCCTCCCATTGATACCCCGTCCATCACTGCTGCATGGATAGAATGAAGGTGCAAAGAATGAGCGTGCTGGTTCCCCGGGCTATTTATGACCTTAATTCTGACATGGTCACCTTGTGTGACTCTCATGGTAGGTCCCGGGATGGTTCCATTGAAAGTCCAGCCATCAAATATATGACCCTCGTCAGATATCGGAATTTTTTGATTTTCATTTATTATTAGTGTGAAGTCTCTTATGGTTTGACCATTCGACGAACTCGAAACATGTCCACAATTAAAATATGTTAAATATTCAATAGGTGTGGGACGTTTGCTTAAATCCTGTGTACAATTTTTCACTTTATCATAGGCGCTGGGAGAAAGGAACTCCGTTGCACTAACAGAAGGGATCGAACTATAATAGCCTGTCATTGTTAATGATATCGTCAAGGACACAAGTAGTACCAGATTTATATCTAACACACACAGGGGACTAATTTATTTATATAAAAATGTTTAGTAGTTACTTTATCGAATATCGTTCTAATAACAGAAAATAGAAAATCGAATTGCGAATAACCCGTTGGTTTGGATATTCTAAGAAATTGAGCTAGTTATACGGATTTCATAGAAAGATCGACCAGTCATTGGGATTTGTGTTTGGGGCGATTTCAGAATTTATAATATGCAACTTTTACTAATCGATATAGGTTAAACTTATAGAACCCTACTATTGCCTGCTATACAGGGTTTCTGTATATTTGTAACTTCTCTAACACCAAGTGAATTGACAGATATACAGAAGCCCTCCTTCCTCATACCAGTTGTTATACACGCGGATCGGACAGTTTAATTGTCAACAGAAAATATAAACTTTCAATGTACTCTAACTATTGGTAACATCAATCAGAACACTTAATATTGGATATCATCAGTCTATGCATTCCGACAAACTTGTTTCCCCTTATCTCAACATTTGGAGATCGACGACGCTTGCTGCATTAGGTGATGTTGGGAGCTCAGTACTCGTTGCATTTGTGCATATATTTTAAGGGGATCTAACGGACTTAAACCCCAGGCTAATTTTAAGATAATTTATTTTGAGATCCTGCATATCCTTATCTGAGCTATTAGATAATTATTAGTAACGATAAATTTAAGATTCTAGCTGGGGGCGCACATTGGACAAGCAATTTCTCTATGTTCATTTACACAATTCATGCAGAAAGATTTCAACGGTTGACAACCTGCTTAGGGATTCGAAAATGAACGAAATATTTCCTTGAGATCGCAAATGCCAATTTTTTCATCACTCGCCTAATTCTAAAATGTTCAAATTCCAATAGGAGTGACAATGGAAATGGCACAAGAAATGATATCATAATGCTCATACCAATACACATAGTCCACCACTTTAACTGATTGGCCAAGTTAAACTTTCTATTTGGAGATGGAAATGACTTCCCGCTAATCTATCTCGGACAATATATCTATTAAGGAAATATTTGTTGTTATTTAAAAGAACGATTAATACTAAAGAAAGTTAGTTACATGTATTTTAATCTTTAAAGCTATGATTATTTGTGGCAGGGCAAATCCATTTACACCAATGCAAAATTTGTGGTGTGGTTTGTCAATGCGAAATTGAAATTAACTGTCCATCGTTTATGAACTATGAGTGTTTAGGTCGTAGAAATTTTTGGACATCAACTAGTAACTTCAGCGGGTAAGAAACACTTAATCTGGTAAGCTCTTTCCGCTAGGATATGATTTTACTCACTCTCAGAAAGGCTCATCTTTTCAATTGGGGACGTGGTGAAGGCCTTCATAGTCGTGGGATAAATTCTAATAAAAACTCATGATGTAGAGGTATTGGATACCAATATTTGCAACCAATTACGTATTAACTACCAGAGTTAATTCAAAAAATTAGTCTTTCTCTTCATTCCAGGACAATGTTGTGTACATACCCTTAGATAGTTGGATGACGTTATGATAGTATGAGTACATGTCAAAAATCTTACGATGCAGCAGACCTGATTCTGGAACAACGCTTGGTCGCCGACACCTTATTTTGTAACATATGCTTCACCGAATTTATGGTAGAAGAGTACGACAGCAACTTTCTGTCAACGATTAGATAACTACTCTGTTCACTGCCTGATTATTATTACTTGAACAGTGAAAGGAAAGCGGGTAATAAAAGTTCCTGCTCTCTGGGTATGGATGATACTATTACCGATAAAACAGTAATTTCAGGTAACTTTCCAGAATATTCTCAAATACGTTGTTAAACTATCGGACGATGTACAATATAATGACAAGAGATAGCTCACCAGAATCAGCAATCATCCCTTATGAAAGCTTAAACGACAGGCAAATGGCTATCACAGGAGAGTGTTTTCCAGAACATCTTTTAGTTTTATGCGATAGGTGTTATTGGAGTTGTACTTGCTTCAACACCCGTGGACTAATCAGTATTTGTCCAGTATGTCTCGTTGAAACGTCCGAAATCCCAGTAACAATTGATGAAATTTCCAAAATTGACTATGATAAACTACACGGATTAACTATTAGCTTTGCTCGGGAATTACCTTTAAGATGATACCCATCTTGTTCACGGTTACAAGTTGAGCTTATAGTCAACGGTTAGGCAATACTTTCAGAAGGTAGATATCAGCACATTTCGCTTTTAGAAAGTGCATGGGTATGACCAAAAAATTCAGTCTTAATCTTAGTTATGATTACAATCCATACTCTTCTTGTGCCTCTAATGGTTAAAGAATTATTTATACCTCAACTAAAATATGATTTCAATAATGACTGTTAAGGGAAAAAATGTATGTGCAGAATGCAAAAAAGAAATATCGGTTGGTTGTATGGCTATAAAATACGAAGATAAATTATTTGATAGCTACCGATGCCTGGTGCTTTCAAAGGAGTTATTTTAGATGGAACCTCTCTTTCGGCCATTATAGACAAGTCTGCATTGAAAACTGTTTTAAAGGAATGACTAGATTCTAGACTGTTGTTATAGTAATAAGAATATTATTATGGTTTCATCCACTAAGTTCTCCCGTAAGTATCCTCTAAAAAATTAATTAACAATTTTGGCTATTAGTTACAGTATATGGTGCTGAGGCTGCAACTAGTTTTTTGTGTAGTGTCTATATCCATTGCCATTTGCACAGTTAGCGGAGTTACCGCGAAGGTACAAGATATTGATCCTGAAGTACTAAACTACCATCTGAAACTTGCAAAAGGTGTGTTATATACCTGTTACACTAGAGATTCAGATACTGGAAACCTAATTCCAAATCCCGCCTTGGCGTTACTATCCAAATTAGCAAGCACATGTGATAAAAAGATGAAAAGTCTGGATAACTTCCTTGCAAAGTTCGTAGGTGATGACAATGGTGATCTCTACCTAAAACATTTGTCAAATAATTCTAGGTCCTAGTACGACAACCTCCCTCCCACTCTCACCAAGATAATCTATTTTGAATTCTGAACCCAATATTTCAACGACAAAGAATACAGAAATGGGGTTACTGTAGATCTACATAATTTAAGAACCATGTCAAATTCGTTTGCAGCGTGGCAGAATGATAGCAACATATGGTAGTGTTAACTATCGGTCATTATGAAAAGAGATATGATATTAACAAATTCATGTTATTGATCTAAAATTGCGATATCCTTTTCCGCGATTATTTTTTTAGGTCTTATCCGAATAAGTATTGTTCCTTCCCCGCTGTTAGTTTTTCCGTACATTCCCGAATTCCTCTTGCCCACATAGCGAGCAGCGATTCTTGTTGCCCACTTTATAGCTTCTTTTTGTTTATATGGAAATATTTTTGCTTTACCTCTCACGAAAACAAAGGAAAAGGGTGGTTTCTGGTCGTCAACGCAAAGGCTTACCGAGTTATTATGCCGAATGTTATAGGCTTTATATGAATCAGTACCAGTCGTAAAGTAAATGTCACCAATCTTTCCACTGATGGGTCGATCCTCTAAAACAAACCAGATAGGTACAACATGAGAATTTCCATCTTTTCCAACTGTGGCCAGCTTCCCTGTGAACGTACCGTTCATTAGGAATCTCCGGATCTCCCCGTAGGTCATTTGTGTCATTAAAGGTCTGTCCCCTACATGCAATTTAATGGATTTTGGATCTAAAATGGAAAGTTATAACTAACAATATGGCCTTGTACAAAATAAGTATGAAGGCAAATCTAGGCTTCCATGTATCAATAGCAGGAGGAATTTCAAAATCAGTATCTAACGCACGGGATTTAGGCTGTAACGCCTTTCAAATATTTACCAGAAACCCAAGAGGATGGTCAGCTAATCCGCTTAGAGATAAAGATGTACAAGATTTCAAGAGGGAATTGGCCAGGAATAACA
>WNGA01015730.1_pt1 | contig 11059 bp, 11 predicted proteins | sample 5400061 | NCBI WGS metagenome assembly WNGA01 (sample SAMN13153366, study PRJNA577476) | soil metagenome | isolation source: 100 cm soil or saprolite under grassland replicate 2 | place: USA:California | collected 2016-06-15
GCCGGCGCGCGCTTCACAGATCGAAGAGCATGTGCGCCGGCACGTCGGCATTCTCTCCAACGCGCTCACCGAATTCCTCATCACGGTGCCGCAGGCGAAGCCCGTGGTGCTGCTGCTCAAGCCGCGGGTTGCGACCCTCAGGAGCGTCGTGACGCCGCAGGAGCTTGCGCGGCCGGGAGCGCCGGGCACGCCCTACAAGCCCAAGCCCAGCGACATCGCGATGCTCCAGTACACCTCCGGGAGCACGGGCAATCCCAAGGGTGTCATCCTCACCCACCAGAACCTGCTCACCAATATCAGGGCGATGGGCCACGCGCTGCGCGTGACGCCCAGCGACGTGTTCGTAAGCTGGCTGCCGCTCTACCACGACATGGGGTTGATCGGTGTGTGGATGGGCAGCCTCATATACGGCTTCAAGTGCCCGGTGATGTCGCCGCTCAGCTTCCTTGCCCGGCCGGAGCGCTGGCTGTGGTCCATCCACCGCCACCGAGGCACGCTCTCGGCCGGGCCGAATTTCGCCTACGAGCTGTGCCTGCGCAAGGTGCAGGACTCGGACATCCAGGGCCTGGATTTGAGCAGCTGGCGTTTTGCGTTCAACGGCGCCGAGCCCGTGTCGCCCGAGACCATCGACGCCTTCGTCAAGCGCTTCGCCCGTTACGGCTTCAAGCCCGGCGCGATGGCGCCCGTGTACGGCCTCGCCGAGGCCACGCTGGGGCTCGCGTTTCCGCCGCCGGGGCGCGGCCCGAAAGTCGATCGCGTCGAGCGCGACAGCTTCACCCGGGGCGCTCGGGCGGTTCCGGCCTCCGAATCCGCTTCCAATGCGCTGTCCTTCGTCGCGTGCGGGCTGCCGCTGCCCGGCCATCAGATCCGGATCGTCGATGCGTCCGACCGCGAGCTCGGCGAGCGCGAGGAAGGGCACATCCAGTTCAGCGGGCCCTCCGCGACGAGCGGCTATTTCCGCAATCCAGATGCCACGCGAGGCCTGCTGCACGGGGAATGGGTGGACACCGGCGACTACGGCTACATCGCCGAGGGCGAGATCTACATCACCGGCCGCGTCAAGGACGTCATCATCCACGCAGGCCGCAACATCTATCCCTACGAGCTGGAGGAAGCGGTGAGCGAGCTGGAAGGCATCCGCAAAGGGTGCGTGGCGGTGTTCGGCGCGAAGGACGCGCGCTTCGGGACCGAACGCATCGTGGTGCTCGCCGAGACCCGCGAGCGCGACCCCGCGCGGCGCGAGCAGCTGCAGGCCCGCATCAACGAGCTCGCGGTTTCCCTGATCGGCATGCCGGTGGACGACATCGTGCTCGCCGCGCCGCACACCGTGCTCAAGACCTCGAGCGGCAAGATCCGCCGGGCCGCAAGCCGCGAACTGTACGAGCGCGGCGGCAAGACCGGCGCGCGCGCCGTCTGGTGGCAGGTGGTACGGCTCGCGTGGTCCGCGGCGATCCCGCAGGTGCGCCGCAGCCTGCGCGCGGCGGGGGACAGCTTGTACGGAATCTACGCGCTGCTGCTGCTCGGGGTGCTCGGGGCGGCGACCTGGGCCGCGTGCGCGCTCGTCCCCCGCGCCGGCTGGTGCTGGCGCATCAGCCACCGCATGGCGCGGCTGTTCCTGCGCCTTGCGCGAACGCCGCTCACCGTGCGGGGGCTCGAGCGTGTTCCGCCGGACCGCGCCTGCGTGCTCGCGGTCAATCACGCGAGCTATCTCGACGGCGCCGTGGTGGTCGCCGCGGTGCCTAAGCCCATGCGCTTCGTCGCGAAGCGCGAGCTGCTCGATCACTTCGTGCCTCGCGTCTACCTCACCCGCATCGGGACGGAATTCGTCGAGCGCTTCGACGTGCAGCGCGGCGTGGAGGAAACCGGGCACATGATCGCAATGGTCAGCGCCGGCCATCCGCTGATCTTCTTTCCCGAGGGCACGTTCCGCCGCATGCCGGGCCTGCTGCCGTTCCGGATGGGGGCATTCGTGGTCGCGGCCCGCACCGGCATGCCGGTCGTTCCGGTGACCCTGCGCGGCACGCGCTCGGTGCTGAGGGAAGGCCGATGGCTGTTCCGCCGCGGCGCGATCAGCGCAACGTTCGGCGAACCGATCGAGCCGGCGGGGACGGACTGGAGCGCCGCGATCGCGCTGCGAAACCGGACCCGCGCCGAGATCCTGCGCCTGTGCGCCGAGCCGGACCTGGGCGAGGAGACCGAGCTGGGGCCGCAGCGCGCGAGCTAACTCTCGTTGAACCAGTTCCGGTCTTTTCAGATGCTCGCGTCGTTGGCGAGCTTTGCCGGCTCCACGATGAGCGTTCGCTTGCCCACCGCGGCCTGCGCAAAGCCGATCCCGGTGACACGTTGGTCGAGAGAAGCCCTGACTTCGATCGTGTGGATGCCGTTGCCGACGTTCATCGCGACCCAGTTGAACGCGTTGGCCGATTTCGACGAGAGGAAGAGCTGGATCAGCTCCTGCGGGGAGAGCAGGGCGAGAATCTTGAAGTCACGGTTGCAGAACACCACCTTGCCGTCGTCCGGCCCGCCTTGCGCGGGATCGGAGGTGACCGGCACGGGCACCCCGTCCAGCGTCACCCACACGGTGACGGAGGCGACCGCCTCCGAGCTGGGTGAGGTAATGTTGGTCCATAAGGCGCATTCCGAGGTCACCTGGATCATGAGGTCCGTGGGAGTCGAGTTCCTCAGCGTAGAGGTCAGGAGGACTTTTTCTCCCGGGCCTACTTCCTGGATTGCGGAGCCCGCGACGCCGATCTTGTCGGCGGGTAAGTGGTTGGCTGTAGCATTCTGTAGAGGAACGACCAGCAGCATTGTCAAGCCGGCCGCCGCGGCAAACACTAGGGCGGTTACAAATTGCTTCTTCTTCATGGGTCACCTATACCTTTCTTAACCTGCCGTGTTGGACGTCGGTATTGTGGTGAGCCTCTGATACGCCGTATATGCGGCAAATAATTGAAATAGGTCCCGGAATTGACCTGAGTTTGCCTCCGGTATTTACCTGTCCCTTCCCAGGGTTGCCGGCGGGATGCTGCTTCTGGAGGGCCTGCGCGAGAGATGAGCTGCCAGCACGAGTAATCAGGTATTTGACTTAATCCACGTAAGGAAAGTACCTGTGGCGCAAACACAAAAGTCTTTCCCCACGATAGTCTCTACACGGCGGTCGGATCAGGACGATGCGGGCTAGGGTTTTCGTGATTCCGCGGCACCGGGACACGTCGCATTTTTTGCCGCTGAGCCCGCACCGGCTTGGGGTGTTCCGTATATGTTTTTCCCTGAGGGGGCAGCCATGACAGACGTCCACGCGAAGAGGCCGCGTGCGCCGGTGACGAGCGCCGGCTTGACCGCTGTGCTGCTGCGCGAGCTGGTCGCCCACCTGCGCCAGCACCGCACCGAATTGCGCAAGGAGTGGGCCCGCCGAATCACCGGGGCGAGACTGTTGAACGTGATGACCGAGGAGGAGATCTTCGCCGAGGTGACCTCCGTGTACGACAATTACGTGGATGCGCTGGAGACGGGAACGTTCGAGGCATTGCAAGCCTATGCGCGCAACCTCTCCGAGCGCATCATCCCGCGCGGGGTCCAGACCGACGAGGTGGTGGACGTTGTGCTCCTGCTGCGCGACGTGCTCGCGCGCTCGTTCTTCGCCAAATATCGATCGGACTTCAAACTGCTCAACCGGATCCTGGACGCTTACGAGCCGGCGGCGAACCGGATCGCCAACACCGTGGCCGTCGGTTTCGTGCAGGAGCGAGAGCGCGTCATTCGCGAGCAGCAGGAGGCCATCCGCGGCGCACGCGTATGGCGGCAGTTGACCGAAACGCTGGAAAACGAAGCGAAGAAGATCGCTCACGCGCTGCACGACGAGGCCGGACAGCTGCTCGCCTCGGTCCACATCGCGATCGCCGACATCGCGGACGAGCTGCCGCCGCGCCACCGCGAGCGTCTCAACGAGGTGAAATGGCTCCTGGGCAAGATCGAGACGGAGCTGCGCAACTTCTCCCACGAGCTGCGGCCGGTGGTGCTCGATCGGCTCGGGCTCGTGCCTGCGCTGCAGTTTCTCGCCGAGAACGTGGGCCGGCGTGCCGGGGTGGCCATCGCGGTGAGCGGCGAGCTCGGCGCTCGCCTGGCGCCGGCAGTGGAGATCACGCTCTATCGGATCGCGCAGGAAGCGCTCAACAACGTGATCAAGCACGCCCGCGCGAGCGCGGCGAACATCGAGGTTCGCCACATCGCGGAGCGCGTATCGTGCACCGTGCGCGATGACGGCGTCGGTTTCGCCGCGAACAGGCTCGAGGGCGGCACTGGGCTCGGATTGGTCGGCATCCGCGAGCGGCTCGGCGCGCTCGGCGGTTCGGTGCACATCGCCTCGCAGCCCGGCGGCGGCACGACCCTGCGGGCCGAAATCCCTCTGAGGAGGTGAAATGCGCTGCCGGGTATTGCTTGCCGAAGACCATCAGATCGTGCGCCAGGGCCTGCGCGCGCTGCTGGAGAAGTCCGGACACGAGGTGGTCGGCGAGGCCTCCGACGGACACGAGGCTTGCAAGCTGGCGCAGACTCTCCAGCCCGGTATCGCGGTGCTCGACCTGGCGATGCCTTTGTTGAACGGCCTGGATGCGATACGCGAGATCCATCGCGTGTCGCCCGACACCAGGATCATTCTCCTGACGATGTACACCGACCGGCCCTATGTCCTGCAGGCGCTGCAGGCGGGCGCCAAGGGCTACGTGCTGAAGACGCAGGCGGCCGACGACCTGATCCGCGCGATCCAGGAGGTCAGGCGCGGCGCGATCTACGTCAGCCCCGGCGTGGCCGCGTCGCTGGTCGACGCGTACCTGCATCAGAACAATGAGCCCGAGGACCCGCTTACGGCGCGCGAGCGCCAGATCCTGCAGCTGATCGCGGAAGGCAAAACCACCAAAGCGATCGCGGGTCTTCTCAGCATCAGCTTCAAGACCGCCGAGTCGCACCGCAACCGGATCATGAAGAAGCTCGACATCCACGACATCGCCGGGCTGGTGCGCTACGCCATCCGGCGCGGTCTGCTCCAGCTTTAACAAATTGTTGAAAAGGGCCACGCCCCCCGGGAGGAGGGAGCGTAGTCGTATCGGAACCCCGCAGGCTCGATCCCTGCTTTGACCGTCACTTTTCCTGCCGTTGACGTAGGGTCAAACAGATCTACCGTCCCTCCTCCCTACGGTCAGATAATTGTTATCGTGGCCGTGGCGCTCGAAACGCCGTTCGCATCACTCGCTTGCGTCGTGAGCTGATAGACACCCTTGGGTAAGAAATCGGGCACGGTAAATGTGACGTGCGGGCTCAAAGTTTGAGTCGGCGCGAGGGGGATCGTCACGGACACCGGGATGGTCTGGCCCGCCGGGAAGGTAAGCACCAACCGCAGATTCACTTCCTGGAACCTGAAGGTGTTGTTGGTCACGGAAAAGGCCGCGGTGACCGCGTTCCCCACTGTGGCTACATCCGGGTCCGGCCCATCAGAACTGAGGGAAGCGGAAACCGTGAGGTCCGGGTTCTGCGTGCCCGTGGCTGTGGTGGCAAAGGCGGGGGCACCGATCAGCCCCATAACGCCAATCAGCAGCACGATGCTGGAAAGCATGCTTCTGAGGTTCGTCGATCTTTTCATGATGACGATGTACTCCTTCCTTGGTTAAGGGTGGACCCCCAATCTAACGGTTGCGGCGAGAGGAGGACATCCGGTAAAAACAGGAAAGCGCGATCGTCAAATACCGTAGCGGGCTAGCGTCAAATCCCTGCCGATGAGGCGCGTGTTTTCCGTGAAGTCGCGTTCGAAGTCCAGTCGTACCGGCGGGCTTTCCCACACGATCCCCGCGACATCTCCCCTCGCGCTGAACGAGATCATCTGGAAGGCGATCCGCGGTCGCGACGCGGTGACGCCACCGCCGGTGCAGGCGCCATTCGTCCGGCCGCTGGCCGACGACGATCAGGAGGACAAATAGGACGGTCCGGCGTCAGTCCGTCGTCGTGTAGGCGCGGAGCGTCCAGAACGATCCGGTGCCGGCGCCTTGGAGCCGACGCGGGTTGAAGATGCTCATGCTCGTCGCGGCGCCGCCCAGGAAGCCCTCGGGGCCTTGCGTCACTCGCAGGGCGCATCCCGCGAGCACGACGCCGGGCATCGGGACGTCGTTCGTGATCGCCTGGCAGGCGCCGACCGCGACGAAGGTATCGCCTTTGTCGGGACCTTGGTCGAGCGTGAACTCGACGTAGAACGGGACGAGCGTGCCCGGGGTGAGCGCGGTCGTGATCAGGCCGCACGCCGCCGCGGTGCCGATCTGCTGCGCGGCTTCGTTGACGACGCGGCTGTCGCCGGCGCGCGTCTCCATCGACCACAGCGTCGCGCCCAGGAAGAGGTTCGCGCCTGGGAATGGGCACTCCTTGGGTTGGCTGGAGACGCCCGGGTTCTCGAGGCTGCGGAAGACGCGGGTGTGCTGGCCGGACTCGCCCGCGGGTGGTCCGCCCTGCGCCGCGGCGGGGCCGGCGGTGAGGAAGACAGCAAGGGCGGCGAGGGCGAAGGCGTGCAATCGTGGCTTCATATCGGTTTCCTTCCCTGGATTCGAGCAATAAGAAATCAGGCTTGTCAGCGCGCGTTCGGGTGCCGGATCGGCGCTCTCCCTGGGCGCGCCGCAACGAGCGTTGCGACAAATCATGCGCTCGCCATGCGAGCCGGGTCAAGCGCGCGGGCGCTTGTCGGGGATGGCCGCGCAGTGGCCGGGGATTGTTATCCGCTTGCACGGCCTCGGGCGCGTGTTTGTGTATCATGGGCCCCGCTTATCGCGAGCCCTGCCGTGCCGCTCTCCAAATATCACTACATCGTCGTCGAAGGGCCGATCGGCGTCGGCAAGACCAGCCTCGCCAGGCGCCTCGCCGAGCGCCTGCGGTCGACCCTGGTCCTCGAGCACCCCGAGCAGAATCCGTTCCTGCCGCGCTTTTACCAGGACATGCCGCGCTTCGCCCTGCCGACGCAGCTTTTTTTCCTGTTCCAGCGGATCGGCCAGCTGCGCGAGCTCGCGCAGATGGACCTGTTCAACCGGCTGACCGTGTGCGATTTCCTCCTGGAAAAGGACCCGCTTTTCGCGCGCCTCACGCTCTCGGGCGACGAGCTGCACCTGTACCAGCAGATATTCGACGCGCTCAAGCCCCAGGCCCCGCGACCCGACCTGGTCGTCTACCTGCAGGCGCAGCCGGCCACGCTCTATGAGCGCGTGCGCCGGCGGGGCGTAGAATTCGAGCGTCCGATCAGCGCGGAATATCTTGCCTTGCTCGCCGACAGCTACAGCCGTTTCTTCTATCACTTCAACGGGAGTCCCGTCTTGATCGTGAATTCCGAGAAGCTCGACTTCGTGAACGACGACCGCGACCTCGACCTGCTCATCGAGCGCGTCGGCGCGATGCGCGGGAGCCGCGAGTTCTTCAACTGGGGGGAATGACATGGCGAGGCTCGGCATTACAGCGATGCAGAAGCTGCGCGACGACGGAACCCGGATCGCCGTGCTCACCTGCTACGACGCGAGCTTCGCCGCGGCGCTCGACGCCGCCGGCGTCGACTCGCTCCTGGTCGGCGATTCCCTCGGCATGGTGCTGCAAGGGCACGACACCACCTTGCCGGTCACCCTGGCGGAGATGGCCTATCACACGCGCTGCGTCGCGCGCGGCAGCCAGCGCGCCTTTCTCATCAGCGACATGCCGTTCGGCAGCTATCAGGAGTCGCCGCCGCAGGCGTTCCGCAGCGCCGCGGAGCTGATGGCGGCGGGCGCGCAGATGGTGAAGCTCGAAGGCGGCGCGGAGTTCGCCGAGACGGTGCGCTTTCTCACCGCGCGCGGAGTTCCGGTATGCGCGCACCTTGGCCTGACGCCCCAGTCGGTGCACGCATTCGGGGGCTATCGCGTCCAGGGCAAGGGCGCGGACGCCGAGCAGCGCCTGATCGAGGACGCGGCGGAGCTGGAAGGCGCGGGAGCGGGCATGATCGTGCTCGAAGCCATTCCGGCGAAGCTCGGCGCGCAGGTGACCAAACGCCTGCGCATTCCCACGATCGGCATCGGCGCGGGACCCGACTGCTCGGGCCAGGTGCTGGTCCTGCACGACATGCTCGACGTCTTTCCCGGGAAGAAGGCGCGCTTCGTCCGCAATTTCATGCGCGGCGCCTCAAGCATTCACGACGCCGTCGAGCGCTACGTGCGCGCCGTCAGGGATGGAAGCTTCCCGACCGCGGAACACAGTTTCTAGATGGACATCATCACGTCCGTGGCCGCGTTGCGCGAGCGGCTGGAGCGCGAGCCCGACAACGTGTTCGTGCCGACGATGGGCAACCTGCACCAGGGGCACATCCAGCTCATGCGCCTCGCGAAGCGGCGCGCCGCCGCGTGCACCGTGGTGAGCATCTTCGTCAACCGGCTGCAGTTCGGGCCCAAGGAGGATTTCGACCGCTATCCGCGCACGCTGCAGAGCGATTCGGAGAAGATGAAAGACGTGGGAGTGGACGTGGTGTTCGCGCCGGACGAAGCCGAAATCTATCCGGAACCGCAGACCTTCGTCGTCGAGCCGTCCGACCTCCAGCATATCCTCGAAGGCGCGTTCCGGCCCGGCCACTTCCGCGGCGTGGCCACCGTCGTGCTGAAATTGTTCAACATGGTGCGGCCCCACACGGCGATTTTCGGCAAGAAGGACTATCAGCAATACGTAGTGCTGCGCGACATGGTCAAGCAGCTCGCGCTGCCCGTGGAGATCATTCCCGCCGAAACGGTCCGCGCCGAAGACGGGCTCGCGCTGAGCTCGAGGAACGGCTACCTGTCCGCCGCCGAACGCGCCGAGGCGCCGCGCCTGTACCGGACCTTGCAGGCCGCACGGGGCGAAGCGCTCGGGGGAAAGCGCGACTTCCAGCGAATCGAGCTGCAGGCGATGGCCGCGCTCGCGGCGCACGGCTGGCGCCCCGACTATGTTTCCGTGCGCAGGCAGGCCGATCTGCAGCCGCCGGGCGCCGGCGACCGGGAACTGGTGGTCCTCGCCGCGGCGGTGCTCGGGCGAACGAGGCTCATCGACAACGTCGAGGTGACCCTTTAGGGTCATCCTGAGCGCGAGCGAAGGATCTGCTTTTCGAGCAAAGCAGATTCTTCGGGCGGAGCCCTCAGAATGACATTATGATTTGCGGATCAAAGCGGCCGCTCGGGCCGCGTTCTTCGTGCGGAAAACCCTCAGGACGGATACGGCTCGATCATGAGCTTTTCGACGGGGCAGCCGAGCGCCTTGGCCATTTTCTCCATGGCCTGCTCGTCCGCCAGCACCGGCTGGAATTCCGCGGCGCCGCCCTTGCTGTCGATGAAGGCCTTGGCTGCGCTTTCGGAGTTCCAGACGACGACCGGGTCGGGCGAGACCGTCCGATTTGTACACGATCGCAAACATGGCCAGCCTCCTGTCGCGGATGAAGCCATCGGGGCGGTCCGAGTCGTCCGCTCGAGCGCCGCGCCCTCCCCGCCCGCGTTACTTTAACCCATGTTCCGCGGGGCATCCAGTGGCGCAATCCACAATCCCTTGCGCGCGCGCTGCGCCGAACGGGTGAGAAAAATGCGCGCGATGCAGCTCGCGGCACCGGGCAAGCCTCTGCGGCTCGTCGTCCGGGAAATCGGCGGGCCCGGCCCGGGACAGCTTCTGCTTCGCGTGCTCGCATGCGGAGTTTGCCGCACCGACCTGCATATCGTCGACGGCGAGCTGCCCCGCTTCGATCGCAGCGCGATCCCGGGCCACGAGATCGTCGGCGAAGTGATCGAGCGGGGAGCGCGCGCGGAGCGGTTCGGCATCGGCGAGCGCGTGGGCGTGCCCTGGCTCGGCTCGACCTGCGGCGATTGCCGCTATTGCCGCACCGGCCGGGAGAATCCTCGCCGACGCCCGCTATTGCTTCGCTCTGCCTCAGGGCTACGCGCCGGAAGAAGCCGCGCCGCTGCTTTGCGCGGGCCTGATCGGCTACCGGGCGCTGTCGATCGCGGGGGACGCGCAAACGCTCGGCATCTACGGATTCGGCGCAGCGGCCCACATCGTGGCGCAAGTCGCGCGCTTCCAGGGACGCAAGCTCTTCGCGTTCACCCGCCCCGGGGACGCGGAGGCGCAGCGCTTCGCGCTCGCCCTCGGAGCGGCCTGGGCGGGCGGATCGGACGCCGCTCCGCCCGAGCCGCTCGACGCGGCGATCCTCTTCGCGCCGGTCGGCGCGCTGGTTCCGGCGGCCCTGCGCGCCGTGAGCAAAGGCGGTACGGTAGTTTGCGCCGGAATTCATATGAGCGAGATCCCGGCGTTTCCCTACGAGATCCTGTGGGGCGAGCGGCGCGTCGTGTCGGTAGCCAATCTCACGCGCCGCGACGGCGAGGAATTTCTCGCGCTCGCGCCCAGGGTTCCGGTCAGGACCTCGGTCGAGATTTTTCCACTCGAACGCGCGAACGAGGCGCTCGCGCGCGTGCGCGAGGGCCGCATCAACGGCGCGGCGGTGCTCGTGATGCCGGAGCGGGCCGCAACGCGAGAATGACGCACATGGATCACGCCGAAGCGTCGCCCGGCGATCGCGTCATCGCCGCCTGGTTACTCGTCTGCTGCGCGCTCGTGTTCGCGATGGTGGTGGTCGGGGGCATCACGCGCCTCACCCACTCGGGACTGTCGATCGTAGAGTGGCAGCCGATCGTCGGCGCGCTGCCTCCGCTCGACGAGGGCGCGTGGCAGGAGACCTTCCGGAAATACCAGCAGACTCCCGAGTACCGGCTCGTCAATCCTGACATGACGCTCAGCGGGTTCAAGAGCATCTACTGGTGGGAATACATTCATCGGCTCCTCGGGCGGCTGATCGGCGCGGCGTTCCTGCTGCCTTTTCTGTGGTTCACACTGCGCGGCAGGATCGCGCGCGGGCTCGCGCCGCCGCTCATCGCGATATTCGCGCTCGGCGCGCTGCAGGGCGCGATGGGCTGGTACATGGTGCGATCGGGGCTGGTCGATGATCCGCGCGTATCGCAGTACCGCCTCACCGCCCATCTCGGCATCGCTTTCCTGATCTACG
>WNGA01012329.1_pt1 | contig 11057 bp, 7 predicted proteins | sample 5400061 | NCBI WGS metagenome assembly WNGA01 (sample SAMN13153366, study PRJNA577476) | soil metagenome | isolation source: 100 cm soil or saprolite under grassland replicate 2 | place: USA:California | collected 2016-06-15
CCACCATGCGGAGCCAGCCGCCACGCCAGATTTTTATGCGGCGTTACCTGGAGGAAGTTCTCCAGACGGAGATGCTGTTGCGCGTGATAGTCGAGGAGACCGACGCGGAAATGGTCGTAGTCACGCTTTACAAGACATCGAAGTTCAGGAAATATGAACCCGGCGCATGAAGGCTGAATACGACACGGAAACGGACACGCTTACCATCACGCTTCGCGACGCGCGCGTGAAGGAAAGTGACGAGATTCGCCCCGGCGTCATTGCTGATTTCGGCTATGACGGTGGCGTAGTCGGTTTCGAGATTCTTCAAGCCTCGAAGGTCGTTGAGCACGCGGGGGAGATGCAGTTCGCCGTAGCGGGCTGATCGCGTCAGTTGTCATTTGGCGCTGAGTAGAGCAATTTTTCACCGTTCATGAACCGCCTCTATTTCGGCGACAATTTAAAATGGCTTTCGGATCGGAAAGAATTTCCCGACGCGAGCGTCGATCTCGACTATCTCGATCCGCCGTTTAACTCGAACGCCGATTACGACGTGCTTTTTCGCGAGCCATCCGGGCGATGCGATTTCAGCAAGAATAGGAAGCGTTCATACACAAGGAGTTGAAAATGTTTCAAGAATCTTCGAAAGACGGTTTCTCGTTCAAGGTTTACCAGGGGGCGCAGATGACTCTGCTAACGATGGACCTTGCCCAGCAGCCGACGACAGGGACCTTTGCGGGCTTCACGCTCGAATACACCGGCCCTGCCACGCCCCGCAAGCCGATAAAAAATCTACTTAATTTCGCCGGCACCGAAGGCGTTACGTCGTCGGTCGATTCGCCATTTCAGGCGTTTAAATGGGTTCACTTTCCGGGCAGCTATTCGCAGAATCCCCCACCTTTCGGTAATTGGGATTACCATGCCACGCCGCGTTTTTTCGATGCGAATAAAAAGCTCCTTCCTCTCGACGCCGGCAAGACGGTCACCGTCACGATTCCCGTGGGCGATTTTTCCAAAGGCGGGCTCGAGATTGGTTTTACCCGAGCGTTCCTAAAATCTCAGGCTTACGCCGACCATTATGGCGCTAAGACCAAGCTCAAGCCCACCGGCGACTGGCTTTTCGACATGACGAAGAAGGCGGGGACAAAGAAAGGACACGATTTCACTTACGAAGATATGTACGTCTGGCTCGGCTACACAGCTCGACGTCAGGTTTATGAAATACTCGACGAGGCATTGAATGACAACACCGTTGAGGTCGAGATGTTCGCCTACGATCTCAACGATCCAGGCGTTGCTCAGCGATGTCTGAATCTGGCTGCCGCCGGCCGCATCAGAATAATTCTCGATAATGCGACGCTCCACCGCACGCAGGCCGGAAAGCCCACGACCGAAGAGGATGATTTCCAAGCCAGGTTCAACGCCGCTGCTGTCCCGGGTGCCGAGCTCTTCCGCTGCCGCTTCGAACGCTATTCGCACTGCAAGATCATCATCCTGAAAAAGAACGGAGCCGCGTTTCGTGTCCTGACCGGCTCGACCAATTTTGCTACTACCGGCATCTGCGTGAACGCAAACCATGTCCTTCTCTTCAATCGCCCAAGCGTCGCCACGTATTACTCCGATGTCTTCAATAATGTCTGGCAGGTGGGTAAAGCCACCCCGTTCCGGACCACAGATTTCTCAACTAAGACAAAAAAATTCGCCGACCCTGGGTTGCCCCATACTGAGATCAGCTTCTCGCCACACGACGACGCGCGGGCGGCCGAGATCCTCGACCAGGTCACCGCGCAGATACAGAATCCTTCGACAAAGAGTGTGCTTTTTGCCGTGATGGAAATGGGCGATACGAGCACCGGAACGCTCATCCGGGCGCTCCGCGACCTGCACAAGAACGATTCGATCTATACATACGGCGTCACGGACAATTCGAGCGGTGACATTTCCCTCTATAAACCCGGCCGCAAAAACGGCCTGCTCATCGACGCCAAGCAGGCCAAACGCGAGCTTCCGCCGCCCTTCAAGACTGAGGCCTCACTGCCCGGTCACGCTATCCATCACAAATTCGTCATCACGAATTTCAATCGCTCGACGGCCCGTGTTTGGTGCGGTTCCTCAAACCTCGCCCTCGGCGGCGAAGAGCAGAACGGCGACAACCTTATTTGCATAAAGGATCAGGACGTCGCCACCGCGTTCGCCATCGAAGCGATGCGTCTGACCGACCATTACAATTACCGGTCGGTCCGCGAACCCGACATCGGTCCGCCAAACCAAGAGCCGAAGAAGCTCGACGACACCGGCGCTTGGGTAAACAAATTCTTCGATCCGGATGACATTCGGTGTGTGGAAAGGGAGGTATTGGCCTGAACGGATTTGTTACGCTGAGCGGCCGCCACTGGTGATTGAACTCAACAAGAGGATATCAACCAGGCGGATTCGTGCCCGATTACGAGAAGCACCAAAGCGGAATTAACCAAACGCGATCAGGCCGTTTCACGTAATCCCTTTGCGCATAAGAAGGTCAGCACGAGAAGGGACGCCATCGCAAGGAACTCCGTTTCGAAACCTACTTTACTTGAGTAACATTGCACTTGGGTAATGACGGTGTAATCCTAACCAGATCTTGATCATCTCGACGCCCCAGCCGCGACGAGTTTTTGGAAAGCGGGATCGGTCCGCAAAGGGTCCCAGATTGGATCGAGCTTTAGAAGTGCCGGCGTGATGGGCGTTGGGCTATAAAGCCAGCCACCATACGGCGTTTGTAACAATCGCGTGAGAGTTGCGATCGCACGAGTATTCTCGCCAATTATCATCTCAACTAGCGCTAGGTTCTCTTCGAAAGCGGGTCCGGACAGCCGATCTTTGTTACTCGGCAAAAGCATGGTTGCACGCTGCGCTTCGTTGAGAGCTGAGTCCTTCTCGTCGAGCATGGCGTAGGCGACCGCCAGTGCTGCTGCAATGAAGGCGTTGTCTGGTTGATCCTTCTTGAGCGACTCAAGCGTGTTGCGCGCTTGTTCAGCGTCAGCTTTTGCATGAGCGGTGTCACCAGCTACGCGTTGGGCCAACGCTAGACCCACCTGCTTACTTCCCTTCTCAATCCCAGAAGCAAAGCGCAATTGGGCTTGTCGGGCTTGTACCCACCGGATGCCCTCAGGATTTCGTTCAAGTCTCAATTGGGTCAGTTTGATCCGAACGGCCGCGTCCGAATTCGTTTGTGCGTTTACTTGCACGAGCGATTTAGCGGCTTCTTGCAGATTACCTTCGGCCTGGTAGATGCTGGCTTTTAGCGCCATTAGAGACAACTCATTAGGGAGGATATCCAGTGCCCGATCGTAGAGCTTTTCCGCTTTCGGGAATTGTCGAAGCGCGGCATATGTGAATGCCACTTCCGTCAGTAACGCTGTATTCCGCGGATTGAGGGCGAGGCCCCGCTCCCAATAGGCAACACTTTCATCCCAATGTCCTTCGCTTCGCGCGATTGCCCCAAGCGCGTATAAGACCTCGCTGTTACCTGGCAACATTTTACTGACGCGTCCAAATGTGGCTTTAGCCAGCCCGTAATCGTGCAACACCCAATATTGATAATAACCGGTGAAGAGCAGGGTTTCGGGCGCGTTCGGTTGCAGTTTCTGCGCATTTTCTAAAGCTTCCTTTGCCGCATCGCGGCGAGCGGTAGTTGTGTCGACGCGGTTAGAGTAAAGAAGCGCGTGCGCACCAGAAAGTCGCGCCCAGGCGAGCGCAAAATTCGGGTCAAGCCGCACCGCCAGATCATAAAAATCGATGGCTTTGAACAGGGCATCGCTCGAGTAATTGCTACGTGCCTCAAAAGCCAATCCGCGTAAGTAGGCATCGTAAGCTTGCGGATTGTTTGTGGGCTTAGCAGCCAACGCTTGCTCCTCACGGCCAGTCAGCTTTGCTTGCAACGATTCCGCTATTCCTTTAGCGATCTCGCTCTCGACGACAAAGATATCACTCAACTTTCGATCATACGTCTCGGCCCAGAGCTGCGAACCGGTTTGCACGTTAACCAAGCGAACATTGACCCGCACCTGATCGGCCGCTTTCTGCACGCTACCCTCAAGAATGTTTGTTACGCCAAGCTGCTTCGCGATCTCAGACAGATTTCCCGGTTCGCTCTGATACTGCTGCGTCGAGGTGCGCGAAATAACCTTTAAGTCCGCGATCTTAGCCAGGCGCGTCAGGACTTCGTCTTGGATGCCATCGGCGAAATAAGCGTTCTCTGGATCGCTGCTCAAATTTTGAAAAGGCAGGACCGCAACTGATTTGTCGATCTTATGCCAGACGGCCCGTGGCAAAAGAAAAAATCCAGCCGAAGCGGACGCGATGACAGCGGTGACGATGAGCAAAATGAGATTTCGTCGCCGATGGGCTCCTGGCGTTTTTGGCGTGCTCTGAATCCCTTGCGGCGTGATGTCGTATGCCCAGGCGAGGAGAAGCGCGATCGGAAACCCGATTAACAAAAGCGCGATCACGAGTCGCAAACTCCAATTCGGCAATTCCCATGCTGGAAACGCTGCCGAGGCGATTTGAATCAAGAATCCCGCGGCGACGATGTAAGCAGCAGCGACGCGGTAAACCTTTCGTCGCTGCAACTCTTGGAAGAAGCCGCTCATAATATATGTGGGTTCATCGTGACCATAGCCCGGCGCTGCAGGTTCGCAGACAAATATGTGTTATAAGAGGGGCGTGAAAGGGGGAAACAAATCATGACAATAATCGAAATCGGGACCGAACCGTTAGGGCTGGAGCGTTTACCAGGGCCTACGCAGCACGCTGCTTTCCAAACCACGATGCTCACATCGTTACGTTTGTCGCCTCACTATCAGTGTCCGCCTGTCACAGTATATCCGGCAGCTCTCAAATCTTCAGCCAATTCCACTTCCATCTGGACCGCTGCTTCAAACGGCATCGGGTTCAAATGTTCGTAAAGCTCTGGCATCAGGCGCACGCCATATTTCCTGACAACCCAAGCCGATTTATAGCCGTATTTGTGATTTTCGAATCGATGATCGACCGGGATTCCTGTCATCCCGACATAGACGCAGGGCTTCAGTGGGTCACGCTTGGGATTCAGGCGCAAAATAGGACATGTTTTGCGACAGTGTCGTGCAGCAGAATCACGTAAACGTTATGATGAAACGTTTGTTCCTTCTGAAGCCTTCTTGTCTTCCTTTTCAACCCGCAGAAAGTAAATGACGCAGACAGATTCGAAGGTTCGCCCTCTTTGCGCAAGAGTTGCATGACTGCGAAGAGACGGCCTGACATTCGAGAGACTAACATCTTTTGGAATGCATCACTTTTGCACTTCGGGCATGGCGATACGACCTCACTCGGAACTGGCCGTGTGAAATGCTTCACGCCTCGCGTCGAGTCCACAAAACCACATTCCCTCAGCCAACGGCTCCCCAGTTTGCCAATATCGCTTCGATGAAGGGAGCGTTGGCGTAAGTTCATTTTTGACCGGCCGTGCATGATTGTTTTCCGCGATCCCAGATTTCGCATGTCTTTCCGACGCTGTATAATTTGCTGAGATGGAACGGCGTTTGAGTGCAATTGTAGCCGCGGACGTGGTCGGTTACAGCCGGATGATGGGTGCAAATGAGGCGGGCACGCTGGAAGCGCTCAAAGCGGCGCGAGCTGAGATTGTCGATAGCAGGATCGCGACGCATCAGGGCCGACTCGTCAAGCTAACGGGCGACGGCATGCTGGTGGAATTTCCGAGCGTAGTGAACGCTGTGGCGTGCGCGGCTGAGGTCCAGCGCGCGATGCGTGATCGTAATGCGGCGGTGCCTCGGGTTCGGCGCATCGAATTCAGGATCGGCGTTAGTTTGGGTGATGTGATGGTTGAAGGCGACGACATTTACGGAGACGGCGTTAATATCGCGGTGCGTTTGGAAAGGTTTTCCAAGCCAGGCGGAATCGCGATTTCGCAAACTGTGCGCGACCATGTCGGTAATCGGCTCGACCTCGCGTTCGAAGATTGCGGCGAACAAAAACTGAAGAACATCGAAAAGCCCGTCCGCGTTTACAGCATCTCACTTGGCACGACGCTTGCAGGAACGACGACCGGCGCCGCGATGAAACGCGAAGAGCGACCGCAGGAGAGGAGACCATCCGTTGCCGTATTGCCGTTCACGAATATGAGCGGCGATCCGGAGCAGGAGTATTTCAGCGACGGCATAACGGAGGACATCATCACTGACCTGTCTAAGATTTCAGGCCTATTCGTTGTCGCTCGCAACACGGCGTTCACCTACAAAGACAAGCCACGGACGGTGCAGCAGGTTGGTCAGGAGCTCGGTGTGCAGTTTCTTCTTGAAGGAAGCGTGAGAAAAGCGGGCTCGCGGGTGCGAGTGACGGGACAGCTGGTGAGCACCGAGGAGGGCGACTACATCTGGGCGGAGCGGTTCGATCGCGATCTTACCGACATCTTCGCCATCCAGGACGAAATCACCCACGCAATAGTCGAACAACTAAAGGTGAAGCTGTTGCCGCAGGAGAGAAATTCGATTGAGCAGACGCCGACCGACAACGTAGAGGCGTATACCTACTATCTGAGAGGACGCCAGTTTCTGCATCGCCACTCGAAGTCTTACTATCATCTCGCGCGACGCATGTTCGCCAAGGCAATAGAGCTGGACCCGCGTTATGCGCGTGCGTATGCCGGCATTGCCGACTGCGACTCATTTCTACTCCTGCACTATCATGTCGATGTTCCGATTGGCAGGATTCTGGCGAACACCGACAAAGCCCTCGCTTTGGATAATCGGCTGGCAGAGGCGCACGCGTCGCGCGGATTGGCGCTCTCCATTCAAAAGCGATTTGAAGAATCGGTAACGGAATTCGAGCAAGCAACAGCGCTCGACTGCAATTCGTTCGAAGCACACTACCTTTATGCGCGTGCGAGTTTTGCTCACGGCAATTTCGAACGCGCCGCCACGCTATTCGAGCGCGCGGCCGAGATTAACCCGGACGATTATCAATCCTTAATACTGCTGATTCAAACGTACCGGTCTCTTGGTCGAGATGAGGAGAAGGACAGTGCGGCACGACGTGGCGTCGAACGCGCCGAGCGTGAGGTGATTCTTCACCCGGAAGATCCACGGCCGGCATATTTGGGTATCGCTGCACTCATTGAGATGGGCGAAAACGACCGTGCACGAGAGTGGATCGCGCGAGCGCTGGTTATTGGGTCTGAGGACCCACTCACCCAGTACAATGTTGCGTGCGGATATACGAAACTAGGTGAGAGAGAACAGGCTCTTGATCTTCTCGAACGTATGCTCCCAAATGTTGGCGAGGAAATAAGAATGTGGATCAAGCACGACTCCGACTTCGCTGGTTTGCATGATCAGCCGCGCTTCCAGAAGTTGTTGAAGTCAATCGTCTGACGACTCGGCGTTCGCTAACTCGCCTTGTGTCGGTAGCTTATTGCGTAGCAAGCCACTCCTACACCCAGTACACAGCGTGGTGAGATAAACGCGGCTGATTAGCGCAGACAGGACTTTCGGGGTTAAATCCATGTTCCTCCACGTTTTAACATGCCGGCCTGCATCTTTTGATGGCCGGAACCGAATCGCACGCTACAAATCGCCAGTCCTGGAGGACACAGCATCCTTAACAGTGACGGCCCCATTGTATCAGATATAATTTCAGCAATGACGACGACGTCGGTTATTTGAATGGCCCTGGCGATCAGATCAACACCGATCCGATGATTGCCTCGTTGCAGGACAACGGTGGCCCCACATTCACACACGCGTTGTTACCCGGCAGCCCGGCCATTGATGCAGGCGGTCCCCATTTTGCGCCACCATCGATGTGAGCTCATTTGAAGTGCAGGCAACGCAGACACCTTACCCAACGCCGACGCCGACTCCGAGACCTACACGAACGCCGTTTGAGTTCGGCAAAGAAGAAGTTCCGAAGATCCACTCCTATTACTTACTAGGTCCGATCTGCTCCGGACCTGAGATCAGCTGCTGGAAATCCGGACGGTTACGGATCGGATCCCAGACCGGATCAACTTTCAAACGAGCTATGGAAGCTACCCCCCCGCCGGGATGGAGAGCAAACGTCGAAGCCTTCTAATGGCTTCCTCGGGCGCGCCCGCACGCGCCTCGATTTGCGCGAGCCCGTCTTGGAAATTTGGACCGGCCAGAGCATCCTTTTCGATGGAGATTGAATCCGCCGCTTGTCTGGAAAGGCGCAGCGCATCGCCATTGCGTCCGAGGGCGAGGTAAACCCAAGATAGCTCCGTCATTGCCAAGGTGTCATCCGGCCGCTCTCTGAGTCTGGCCTCGAGTAACGGCAGCGCGTCTTCTCCCGCGGATTTGCCTGCCTCAGGCTCTCCTGCCAGCACGCGGACGGCAACGCGTCCGGCAAGCTGCTGGAGATGCGCACGATCGCCGTTAACCACCTCCTTCTCGACAGCTTGAAGAGCATCGGTAAACCGTCTTTCGATCACATCGAGATAAACCGGCCAGCCAATGACCGCACTAACATCGCCGGCTCCGGTAGCGCCACGTGGGCCGCCGGCGCCGCCAGGGATGCCTTTGATCACCTCCGGAAAACCATCGAGAGGTCGCCGGGCCGAGTCGACATCGCCCGTCGCGTTGAGGCGAGTGCCGAGCAAAAATAGCGCTGCCAGCGTGTTGTGCGGATCGATGGCGAGAGCTCGCAATTCGGCTCGCTCCGCATCCTTCCACAGACGCAATACATTGTAGGTCACTCCAATATTGGTCGGGATTCTGGCGTCGCGCGGGTCAAGTTCCTCCGCTCGTTTAGAATCGGTCAGCGAGCGCTCCCATTCACCACGCCGGCGATAAACCCAAGCGCAATATGCCCGCGCGTCGGCGTTGTTAGGTTGCAATTCCAGCGTGCGGTTGAACTCTGCCAGCGCTTTCTCGTATTGGCGATGACCCCAATAAAAGAATAATCCCAGCGCAAAGTGCGCTTCCGGAGAATTTGGAGCCAGCGCCAGAGCGCGGTCAATGAGCGACTTCACCTCCTCTAATTCCGCTGGCGCCAAAGGAGAGATGAACCAGTGTCGCGATAGTCGACTGCGTGCGAGCTCCGCGGCGGCCTCGGCAAAGCTTGGATCGCGTGCGAGCGACTGTCGGTAAAACGCGTCGGCACGATCGTAGGTGTCTGCGGCCAGACTGCTTTCGGCTTGGTGAAACTCATACTCGCCTCGCAAAAAAAGATCGTAAGCTTCCGTGTCATGCGTTCGGACTGAGGACAGAACATGGGATTCGCTTGGTGAAAGGTTCGCTCGCAACGCGTCCGCAATTTCCTGAGAAACCTCACTCTCAACTGCTAAGACATCCTTAAAGTCACGGTCATAACTCTTCGCCCAGAGATGCGTATCGGCGCGTGCATCGATCAACTGCACATTTACCCGAACTTTGTCGCCGGCCCTTTGCACCGCTCCCTCAAGTATGGTGGAAACGCCGAGCTCTTGCGCGACTGTCTTTAGATCGTCCGGCTTGCTTTGATACTTCGCCGTCGAGGTGCGCGAAATGACCTTGAGATTACGAATCGCCGCCAATTTCGTCAGAATCTCATTCTGGATGCCTTCGGCGAAATACGCGTTTGCCTTTTCATCGCTCAGATTTTGAAAGGGCAGCACTGCGACCGATTTGTCGATCTTGCGCGCCGAGGCGCGCGGCAACAAGAAAAATCCCGCAGCGGTAGAAATTATCGCGCCGGCGACGACGAGAAGGATAAGATTGCGGCGCCGATGCGCTGCCGGAACTCTTGCTGTCGCCTGAATTCCTTGCGGCGTAACGTCGTAGGCCCAGGCGAGGAGAAGCGCGATCGGAAACCCGATTAACAAAAGCGCGATCACGAGCCGTAAACTCCAATTCAGCAATTCCCATGCTGGAAACGCTGCCGAGGCGATTTGAATCAAGAATCCCGCGGCGACGATGTAAGCAGCAGCGACGCGGTAAACCTTTCGTCGCTGCAACTCTTGGAAGAAGCCGCTCATAATATATATGGTCCATCATGACCATAGCCCCGTGCTGCGGGTTCGCAGGCAAATATGTGTCCGAAACCGATGTGCTCGTCGCCTGCAGTTTCAATCGCAGCGCATTCAGTCGAATAAATCCTGTCGCATCACTCTGTTCGTAAGCCGAAGCGTCGGTTTCCATGGTGGCAATGCCCGGATCGTAAAGGCTCTTGGGACTTTTGCGGCCGGCGACGATAATGTTGCCCTTTTACAGCTTTCAGCCTAACGATACCAGTCACGTCACGTTGCGTTTCGGTGACGAGCATCTGGAGCGCTTCGCGTTCGGGCGAAAACCAAAAGCCGTTGAAAACGAGCTGGCTGTATTTCGGAAGGAAGGCGTCGCTCGACTGCATTCACACAGCGCCGCTACAACGGCGGCAGGTGAATCGTCGCCAACATGCAACGGGCGCTCCCGCCACCAAGTTCAATCGTAGGTATTTCAAGCTGCATGAGCTCCGCATAGCAGGTCAATCTTTCGCGTTGTTCCCCGGTCAATGCTTCAGCTGCGCGGCCGGAAAGCACGAGCAGTTTCTCGCCACGCCTGTTCTGTAGTTCAATGGCATTGCCGGCGAAGTTCGCGATCTGATCTGCCGATAACTCAACGATCTCCTTTCCGGTTTTCTCCAACCGCGCTCGCAGCTCTTGCCGCTCGGCTTTGTTCGGTATCACGTCCAGACCAACCATCGCGAAGGCCGTTCCGATGCACATCATGACATTCGTGTGATAGATCGACTGACCATTGGAGCCGATGCTGGTGAAGATGACCGGCTCGTAGCTGAAATCATCGGCAAAGCGTTGGATCACCTTGGGATTGGAACGATTTGAGAGCGAGACGTACGCAAATTTGTTCAGGTGATCGAACACAAGACTGCCTGTGCCTTCCAGGTAGCAACCTTCATCCTCGAACGCCGAGTAATCGATCACCTCTGTGACCCGATAGTGCTTACGTAGTTCCTCGACGATATCCTGCCGACGCTCGCGACGCCGGAGATTTGAATACATCGGAAAAAGGGCGATGCGCCCATCGTGATGCGTCGACATCCAGTTG
>WNGA01049913.1_pt1 | contig 11056 bp, 12 predicted proteins | sample 5400061 | NCBI WGS metagenome assembly WNGA01 (sample SAMN13153366, study PRJNA577476) | soil metagenome | isolation source: 100 cm soil or saprolite under grassland replicate 2 | place: USA:California | collected 2016-06-15
TCCCTCGGGAGGTCGAGTTCGTGGAGGCGGTGCCGAGGACCGTCACCGGCAAGCTGCTGCGCCGCGTGTTGCGGGAGGGTGTCTAGCCTGCGGATGACCAGCAGCGGCACCCCTGCCCCCGCGCCGCCGGCGAGCGCGCTTGCCCGCGGAGGCGCCGGACGGGCGTTCTTGTCGATCCTGCGCCGTGACCTGTTCGTCACCAACGCGGAGCTGCCTGTCACCGTAGCGCTCGCCGCCGCCGGCGTCGCCGGGTTCCTGCGCCGCGCGCTCGACTGATGTCGCCATCGCGCAGCAGATAGCCGGGGCGAACGATCCGGTCTCCCGGCGGACAGGAGGGACGCATGATGACCGCCACAGCTCAGGGCTCCAGCACGCTGACGGTGACCGACAACCGGACGGGGAAGGTCTACGAGATCCCGATCGTCGGCAGTGCGATCCCGGCCACCGCCCTCCGCCAGATCAAGATCAGCGACGACGACTTCGGCTTGCTGTCGTACGACCCGGCGTTCATGAACACCGCGAACTGCCGCAGCGCGATCACCTTCATCGACGGCGAGCGCGGGATCCTGCGCTACCGCGGCTACCCGATCCAGGAGCTGGCCGAGCACGCGACCTTCCTCGAAGTGGCCTACTTGCTGCTCCAGGGCGAGCTGCCGACCACGGCGCAGTTGGACGCCTGGGTCGAGGAGGTCACCAGCCACACCTTCCTCCACGAGAACATCAAGAAGGTGATTGACGGCTTCCATCACGACGCTCACCCGATGGGCATCCTGATCGGCACGATCGGGGCGCTGTCGACCTTCTACCCGGACGCCAAGCGCATCTTCGACGCCGACGCACGCCGCAAGCAGATCGTGCGGCTGATCGCCAAGATCCCGACCCTGGCCGCCTTCGCCCAACGCCACGCGGTCGGCCTGCCCTACGTGTACCCGGACAACAGCCTGTCGTACGCGGGCAACTTCCTCAGCATGATGTGGAAGATCTCAGAGCCTCGCTACCAGCCCGACCCAGTTCTCGAGCACGCCCTCGACGTGCTGTTCATCCTGCACGCCGACCACGAGCAGAACTGCTCGGCCACGGCGATGCGCACGGTGGGCAGCTCGCATGCCGACCCGTACTCCGCAGCCGCCGCAGCCGCAGCCGCCCTCTACGGCCCACTCCACGGCGGTGCTAACGAGCAGGTGCTGCGCATGCTGAACGAGATCGGCTCGGTCGACCGGGTGCCCGAGTACGTCCGCCGGGTGAAGGCGGGCGAGACCCGGCTGATGGGCTTCGGCCATCGCGTCTACAAGAACTACGACCCTCGGGCCAGGATCATCAAGCAGGTCACGGACGAGGTCTTCAAGGTGACCGGCCGCAACCCGCTGCTGGATATCGCCTTGGAGCTGGAGCGCGTCGCGCTCGAGGACGACTACTTCATCACCCACAAGCTCTACCCGAACGTGGACTTCTATTCGGGGATCATCTACCAGGCGATGGGCTTCCCGGTGGAGATGTTCCCGGTGCTGTTCGCGATCGGCCGTATGCCGGGCTGGCTCGCCCAATGGCAGGAGGGCCTGGTGGACCAGGAGCAGAAGATCGCCCGGCCGCGCCAGATCTACGTGGGCAGTGCCGAGCGCCACTTCGTGCCGGTCTCTGACCGGTGAGCGCGCAACGCGGCCACACGACCGGCCGAACCCGTGCAGGGCTCAGCATCGCGGCTAGGTCCGGGCCGGGCCCTGGTGCTCGCGCAACGCTCGTCTGGCCGCCTTGAGGTTCGGGTACGGGCCGCGAACCTCCCGCAGCTCGGACGGCTGCCGCTCGTACGCGACTACCGCCTACCACGATGCGCGCCGGACCGCAACGACGCCGTGCCGATCATGCCCCGCGCCACCGCGAGGAGCCGGCGCATGTCGCTCTCCTTGCTTGCGGCTGAGAAGGCCAGATGGGGGTATAGCAGGGTTCGGTCAGGGCATCGAGCATTGCCAACGCGTAAATACTTTCGTGCGGGGAGGTCGTGAGGAATGGTGACGTACGAGCGTGAGTGGCTCTGCCAGCGCATCGTCGAGGACGCCCCGGACGCGATCATCTTCGCGGACCGGGACGGCGTCATCCGTCTCTGGAATGCTGGAGCCCAGGCCGTGCTCGGCTACCAGCCCGAGGAAGCCCTGGGTCAGACCTTGGACCTCATCGTCCCCGAGCACCTCCGAGAGCGGCACTGGGAGGGGTTTCGCAGGGTCATGGCCACAGGCGTGACGCGCTACGGACGGGAGCAGCTTCTGGCCGTCCCGGCCATCGGAAAGGACCGGGGACGTATCTCCGTCGAGTTCAGCATCGTCATGCTGCGGGACGCCGCCGGCCAGCCGCTGGGGATCGCCGCCATCTTGCGGGATGTCACCCAACGCTGGCAGGAGCAGCGGCGGCTGCGGGAACGCCTGGCGGCGCTGGAGGCTATGTCGGCTCCGAGCCCTCCGGACTCCGCTTGAGAATCGCGAAGAGCCCCACGGTGCCATAGGCGATGCCCTCGCGGTTCGGCGCGATCAGCGGCACCGTGCTGGCCAGCTCCCACCCCTGGCTGCCCGCCTCCTCCAGCCAGTCCAATTGGGCGACGAGCCCCTCCTCCGTCTCCTCGAACAGCATCATCTCGCTCTTGTACTCCCAGCGCATCCTCTGCTCCTCTCCGCCGTCGTCGTCAGCCGGGTAACCTAATCACGTGAGCGAGCGCGCTGAGGACATCGTCGTGCGAACCGTGGGGCAGCGAGACCTCCGGGCGCTGGCGCGTCTGTGGCGGTCGATGCGCTTGGAAGAGGCGGGCTCAAGGGACCCTGAGACCGGTGCCGACCTCAGCCCCTTCTATGCGCTGGCCGATCGGCGTTCCCGCGAGCCCGCAACCATCCTCCTCATTGCCTACCGGGGCGAGGGGGCCGTCGGGTTCTACTGTGGTCGGGTCCAGGGCCGCGTGGGACGAGGCGTCGACCTCTATGTACGGGCGGAGGCGCGGCGGCGAGGGGTGGGCAGGCGTCTGGTCGAAGTGGCCTTGGCCGAGTACCGCGCGCGAGGGGCAGACCATATCGTTGGCGCCTTGCGAGGCGATGAAGGGTCCCACGGTTTCTGGGCGAGCGTCTGGAGGGAGCATCCGTCGCGCCTGCTGGCCATGAGGTCGGCAGCAGGGGTGGAGTGGCGGACCAGGTCCCTTACAGCGCCCACGGACAGCCCGCCGGCCAGTCGAACGCGTAGTAGTCGTCCCCCATCCACTCCCTGATGTGGACTCGGGTCTCGGACAGGATGTCCAGCCGGGGCGAGAACTCGAGCACCGCCACGCGCCTGTCCTCTCCGTCGAAGCACCGCAGCGCCCACCGCGCGCCCTCCTCGATGGTCACGATGTCGATGGGATCGATGTCCTCACCCCAGATCCCCATCCGGACCAGCACGTCCCGACCCGTAAGGATCTCCTCCCCGATCGTCACCTCCTGGCCACCCGAGCCCAAGGGGCCGAATGTCATCTCCACCCACCTCCGCGACGTCCGCCTCGGTGGGAGCTGGCGCTCGACCGCCTCTGGCCCGGGGGGCAGCACGGGCATCGTCCCTGGCGAGGACAGGCCCAGGATCGCCGCGCGCACCGCCGCCTCGGCACGCACGGGGTCCTTCCCGCCGCCCAGGACGACCATGATCCGACCCTGCGTCAGCTCGCCGGCCAGGCCCGCCAGCGCTTGGCCGAGGCGCAAGAGCAGCTCGGTCCCGAACCCGAGCGAGGCGTACTCCCCCTCGAGCAGGTCGTAGCCCAGGTACCAGACGAGCATGTCCGGCCGGAACCGGCGCGCTCGCGGCGCGAAGGCCGCCAGGGTCGCCTCCAGGTAGGCCTCGGCGGACATGCCTGGTCCCACCCGCACGTCGAACTTCTCCGGGTGTGGCGGAGGAAACCCCTCCGTGCAGACGCAGAGGTACATTGTGCTCGCATCGGCACCGAGCAGGTCCAGGGTGCCGTCCGCGTGATGCGCGTCAGTGTCCACCACGGCCGCGCGCCACGGCCCTCGGGCTCTCAGGTCCGAGAGCGCGAGGGCCACGTCGTTCAGCAGGCACATCCCCCCATAGAACGCCCTGCCGGCGTGGTGACCTCCCAGCGCGGGCAGGGCGACCGCCGTGCCACCTAGACGCGGGCGCGGTCCATGGCATCCTCCACCGCCAATTGCTCATGCCTCATTCCGTCGGGGGTTGCGCAGGACCTTCTCCGTGAAGGCCACCACCTCCATTGCTACCGCCCGGTTGTCCATGAGCCCCCCGTGGTTTACCCAGTGTTTGAGATAGGAGCCAAAGCCGTCGGGCGGTTCGTCGGCCTCGAGAACCATCCCCTCGGCCACGTTCACGAGCTCGGCTTCGGCCAGGGAGGAGACCAGGTCCGCGCACGCACTCCGGATGCCTGGGATGTCCTCCTCGCCGAGCACCACCAGGACGGGGACGGCGGAGGCCAGATGGACGGGCAGCCCGCGCAGGACCTCCACGACCTGGCCAGGATGCTCCTGCCGCACCTTGGGGGTGGCGAAGGTCCGCAGTGCATACATCCCCTCGGGCGAGGGCTGCTGCGGGAGCGCCGGCGAGACAGCGACGACGGCGTCGGCGCCGCTCAACAGGGCGAGCCGCCCGCCCAGGCTGTGCCCCACCGCGACGGCCGATCCGTAGCTCCGGGCATGCTGGACGGCTGCTCGCGCCTCGTCGAGGACGCTCGGCCCGAATACCTCGGGGTGCTCGCCGTGGCCGGGCAGATCGGGGACCGTGCAAACCAGGCCGGCCCCCGCCAGGGTGAGCGCCAACCCCAGCATGGCTTCCTTGCACGACCCGTAGCTGTGGAAAAGCGCCGCGCCCGCGGCCGGAGCGACGTCTGGGGAGACCTGCCAGGCCGGTATCGGCGGGCCAGGCCCCTCCAGCTCGACATGTCGAACGTACATCAGCGCCTGCCCGGGGTCCCCCCACGTCGTGGGCACCTAATCGGATTGCGGTGGAGTCTACTCCAGCTCAGGGTGATCCTGGACGGGCGGGTACACTACTCTTGACCGGTGGACGAGGAGTTGACCGTTGATGGACCTCGATTACCAGTACAAGCACAGCCCGTTCGACGAGCTGCTGGGGCTTCGCCTCGAGGAGGCGTCGGGGGACCGGGTGGTGGGGGTGGTGCCGGTCACCGCCGAGTTGCATGAGAACCACGGCATCGTGCATGCGGGGGTCTACTCGACTGCGGTCGAGGCGACCGCGAGCGTGGGCGCGGATCTGTGGCTCGGCGCTGAGGGCCGGGCGGTCGGAGTCAGCAACAACACCGCGGTCCGGCGGGCGGTACGGACCGGCAAGCTGCGGGTCGAGGCGACCCCCCTCGAGCGCGGCCGGGACACCCAGCTCTGGCAGGTCGCCATCACCGACGAGCGCAGCCGGCTGGTCGCGCACGGCCGCGTCCTGCTGATGAACCTGCGCAAGGCCCCAGGAGAAGGCTGACGGCATTGTTGCATTCAGCATCGGCCCCTCCGGTGCCCTCCACCCGGTCACCCCAGTGCGCAATCGCATTCAATGACCGTCCCCGCCGTGTAGGGGGCATACGTCGAGCAGGCGCTGAGCCCGTGGGCGCACCACCAGGTACGACGGGCTGCCGCGGCTCTGTGGGCTGGCTGTCCGGGCAGCCGGGGCTGGGTCCAACGACCGAGAACCTTCGGGCCGCGCCCCAGCCACGCTCCGCCGGTCGACGGCCACCCAAAGCGCGAGCGCCCGCGGCGGCGGTGAGCATCTCACCGGCCCTGACCGCGACAACGGCAACACGATCGACCGGCGGCTGCCATCCCATCCGGCGCACGCCGACGATGCTGGTGCACGGCTTCCACGCCGAGCGCTGCCCGCTCGCCCGCAGCATCGGTCGTAGTATCGACATCACTACGCAGGTGGAGTACATCACTGCGGAGTGAGCTGAACGGGGCTGGAGGAGGCATGACCACCGCCAAGGCGCTGGCCTTCGACGTATACGGCACGCTCGTCGACCCGATCTCGGTGCGCCGCCGCCTCGAGGAGCTCCTCGGGGAGGCGGCTGCGGGCGTGGCGGAGCTTTGGCGGGTCAGGCAGCTCGAGTTCACGTGGCGGCTGACCGCGATGGGGCGATACCTCGACTTCGCCGAGGTGACCGCGCGCAGCCTCGACTACGCGCTCGCTGTCGCAGGCCGCCCGGTCAGCGACGCGGAGCGGGCGCAGCTGCTCGCCGAGTACCAGCGGCTCGCGCCCTACCCCGATACCGTTCCGGGGCTACGCCGCCTCGCCGCCGTCGGCTACCGGATGGCGGTGTTCTCCAACGGCACCCCCAGGATGCTCGACACGCTCCTCGCCACGACCGGGCTGCGCGAGTTCCTGCCAGAGGTGGTGAGCGTCGACGAGGTACGCGTCTACAAGCCGGCACCCGAGGTGTACCGGCACCTCGCCGACCGTCTCGGTCGCCCGCCGGCCGAGGTGCGGCTCGTCTCCGCGAACGCGTTCGACGTCCTCGGCGCCACCAATGCAGGTCTTCGCGCGGCCTGGTGCAACCGCACCCGTGACGTCTTCGACACCCTCGGTGAGCCGCCCGACGTGGTCGTCGGCACCCTCGATCCCATCCTGCTATGGAGGAGGGGGCCTACCCTGCATAAGGGGAAGCATTGCATCGAAGTGGCCGAGCGTGCCAACGACGCTGGATACCAACCGTGGGCGGCGGGTTGGGGAACAGCGCTGACGTTTGGGGCCGGGCACCCCGGACTTGGGCGCGTCGCCGACAGCGGCGGCGTCGGAGGGCGGCTCAGGCAGGCTGGTCAGCGACGGCGAGCAGGTCCCTTCGTGCCTCGACGACTTGGCAGCCGTACCGACCAGCGATCCGGTCCACCCGCTCGCCAACGTCCGGGGCCCGATACAGCGCCACCGGCCTGGCGAACTGCGCACGCCAGCCATGCCCGCCCCGAAAGGCCCGCCCCCACCCGGCCACCACCCCGATCACCGCGTCGGCCCGCTCGTAATACCCAAAGTGCCTGCACGGCAGGGGGCCGGCGAAGTCCCACGGCTCGTGCAGGGCATACAGCCCGCACCCGCAGTCACGCTGCGGGGCTGCACGGCCAGGGTGACGGGCGCGCCGGCCCCTGAGGGTCCACCGCCTGGTATCGCAGCTGGCCTCGGAGACCCCGGGCGCCCAGACATAGCCGGTGTACCACCAGCCGGATCGGGCTGGCTCACGCCGGCGCATCCTCCGGTTGCCGCTGCGGCTCACGCTCGGGGAGCACCACCGGCTGCTGCTCCTCTTCGGCCGGCAAGATCTCGAACTCTTCCTGCTGTTCTCCGATACGCATCGCCAGCTCCTTGGGACGCTTGCTGGGAGCTTGTCGGCGGCGGTCTCGTCGGCGCGGCCACGCTGCGCTGACGCGTCAAGCATCGACCCACAACAGTGGTCGAAGGTCAAGGGGGTGGCGGCCTGTCCTGAACGGACGGCCCTGGGACAACGCCACCGTGGCCGCCACCGGCTGCGCCGTCCGCCGCCCACCGAGGTAGCGTCCCGCGCTCGGGCTTGCTTTGCACCAGGAGTCGCGGGCCACGCTGGGCGGCGGACGGTCGGGGAGCAGCGGCCAACCCGGGATATCTGCGGTGCACGAACCTGCAGCTAAGTTTAGTTTAGCCAGTGGCCTCCAACGGCTGTGCAGGGGCGGGAGGAGAGCGGAAGGTCCCTTACAACGACGAGGTCAGGCCCTCCCCGTCACCCCTCCGTTCGAGCGCACCCCCCATCGCCTAGTCGCGTCTCCGCCTCGTCACTCCATGTCGGTAGCCCGTCAGGCCACGCTCGCCGAAGACCGGGCTCCACCCAGCAACCGACCGCCCATCCGACCGTTGGGCGGGGCGGACAGCGTCACGTGCAACCACGTGCTCGCCTGACCAGCCGCCACATGCCACCATCTCGTCGGCACAGTCTCTGCAGGCGCCGTGGGCGGCATCACGCAAGGAGGTCGGTACCTGTGGTGACGGCATACATCCTCGTCCAAACCGAGGTCGGCAAGGCGGCCCAGGTCGCCAAGGACATCGCCGAGATCACGGGCGTGCAGCAGACCGAGGACGTGACCGGCCCCTACGACGTGATCGTGCGCGCCGAGGCGCGCAACCTCGACGAGCTCGGCAAGCTGGTGGTGGCGCGCGGTGGCGAGGAAGCGCTGCTCGTCGGTCTCCAACAGCAGCTTGTTGGCCAGCATCTCGTCTGCGGCGGGCACCCGAGGTACGGCCTCGATGCAGTAGGCACACCGGGGGATATCCAGGCGCGTGACCTTCCACGGGCAGATCCGGTAGCGATTGCCGCCGCGCGACACGACGTCGAACCACCCACGCGAGCGGTACTGGTCACGTTGGCTGGGTGACAGCCAGCTCAGCAGCAGCTTCTCGGCCCGCAGCTCGGCCTCGCGCCGGCGCGCCAGCGCATCACCTGCCCAGCGGACCGGACCGAGCCGGAAGCCAGCGGACATGGCAACCGCCGCCATGACGAACACGGCCGTCCCAAGGGTCCACCAAGCCACCGCGGTCATCGCGCGAACCCTAGCCGCCCACCAGGCGGGGGGCGACCATCAGCTCGGTGTGCTCGTCCGGGTCCCAGGTCTCCAGCGTCACCTGCTCGCCCTTGCCTTCCCCGGTCTGCCGGTAGACCAGGCGACCGGTGCGTTGCGCCTCCCGGAAGACCTCCTCGATCTCGCGGACAGTCTCAGGATCAGCGGTGTCCCAGGTGCGGGTCGTGTCGCCCTGCGTGTCGGCGATGTGGATGCTGCCGGTCATGGCCGCGCCTCCTCGAAGCGATCGGGACGCGGCCGACCCGAGGTGCCTGCCGTGGGCGGCGCCCCAGGCCGGCCCTTCGCCACCAGTACTCCGCAGGTCCAGTCTGATCGAACTCCAAACCCGATGGAATCACCTCACCTTCGATTACGTCATCTCTACGTCGTCCGCCGGATCGATCCTGCGGACCGAATGGTCTAACCTCGGGAGGTTTGGCCTCCCGAGGTGAACCCACCGTCGGGAGACGGAAGGCACCTGGTCTTCGGCCGGGAAGAAAGGAGCGTGATCATGCGGCGATCGATCGTGCGACGGTCGCTGGTTTGTCTTCTCGGTGCCGTCATGATGATTGGATTCGGCGCGGGCTTCTCGCCGGTGGGGGCAGCCGCAGCGCAAGCGCTCGTGAGCGTCGGGAGCCCGACCAACCAGCACCCGCAGAACGCCCAGAACGAGCCGGCGCTGGCGGTCGACGCCTCCAGGCCCGACATCCTGGCCGCCGGCGCCAACGACCTGGTCGACATGCAGCCCTGCTCCCGGCAGGCCGCGACGACGGCGGCGGCGTGCTCGTTCCCGCTGGGAACCTTCAATCTCGGCGTCGGGCTTGGGGGCGTGTACTTCTCGTTCGATCGGGGACACACCTGGACCCAGCCCACCTACTCGGGGCTGACCGCGGCCGACTGCAGCCCGACGGTCGAGCCCTGCACCCCACACGTCGGACCGATCCACACCGTCCCCAACTACTTCGAGGCCGGGCTGCGCTCCCGCAGCGACCCGGGAGTCGCGTTCGGGCCAGTTCCGGTCAACGGCAAATTCTCCTGGGCCAACGGCTCGCGGCTCTACTACTCGAACCTGGCCACCAACCTCACCGACACGCGCATCGGCGCCCCCGTCAACACCACCACCGAGGTGGCCGTCTCGCACATCGACAACGTCACCCCCGACCGCATCCAGAAGCAGGCCAACTGGTCCAGGCCCTTCCTGGTGGCCCCGCGCACCGCCGCCACGGCCGACTTGGACAAGGAGCAGATCTGGGCGGACAACGCCGCCTCCAGCCCGTTCTTTGGCAACGCATACGTGTGCTACGTCGACTTCCACAGCCTGAGCGGGGGAGTGGGCTTCCCACTGTTCCCCTTCGTCGCCACCTCCACCGATGGCGGCGTCACCTGGACCAACCGGGTGGTGGCTCCGTCGGTGGCCAATTTCCAGCGCGGCTTCCATCAGGGCTGCACCGTGCGCACCGACAGCCACGGGGTGGTGTATGCGTTCTGGACCCACTTCGCGGTCGGCACCCCGGGCATCGGGACGCACACCATGATCAAGTCCTTCGACGGCGGCAAGACCTGGACCCCGCCCGTCGAGATCCTGTCGATGAACGATGCGTGCTTCTTCGTCGATCCGGTCAGCGGCCGCTGCGTCGCGGACGGGATCGCCGGCGCGCGCACCGACCTGGCGGCCATGCCCAGCGTCGACATCGCCAACGGGGCGCCCACCGGCCAGGGCGCCACCAACGAGCTCGTGGACGCCTGGAGTGACGGCCGGTTCGGCTTCAACAACGAAAAGACACTGCTGTCGTACTCCACCAACGGCGGTGCCACCTGGAGCGCGCCGAGCGTGGCCTCCGAGTCGGGGGACCGGTCGGTGTATTCCGCGCCGGCGATCTCACCCGACGGGCAGAGGGTCTACGTGGTGTACATGGCCTTCCGGGAGCCGTTCCAGAACACCACCGTCAGCCCCCGGCCCGAGCACGGCGTGCTGCGCGTGGCCACCATCGGGGCCAATGGGGCCCCGGGCGCGTTCGTCACGGCCTCCAGCGGGCCGACCGGCGACGCTCGGGGGACCTCGCAGGGGCGCATCCTGTACAACGAATTCCTGGGCGCGCCGCACCGCCGACTGCCCGGCGATGGACGCTTGGCGGCAGGCGTCGTTCAGCGCGGGCCATGTGGTGCTGCCAGCGCCCTGGCCGCTCGGCGACTGCCCGCCGGCCTTCGGTAACAACGACATCTTCAGCGCGACCACGGGCTGAGGCGATCGCGGACCAGGGAAGGGGAGGGCTTTAAGCCCTTCCCTTCCCCGTGTACGCCCGGCGCGCCGCGACGCTTGCGTTCTGCGTCACTCTTGGGGTATCCCAGACGCGCAACCCTGCCTACATTGCGGCGGACCGAGGGCAAGAAGCGTTCCTTGCCGGCTCCACAGAATGGCATGCCGAGCGGGAAGGAGCCGACGGTGGGCAGAATCGACAAGCGCGAGAAGCGTGTCGACCCGGCGAACTGGGCCAGCCTCAAGCCGT
>WNGA01012334.1_pt1 | contig 11055 bp, 11 predicted proteins | sample 5400061 | NCBI WGS metagenome assembly WNGA01 (sample SAMN13153366, study PRJNA577476) | soil metagenome | isolation source: 100 cm soil or saprolite under grassland replicate 2 | place: USA:California | collected 2016-06-15
TTCACCGGGTAGACCGCCGCGAGCCTGCGGGCCACCTTCGGGTCGCTGAGCACCCGGGCCGGGCGGTCGTGGAACTGCCGCACCGACGGGTCGAGCGGCTCGGTCAGGCCGAGCGCGTTGTGCCGTAGCGCGAGCAGCTCGTACGCGGATCGTGTCGCGGACCAGGCGGGCCGCGATCACGGCCGATCCGAGGTCGTCGCCGGCCTCGGCGGTGCGCTGCACGAAGGGCTCCTCCTGGTCCAGGCGGCGCCACTGGCAGGCGAGCAGCCAGCGCCAGACCTGGTCCGGGTACCAGGCGAGCGTGTCGCGGACGGCGGCGAGCCGGCCGTCGTCGGCGTACACGCGACCGCGGACCACGCCGAGCACCTGCTGCTGGGGGAGTAGCAGCCAGTCGCGGGTGGACAGGGGCTCGGTCGCATCGACGCCGAGGTGGTCGCGCAGCCAGGCGCTGAGGGTGGTCACGGTGACGTGGTGCCGCGGCGGCCGGCCGGCCAGCGCGAACCGCACCGGCCAGCCGCCGAACCGGTCCGGCAGACCGGCGTCGACGCGATCCCGCACCGCCGCGACGTCGGCGTCGTCGACGAAGACGCAGAGCCGCGGGCCCCAGCCGTGGTCGGTCGAGCGTTCGGTGTCGTAGCCGAGCACGTCGGAGCCCCAGCCGAGCAGGCCCGCCGCGTACGACGTGCCGGCCAGGAGCGGGCGGACGACCTCGGCGTGGAACGCCGCGTTGAGCTCTCCGGACTGGACGAAGCCGTTGGCCATGCGGGCGATCGTACGGGTCATGCAGGGGTCAGCAGTGCGGCTCCGAACGAGACGTTGAACCGGTCGCACCAGATGCTGACGCTGCGGTACGGCGTCAGGTCCAGGCCGGACGGCAGGACGTAGTTCTGGCTGCCCTTGTTGCCCTTCAGCTTGCCGAGATCGGTGTACTTCCCGTCGTCGAAGGAGTTCCAGTCGGAGTCGGGCGCCGCGTCGCTCAGCCAGACGTGCAGGTCGGGCCCGTCGGAGGTGTCCAGGCCTTCGATCCGCAGGATCCGGCTGCCGTCGGCGAGCCGGATCACGCTGGCGGTGCCGCGGGTCCGGTGTTCGTGGCTGACGAAGCTGCCGCGCGCCAGCGTCACCGTCGATGGCGCGGCCGTTGTCCCCGGGCGCGCGGAAACTGTCGGTGCCGGCGTCGACGATGGGTTCGTGGACAGTGACGGATCCGGTGCGCTGGTGGCCGGCGTGCTCGCGGCCGGTGAGCCGGCGGCCGGGGTGGCGGCGGGCAGCGGCTCGTCGACAACCGTGTCGGTGAACAGCCGCCACGGCTGGAAGAGCGCCAGCCCGGCGGCGAGGCCCGCGACGGCCAGCACGGCGGCCGCGGTGATCACCGTGCGGCGGGACAGGTGGGGCATCGGCTCCTCCGGAGCGTGTTCGGCGGTGTCGTTGCCAGTCTGCTGGCACGTGCGGGCCGGTGGGCGACGCGCGGGATTACCGGTCGTTGACGGTTGTCGGAGGGGCGCGTTACTGTTGCATTGTTCGAACAGGTGTTCGATCGGCTTCGAGGCCAAGGGGCGGAGCCGGGCGGGCAGCTGGTCGGGCCCGGCGCGGAGGTTGCGGTCCGTGCCGGGAAGCGGTGGCCCCGGTGGGCCGCGGGCGTCAGCCCGGTTGGGAGCGTGGACCTCGACCCCCACGACTCCTCCCCGGTGCGTGGCGCCGGCGCCCGCCGGGCCGCCCGACAGTCGAGCGGGAGGCGGTTGGTGATGCTGCAGTACGACGAGGCCGTGGAGGTCCACCGCGGATCGGTGGACGGTTCCGGAGCGCCGGAGCAGTTCCTCTGGCGCGGACGGCTGTGGCGGGTCTGCGCGGTGCGCAAGCACTGGGTGGAGAGCGCCGCCTGGTGGCAGGCCGAGGATCAGGCCGGCTGGGGCCCGGAGCGCGCGGTGTATCGGGTGGACGCCGGAGCCGGGCGGCAGGGTCGCCGGGAGACGTTCGACCTCGCGTTCGACGCGGTCTCGGACCGCTGGCAGCTCGAGAGGGTGACCGGCCGATGAGCGCGGCGACCGATCTGGCCCGGGCGTCGGCGGCGCTCGCCGAGGCCGAGGAGTCCCACGACCACCTGATCCGGTTCGCGTCCGCGCACGTGGCCGCGCTGCGGGCCGCGGCGGCGGTGCTGGCCGTGCGGGCCCGGCCGAGCCCGAGCCGCCGGCGTGTCCAGCGCAACGTCTGGGTGCTGCTGGCGCAGGTCGCGCCGGAGTTCGCCGAGTGGGCCACGTTCTTCGCGGCGAACGCGCCGAAGCGGGCCGCGGCCGAGGCCGGGTTGACCCGGGCGGTGTCCGAGCGGGAGGCCGACGACCTGCTGCGGGACGCGTCGGCGTTCCTCGAGCTGGTCGAGCGCAGCCTCGGCCTGCCCCGGCAGACCGTGCTGTCGCAGTCCTGGGTGCGCGCCTCCTAAAGCAGCGGACCGGTTGCTGCCGCGAGTGTCCGGCGGCGGGACACTAGTGTGTGCCGTGCAGCCGTTCGGTGTGCTGCTGCAGTCACCGGCCCATCGGGAGGAAGCGAGCATGGTCGACCGGCGCCGTCGTTCGGTGCGTACCGCGCTGGTCGCCGAGGCGCTCCGGGTGGCGCTCGCCGGGTCCGGGCGGCCGGGTGCGCTGCAGATCGTCGACATCGGTGGCGGGACCGGCGGGTTCGCGGTGCCGCTCGCCGTCGAGGGTCACACCGTCACCGTGATCGACCCGAGTCCCGACGCACTGGCCTCGCTCGAGCGCCGCGCGCGTGACGAGGGCGTGCAGGACCGGGTCCGCGGGGTGCAGGGCGACACCGCCGAGCTGCTGGCCGTCGCGGGGGAGGCGAGCGCCGACGCGGTGCTGTGCCACGGTGTTCTCGAAGTGGTGGACGACCCGGCGCAGGCGCTGCAGGCGATGTCCCAGGTGCTGCGGCCCGGTGGCGTGTTCAGCCTGCTGGTCGCGCAGCGGAACGCCGTCGTGCTGGCCCGCGCGCTGGCCGGTCACCTGGCCGAGGCGCACGAGGCGCTGCTCGACCCGGACGGCCGCTGGGGTGTGTCCGACCCGATGCCGCGCCGGTTCGACGAGGCCGGCGTGTCGCGGCTGCTGGAGGATTCCGGGCTGCAGGTCCACACCGTCCACGGGGTGCGGACGTTCGCGGATCTGGTGCCGTCCGCCTTCGTCGACTCCGAGCCGGGCGCCGCGGAGGCACTCGCCGAGCTGGAGCGCGCGGCGAGCCAGCACCCGGCGTTCCGGGCCATCGCGACCCAGCTGCACGTCATCGCCACCCGCTGACCGGTCCACTCGGCCAGCGGGTCGCGCTGCCGCGGTCACCGACCGTCGCCACGCCAGAACTCTCGACCAGGGTTTCGTGTACCTGTCCGGCGTCCTAGACTGGAGACGGCCTATCAGAAGCGCTCGTCATGGAGGGATGGACGGTGCCCCTCTCGGAAGAAGAGCAGCGCCAGTTCGAGCAGCTCGAACGAGCCCTCGCAGCGGAGGACCCCAAGTTCGTCGCCGCAATGCGAGGCACGAACGTGCGCGTGTACTACAAGCGTCGAGCCGTGCTCGCCGGCGTCGGGTTCATCGTGGGCATCGCCGTCTTGATGACCGGTGCGATCCTGCCGAACACGATCGTCGGCGTGATCGGGTTCGTGATGATGGTCGCCTGCCTGTACGTCGCGGTGCTGAGCATCCGCCGGATCAACAGCACGTCGGAGTCGGACCAGCCGGCGCCGCCGCCGTCGATCCGCAAGAGCAAGACCCGGCACGAGTCGTCGGGCGGATTCATGGAGCGGATGGAAGACCGCTGGCGCCGCCGCCGCGACGAAGACCTCTGATTTTCAGCTACGACGGTCGGCCGCCGCTCATCACGAGCGGCGGCCGGCCGTTTGTCATGTCGTCGGGCGTCGCCGCGGGACCAGGAACGAACGCGCCCTGGCCAGCGCGAGGTCGAACTGGTCGAGCAGGTCCGACGCCTCCGACGTACCCCGGCTGAGGTACCAGCGCCAGGAGCGCGGCAGCAGCCGGGCCCGCCAGCGGTCGACCGACGGTGCGGCGGTGACCAGCGCCGACCGGATCGCGGCCGTCTCGGCGCGGAGGTCGACGTCGGCCGGCGCGACTCCGGCGTACCGGCCGTGCTCGACGGCGCGGGCGATCAGGACCGCCTGCGGTCGCACCTGTGGCGGCAGCTTGGTCTGCAGCCAGGCACCGGTCTGGCGTGGTGTCGACGAGTCCTTCCAGTCCAGTCCCAGGTCGCGGGCGGTGTCCCGCAGCTCGGCCCACAGCCCTTCGACGGCCGACCGGCCGGGGAGACGGCTGAAGCGGCGGCGCCGGACCAGGACCCGGACCAGCCACGGCAGCAGGGCGAGTGCGAGCACGCCGACTCCGGCCGTGCCCCAGCGGACCGCGGCGTGGCCGCCCCACCAGCCACCGGTGTCGGTGGTGCCTGCGCCGGTGTCGGCGCGCCGGTCCCGGTCGGGGTCCCCGAGGTTGCGCTTGTCCGGGGCCTCGGTGTCGCCCGAGGTCGGAATCGCGGTCGGCGTGACGCTCGGGTCGTCGTCCGGGTTCGGGTTGGTCGGGATGCTCCACACCGGCGCCGCGCCGGACTGCACGGCCGGGGTCGGCTCGAACCGGACCCAGCCGGCGCCCTCGAAGTAGAGCTCCGGCCACGCGTGCATGTCGTGCATCGTGACGGTCCACTTGCCGTTGTCGAGGGTGCCCGGCAGGAAGCCGATCGCGACCCGCGCGGGGATCCCCAGGGTGCGGGCCATCAGCGCCATCGCGGTCGCGAACTGCTCGCAGTAGCCGGTCCTGGACTCGAAGAGGAAGTCCTCCAGCGCGCGCATCCCGCTGCCGTCGTTGTTGTCCAGGCTGTAGGTGAACCTGGTCGTGTCGCGCAGCCAGTTCTGCAGCGCCGCGGCCTGCAGGTACCGGTTGCCCTTGGCGCTCTGGGCGACCGTCTGGGCCAGCTTGCGGACCCGGTCGGGCGTGTTCTGCGGCACCGACGAGGTGTACTTGTCCGGCGGCCCGGTCTCGATCGCCGAGCGCAGCACCCCCTCGGTCGGGTTCACGTCGTACGAGGTGACGGTGTACTTCATCCCGGTGACGGTCCGGTTGTTGGTGGACGCCACCTCGAGGGTGGGGAAGGCGTAGCGCCACTTGCCCTTGATGGACAGCTCGCGGGTCGGGTAGGGGACCGGCACCCAGGCGCTGCGCAGCCAGTCGGTGACGTTGACGTGGTGCTTGCGCTGCGGGATCGAATCCGTGGAGCTCAGCCCGGGCGGCGTCGGGAACGTGCCGTCGACGTTGTACAGCTGTTCGCGCGGTGAGGACTGCCAGGTGTTGCCGTCGAACTGGTCGAGCGTGGTCAAGCGCAGGTGCGTCGGTCCGTCGCCGGTATAGTGCAGCGCGACGGCGTTCTCACCGCGGCGGAGGTTGCGGCCCATGTCGAGCATCGGCGGGTTGCTGCCGCCCAGCGAGACGGTCTTGCCCGAGGGCCCGATCCCGCTGCCGGCGATCCCGTTGCCGAGCACGCCCTCGGGCAGTGCCGGCAGCATTGCCGGCAGCAGCACGGCGATCAAGATCACGGTGCTGCCGATCCGCCGGCCGGCCTGGCCGGCGGCGGACGCCTCGACCTGGCTGCTGGCGTCGAGCGCGCTCAGGCCGCCGATCCGCCGGCCCCAGCGGGTCAGCCTGGACCGGCCCTCGGCGGACAGCAGCAGGATGTAGCCGAGCGCGGGCGGGATGAACAGCAACGTCGGCAGGCCGCCGTGCACGGTGGCCGCCGGCACCGTGTACATCATCAGCAGCAGCAGGCCGGCCCACGCCGCCTGGCGGAGCTGGACCGCGACCAGGTGCACCAGCAGGCCGGTGAGCCCGACCACGCCGCTGGCGAAGAAGGTGAAGTAGGCCTCGGGCGGCAGCGGCGCGCTGAACCGCTCGATGCCCGCGAACGCGTCCACCAGGTTCTGGTTGAACGCCAGCGCGGTGTCCTTCCACGGCAGCAGCCCGTACCGCAGCGTGTCCCTCAGGAACCCGTAGGCGAGCAGCTCGAGCAGCACCAGCAGCTGGACGACGGTCACCAGCGCGCCCGGCACCCGCCAGCGCTGCAGCAGGATGCCCGCGCCGGTGACCATGCCGCAGATGAACATGCTGGTCAGCAGGAACGGCCCGCTGAACACCGGCACCAGCACGATCGCGCCGAGCACGGTCGCGCCCCACGCGGCGATGGAGATCCTGGTCTGGCCGATCATGCGCTGATCCGTCCGGTGCGCAGTCCGAGCGTGGACCACAGGGTGGGCAGCTTGTCGTCGCGCCGGACCCGGGCGACCCGCCAGCCGTTGCGGCGCAGCTCCAGCTCGGTGGTGTCGATCCGGGCCCGGAGCCGCTCTGTGGCGCTGCTGGTGCCGGACTCGCCGGTCCAGGTCGCGGCGTCGACGAGCAGTGCGAGACCGGTGGCCTGGTTGGTGCGCCAGCGGTTCAACGCGACGATGTCGGCCGCTGAGCAGGCGCCGACCACGGCGACCACCAGGCTGGGGTCCTGCGCCTGCCGGTCCACGGTGAGCAGCGCGCCGATCTCGGCGTACCGGTGCTCCTCGACGCAGGCGCACTCGGTGAGCAGCTGGTGCGAGCTGAGCGGGTGGTGCACCTCGGCGGAGCTCTTGCGGGAGATCGCGGTGAGCGTCGTCGGGCCGCCGAGCATGGTCGTGATGTAGCCGCGGCGGATCACGTCGGTGCCGATCGAGGCCGCGGCGCTGACCGCCCACTCCAGGCTGGACGACGGCCCGTGGCCCGCGTGCGATCCGGTCCGCGCGTCGATGAACAGCGCGCAGCGGCTCTGCCAGGGCTGCTCCTCGCGGCGCACCATCAGCTCGCCGCGCCGCGCGGTCGAGCGCCAGTGCACCCTGCGCAGGTCGTCACCGTCGCGGTACTCGCGAACCGTGGCGTCCTCCTCGCCGGCGGCGGCGATCGCGCGCGGCCGGTTCTCGCCGGAGCCGGCCCGGTCGGCGCCGAGCCGGACCGACGGCAGCCTCTGCACCTTCGGCGTCACCAGCAGGGTCTGGCTCTCCGCGAACACCCGGCTGGTCTCGACCAGCCCGAACGGGTCCGCGACCGTCAGCATCAGCGGGCCGACCTGGTAGAGCCCGCGGACGTCGGACTTGATCTGGTACGACACCTTCCGGCGCCAGTTCGGGCTGACCCGGTCGACGACGAACCGCGGCCGGTGCCCGAGCACGTACGGGATCCGGTCCTCGAGCAGCAGCAGCCCGGCCGGCATCCGGCCCTGGTTGGCCAGCTGCAGCTCGACCGTCGCCGGCGTCCCGACCGGTACGTCGACCGGGCTGAGGCTGCGCCGCACGGTGAGCCGCAGCCGGGTCCGGCCGACCACCAGGGCGGACACGACCGGCAGCGCGACCAGCAGGATGCCGACCCGCAGCAGGTCCTTCTGGCCGAGCAGCAGCGAGCAGACCGACGCGGTGGCGCCGGCAGCGACGAACGCCCGCCCCCGGGTGGTCAGACCGCGAAACGCGTGCCGCACGCGGATCAGTCCCGGCGGATGCGCGGGATCGGCACGGTGGCCACCAGGCCGCCGATGATGTCCTGCGCGGAACGGCCACCGAGGTGCGCCTCGGCGGCCGGCAGCACGCGGTGCGCGAGCACCGGCACCGCGAGCTCCTGGATGTCGTCGGGCAGCACGAACTCGCGCGCGTCCAGTGCCGCGGCGGCCCGGGCCGCGCGGATCAGGTGCAGCGTGGCGCGCGGGCTGGCGCCCAGCCGGAGCTCCTGCGACCGGCGGGTCGCCGACACCAGCCCGACGGCGTACTCCTTGACCGCGTCGGACACGTGCACCGTGTGAACTGTGCGGACCAGCTTGGCGATCTGCTCGCCGTCGGTGACCGGCTCCAGCGTGTCGATCGGCTCGGCGGCGGCGTGCCCGTCGAGCATCGCGATCTCCGCGGCGGCCTCCGGGTAGCCCATCGACACCCGGGCCATGAACCGGTCGCGCTGCGCCTCGGGGAGGGGATAGGTGCCCTCCATCTCGATCGGGTTCTGCGTCGCCACCACCATGAACGGCGCCTGCAACTGGTACGTCGTGGTGTCGACGGTGACCTGGCGCTCCTCCATGCACTCCAGCAGCGCGGCCTGCGTCTTCGGCGACGCGCGGTTGATCTCGTCGCCGACCACGATGTTCGCGAAGACGGCGCCCGGCTTGAACTCGAAGTCCTTCAACTCCTGGTTGAAGACCGAGACGCCGGTGATGTCGGACGGCAGCAGGTCCGGGGTGAACTGGATCCGCCGCACGGTGCAGTCGATCGACCGCGCCAGCGCCTTGGCGAGCATCGTCTTGCCGACCCCGGGCACGTCCTCGATCAGCAGGTGGCCCTCGGCGAGCAGCACCGTGATCGCGGTCTCGACGACGTCCGGCTTGCCTTCGATCACCTCACAGATCGCGGTCCGGACGCGCGCCGCGATCTCGGTCAGCTCTTCGAAGTCGGTCGCCGTGGCTGCGGCGGTGGTACTCACGCTATGACCTCCCCTTTGGTCGGCGGCCCGCTCATTCTGACCCGCGGGCGGCAGGTGGCCTAGACCAACGGCCGATTCGTTACCACGCACCCTCGGGTCCACGGCGGACCGTCCTCTCACCACTACGTCCCGTTGATCGGCCCCGTCCCCTCCAAGCGTACGGGGGAGCGACATACCCCGTAATTGGTTGACGGTGGGGCGAAGTGGAGTATGGTGGAGCGCAATGGATGAAGCTAGAGCGGATTTGGTGGAGAACGGCTCGTAGGAGCTCGTGCAACGGGGAGGTGGCGAGGTGTTCCTCGGTACGCATTTCCCCAAGCTCGACGACAAGGGCCGGCTCTTTCTCCCCGCGAAGTTCCGTGACGAGCTCGCCGAGGGCCTGGTGATCACGCGAGGGCAGGAGCGTTCGCTGTTCGTCTGGCCGGAGGCCGAGTTCATCGGCATGACCGAGCAGCTGAAGCAGGCGCCGATCACCAACAAGGGTGCGCGGGACTACCTGCGGATGTTGTTCGCCGGCGCCTCCAACGAGACGCCGGACAAGCAGGGCCGGATCACCCTCCCGCCGATGCTCCGGGAGTACGCCGCACTCGACCGCGAGTGCGTCGTGATCGGAGCGATGAACCGGGTGGAGATCTGGAACACGGAGAACTGGAACAGGTACTCCGCCGAGCAGGAGCAGGCATTCGCCGACCTGTCGGAGGAGGTCCTGCCCGGCGTCTTCTGAGCGCGTCGCGCCGGCGCCCGCAACACCGGCTGCGAAGCAACAGGCCGTCGTACGGCGAGATCACGGGTCCGCACTCCAGACCCAGGCAGCTGGCATCACTTCCCCGGTGCCAGACGCCGTCCGGGTTACTTCCCCGGAGGGCGAACTCGTGATCTGGCCGGACGAAGGCCGTCGACGGGGCGAGAGTTACAAGGGTCGAGAGGCGAGCTGATGACGGCATCGGGGGCCGGCGAGCGGCACGTACCGGTCATGGTCGACCGGGTCCTGGCACTGCTGGGACCGGCGGTCGGCCGTGACGGAGCGGTGCTGGTCGACGCGACACTGGGCCTCGGGGGGCACTCCGAGGCCTTCCTGCGCGCGCACTCGCGGCTCCGGCTGGTCGGGCTCGACCGCGACCCGCACGCGCTCCGGCTGGCCGGTGAGCGCCTCGCGCCGTACGGCGCCCGGACCACCCTCGTGCACGCCGTGTACGACGAGCTGCCGCGGGTGCTCGCCGACCTCGGCATCCCCGCGATCGACGGGATCCTGTTCGACCTGGGCGTGTCGTCGATGCAGCTCGACGAGGCCGAGCGCGGTTTCGCCTACGCCAAGGACGCGCCGCTGGACATGCGGATGGACGACACCTCCGGCCTGACCGCGGCCGACGTGCTGAACACCTACCCCGCGGCCGACCTGGCCCGGATCCTGCGCCGCTACGGCGAGGAGAGGTTCGCCAGGCGGATCGCGGACCGGATCGTGTCCGAGCGGGCCCGGGAGCCGTTCAGCGCCAGCGCCCGGCTGTCCGAGCTGGTCCGGGACGCGATCCCCGCGCCTGCTCGTCGTACCGGGGGACACCCGGCGAAGCGGACCTTCCAGGCGCTGCGGATCGAGGTCAACGGCGAGCTGGAGGTGCTCGAGCGCGCGCTGCCGGCGGCGGTCGAGGCGCTCGCGCTGCACGGCCGGATCGTGGTGATGAGCTACCAGTCGCTGGAGGACCGGATCGCCAAGCAGACGCTGGCGGCGGGAACCAAGACCGACGTGCCGGACGACCTTCCGGTGATCCCCGCCGGGCACGAGCCGTACCTGCGGCTGCTCACCAGGGGAGCCGAGAAGCCGACGGACGACGAGATCGCCGCGAACCCGCGGGCCGCCTCCGCCCGGGTCCGGGCCGCCGAGCGGATCAGGAGCGTCGCATGAGCACCGCGTTCCCGACCCGGGCCGCGCAGCGCGCCGCGCCCGCGGCCAAGCCGGCCGTCCGCCCGTCGCGGCCGCGGCTCACCGTCGTCGACGACCGGCCGTTCCGGCCGCCGCGGATGCCGTTCGTGCTGTTCGTGGTGGTGCTGCTCGGCGCCGGCCTGATCGGCCTGCTGCTGCTCAACACCCAGTTGCAGCAGGGGACCTTCCAGGTCACCGACCTGAACCAGCAGGCCAAGGAGCTGCGCGACCAGCAGGAGGACCTGGAGCGGCAGGTGCAGCGGCTGGAGTCGCCGCGGAACCTGGCCTCGGAGGCGCTGCGCTACGGCATGGTGCCGAACCCGAACCCGGTGTTCCTGCGGCTGCCGGACGGGCAGGTGCTCGGCGTGCCCACCGCCGGCGAGGCCGGCTCCGGCGCGTACGTGTACGGCCCGCCGCTGCCGAAGCCGAAGCCACCGGCGAAACCGGCGGCCAAGCGGCCCACCACCACCGCCGGCCAGGCACTCACACCGTTGCCCACGACAACCGAACCGCGCGGTACGACGACGCCCACGAGTACGACCGCGACCAAACCGTCGAGCAAGCCGGCGAAACCGCCCAAGCCCGGCGGAGGAACGAACACGACAGCACCCGGGGGATAGCCAG
>WNGA01028819.1_pt1 | contig 11053 bp, 10 predicted proteins | sample 5400061 | NCBI WGS metagenome assembly WNGA01 (sample SAMN13153366, study PRJNA577476) | soil metagenome | isolation source: 100 cm soil or saprolite under grassland replicate 2 | place: USA:California | collected 2016-06-15
GTGAATCCCTTGATCCTCGGATCCGACCCGAGCGCAAGGATCTGTTCAAGGTCAGCCCCGTCGGCGAAGATCTTGGTCTTGATCTGATCGAGCATCAGGGCTGACCGGCTGTAACGATAACCGCAGCCTCGGCAAGGTCCCGGGCATGGTGATCGGGCTCGCTCAGGCCCTCGCGCCGATGCGACGACCGCGGATTCTCGACCAGGATCGTGCGGCAGCCTGCACGCCGCCCGGCTTCGACGTCCCTGTCGGCGTCCCCGATCATCCAGCTCCGCTCGAGATCGACGTGAAGGTCGTCTGCCGCGCCCAGGATCAGCCCGGGCTCCGGCTTCCTGCAGGAGCACGTGGTGGTCAGCTCCGGCTCGACGCCCTGCGGGTGGTGGAGGCAGTAACGGAAGGCGTCGACGCCCGCGCCGGCCTCGCCGAGCAGCTCCACAAGCCGGTCGTGCGCCGCGGCCAGCTCAGCTCGCGTTGCGGTTCCCTTGGCCGCAGCAGGCTGGTTCGACACAACGACGGTGAGGTAGCCCGCAGCTCTGATCGAGCTCAGCGCGGCCGGCGCGTCTGCCATGAGCGCCACGCGCTCAGGATGCGCAGCCGACTCGTAGGCATGGTCGACGTCATGCCAGACAAGCTCCGCGATGACGCCATCCCGATCCAGGAAGACAGCCGCGCTCTGCGCCGTCACGGCGCCGGCGGGGTCATCCGCTCTACCGTCTCCCATCTACCGCCCTGCTTGGCGAGCGCGGGATGAGACACCAAGAGGTGCCATACGATCGCCTGGAATTCCTCGACGTGCGGCGTGCGCCTGTCAACCGGAGGGCTCAGCACGATGCAGACGTCAGCGATCTCCGCAGTCGCTCCGTCCGCGCGACCGACGATGCCGAAGACGGGCGTCCCCACGGCGCGCGCGAGCTCGAGCGCGCGAACGAGGTTCATCGAGACGTTGTGCTCCCGATTGCCGCCGCCGACCGAGAAGACGAGCACCGCGTCGCCACTGTTGAGGCGCGACGTCCGCAGCCAGGCTTCGAAGCTCGTTTCCCAGCCTTCGTCGTTCGTGCGCGCCGTGAGCTCGGCGACGTTGTCGGTAGGGGCATAGGCCTCGAAGGCACAGAGCTTGCGAAAGTCGTTCACGGCGTGCGACGCGTGCGCCGCGCCGCCGCCCACGCCGAGCACGAACAACCGACCGCCACTGTCGCGAACCGCAGCAAGGCGCGTCGCTAGAGCTTCGACACGCTCCGGGTCCACCGTCGACAACAGCTCGGCAACCTCCCGGAGGTAGAGCTGCACGAATGAGTCCTCGTGTGCGGTCGCACGGCGTTCCATGACCTCGCGGGCCGCAATACTACGCGGTGTGGACGCCCCGCCGATGCGAGTTTGCGTTGCCGGCCTCTGGCACCTCGGCATCGTCACGGCGGCGTGCCTGGCATCCGTCGGCCACGACGTGGTGGCTTTCGACGAAGACGCCGAACTCGTCGACGAACTGCGGCATGGTCGCTGCCCGGTGAGCGAACCCGGGCTCGAGGACCTCGTTCGCGCGGGCATCGACGCAGGACGGTTGACGCTCAGCAGCGATCGCGCCGAGGCGCTCGCGCGTGCCGATGTCCTCTGGATCGCATATGACACGCCCGTTGACGACGCCGATCGCGCGGATGTCGAATCGGTCACAACCCGCGCACTCGCCCTCCTTGCCCACGTCGAGCCGCAGACGTTCGTCCTAGTCTCGTCGCAGCTGCCCGTCGGTACGACGAGAGGCTTCGAGAGGGCCGGCGACGGGTTGTCGACGCGCATCGCGTACGTACCCGAGAATCTGCAGCTAGGCAAAGCGATCGACGCGTTCATGAGCCCGAACAGGATCGTGGTCGGTGTCCGCCCGGCCGCTGACCGCTCTGTGATCGAGCGCTTGCTGCATCCGATCACCGACCGGCTCGAGTGGATGGAGGTCGAGTCCGCAGAGATGACGAAGCACGCTTTGAACGCGTTTCTCGCCACGTCCATTGCATTCGCGAACGAGGTGGCCGTCCTGTGTGAACGGGTCGGCGCCGATGCGCGCGAGGTCGCGCATGGGCTCAAGGGCGATGCTCGAATCGGCCGACGTGCCTATCTCGACCCGGGTGCAGCCTTCGCAGGCGGGACGCTTGCCCGTGACATCGAATTCCTGACGGAGATTGCTGGACGAGAGCACGCCGGCGCCGAGCTCCTCGCGGCCGTGCGACGCAGCAACGACGAGCATCTGCAGTGGCCGCAGCGGACCGTCGTCAGCCTTCTGGACGGCGGTGCCGGTCCCGTTGCGGTCTGGGGCCTGACCTACAAGGTCGGCACCGACACGCTCCGCCGGTCGAGCGCGGTTGAGCTCTGCACGGCTTTGGCTCGTGACGGCATCTCGGTTCGCACGCACGATCCTGCAATCAGCGCGCTGCCCGCAGGCCTGCCGGCCGAGGTGACCCTCTGGCGGACGGCAGTGGAGGCACTGGACGGGGCGTCCGCCCTCGTCGTGGCGACCCCGTGGCCCGAGTTCCGCAGGGTCGGCCCGGATGACGTGGTCGCTCGGATGGCGCGTCCCAGTGTCGTGGATGCTTCGGGTGCGTTGCTGGACACGCTCGGTCGCGACCCGCGCGTGCAGTACCTGACCGTTGGAAAGGCATCTCCATAGCCGGCGCGTTAGCGGCCCGTGCGGCAATCGTTACGGGTGGAAGCCAGGGGTTGGGCCTGGCGATTGCGCACGCGTACCTCGCCGCCGGCGCGCGGGTCTGCATCTGCGGCCGGGACGCATCCGTGTTGAAGCGCGCGCAAATGGAGCTCGCGGCGACGGGCGGGGGCGAAGACGTCGTCGCCCAGGTGGCGGACGTCTCGATTGCCGCTGACGTCGAGCGCGTCTTCGAGCGCGCCGTCGACGCCTTCGGGCGTGTTGACATTCTCGTCAACAACGCCGGCGTCTACGGCCCCAAAGGCCCGATCGAGGAGGTCGACTGGGAAGCGTGGGAAGCAGCCGTTCGCGTCAACCTCTTCGGGTCCGTGCTCGCGTGCCGCGCGGTCGTCCCGCACATGCGCGCTCAGCGGTACGGAAAGATCGTGCAGCTCTCGGGCGGAGGCGCCACCGCGCCCTTACCGCGGCTAAGCGCTTACGCGGCGTCGAAGGCGGCCGTCGTCCGCTTCGCAGAGACCCTGGCCGAGGAGGTTCGGGATGACGGGATCGACGTCAACGCGATCGCACCGGGGGCGCTGAACACGCGTCTTCTCACCGAGGTGCTCGACGCCGGTCCGGAGCGGGTCGGTTCAGCCTTCTACGAGCGGGCGGTGCAACAGAAGGAAGCCGGCGGAACTCCGCTCGAGCGTGGCGCTGCGCTCGCCGTTTTCCTCGCCTCAGCGGCAAGTGACGGCATCACCGGGAAGCTCATCAGTGCGCCGTGGGATGCGTGGGAGGGGCTCTCGAACCGGACAGAGCAGCTGGCTGAGTCGGATGTGTACACGCTCCGACGGATCGTCCCCGCCGATCGCGGGCTCGACTTCGGCTAAGAGGCCGCACGGCGTGCGAGCAGACTGCAGTCCGATCACGAGATTCAGGCTTTGCAATGGAACGCGGAGCGGGAAGCGTCGCCTTCGGGCGAGATCGAAGTACCGCGTGCATTCCCGCCGCGTCACGAATCTACTCGGCGCCGACGACATGATCGCGCGGACGCGCGCGGTCTACGACGAGGTGCTGGCCTCCGAATAGACGTCGAGGCGCAGCCCGAGGCTCTTCGAGAACGTGATCCGGCGATCGATGACCTCGTCCGGCGGGCGACCGACGCGAGGCCGTCCGCGAGCCGCACGCCAGCCCGCGACTCGTCCGCGTAGCGCCGCGAGGTCGTGGGAGAAGACGACGGCGTCCCCCAGGACCACCAGCGCCTCAATCGCAATGGCCCGAGCAGCGAAGCCACCACGAAGAACGCCGTAGCGGCGCAAGAAATAGCCGCGCGAAAAGCCACCTTGGTACCGCTGCCAGGGGGAGCGCGTGACGGCGCTCGCCGAGCCGATGTGGATCGCAACTGCCTCGGATGCGGCCGCGGTGGACCAGCCGGCTGCCCGGATGCGCAACGCAAGGTCGACGTCCTCCGCATACGCGAAGACCCCCTCGTCGAGGCCGTCGACGCTCTCCCAAGCCTCTCGCCGATACGCGCCTGCAGCGCCAGACGGGCCGACCAGGATCGGGTTCGTCACTTGCGCGGCCGCGCGAGGGAATCCTCGGAGCCGTGGATAGCCTGCGAAGGTCGGGTCGACCGCCAAGCCGAAGCTCTCGATCCGGTCCTCGCCTGGAGCAAGCAGAAGCGCAGCCACGGAACCGATGCGGTCGTCTTCCCGTAGCGGCGCAACCAGGCGCTCGAGGAAATCTGCTCGACACTCGACGTCGTTGTTCAGAAGCACGATCACCTCGCCGGCGCCGGCCTGCGCTCCTCGGTTACATGCTGACGGAAAGCCGACGTTTGCTCCGAGCTCGATCACGCGAGTTTCGGGGAACGATTCGCGCACGCGCCGCGGGGTCCCATCGGTCGATCCGTTATCGCAGACGATCGCAACGTGAGGCACCGTTTGCGAACGGAGGTGCTCGAGGCAGCTCTGAGTGAGGTCCCAGCGATTGTGCACGGGCATGATCACGTCGATGGAAGGCGTCATTTACGTGAGCCGTATGGTTGCGTAAATGTCAGAGCGCACGCCTTCGAGAGCGTGGCCGGCCGACGATCTAGAGCACGTCGGCTCTTGCCCGATCTGTGGCTCGCGAGAACGGGCTCTTCTCCATCAGGGGATCGAGGACAGGCTCTTCTTCGCGGCCCCAGGGACGTGGCAGCTCTGGCGCTGTCCATCCTGCGGTTGCGCTTATCTTGACCCCCGTCCCACGCGCGAAAGCATCGGGGCTGCATACCGCCGCTACTTTCCGCGTCAAAGCGACGAGCAGAAGCCGCCGAGTCTCCGCCTGTCGCGGCTACGCGAAGGCGCCTGGAACGGCTATGTCAACCGTCGCTTCGGCTACTCGCTCGAGCCGACCAGCCGCCTCGGCGGCTCCATCGTCGGCTTGTTTCCGAAACGCCGCTGGAACGCCGCTCTCACCGTACGCGGTTTGCCGAAGCCGTCCGGCCGCCCCCATCTTCTTGACGTCGGCTTCGGCGACGCCTCATTCCTTCGATTTATGGCGGGCGCGGGGTGGGAAACCGCGGGCCTCGAAGTCGACGAGGCAGCGGTGAGGGCTTCACGGGCGTCGGGGGTCGGGGTCGAGCTGGGGACCGTCGAAGAGGCGCCATTCGACCCGGGTTCGTTCGACGCAATCACGCTGAGCCACGTAGTCGAGCACCTCCATGACCCCGTCGCGTCTCTGCGGGCCTGTTGCCGGCTCCTCCGTCCCAACGGCGTACTCTGGCTCGCCACTCCGAACCTCGATAGTCCGGGCCATCGACGCTTCGGCGCGAACTGGTTCGGCCTCGATCCGCCACGGCACGTCGTCCTCTTCGAGATCCATAGCCTCGATCAGGCACTGGCCGAGGCCGGTTTCGTTCGAGTGCAGCATCCTCGGACGTACCGGGCCGGTCTTGTCCTAGCCGGAAGCGAGGCGCTCATGAAGGGACAGGATGCGACGTCGGCGACAACGCCGGAGTCGCCGGGGCTTCGCCGGCTTGCGCGTGTGCTCGATGTGGCGGCGACCCTGCACCCACGATACGGTGAGGAGATCGTCGCCATGGCATGGAAGCCCGTCTAGGGGACAGGGGGCCGCCGGAGCACGCGGTAGGCATCGCGGGCTCCTTCGCGGAGGCCTCGGCGCAATAGAACGGCCCGCAGCGCGGTGGCGCCGTAGCGAATAGTCGTCACGGCCGATGACTGCGGCTCGGCGAAGTCGCGTGGACCGTCCGCGAGCCGCGCGAGCGGCTCGATGACACGCGGCCAGGCGAATGCCTCCCGGACCGGCTCCAGGTTGCGTCTGACGGCTGCGCGCTCGCGTTCGTCGTCGAGCAACTCTCCAATGGCACGCGTCCAGTCTTCGACGTTGCCCACGCCGACTGTCCGTCCGAGATTCGCTTCGCCGACGAGCTCGGAGAGAACGTCGCCCTCCGTTGCCACGGTCGGCAGGCCCGCCCAGAAATAGTCGAGGAGGCGCGTGCGAAACGAAAATCTCGCCTCGAGGGTCTCCAGTTTGGTGGACGCCGGGATTCGGATGCCTCACGCCCAGAAAGAACAGCTTCACGTCGTCCCGCTTGCGAGCGAGCGCGTGAACTGCGCGGATCGGAGTTAGCGGGTCGAACCAGTTCCAGATCCCACCGCCCCAGAGCAGCACCTTGTCGCTCTGGCGAATACCCGGGACTACACCCTTGAGCGCCGGCCGGGTCGTGGCCGGCGGCTCGCTCTCGAGGCCGAACGGAACAACGTCGATCAGGTCTCGCAAGCTCGGATCGCGGGCTGCGGATTCCGGTTCGACTCGACCGAGCGCGCCGAGCATGCCGATCCAGAGATCTCGCTGCCGCTCGCTCGCGCAGATAAATGCACTTCCGGTCCGAAGGGCCACCTCTTGCAGCAGCGTGGGCGCGCGAAAGGCGGCCCGAAGATAACGCCGAGAGACATCCTCGCCTGCGTGGAACCCCAGGTTTCCGATCAAGAACGGGTCGTAGAGGTCGTAAATGACACGCACGTCGGTACGAGCGAGTGCTGTCATCGTCCACGACCGCAGCGTCTGCGCGATCACGACGTCGTGTCTTCCCGCAAGCGACCGGAACCGCCGGCCTCGCCAATCCGACGCTCGCAGCACCTCGAAGTCGCCAAGCGACTCCTTCGGGAGGCTCGGGACGACAAGGGAGACGTCATACCGTTTCGAGAGCTCACGCGCGAAGTGGTAGTACCGGATGCCCGGTCCGGCCATCTGTGCACCGACCTCGTCGTTCGAGACGACGAGCAGCCGCGTCATCGATTCACCGTCAGCGCTTGGCTCCGAGCAGCTCGCTCAGCCGCAGCGACTCGTGCGTCCGAAGGAGGAAGAGGGCGATGCTGTACGCAAGCGCACCGACGGCAACGAGCAAGGCGAGGTTGGAAGGTGCGAGCACCAAGCACACGATCATGACAGCGCCCGCAACAGCGGCCTTCGCGGCGACGCGTAGGGCCGGCGTGTATCCGGCAGATCGCGCCACCAGCACCAGTAGCACACCGAGCATCAGCAACTCCGACCCCGTTGCAACGGCAGCGGCGGCGTTGTAGCTGTACTGGGGGATCAAGGCGAGATTCAGCGCGACGTTGAACGCCAATGTCGCGAGCCCTGCCCAGAGCAGGGTCAGTTGCCGGTCGAGCGCGATCAGGACGTACGAGAGGAGGCCATTGACGAACATGACCCCGGCGCCCGCGATCACGATCCGAAGCGGTTTGACCGACGCGTCGAAGTCGTTGCCCGCGAGCGCAGCGACGATCTCGGGGGCGAGTGCGATGGTTCCGAAAACGAGCGGCACCGCCAGGACGACGAGCACGTCGAAGGCGCGCTGCGTCAGCGCCCGGAGGCCGTCGAGGTCGCGACGTGCCGCTGCCTGAGCGAGCAGCGGGAAGATGGAGATGTAGAAGAAGCCCGGGAAGGCAATCATTGCCTCGAGCAGGCGATAGGCGACTCCGTAGATGCCAACGGCATCGGATCCCTTCAGCGCCGAAAGCAACACGGCGTCCGCCCGAAAGTAGACCGTGGCGACCATCAGTGCGAGGCCAAGAGGCAAGGCTGTCCGGAGCTGGCCGGCCCAGCGGCGCGGCGTCAGCAAAGGGCGCACACGCCCGATCCGCGCCGCCAGGAAGAGCATGACCGCCATGTTGATGAGCGCTCCCGCGACGGTCGCGGCAACGACAGCGTAAATCGACAATCCCATCCCGACGAAGACGGCTATCAGAGCGGTGGCGACGAACTGGCCGGCGACCTCGGACAACGCAACGCGATCCATCGAAAGCCGAGCCTGGAAGACTGCGCTCGTAGCCGAAGAGACCGTCATGAACACGATGATGGGCAGCCCGATCGCGATTGCGTTGCGAGTCGTTGCGTCGTCGCCGCCTCCATAGAGAAGCGCCGCAAGCGCGAAAGCGAGGAGCGTGACGGGTAGTGCAAGCGCAAGGCGAAGGCCCAGCGCTTCACGAAACAGTTCTCCGCGCGACGGGTCGGCGGACAGAGACCGCACAACGAGCGTCGTTATCCCGGCATCGAAGAACAACGCGAAGAAGGGCACATACACCGTCACCGTGACATACACGCCGTAGTCGGAAACGCCCAGATGACGGGTCAGCAGGACGGTGGTCAGTATGGAGAGGACGAGCGTGATGATCCGGCCGAACGCCTGCACGAGGGTGTTCCACGCGACTCGCCGAGGCATGTTCATCGCAACGGCTACCCGCGCTCGGACGTGCGCGTCGGCCTCGCGGCCTGCGTCAGTGAAGCGTCGAGAATGACCATGAACCCGTTGCCGACCTTGTCGTCGGGATCAAGCGTGTCGACGACGCGGAGACCGAGCCGACCGCAGAGCTCGAGAAAGCTTTCGAGTGTCCACACGGACCAGTGAAGGTCGCGCGGATCGTCGAGCTGCCGTTCGTGTCGGCGTAGCAGCTCGTCCACCGGTGTCAGCTCACGGTCGCGGTCGAATGTGCGATCCCGATGCGGAATGACCAAGACAACGTACTTCCGCGCGACTCGGAGCCATTCCTTCAGGGCGCGAATCGGGTCTGGGAAGTGCTCGAGAACGTGCGAGGCGAAGACGAAGTCGACGGCGTCTTCGTCAAACGGAAGGCGATCGCCGGGCGCGACGACGTCGACGCGGCGCAGCCGTCCCGCGAGCCGCAGCTCCTCCTGCTTGTAGACGGTGTCTTCCTCGCCGAACCGATCGACGTTGATTGCGTCGAGGCGGTAGTCGTTGTGCGCAGAGCCGCCGATCTCGATCCCGCTTAGTTCGCTTAGGTACGCGAGGACGAATTCCGAAGGCCGATTTCCTCGGGCCCAAAGAATCCGGCGTGCGACCTGCGAATGCTTGCCCAGCCACTCGGCCAATGCGGTCTTCAACCGTAGGAGCACGAACTTGGCTCTTCGGAACAGGGCGCTCGCCACCGCGCGCAGGCTAACCGCACCAGAAGACCGCCCAGCGCCAGATCGGCTGCGGGGTGGCATGGAGCAGGCCAATCGCTACGATCCCGATCCTGACCCAGCCGCCTTGCGAAGTTCGCGCAGGCCGCGGCAACGCGGTATAGCGGTTCGTTCCAAGCCCTTCCGCGGGTCGGTAACTGGGTCGTCCGGAACGAGCGAACCTCAGCGTCTGAAAGACCTTGCCGTGCTGTAGGCGAGCACGTTCCGGTCCTAGTCGGCCGATGAGCCGCCCGAAGTCGCTGACGCGCGCCGACCATTCGCCGAGAATGCCGGCGTGTCCTCGGCGAGTGAGGTGATACGGCCCCGAAGCGGAGCGCGCAGCGGCGCTCTGCTCGCGGCGGCGACGGGCGCGTCTATCGTCGCCGCCTACGTCTTTCTGCTTGCCGCCGGACGCATTCTCGGAAGCGAGGACTATGGATCGCTCGCGGCACTGCTCGGCCTCCTCGCGATCGTGGTCATTCCGGCGGGGGCGCTCCAGATGGCTGTGTCACGGGAGATCTCGCGGCGTGTCGCCTCGGGCGACAGCGGCGCCGCGCGCCTCGCCCGGGGCACGTTGTTTGCAGCTCTGCTGGCAACCGTGCCGCTCCTCGGCGTGGGACTGGGGCTCAGCGAACCGCTGTCACGGGTCTTCCACATCCACTCCGTCTCGATCGTGGTGGTGGCCGTACTCACGCTCTCGACCGCACTGGTCTTTCCGGTTGCGATGGGCGTCTTGCAGGGACTGCAGCGCTTTTCCGCTCTCGCATTCCTGTACGTAGCCCCATGGTTGATCCGTCTCGTCCTGCTCGCGATTGTGGCCGCGTTCGGCTATCGGCTGGGCGGAGCGATGTTCGCAACATTCGTGGCTGCCGTCGCCACCACTTGGCTGGCGCTTCTGCAAATCCGAGACCCGCTGCAGGGAGCGGGCAAACTGCCACGCCATGAGCTGCTCACATTCCTTCGTTACCTGTGGCCGGTCGCAGTCGGCCTCGTCGGCATCGCACTCCTCACGAACGTCGACATCCTCATCGTCAAAGCGCGCTTCTCAGGCGATGAGGCAGGTGCATATGCCGCCGCCTCGGCGTTCGCTCGGGTTGCCTTCTTCCTCCCGGCCACCATACTGACGGTCCTGTTTCCGCGCACGGCGGCCCGGCAGGCGCGCGGTGAGGCGACCGAGGACATCCTCGGACGCTCGCTCTGGGCGACGGCGGCGTTCTGCGCACTGCTCGCCGTCGTCTACGCCGCTGCCGGCGTCGGGCTCGTGTCGATGACGTTCGGACGGGACTTCTCGGAAGGCGGTGAAGTGCTCGCTCCGTTCGCCCTGGCGATCGGGCTGTACTCCATCGCAAACATTCTCGTCGGCTACCACCTCTCGCGCGGGGAGACGCGGTACGCATGGATCGTCGCCGGAGCGGTGATCGTGCAGGTTGTCGCACTCTCGCTCGTGCCGGGGGACCTGAGCGATCTCGTCTGGACGAACGTCGTCGTCGCTGTCGCGTTGATCGCTACGCATGAATTGTTCGTTGGTTCGAGTGTCCCGGCACTGCGCGCCGGCTTCCGGCGTGTGTCGACCGCGACGCGCGAGCGCGTGCAACGCATCGCGCTCGAGTCGCTGCTCGTGCTCTTCGGGACGACGCTATTCGTCTGCGTGCTGATGTGGCCGGTTGTCGCACACCTCAGCTCGACCATCATCGGCTCGCCGGGCTCGGACTCGACCGGGTCCGTTGCGTTCTTGTGGACGCTGCAGCACGAGAGTGGCTACCACATCTTCGGCACGACCCACCACACCCTGAGTGCCGCGCCGATCGGGTGGGACCAGGGGAACGGCCTCAACATCCAGTGGTTCCTTCCTTACTACCCCGCGTACCTCGCGACGAAGCTCTTCGGCGCGGTGGCCGCCTACAACCTGATCACGCTCGCCGGGTACATCCTCTCGGGAGCGTCGATGTACCTCCTGACGCG
>WNGA01034904.1_pt1 | contig 11050 bp, 10 predicted proteins | sample 5400061 | NCBI WGS metagenome assembly WNGA01 (sample SAMN13153366, study PRJNA577476) | soil metagenome | isolation source: 100 cm soil or saprolite under grassland replicate 2 | place: USA:California | collected 2016-06-15
CGCTGAGCCGCGTCGCAGGCGACGGCCAGAGTGTTGGGCCAACGTGGCGACCGGACGGGCTCGAGATTGCCTTTGCGTACAGCAAGGCAGGACCGTTCAACCTCTTCGTGCGTGCCGCGGATGTCGATGGCGCGCCGCAACCGCTCGTCGAGAGCCCATGGAATCAGCTTCCGACGTCCTGGTCGCCCGATGGGCGATTCCTGGCGTTCACTGAATTCCATCCGATGACGGGAGCGGATATCTGGATGCTCGATGTCAGGACGCGCGAGCGGCGGCCAATCGTCCGCACGCTCTTCGACGAATCGTACGCGCGCTTCTCGCCAGACGGCCGCTGGATTGCGTACATGTCGAACGAATCGGGAAGATGGGACGTCTTTGTTCGACGGGCCGACGGCACGGGCCCGCGCGTGCAGGTGTCCACGGCGGGTGGGGCGTGGCCGTGCTGGTCGATGGATGGCCGCACGCTCTATTTCAGCGCGAGCGGACAAGCAGCGGCGGCCGCTGTTCAAACAACGCCGGCATTGAGCATCTCTCCCGTGATGTTGCTTACTGACCGCGCCGATCTCCAGCTCGTAGGCAGCCGCGCGGACTCGAACCGCGTGCTCGTGCGTCGCAGCAGCATCGCCCCTGCCCGCCACGAGCTCCGCGTCATCGTCGAGTGGTTTTCGGAGTGGACGCGCCTGCGGATCGGATGATCGCTTCTCTCGACGACCCGCGGGTCGCGGCATATCGCGATCTGGGGCGCCCCGACGTGCTCCGCGAGACCGGATTGTTTGTCGCAGAAGGACGTCTGGTTGTTCGCCGCCTCCTGTCCACGCCGCGTTTCCGCACCCGCTCCATCCTCGTCACCGAACCGGCGCATGAGTCGCTGAGCGATGTCCTCTCGGACACCGCGGCCGACGTCTACGTCGTCGATCAACAAACCATGAACGGCATTGCGGGATTCAACATTCATCGTGGCTGTTTGGCGCTCGCGGACCGACCACCGGCCATCACGATCGATGAGCTGCCGCTGGACAGCGCGCATCGGCTTGTTGTTCTCGAGGGCGTGAACAATCCGGACAACGTGGGCGGCATCTTCCGCAGCGCGGCTGCCTTTGGCGTCGATGCAGTGATTCTGGGACCCGCCTGCAGCGATCCGCTGTATAGAAAGTCTGTGCGCACGTCGATGGCCGCGGTGCTCACCGTCCCGTTCGCCGGCGCCGGACCCTGGCCCGACGCTCTGGCTACGCTCGACTCGCGCGGCTTTCGGATCGTCGCGCTCACGCCGGCGGACGATTCGACGCGCCTCGAGGAAGTGACGCGCAAGTCGGATCGCGTCGCGCTCCTCGTCGGTGCGGAAGGGCATGGCCTCTCGCGCGCCGCGTTGTCGCACGCGCATGTTCGCGCGCGCGTGCCGATGACGGAGGCGGTGGACTCGCTCAACGTCACCGTCGCCGCATCGATTGCCATGTATCTATTCAGGCGTCTCTGAGCGCAACGATTGGATCCACTCGCATCGCCTGGCGTGCGATCTTCGGCGGCGTCGAGTTGCGTCCAACGAGCGGCGGTACAACAGTGGGTACAGCGAGGCGACGTCGGACCTCGCGCGTGACGTTCGTCCGCGCGCGGTCACGCGCGGTGCACCCGCGACCAGCGGCCGCGGCGCTAGGAGCCTAGTCTTCCCAGGCGAGAGATCGGCTGACCGCTTTTCGCCAGCCCGCATACAACCGCGCGCGATCGGCGTCGGGCATCTGCGGCGCGAACTCGCGATCGAGCGCCCAGTTGTGCCGGATGTCGTCGAGTCCGTCCCAGTAGCCCACGGCAAGCCCCGCGAGGTATGCGGCACCGAGCGCCGTCGTTTCGCGCACGATCGGACGCCGCACGGGGACGCCGAGCAGGTCCGCCTGAAATTGCAGGAGCATGGCGTTTGCAGCCGCGCCGCCATCCACCTTGAGCGTGGTCAACGACAGGCCTGCTTCCTGCTGCATCACTTCCAGAACGTCGCGCGTCTGGTAGGCCATGGCATCCACCGCGGCGCGCGCGACATGCGCCACCGTCGTGTTCCGCGTGAGACCGACGATAACGCCGCGCGCACGCGGATCCCAGTACGGCGCACCGAGTCCGACAAACGCGGGCACGAGATACACGCCGTCCGTGTCGGGCACTTCGCTCATCAGCCGCTCGACGTCCGCGGACTCGTGAATCGCCTTCAGTCCGTCTCGCAGCCACTGCACGGCGGCGCCGGCAATGAACACCGAACCTTCCAGTGCATACGTGGTTCGACCGCCAAGCGTCCAGCCAACGGTCGTGAGCAGTCCTTTGTGCGACGGCACGAGCTCGCTGCCGGTGTTGAGCAACATGAAACAGCCGGTCCCGTAGGTGTTCTTTGCCGAGCCCGGCTCGAAACACGCCTGCCCGAAGAGCGCCGCCTGTTGATCGCCGGCGATCCCGGAGATCGGAATGGTTTTCCCGAAGTGCTGCTCGTCGGTCTGCCCGTACACCTCGCTCGACGAGCGCACCTCCGGCAGCATCGCGCGCGGTACATCCAGAATCCTCAACAGCTCGTCATCCCATTCCATCGTCTGGATGTTGAACAGCAGCGTGCGGCTGGCATTGCTCACATCGGTGATGTGACAGCGCCCGCCCGTCAGGCGCCAGACGAGAAACGAATCGACGGTGCCGAACAAGATCTCCCCGCGCGCGGCGCGTGCACGGAGACCGTCGTGAGAGTCGAGCAGGTGCTTGATTTTCGTGCCGGAGAAGTACGCATCGATCACAAGCCCCGTCTTCTGCTTGAAGAGCGCCTCGTGTCCTGCGGCCTTCAAGCGGTCGCAGATGGGCGCGGTAATTCGACTCTGCCAGACGATGGCGTTTGCTACGGGACGGCCCGTCGCGCGCTCCCAGAGGATGGTGGTTTCCCGCTGATTCGTCACGCCAATCGCCGCGACGTCTTCAGGCGCCGCACCGGCGCGCGCGACGGCATCGCGAGCCGTTTCGAGCTGCGTCTGCCAGATCGCTTCGGGATCGTGCTCGACATGGCCGGGGCCGGGAAAGAGTTGCGGGAATTCTTTCTGCGAGACGGAGACGACCGATCCTTTCCGATCGAACACAATCGCGCGGCTCGATGTGGTCCCCTGGTCGAGTGCAAGGACGAACGTAGGCTTCGCGACGGGGCTCATCGTGCCTCTGCGGCGAGCGGCGGATGGTGCCGCGAGACGAGCGCGTCATACGCGAGCGCGCCAATGACACCGCCGATGCACGGCGCGACCACCGGCACCCACCACCAGCCACCGGACGCCGCGAACACCTCCGTCCCCCACCCGGCAGCAGCCGTGAACAAGCGCGGCGCGAAATCGCGAGCTGGATTAATCGCGTAGCCGGCGTTGAATCCGAACGCCACGCCGACGGCGATGACAATGCCGCCGACGATGACGGGCGCGAGCCAGCCCGGTGCGGCGTTGTTGCGCTGGTCGGTGACGGCGAGGACGCTCGCCATCAACAACGCCGTTCCGACAATTTGATCGATGACGCCGCCGAAGATTGACAGGAACGGCTGCGGGTACGTCGCAAAGACTCCGGCCGTGCCTTGCGGACCAAGCACCTGGCGGACACCGCCGTCGAACGCATTGAAGGCTTCGCGATAGGTGAAAAACACCAGCGCCGATGCGACAAACGCGCCGGCGAACTGCGCGAGGACGTACGGACCAACCTTGTTCCACGAGAAGCCGCGTGTGACCGCAAGCGCCAGCGTGACGGCTGGATTCAGATGCGCTCCGGAGACGCCGCCCGCAGCGTACACGCCAAGCATCACGGCAAGACCCCATCCCAAATTGATCGCGAATATAGGGCGGTTACAATTCCCGGCACATGTCCTTCGTTGCGCGACCAGCACGACCAACCGATGCCGAAGCGATCACGCGCATCTACAACGAGGGCATCCGCGATCGCGTGGGCACTTTTGAAACGCGCGAGCGCACACTAGAGGAGGTCCTCGCCTGGTTCAACGGTACCCATCCGATCGTGGTCGTCGAAAGCGACGGTCATGTGATCGCCTTTGCGTCGACCTCGCCGTACCGCGCACGTGAGTGTTACGCCGGCATTGCCGAATTCTCCGTGTACGTCGACAGCACGATGCGCGGACAAGGAGCGGGACGGATCGCGATGGAGGCGCTCATCGACGCTGTGCGTGAAGCGGGATTCTGGAAGCTGGTCTCACGCGTGTTCGTCGAAAACACCGCCAGCCGGTCGCTGCTCGCGAAGGTCGGCTTCCGCGAAGTCGGCGTGTACGAGCGGCATGCCCGGCTCGACGGCGTGTGGCGCAACGTCGTGATCGTCGAGCGGCTCATTCCGGAGAATCAACCGGACACGCCCGCCGCCAGCCGATGAAGCAGTCGGTTCCAGCCTGGATCTCACGCCTGGCCGTCGCGGTCGGTATTGCGCTCTTTGGCGTGACGCTGCTGTACATCGATCGCGGCGCGACGCTGCGCGAAGCGCGACAGCTCGGGCTGTTGTTGCCGCTGGTGCTGCTCCCGAGCGCTGCGTGGCACCTGCTTCGGACGCTCGGCTGGCTGTGGTGTTTCCCGGCGGCTGTGCGGCCCACTTTTGTGCGGCTGTTTCGCGTTCGCCTGGCCGCCGATGCGGTGTCGTACTTCACGGTTCGCGGCCTCGCGAGCGAGCCGCTGCGTGTCGTGCTTCTGCTCGACCACGTCCCTGCTCCCATGTCTACGGCGGCGGCGCTCCTCGAGCGCACCGCAATGGGCGTGATGAGCATCATCCTCGTGGCCGCGTGTGCGATTGTCGCGATATCGTCGGACGTACTGCCGGAAGACTGGCAACAGTTATTTCGCTACATCGCCATCGGCGCCGTCGGCGCCGTGCTGCTGGCGCTCATCCTGCTGACGAGAAGGGAGCGGTACATCGGACCGCTACTCGAACGGATGTACCGGCGCACCGGCTGGCGCTGGACCGAGGGCCGCGTCGCACGCTTCATTCGTGAGGTCGAGCGGCTTTTTCTGGCGCTCGCACGAGACGACCCGCGCCGTCTTCGCCGCCTCGTGCTACTGGCGCTTGTGTGCTTCGCGTTGATGGTGCTTGAAGTGTGGATGGTGTTCTGGGCGATTGACCTCGAGATCTCACTCTGGCGGAGCGCCATCGTCGAGACGTTTGCGCGGACCGCGAGTGTGCCGGGCGGGATCATCCCCGCAAGCCTCGGCGCGCTCGAGGCGGCGAACGTCTCCGTCGTGCGCGCGCTCGGACTCTCGGGTGCGGGTTCGCTTGCGTTGGCGCGGCGAGTGCGCGGACTGTTTTGGGCGGGCCTGGGACTGCTTCTCTATCCGCGCGAGACCCTGCACGCGCACCCGCTCGACTCACGTTGATGTGGCACACGCTATCAAGCGCGATTCAGGCGTGGGCGACCGGTCTGGGCGGGTTCGGCCTGTTCGTTCTTGCCGCGCTCGATTCGTCCTTCCTGTCGTTTCCGCAAATCAACGACTTCCTGATCATCGTGCTCAGCACCAAGTATCCCGCGCGGATGCCCTATTACGCGTCGATGACGACCCTCGGATCGCTCCTCGGCTGCTTTGCGCTGTACGCCGTGACACGCCGCGGCGGCGAGACCTTTCTCCGCAAGCGCTTCAGCGGCGCACGAGTGGATCGAGGGCTTGCGCTTTACCAGCGGCACGGTCTTCTGGCCGTGATCGTCCCGGCGCTTCTGCCACCGCCCGTTCCGCTGAAGCTGTTCGTGCTGCTCGCCGGCGCGGGACGCGTGTCGCCGTGGAAATTCGGCGCGGCCATTCTGATTGCCCGCAGCATTCGATATTTCGGCCAGGGCTACCTCGCGGTCCGCTACGGCGCGCGAGCGGCGACGCTTGTCGCGGAAAACGGCCGCATCGTCGCGTTCAGCCTGGCGGTAATTGCGCTGGTGATTAGCGCTATTTACTACCTCGCGCGCCGTCGACGAGCGCCGCCAGCTGTGATAGATCAAAGCGGCGGTAATTCGAGCACTCGCGGAGGTAATTGATCGAGACCTTCCGAAAGAGCATCGCTCGCCCAGTGCCGCTGACGCGCGTCTCAACCGGCAACCAGTCGCCGGAGAATTTGCGCCGGGTGAACAAGGCCTTCGCCCCTTTGTGCAGCTTGGCAATGAGGCCCCAGCCAAAAATGGTGTCGTTCATGGCTTCTGCCTCGACACGCATCACTTCGTATTCATGTTCGTGGACCCACGCGAACCCCGCGAAGTTGCTGGCCATGCGTCCCTCCCGCGAGCGCGGACGGACGTTGGGCCGCGGCTTGAACGACACGACGATCACGGGCTGACCGTCCATGACCTCCCGGCGTTCGAGCGCGAACTCGAAAAGGTCGCTCGCTTCCTGCGCCTCGCGCTGGTTCTTCTCGCGCGTCAGCGCGAGCCGCTTGAGCCGCGCTTCTCGCTCTGTTCGGCCTTCCCGGCCCGCAGCGCTGCGCCACTGCTCGTACCGCGCCAGAAACTGCCGGTCCTGCTCGCGAAGCTCGGTTGCCGATACCGGAACGCCCCCACGTTCGATCAGGCGGTGATATTCGAGCTCACCAGGAGCGATAGGGTACACGTCGTACACCTCCACCGGGCCGGTGCCGATTTGACCGAACGGATTGAGCCGCATTTCGGTCACGCGCTCGCGGAACGTGTACGCGCTTTGGAGCAGCTCGTTGCTCGCAAGGCGTTTGCGCGCCTCCGCTAAGAAACGCGTGGCGTCTGGCAGCGGCGCGTTCGCCTGCGTGCCGGACACAATCGACACGACAGCAAGCGCGAGCGCAACAGAGGACAACGTACGCCTCATGGAATAATGATCGCACTTTCGATGTGCATGCCGGCTCCGTTCGATCGCGTGGACGTCTGGACGACGCGCAGCGACGAGGCCTCAGATAGTGGCGGGCCTTTGGCCGCGCCGGCTGCGCGAGATCGGCTGGAACGTTATCGAACGCTGCTGTCGCCGGAAGAAACGGCGCGATGCAATCGACTGCTCCACGAAGCGGACCAACAGCGCTTCCTGATCGCGCGCGCCATGGTCCGCACGATGCTCTCGCAGTACGTCGATATTCCGCCTGCGGCCTGGCGATTCCGGATTGAAACGTACGGCCGGCCAGAGGTTGCCGAATTGCCATATGGAGCACCGGACCTGCGCTTCAACCTCTCGCACACAACCGGACTCGTCACCTGCGCCGTCACCGTTGGGCGCGATATCGGCGTCGACGTGGAGAACGTCCATCGCGAGGTGACGCACGAGGTGCCGGAGCGGTTCTTCTCGGCACAGGAGGTCGCCGATTTGCGGGCGCTCCCCGCCGGCGATCAGCCCCTTGCGTTTTTCGACTACTGGACGTTGAAAGAGGCCTACATCAAAGCACGCGGCCTCGGGCTGGCACTCCCGCTGGGCCAATTCACGTTCCACCGGCGCCCTGGCCAGGCACCGATCATCTCCTTTGCCCCGGAGCTGCATGACGATGCCTCGTCCTGGCAGTTCGCGCTGTTCTGGCCGACCGCGGACCATCGCATGGCGATTGGCGTGCGGCGCTCCGGCGCCGACCTTCCGATCGAGATCTCCTCCGTCGTGCCCGAGGTGTCGCTTGGATCGTCCGGCGTCCAGGCTGAGTGAACACATGAAGCTGTGGGCGACGAGCGATCTGCACGTCGGCTTTGAAGAAAACCGGCGGGCAGTCGAGGCGCTCGAAATCTCGCGCGACGACTGGTTGATCATCGCCGGCGACACTGGTGAATCGGCAGCGCATCTCGAATTCGTTCTGAAGACACTCACCCCGAAATTCGCGCAACTCATTTGGACTCCAGGCAATCACGATCTGTGGACGCCGCGGCCGTGGCCGGCAGACAGGCGCGGCGACGCGCACTATCGCCGGCTGGTCGAGCTCTGCCGCCGGTACGGCGCGCTGACGCCCGAGGATCGGTACGCCGAGTGGCCGGGCACTGCCGATGCTCCTGATCCGCGCATCGTCATCGCGCCCGCGTTTGTTCTGTACGACTATTCCTTTCGTCCCGACAATGTCCTCGCCGAGGACGCTGTGGCGTGGGCGGCAGAAAGCGACGTGCGATGCGCGGATGAGGAGCTGCTGAGCCCCGAGCCTTATCGGTCGCGCGGCGAGTGGTGTCACGCGCGCGTCCGCGAAACCGAGCGACGGCTGGACGAAATTCCGCCGGGCGTGACGATCATCCTCGTCAATCACTTTCCCCTGCGGCGCGATCACGCCGTGCTGCCGCGCATCCCGCGGTTCTCGATCTGGTGCGGCACACGCGCAAGCGAGGAGTGGCACGTGCGGTACTCGCTTCGAACGGTTGTGTACGGTCATCTGCACTTGCGCAGCTCGCGCGAGCTCGATGGCGTTCGCTTCGAGGAAGTGTCGCTGGGTTATCCGAGGCAGTGGAAGGTCGAGCGAGGACTCGCCGGGTACTTGCGGCAGATTCTTTAAATTGACACGCCCCAGCGCCGCCACAAACCTGGCAGCAAATCGAGAATGACCGACTGGCGTTCAACGAGAGCAACATCTTTGGACAAACGATCCCGCAGATGAGTTTCAACTTTGATCTGTCGCTTGAGCGAAGCGCGATGCCAACGGCCTATCCGAAGTCGGCGCCAGACGACATCGACCCGGAAGACGACTCCATCGATGAGTTGCGCCAGCGTGCGTTGGCGGCTTTCTTGGCGATTTCTAGCCGCTTGGCCTTGCTCAGCGACTTCGCGCGAGCCTTGCCGCCCTTCGACGCACCGAGTTTGCCTAGAGCGACAGCAGCAGGATTCCGCGTGTCTGGTACCTCTGGTTCTACGGGCGCTTGGCCCGTGGCTTCCTGCACGATCTGCCAGGCGAGTTGGTTCGTGTCGCGTGGGCGCTTCGGGCGCTTGCTTGCTCGGGAAGGCATACACTAGTGGCTCGTAGCAGCTGAATCACTAGCAGATTTTGGAGCGCGGCGCCCGAATGGCAAGGCGCGACGACCGAGAATACTGGGAGTATTTGAGGGAGGAGCAACGCAGCCAGTCGCCGGGGTCCCCGCCGCGCGGTTTTGTGTGACGATGACGCATTGGATGCTCGCGTGCGGCTGTGCGGTCCTGGTGGTCGGCTGCGCGGCGCGCTCGACTCCGCCCGCCTCTCCGCTCGTCTTCTTGACGCGTGACGGCTGCGTGAATACGGACCACATGCGCGCCAACCTCGATACCGCCTTGCAGTCGCTTGGACGACCGACTCAGTATCAGGTGATTGATGCGGACACATTGCCGGCGTCGGACCCGCGAGGCGGTTACGGCACGCCAACAGTGCTGGTCGGTAAGGGTGATCTGTTCGGAATGCCGGAACCGTCAGTGCCTCATCCGCCAGCGACGTGACGGCTGTATCCGGGCGGAGTTCCGTCCAGCGAGCGCATCGCCGCAGAATTACAGAAACGAAACTAGACCACTACCATTCTTTTTCGTGCTTTCGTGTCTTTCGTGCTTTCGTGGTAATGCCTTTGGCTCGTTGAGCTCTCACACGCGCCGCAGCCGCTCGGCCGCGGCGCGCAGCGTCTCTTCTTTCTTCGCAAAGCAAAACCGCAGCACCGGACCACCGCGGTCCTGGTACAGGAACGCCGAACAGGGAATCGAGGCGACGCCGTGATCGATGAGCAAGCGCATCGCCATGTCGCGATCGCTGGCGTTCGCGATCGCGGAGTAGTCGAGCAGCTGAAAGTAGGTGCCCTCGCAACGAAGCGGCGTGAACCGCGAGCCTTCGATCAACTGCAGAAAGAGATCCCGCTTCTGTTGATAAAAACCCGCCAGCGCTGATGCCTGCGGGTCTCGCGCCACGAACTCGGCAAAGGCAATCTGCGATGGCCCATGCACGGTAAACGTCATGAACTGGTGCACACGCTGCACTTCGGCCAGAATCGGCTGCGGCGCTACGCAGTACCCGACTTTCCAACCGGTGGTGTGAAACGTCTTGCCAAACGAGCTGATGACGCACGCACGCTGCCGAAGTTCCGGATAGCGCAACAGGCTCTCATGCCGGCGGCCGTCGAAAACGATGTGCTCGTAAACTTCGTCGGCAATCACCATGAGATCCGTTCCGTCGACGAGCGACGTCAGCCGTCGGATATCGTCAGCGGTCCACGTCATGCCGGTCGGATTGTGCGGCGTGTTGACGAGGATGACCTTCGTCCGCGAGCTGATGGCGCGCTTCACCTCGTCCCAGTCAACGGCGTAGTCGGGATAGCGCAGGCTGACGAAGACAGGTGTCCCGCCGCTCAACCGGACGACCGGCACATACGAGTCGTAGCAGGGCTCGAACAGCACCACTTCATCGCCTGGCTGCACGAACGCAGTCAATGCGGCGTAGAGCGCCGCCGTTGCGCCGGAGGTGACCTGCACTTCGGTCAAGGGGTCGAACCGTGCGCCGTAGCACTGCTCCACTTTGCCTGCGATGGCTTCGCGAAGCGCGAGCACGCCCGGCATCGGCGCGTACTGGTTGTGCCCCGCCTTCATCGCGGCAGTCACGGCATCGATGAGCGCCGGGTCGCAATCGAAATCCGGGAACCCCTGCGAGAGATTGATGGCGCCGTGCTCGTTCGCGAGACGCGTCATCACAGAGAAGATGCTGACGCCGACGTCAGGAAGCTTCGAGCGAATGGAGACGGTGCGCAACATGAAGGTCGCAGAATACTCTATACCGCACTCGTGCTCGACCGAAGCCAGTCCGTGTGCACTACACTTGGCGCATGATGCACCTCTTCGCCGTCCTCCTCGCTGCCCAAAGCGGCTACGCGAGGCCGGCGCTGCTCGTCGACAGCGACTGGCTCGCGACGCACCTCACCGATCAACACATCCGCATCGTCGACATGCGTCCGCGCGGCTACGCCGAGGGACATATCCCTGGCGCCGTCTGGCTCGATAACAACGCGATTCGTGTGGCCACGCGACCACCGACGTTTCTGCCAACGGCGGCAGAGTTCGCAGAGGTCATGGCGCAGCTTGGCATCGGCAACAACACACGGGTGATTGCGTACGACGAGCGCGGCGGCATCTATGCGGCGCGTCTCTGGTGGATCCTCAATCACTAC
>WNGA01012346.1_pt1 | contig 11047 bp, 9 predicted proteins | sample 5400061 | NCBI WGS metagenome assembly WNGA01 (sample SAMN13153366, study PRJNA577476) | soil metagenome | isolation source: 100 cm soil or saprolite under grassland replicate 2 | place: USA:California | collected 2016-06-15
CTCAAGCACAACTCCGCGCGGTACATCCACGTGGTGTCGGAGGCGCTCAAGCTCGCGTTCGCGGATCGCGAACGGCACTACGGAGACCGGGAGGACGCTCTCGCGTCGGTCGCCGGGCTGCTCGCTCCCGCATATCTTCAAGGAAGGGCGGCGCTCATCCGCATGGACCGTGCAACGCCCGAGGCGCCGCCGCCGGGCGACCCGCGATCCCGCGACGGCGCGTCACGAGGCGTGAGCGCGACGTCGGGCGTTCGGGCCTCCGGGGCTGCCGCTGCCGGGGCAGCCGCCGACGGCACGACGCACATCGCCGCTATCGATCGCGACGGCAACATGATCTGTCTGACGCCGAGCGGTGGCGTGTTCAGGAAATCGGCGTTCGCTCCGGAGCTCGGCTGCACGCTCAGCACGCGGAGCGAAATGTTCGTCCTCGAGGAGAATCACCCCAATGCCCTCGCCCCGGGTAAGCGCCCGCGCACCACGCTCGTGAGCTATCTGATCTGTGAGGGTGGCGTGCCCACCATGACAGTCGGTTGTCCGGGGGGCGACGATCAGACCCAGGCCGACCTGCAGCTCGTCCTGAATCTGCTGATCTTCGGGATGAACCCACAGCAGGCCGTGGAGGCCCCGCGCTTCTCAACCCAGACCCTGGTCAACTCGTTCTATCCGCGCGTCTACCGGCCCGGGCAGCTCAACGTCGAGCCGGGGATTCCCGAGAGCACCCGCGCGGAGCTGAGCGCACTCGGCCACACGGTCACCGAGATCGGAGCCTGCGGCAACGGCGCGGTGGTGACCCGTCGTGATCCGGAGACCGGTGTGCTCTCGGCGGGGGCCGATCCGCGCCGCCCGACCTATGCCCTCGCCTGGTAGATCTGACGGCCGCTCCTGACGTCCGAGAGGAGGCGAAGATGAGCAAGGCCGCGAGACCGCCCTTTCGCGCCGATCATGTCGGTAGCCTCCTTCGTCCGGCCGAGCTGCAGCAGGCGCGCGCCCGCGCGGCACGGGGCGAGATCGACCGCCCCGCGCTGCGTGCCGTGGAGGACACGGCGATCCGCGGTGCCATCGCGCTCCAGGAGTCGATCGGTCTTCAGTCCATCACCGACGGGGAGTTCCGGCGCGACTGGTGGCATATCGATTTCCTGCGCGGCTTCGACGGCGTGCAGACGTCCACCCAGAGCTTCGGAGTGAAGTTCGAGGGCGCCGACGAGCAGCCGCCGCTCATGAAGGTGACCGGCAAGATCCGGCGGACGAAGCCGAGCATGCTCGACCACTTCACCTTTCTCAAGTCGGTCACGACACGCACGGCGAAGTTCTGCCTGCCGTCTCCGGTCATGCTCCACGCCCGCGGCGACCGGCCGACGCTCCAGGCCACCTACCCGGACCTCGGCGAGTTCTGGGCAGACCTGACCGCCGCGTACCGCGAGGAGATTCGCGCGCTGTGCCAGGCCGGCTGCACGTACTTGCAGATCGACGACACCACGGTCGCGATGATGTGCGACCCCAAGGTGAGGGCGCAGGTCAAGACGCTCGGCGACGATCCCGACAGATTGCCGGCCACCTACGCGGACGCGGTCAATGCCGTCCTCCGCGACGTCCCGCGGGACGTCACCGTCGCCATCCACACCTGCCGCGGTAACTTCAAGAGTACATGGATGGCGAGCGGCGGCTACGACCCGGTCGCCGAGACCGTGTTCACCCGGTTGAACGTGAACGCGTTTTTCCTCGAGTACGACACGGACCGCGCGGGCGGCTTCGAGCCGCTCAGGTTCGTGCCGAAGGGGAAGACGGTGGTGCTCGGGCTGATCAGCTCGAAAGTCCCCGAGCTCGAGAAGAAGGACGATCTCAAGCGGCGCATCGAGGCCGCCGCGAAGTACGTGCCGTTGGAGAACCTCTGCCTGAGCCCGCAGTGCGGGTTCTCGAGCACGCACCACGGCAACAAGATCACCGTCGACGACCAGCGGCGCAAGCTCGGGCTGGCACTCGAGGTCGCGCGGGACGTCTGGGGCACGGCCTGAGCCGCCACCTCAGCGAAAGGCCGGCATGACCTCCCGGGCGAAGCGCTCCATGGAGCGCATCACCCGCGCGTGCTCGAGGTCGCCGAACCAGAAGCTGCAGTTGAAGTGCGTGATGCCGACGAGCTCCTCGATGCGTTTGATCTGGCGGATGCACGTGTCCGGCGTCCCGATCACCAGAAAGCGGTCCAGCAGATCGTCGGTGTCGGGCTCCTTCGGCGCCGGCACCGGGATGGCGCGGCCCCGCTCCACGCGCTCGTACTGGTTGCGCAGGGAGAGCGTCACGCGCATGTTCCAGCGAGCCTCCTCGGCCGCCGCCCGCGCGTCGGCCTGGCTCTCCGCCACGTAGACCGCCCGCTGCACGCCGACCCGGAGCGGATGCGGGGGCTTGAACTCGGCGACGAGGCGGTCGAAGAGCCGGCGGAACTCCGCCATCCGCTCGACCGGAACACCGAAACCGCCGGTGAGCACGTTGAAGCCGCGGCGCACGGCCGCCTCCACCGACTCCGGGCTCTGCGCCGTCATCCAGATCGGTGGGCGGGGTTGCTGGAGCGACTGCGGGAACACCGTGGTCTCCGGGATCTTGAAGAGCTTCCCGTCGTAGCTGAAGGGCTGGCCGCTAAACGCCTTCAGGATAATGTCGATCGACTCCTCCCAGCGCGCGCGGCCACTCTCCAGGTCGAGGCCGAAACGCTCGAACTCGTAGGGCTGGTAACCGCGCCCGAGTCCGACGTCGAGGCGCCCGCCGGACAAGAGATCCAGCGTCGCGATCTCCTCGGCGATGACCAGCGGATGATGCAGCGGCACCACGATGACGGCCGTGCCCACGCGGAGCCGCGTCGTCTTCGCCGCGATGTAGGTCGCGAGCTGGGCCGGGCGCGAGAGATAACCGTAGGTCGAGAAGTGGTGCTCGGCGAGCCACACGTTGCCGAAGCCGAGGGTCTCGGCCGCCTGAGCGATCTCGACCCCGCGCGCGTAAATCTCCTGCGAGGAGCGCGCCGACGGCGACTGCATCAGCAGAAAGGTTCCGAAGTTCATGGTCGTCTTTTCGCTATCTCTTTCGGACACGATACCAGGGGTGTGGCTGGCCCGGAACGTTCATACGTAACGTGTAGACCGAGGTGCGGGCGGTGAAGAACAACGTACGGAGGTCGGTTCCGCCGAAGGCGAGGTTGGCGGGGACCTCCGGCGTGCGAATGATCCCGAGCCGGGTGCCGTCAGGCGCGAAGACCCAGGTGCCGCCCGGGCCGGTGCAAAAGACGCGACCCTCGACGTCGACCTTCATGCCATCGGGGACGCCATCGGTCTCGTCGGCGGACATGTCCGCGAAGATGCGGCGCCGCACGAGCGTGCCGCAGGCATCCAGCTCGAGCGCGTGGATGTACTGGGTCCAGCGCGTGTTGGCCACGTAGAGCACGCGCTCGTCCGGCGAGAAGGCGAGCCCGTTCGGGTACTCGCAGTCCGCCACCAGCGTGGTCGTCCCGTCCGGGGCGATGCGATAGACTCCCGCGGACGGCAGCTCGCGCTCGGCGAGCGGGACGCGCAGGCCCGGATCGGTGAAGTAGATGCTCCCGTCGGACTTGCACACCACGTCGTTGGGGCGATTCAGCCGCTTGCCCTCGAAGCGATCCATCAAGATCTCGCTCGGCCCGCCGGCGGACCAGCGCGTGACGCGACGGTTGCCGCCCTCGCAGATGACCAGGCGGCCCTGCAGATCGAACGTCGTCCCGTTGCCCTCGCCGGTGTTCGCCCGCACGAGCTCCGGCTCCTTGCCGGGCGTCAGGCGGTGCAGGTTGCTCCGTCGGATGTCGACGAAATAATAGAAGCCGTCGGGATGCCACAGCGGGCCTTCCGTGAAGACGAACCCCGTGGCCAGTCGTTCCGCCTTGCTCGTCTCGACGATTCCGGACAGCGCGTCGCTCATGGTGTCAGGTGCCTCGCTTTCCCGTCCGGAGCTCGACTCCGGCCCGCTCTTCCTGGAGGCGGAAGAACGTCATCGAGTCCTTCTCGCCCCAGCCGCGCCGCATCGCCTCCTCCAGCTGTTGCTCGGCCAGTGCCGCGATCATCATGGGCACGTGATACTCCCGGCCGAGCTCGGTGGCCAGCCCCACGTCCTTGCGCAGGAGCCTGAGCGCGAAGTTCACATTGTCATAGGCACCCGGGAACACGGTGTTGGGAATCATGTCCTTGAGCACGCGCCCCTGACCGAACGAGCTCTTGGACAGCGCGTCGAGCAGCACCTCGGGAGCGACGCCGGCCTTGACCCCGAGCGTCATACCCTCGGCGATGGCCATGCGCGAGCACGCCGAGACCATGTTGTGCACGAGCTTCGCGACCGTGCCGCAGCCGATCCCGCCGACCCAGGTCACCTTGTCGCCGATGGCGTCCAGCACGGGCTTCACCCGGCGGTAGAGCGCCTCGTCCCCGCCGACCAGCACCGCGAGCCTGCCGGAGCGCGCCCCGGGCACGCCGCCGCTGACCGGCGCGTCCAGCACGTCGACGCCGCGCTCGGCGCACACGCCCTGGATCTTGCGGATGAGCATCGCCGAGTTGGTGGAGAGATCGACGTAAACCGTGCCGCGCGCCGCGCCTTCCAGGATGCCGCTGGCGCCGAGGGCGACGGCCTCGACCTCGCGGGGGCCGGGCAGGGAGGTGAAGACGACTTCGCTCGCCTGGGCGACCGCCTTGGGGGTATTCGCCCACGTGGCGCCCTGAGCCAGGTGCGGCTTGGCGAGCTCGTGCCGGAGGTCCGTCACAACCATGGCGTGTCCGGCCTTCAGAATGTTGAGGGCCATCGGTCCGCCCATGTTGCCCAGCCCGATGAAGCCGATACGCATGCGCGTCTCCTCCTCGCCTCGGTTCCACCGAGATGATAGGTTCAGGACGATGTGTTAAGGTACACCAACGCCGGCCCGGGTTGTTGGCGGGCCGCCCGGGTGTGCGTTGGCTATGCTTCCTGGAGCATAGGATGGTCCGAGACGCAGTAGAGCTGGCTCGGCGCCTCCTGGCCGACCGAGTCTTCGCGGAGACCTTGCGTGCGACGATTCGAGCTCGTCCTTCCTGAGAGCGTAGACGACTGTCTGCGGGCCCTCGCTCAGCGCGGGCCCGAGACGAAGCTGCTGGCGGGCGGCACCGATCTCTTGCCGCAGCTCAAGAACGGATTGCTCAAGCCAGCTCGGGTGATCGACCTGTCCGGCGTGAAACGGCTGAGCACGCTGGAGCCCGCCGACGGACGCGAGCTGCGGATCGGCGCCGCGGTGACGGCCCGGACGCTTGAGCTCGATGCGACCGTCCGCGCGCGGTATCTCTCGATTGCCGAAAGCGGAGCCCTCGTCGGCTCGGTGCAGATCCGGAACCTGGCCACCCTCGGTGGCAATCTCTGCAACGCGGCGCCCTCGGCAGACATGGCCCCTCCACTCCTGGCCCTCGACGCCGAGGCGGTGATCACCGGGCCCAAGGGCGAGCGGCGCGTGCCGATCGCGGCGTTCTTCACTGGCGTCCGCCGCACGGTGCTGGCCCCCGACGAGCTCCTGGTGGAGCTGGTTGTGCCCGCCCCCGGGCCGCGGAGCGGCGGTAACTATCTGCGCCACACGCCGCGCCGAGAGCTCGACATCGCCGTCGTCGGTGTGGCCTCGCAGCTCACGCTGGCCGGAGGCGTCTGCACCAAGGCTCGGATCGCTCTCGCCGCCGTGGCGCCGGTGCCGGTGCGCGCGACGGCCGCCGAGCAGGCGCTCGAGGGCCAGCCGGTGACCCCCGATCGAATCGCGCGCGCGGCCGATCTCGCGGTGGAGGCGGCGCGACCGATCAGCGATCAGCGCGGCTCGGCCGAGTTCCGCCGTCATCTCGTTCGCGTCCTGACGCGCCGTACACTCACCACGGCGCTCGCCCGCGCGAGCGCGTGAGAGTCGTGGCAGTGCGAGCCGCAAGCACGGCCGGGGGCTGGGGGCCCCGCCGGCCGAGGCGAGCCTATGAAAGAGGGGACCAAGACGTGGCGAAACTAGTTCTGACCTGCACGGTGAACGGCGAGCCGGCCGAGGTGCTGGTTCAGCCCTGGGACACCCTGCTGGACGCCCTGCGTGAGCGGATGGGCTTGACGGGACCGAAGGAAGGCTGCGGCACCGGCGACTGCGGCGCCTGCACAGTGCACCTCGACGGCAAGCCGATCGCGAGCTGTCTCCTGCTTGCCATGCAGGCTCGCGGCCACGTCGTGCTCACGATCGAAGGACTCGGGCGCCCCGGCGCGCTGCACCCGTTGCAGGACGCGTTCGTCCGTCACGGCGTGCCCCAGTGCGGCTTCTGCATCCCCGGCGTGCTGATGGCCGCCGCGGCGCTCTTGACGGAGAACCCGCATCCGACCGAGGAAGAGATCCGCTACGGGATCGCCGGCAATCTCTGCCGCTGCACCGGGTACACGAAGATGCTGGCCGCGATCACCGAGACCGCCGGCGCCGCGGCCGGCCGGAGGAGCTGATTTCATGTCCACAGCGATGAAGACGACCCGCGACGTGAAGGGCATTGGGCTGTCGATCCCGCGGCCGGACGGGCCCGAGAAGGTCACCGGCCAGGTCCAGTACGTCGCCGACCTCAGCCCGCGCGGGCTCCTGCACGCCAAGCTCCTCCGTAGCCCGCACGCCCACGCACGCATCCTCCGCATTGACGTGAGCCGGGCGCGCGCGCTGCCGGGCGTGCGCGCGGTCCTGACCGCCGCGGACATCCCCGAGCTGAAGAGGAAGGCGCCGACGCGCGCGCACGCGGTGCTGGCGATCGACCGGGTGGTCTTCGCGGGCCAGCCGGTCGCCGCCGTCGCCGCCGACGAGCCGGCGATTGCCGAGGAAGCGCTCGACCTCATCGACGTGCAGTACGAGGTCCTGCCGGTCTCCGCCGATCCGCTCGAAGCGATGAAGCCCGGCGCGCCGCCGGTCGCCGACGCGGGGACCGAGGCGGACACGAGCGAGGCTCAGGCTCACGGCAGCGTCGCGGGCGTGACGACCGAGGCCAAGCCGGCGAAGGCAGTGAACATCTCCCAGCAGGCGCGCATTCAACGCGGCGACGTGGCGAAGGGCTTCGCGGAGTCGGACGTCGTGATCGAAAAGACCTATCGCGTGCCGATGGTCCACCAGGGCTACCTCGAGCCGCACGCGGTGCTGGCCCAGTGGGACACGACCGGGTTCCTGACGCTCTGGGCGAGCACCCAGGGCTCGTTCAACACGCGCTCGGAGGTGGCCGACGTCCTGGAGCTGTCGGAGAACCGCATCAAGGTGATCCCGATGGAGTGCGGCGGCGGCTTCGGCGGCAAGATCCGCGCCCTCTGCGAGCCGATCACGGCGATCCTGGCGCGTGCCACCGGGCGGCCGGTTCGCTACGTGATGACCCGGCGCGAGGAGCTGGAGGCGGGGATGCCAGCGCCCCAGGTCATCATCCGCCTGAAGACCGGCGTGAAGCGCGACGGCACGCTCATGGCGATCGAAGGCGAGGCCGTTCTCGAATCCGGCGCCTTCTCGGGCGCGGTCCTGGCGGTGAGCGGCGTCTTCCTCGCGAGCCTCTATCTCTGGCCGAGCTTCGACGTCAAGGGATTCGAGGTGCTCACGCACAAGCCGAGCATCGCCGCCTACCGCGCGCCGGTCGCGCCGCAGACGATCTTCGCGATCGACTCGCAGATGGAGCAGCTCGCGAAGGCGATCGGCGTCGACCCGGTCGAGTTCCGGCTCCGCCATCTGCAGCGCGAAGGCGACAAGATGGCGAACGGCCAGCCCTGGCTGAGCAACGGCGGCGTTGAGGTGCTGACCCGCATCGCCGAGCATCCGCTCTGGAAGAAGCGCGCCGAGTGGAAGGCGAGCAGCCCGCCCGGCCGGCTGCGCGGGACCGGGCTGTCGCTCGGCGGCTGGCTCGGCGGCCTTCAGCCGACCGGCGCCACCGTGCGGCTCAATCCCGACGGCTCGCTCCAGGTGCTGACGGGCCAGGTGGACATCGCCGGGACCAACATCGCGCTGGCGCAGATCGCCGCGACGGCCTATGGCATCGACATCGACAAGGTGCGGATCACGACCGGCGACACGGATGTGGCGCCGATGACCGGCCTCAGCGCCGGCAGCAAGACGATCTACACCGTCGGCGTGGCGGTGATGGAAGCCGCCAAGGACGCACGCAACCAGACGCTCGAGATCGCCGCCAAGGAGCTGGAAGCGTCGGTGCACGACCTCGAGATCGACAACGAGAAGGTCGTGGTCCGAGGCGTGCCGAACAAGGGCATCACGCTCGCGCAGATCGGCAAGAAGGGCAACCTCTACATGTCGAAGGTGCAGCCGGTGTTCGGCATCAGCCATCCGGCCTTCTCGCAGCAGGCGCCGGCCTTCTGCGCCCAGCTGGCGAAGATCGAGGTCGATCCCGAGACCGGCGAGGTGACGCTGCACGACTTCGTCGTCGTCCAGGACGTCGGCAAGGCCATCAACCCGCTCGCGATCGAGGGCCAGATGCAGGGCGGGGCCGTCCAGAGTCTCGGGATGGCGCTGACCGAAGCGCTCGTGTACGACGACAAGGCGCGGTTGACGAACCCGAGCCTGCTCGACTACAGGAAGCTCACCTCGGCGGACCTGCCGAACATCGAGACGATCATCGTGGAGAAGCCGTCGCCGCACGGCCCCTTCGGGGCGCGGGGCGTCGGCGAGCCGCCGATCGTGCCGGCGCCGGCCGCCATCGCCAACGCCATCGAGGACGCAACCGGCGTGCGGCTCACCGAGCTACCGCTCTCGTCCGAGCGGATCGCGCTGGCGATCGCGAACGCGACCTGAACTCCTTGCTCTTGAAGGAGCGCTCGAAGTGGCGCCGGGCGGCCTCCTCGAGTCCGCGGCTGAACTTCTGGTAGCACGCCAGAAACTCCCGGCCGGCGGGGGTCAGACGCATGCCGCTCCGAGGACCGCCGCCGGGAGCGCGTTCGACAAATTTGAAATTGGCTGCCCGTTCCAGCTCCTGCAAGTAGCCCCACGCGTTACGGTAGGACATGCCGAACTCGGCCGCCGCCTGCCGGAGCGATCCATGCTTGTCGATCGATCGGAGAAGGTGCGCCCGGCCGCTGCCGAACTTCAAGCGCTTGCCGAACACCACCCAAACTCTTAGTTTAGGATCCATGATTTACAGGCTCGCCTCGCCTGCGGCTGCGGCTCGCACTACGATGGCACGAGGGTACGCCAAGATGAGGAGGTCGGCCCATGAAGGTGACGGCCCTCACGCCGTTCATCGTCGATCCGGGATACGGGAAGAACTGGCTCTTCGTGAAGGTCGAGACCTCCGACGGGCTGCACGGCTGGGGCGAGTGCTACACGCAGGCGGATCGGGACCAGTCGATTGCCGCTCACCTGCGGCAGCTCGGACGGTATCTCGTTGGCCGCGACGCCGGCCACATCCGTCACTTCACGCACTGGGCCTACCACGACTTCGCGTCCAAGCGCGGCGCCATGGACTTCTGGAGCGCCGTGAGCGGGATCGAGCAGGCGCTCTGGGACCTGGCCGGTAAGCGCCTCGGCGTGCCCGTGGTGAGTCTGCTCGGCGGGCCCTGCCGCGAGCGGATCCGCGTCTACGCGAACGGCTGGTACTCTGGCGCCAAGTCTCCGGATGCCTACGCGGCAAAGGCGAAGGAGACGGTGGCCCGGGGCTTCAGCGCGCTCAAGTTCGATCCCTTCCCCGGCCCGTGGCGCACCCACATCTCGCGCGACACCGAGCAGCAGGTGGTGGAGACCGTCCGCGCCGTGCGAGAGGCAGTGGGACCCAAGGTGGATTTACTGATCGAGGTGCATCGCCGGCTGGCGCCGATGCACGCCGTTCGCGTGGCGCGTCTGCTCGAGCCCTTCGACCCCTTCTGGTACGAAGAGCCGGTGTCGGCGCGCGACGTGGGCGCCCTGGCCGAGTGCCGGCGTGAGATCCGGATCCCGATCGTCACCGGCGAGGAGCTCTATACGCGCTTCGAATTCCGTGAGGTGTTCGAGCGCCGCGCCGCCGACATCATCAACCCCGACGTGTGCAACGTGGGCGGCATCGAGGAGCTCCGCGAGATCGCGGCCATGGCTGAGGCCTACCACGTGGTCGTCTCGCCTCACAACTACAACAGCACCACCGTCGGCCTCGCCGCGACGCTGCATGTGTCGGCCGCCATCCCGAACTTCCTGATCACCGAGTACTTCGTGAACTTCGAGCTGCGCGCCGCGGAAGTTGCCGTGAATCCCTTCCGTGTCGAGCGCGGCTACCTGACGGTGCCCACGGCGCCGGGGCTCGGCGTCGAGCTCCGGGAGGACGTGCTGGCCCGGTACGCCTACCGGGAGTTCCCCTCGCGCACCCTGCCGACGCCTCGGGACGAGGGGCCGTAGCCGGATCGCGCGGTGGCCGGCGCACTCCCTTCGCACGCGCGGGTCGTGGTGATCGGCGGCGGCATCGCCGGCTGCAGCGTCGCCTACCACCTCACGAAGCTCGGCTGGCGCGACGTGCTCCTGCTGGAGCGGCGCGAGCTTTCCTGTGGTACGACCTGGCACGCGGCCGGGCTCGTGGGTCAGCTGCGCGCGACTCAGAACCTCACGCGGCTCGCGAAGTACGGCGCCGATCTCTACGAGCGGCTCGAGGTGGAGACGGGCCAGGCCACGGGCTTCCGCCGCCCCGGCAGCTTGAGCCTCGCGCGGACACGAGAGCGCATGCACGAGCTGAAGCGCCTCGCGTCGATGGCACGCTGCTTCGACGTCGCCGTGGAGGTCGTCACGCCCGCGGAGGCGGGCCGCCGCTGGCCGCTCATACGCATCGACGACCTCGTGGGCGCCCTGTGGCTGCCGCGTGATGGGCGCACCAATCCCATCGACACGACGCTCGCCCTGGCCCGGGGCGCGCGGCAGGGCGGGGCGACCATCTTCGAGAACACCGGCGTGAGCGGGATCCGCGTCGAGCACGGACGCGTCACGGGCGTGAGGACTCCCGGCGGCGACGTGGCGTGCGAGTTCGTGGTGAACTGCGCCGGGATGTGGGCGCGCGAGATCGGGCGAATGGCCGGCGTCACGGTGCCG
>WNGA01012352.1_pt1 | contig 11046 bp, 11 predicted proteins | sample 5400061 | NCBI WGS metagenome assembly WNGA01 (sample SAMN13153366, study PRJNA577476) | soil metagenome | isolation source: 100 cm soil or saprolite under grassland replicate 2 | place: USA:California | collected 2016-06-15
CCGCTTCCCCCAGGTGCCGCAGGAGCATCGCACCCGAGAGGATCATGCCCACCGGGTTCGCCCGGCCGGCTCCGGCGATGTCCGGGGCGCTTCCGTGCACCGGCTCGAACACCGCGTACTCCCAGCCGAGGTTGGCCCCGGCCGCCAGGCCCAGCCCGCCCACCAGGCCGGCGCACAGGTCGGAGAGGATGTCGCCGTACAGGTTCGGCAGCAGCAGCATGTCGAAGTCCTCGGGCGAGCGCGTCAGCCGCATCGAGAGGTGATCGATCTGCATCTCCCGGGATTCGACGTCGGCGTTCCCCTCGGCCTCCTTCAGAAAGATGCGCAAGAACAGCCCGTCGGAGAACAGCATGATGTTCGCCTTGTGGCCGAATGTGATCGATCCCCTGCCGTGCGCTCGGGCGAACTGGAAGGCGAAGCGCACGATCCGCAGGGCCCCGGTCACCGAGATGGGCTTCACCGTGACCCCCGCGTCTTCGCGGATCTCGTGGCCGAGGTCCCTCAGCTTGCGCCGGAGCTCCTCGGTGTGGGGAGCTCCCCCCTCGAACTCGATCCCGGCGTACAGGTCCTCGGTGTTCTCCCTGATGAGGATGAGGTCGACGCCCGGATAGCGCGTGGGGACGCCGGGGAGCGAACGGGATGGACGGACTGCCGCGAACAGGTCGAGCTCATGGCGCAGGGCCACGTTCACGCTTCGAAAGCCCGTGCCCACCGGCGTGGTGATCGGTCCTTTGAGCGCCACCCGTGTTCGGCGGATCGAGGTCAGGACCCGCTGGGGAAGCGGGGTGCCCTCGCGCGCGACGGCGCGCTCACCCGCCTCCTGCACCACCCACTCCAGCCCGATCCCCGTGGCGTCGAGCACTCGCCGGGTGGCCTCGGAGACCTCCGGGCCGATGCCGTCGCCGGGGATCAGGGTCACGAGGTGCGCCACGGCCGCACATTACCGAACCATTCCGCCGGGCCCGGGGGCTGTAGACCTCCCCCAAGACCGAAGGGGTACGCGGGTGCGTCGCTCGATCGCGATCGTCGGCGTCTCGGCGGGGTTCGACCTCACGACCGCGACCGGGGCCATCGCCGACACGTCCCACTGGACCAACGACGACGGCATCACGCACACCACGACGCAGAACGGGCAGCTCTCTCTATGGAACTCCGGGAACATCACCGCCGGCAATGCCTTCACCAAGGCGATCGATTTCGCCGCTTCCTAACCCGTACTGCAACATCCACATGTCGATGACCGGAGGGCTCCGAGCGGCTTCGTCTACGACGTCCAGCGCAGAAACGGATCACCTCGAAGTCCGTGACGTTCAGGCCGCGAGCCTCGGGGTCCTGGTCGTTCCGATCTCGCCTCCGCAAGACCTCGTACGGCGCGATGAGCGGGTGGTCGCCGGCGCGATCGATCTCAGTCGCCTCGGGCACGAGCAGGACCTAGATGCTGAGCAGGACCCACGCCGCGATCGCCGTGCCGGCGATCGCGGTCCCGTAGCACGCGACTGCGATGAATCGCCTCCAACGCTGGATCCCGAACTGATGGTAGATGGCAAACCGGAACCGGTGGGCCCAGTGGTACAGAGGGAGTGCGATCAGCCCCCAGAGGTAGAGCTTCACGAGAGGGAGATGGGCGAGATGCTGAACCCGCTCGTAGGAGAACGCTCGGCTCGGAAGCCATCCCGCGGCGAAGGCGATGCCGAGGATCGCCACGTGAATGGGAACGAGGAATGCCGCAACGAACCCTCCGGCAGAGAACAATCCCCAGAAGAGGGGTTCGGGACGGAGCAGCCGTCGCAGCCTGTGCTGCCGGGGCCCGGCTGCCCGCGCGCGTCGCTTCACCTCCCGAGCGTCGGACTCGTCGAGAATGTCCCCCAGAGACATCTCGTCTAGCCGTTGCTCTTCCACGGCTAGAACCAGATGTGGATGTACGCGACGATCACGGACGCCAACGCCCAGGTCCCGAGGAGCCCAGTAATCACAACGCTCTTGGGCACCACCCTTCGGCGCAGGCGAACCACTTGGATGTGGGCGGTGAGGCGGAACCACGTCAGCGTGTGGTACAGCACCGCCACGAGGATGACCGCGAAGACGGCCACCACTGCCGGGAGCTTCAGCCACCGCAGGAACCCTTCGTAGGCCTCCCGCCCTCGCGACAGCGCGAGTAGGAACAGCAGCAGCAGACCCGAGAACGCGGCAGCGAACATGGAGGTGATCTCCCTGGCCGCGAACCGCCGGTATGGGCCGGTGTGGAGCCACCAGCTCCGGGGGTACTCCGGGACGTACGCCGGGTACCGCGCCCCCTCGCCCTTGCTCACGCTCGGCCCTTGAATGGCAACATCATCGAAAGCATGGCGTCCGTGGTCGTTGCCACCTTCTCGCGCTGGATCGCCGCGGACGGGTCGACGTCTTTGGGACAGACCACCGTGCATTCTCCAACAAACGTGCAATCCCAGATGCCCCAATCCACCCCCAGGACCTCACGGCGCTCAGTCTGGCCTTGATCGCGAGAGTCGAGGTTGTACCGGCGGCCCAGCGCGATCACGGCCGGGCCGAGGAACTCGTGGTCTCGCCCGTAGACGGGGCAGGCCGCGTAGCACAGCATGCAGTTGATGCACATGCTGAACTGCTTGTAGGCGTCGACCTCCTCGGCCGTCTGGAGGTACTCGCCCTCCTCGACCGGCTTCTCCTCCTTCCGGATGATCCAGGGCTTGACCTCCTTCAGCTTCTCCATGAAGTCCGTCATGTCCACGACCAGGTCGCGGACTACTGGAAAGTGCCGGAGGGGTCCAACCACGACGCGTTTCGGGTAGAACTCCCGGAGGAAGGTGGAACACGTGAGGCGAGGCTTGCCGTTCACCATCATCCCGCACGAGCCGCACACACCCATCCGGCACGACCAGCGGTAGGCCAGGCTCCCGTCGATTTCGTCCTTGATGTGGTTCAGGGCGTCGAGGACCACCATGTCCTCTCGGTAGGGCACGCGATACTCGTCGAAATACGGCTCGTTGGCGTGTTCAGGTCGGTACCGGGCCACTTTCAGCGGGATCGTCTCTTCTGCCATATCAGTTCTCACCCGCCGACCCCTAGTACTTCCGCTCGGCCGGAGGCCACCGCGTGATCGAGACGTCGCCGTACTCGATGCGCGGCCCTTCGGGCGCGGTGAAGGCAAGGCTGTGCTTGAGGAACCGCTCGTCGTCTCGCTCCGGGTGGTCCCGGCGCGTGTGGGAACCTCGCGATTCCCGCCTCTCGAGGCCGGACCGTACGACCGTCTCCGCCACGTCGAGCATGTTGTCGAGCTCCAGTGCGGCCACCAGCTCGGTGTTAAAGGCCCGGTCATGGTCGTCCAGCGCCACGTCCCGATAACGCTCGCGCAGCCCGCGCACCTCCTCGACGGCTTCCTTCAGCGATTCCTCGGTGCGGAAGACGCCTGCCCCTCGTTCCATGGCAGCCTGGAGCTCCCGCCGGATTGCGGAGATCCGCTCGCGGCCCGTCTCCTTCTCCAGGTACGTTGCGACAAGCCTGGCCTGCTCGGCCTGAGCGACCTTCTCCACGGGACGCTCGTCAGCTTGGCCGGCTTCCAGGGCGTCCTCGGCCGCCTGCCTCCCCGATCTCGCCCCGAACACCAAGCACTCGCTGAGCGAGTTCGACCCCAGGCGGTTCGCCCCGTTCATACTGACGCATGCAGCCTCCCCGGCCGCGTACAGACTCGGGAGGCGCGTTCGCCCCATAAGGTCGGTATCGATTCCCCCCATCATGTAATGGACCACCGGCCGGACCGGGATGGGCTCGTGGACCGGGTCGATGCCCACGAAATTGCGGGCGAGCTCACGGACGAAGGGTAGCTTCTCGTCGATCAGCTTCTCGCCGAGGTGGCTGACGTCGAGGTGCACGTACTGGCCGTAGGGACCATCGAAGGCCCTTCCCTTCTCGATCTCCTGGATGATCGCCCGGGACAGGATGTCGCGCGGGCCGAGCTCCATCTTCGAGGGGATGTACTCCTCGAGGAACCGCTTCCCCTCCCTGTTGGTCAAGTACCCTCCCTCACCCCTTGATGCCTCGGTCATGAGGATCCCGGTGCCCGGGAGCCCGGTGGGGTGATACTGCACGAACTCCATGTCCTTCAGGGGGACCCCCGCCCGGTACGCGAGGGCCATCCCGTCGCCGGTCTTGATCGCCCCATTGGTGGTGAAGGAGAAGATCCGCCCGGCACCACCAGTGCACAGGATCACCGCCTTCGCCGTGATACATCTCACCTCCGAGTCGCGAAGGTCGATGGCGGCCACCCCGGCGCACCTGCCGTCCTCGACGAGGAGCTTCGTCACGAAGAACTCGTCGTATCGCACGATGCCCTCGTACTTGAGGGAGGTCTGGAAGAGGGTGTGGAGCAGGTGGAACCCCGTCTTGTCGGCGGCGAACACCGTCCGGTTCACGCTCATGCCGCCGAAGGCCCGAACGGCGATCCTCCCGTCGGGCTCCCGGCTCCACGGGCATCCCCAATGCTCTAGCCGGACGATCTCCCCCGGGCACTCGGCCACGAAGGCCTCCACGGCCTCCTGGTCCGCCAGGTAGTCGCTCCCCCGGATCGTGTCGAACGCATGGAGATCGAGGCTGTCTCCCTCCCCCATGGCCGCCGCCGACCCACCTTCCGCGGAGACGGTATGGCTCCGCATGGGATAGACCTTCGAGACCAGCGCGACGCTCAGGGCGTTCGAGACCTCGGCGGCGGCGATGGCCGCCCGAAGGCCCGCGCCCCCACCTCCCACGATGACGATGTCGTGAACGAACGTCTGCACGGATGCGTCCTCAGAACCGATCGAACAGGATAGACCGCTTGACCTCCTGTATGGCCTTGGTCACCTCGATGCCCCGGGGACACGCCTCAGTGCAGTTGAACGTGGTCCGGCACCGGAACACGCCGGTCCTCTCGGACAGGATCCTCAGGCGCTCGTCGGCGCCGCGGTCGCGTGAGTCGTAGATAAAGCGGTGCGCGTTCACGATGGCGGCCGGGCCCACATATTCCTCGTCACCCCAGAAGATCGGGCACGACGTGGTGCAGGCCGCGCACAGGATGCACTTCGTGGTGTCGTCGTATCGGTGCCGTTCCTCGGGGCTCTGTAGTCGCTCGCGGCGCGGTTCGCCCTCGTCGTTGATGAGGTATGGCAACATCGCGTGGTAGCCCTCGAAGAACGGCTCCATGTCCACGATGAGGTCCTTCAGCACCGGCAGGCCGCGGATCGGCTCCACCGTGCACGTGGGCGCGACGTCCTTGATCAGCACCTTGCAGGCTAGCCGGTTCCTTCCGTTGATCATCATCGCGTCGGAGCCGCAGACCCCGTGGGCACACGAGCGACGGAGCGCCAACGTTCCGTCGTGGTACCACTTCACCTGGTGGAGGGCGTCGAGCAGCCGGTCGGTGGGCTCCATGTTCACTGCGTGCTCCTCCCACCACGACTCCTCGCGAAGCTCGGGGTTGTATCGCCTGATCCGAACGGTCAGCCGAACCTGGCCCTCCACCGGCGGGCCGATCCGCGGCTTCGCCCCGGGTTCCCGGGGCGGGCCTTCCTCCCAGAGCGGGCCCCCTTCCCAGAGCTCGGTGTCTTCGGGCTCCGGCGTGCCCCACGGGGAGGTGTCGTCCGGCATCAGTACTTCCGCTCCATTGGCACGTAGGGGCCGAGCTTCACGTCCTTGTTCTCAAGCCGGATCGACCCACCCTCTTTCCGGTACGCGAGGGAGTGATGGAGCCAATGGTCGTCGTCCCGGAGTTGGTGGTCCTCCCGATAGTGCCCTCCCCGGCTCTCATCCCGGGCCAGCGCCGCGGCGACGATCGCGTCGGAGACGTCGAGGAGAAACCCGAGCTCCACGGCCTCCATCAGCTCGGTGTTGAAGACCCGGCCCTGGTCCTGGACCCCCACGAGGCCGTACCGCTCGCGAAGCCCCGCCAAGATCACCTGGAGCTCCAGGAGCCCTTTCCCGCTCCGTACCACCCCGCACAGGTCGAACATGTGCCTCTGAAGCTCGGCCCGGATGTCGGCGACGAACTCGATATGCGGTCCCCTCAGGAGGCCGCGCAGCGCCTCCACGGTGCTCGCCTCCGGGCGGGAGGGTGGCTCGGGAAGATCGGCCTCGGCGGCGAACCGAGCCATATGCCGGCCTCCTCGGCGCCCGAACACCACGATATCGAGGAGCGAGTTCGTCCCCAGCCGGTTGGCCCCGTGGACCGATACGCAAGCACACTCCCCGGCTGCGTACAGCCCGGGGACGGGGGTCTCCTCCGGCCCCAGGACGACCTGCGCGTCGGTGTTCGTGGGGATGCCCCCCATGGCGTAGTGGGCGGTCGGCTGGATCGGGACGGGCTCGTGCATCGGCTCCACCCCGAGATAGACCCGGGCGAACTCGGTCACGTCGGGCAACTTCTCCTCGATCACCTCGCGGGGCAGGTGGCGGACGTCGAGGTAGGCAGCGTCCCCGCGAGAGCCCACGCCCCTGCCCTCCCTGATCTCCTGGTAGATGGCCCGAGAGACCAGGTCGCGGGGGGCGAGGTCCTTCACCGTAGGGGCGTAGCGCTCCATGAACCGCTCGCCTTTGCTGTTCACGAGAATCCCGCCCTCCCCCCGAACGGCTTCCGAGATCAGGATCCCCATCTTGTAGATGCCGGTCGGGTGGAACTGGAAGAATTCCATGTCCTCCAGGGGGATGCCGCGGCGCCAGAGCACGGCCGGTCCATCTCCGGTGAGGGCGTGCGCGTTCGACGTGATCCTGAACACCTTGCCGTACCCGCCGGTCGCGAACAGCACCGACTTCGCTCGGACCACGTGGAGGTCTCCGGTGGCGAGCTCGTACGCCACGACGCCGGTCACCCGTCCGTCGGTGAGCAAGAGGTCAAGGACGTAAAACTCGTTGAAGAAGCGGACGTTTCGCTTGATGCACTGCTGATACAGGGTTTGGAGGATCATGTGGCCGGTGCGGTCGGCCGCGTAGCAGGCCCGCTTCACCGGGGCCTCACCGTGGTTGCGGGTATGGCCGCCGAACCGCCGCTGGTCGATCCTCCCGTCGAGAGTGCGGTTGAACGGCATCCCCCAATGCTCGAGCTCGTAGACGGCGTCGATGGCCTCCTCGCACATGAGCAAGGCGGCCGGCTGGTCCACCAGGTAGTCGCCCCCCTTCACGGTGTCGAAGGCGTGCCACTCGGGGGAGTCCTCCTCCACGTTGGCCAGCGCCGCGCACATGCCGCCCTGCGCGGCACCCGTATGGGAGCGGGTCGGATAGAGCTTGGAGATGACGGCCGTCCTGACGCGGTCGGAGGCCTCGATGGCGGCCCGGAGCCCGGCGCCCCCCCCGCCGACGATCACGGCGTCGTAGGTGTGAAAGGTCGTCACGACGTGGTCAGGTGGTTCCGGGCCACCGGCTCGGGTCGAACGTGAAAACGATCACCGTTCCGAGGCTGAACAAACTGAACCCGACCACGGAGAACAGCATGTTCACGGCGAACCGCGCGCTCGGCCACTTCACGTAGTCCTGCACGATCACCCGCAGTCCGTTGATTCCGTGGAGGAGCGCCAGGACCAGGAGGGCCCAGTCCCACGTTCGCCAGAACGGGCTCTGCCATCGCAGGGCGACGAACCCGAAGTTCACCCGCGACACGCCTCCATCGAACACGTGCATGATCAGCACGTGGCCGATCGCGAGGACGAGCAGGACGATGCCGGAGATCCGCATGAACAACCATGACCAGAGCTCGAGGCCACCGGCTGGGCGCTCGCGCCTGGCCCGATGGCCGAAGACACTGCCGCGAGACGGCGCGGAGGGCGGGCGCTCCGCCGCTTCCAAGGCCATCAGAGGTTCCATCCCAGGGCGAGGTTCAGGATGTCCCGTCCCATGATCCAGGTGATCGGGACCATGGCCAGCAGGAACAGGCCCGTCGACGCGATGGACAGCTGCTTCATGTAGCGGGTCGAGGCGGGCCAGAAGTCGAACACCATGATCTTCACGCCGTTCATGGCGTGGTAGAGGACGGCCGCGACCAACCCGAGCTCCAGGAGCCGGACGAACCAGTTCTGGTACACGGCCACCACCCGGTTGTAGGCGTCGGGACCCCACCCGACCACCGCGGTGTCGACCACGTGGGCGAAGAGGAACAGGATGATGGCGACCCCGGTGACCCGGTGTGCGATCCACGACCATTGGCCGGGACTGCCCTTGTAGAGCGTGCCGACGTCGGTCTTCCTCTTGGCCACCGTTGTTCCCAATCTAGAGACTATCGCGGTCCAGCCGAACCACCGGGCAGGAGGGCTCCGAGCGCGGGGAGTCTACCTTCTGGATGAATCGAGGATGAGTCTCAGGACACTCGCAGGGCGGTCATGACCCCGTCGCGGGTGGGGATGATGGCCGACACGAACCGCTCATCCTCGGCGATGAGCCGGTTGTGCTCCAGCACGGCCTCCGTGTAGTGGGGCCGGGGATCCTCGGCATCGGGAGCCACGACGCGCCCCGACCACAGCACGTTGTCGCAGAGATATAGCCCGCCGATCCTGATTCGCCCGCGAGCGGCCCGCCAGGCGTCCGGGTAGCCGTCCTTGTCGATGTCGTCGTAGATCACGTCGTACACGCCGTCTGACGATTGGAGCGTGGCCACGGCCTCCCCCACGTGCCAGCGGATCGGTTCGGCCAGGCCAGCCCGGCTCAGGTAGTCGAGGGCCTTCTTCTCGTTCTCCGGGTCTCCGTCCGTGCAGTGGACCTCGCCGCTCGGACCCACAGCCCGGGAGAACCAGTACGCCGAGTAGCCGTATCCAGAGCCGAGCTCGAGGATGCGCTTCGCCTCGACAGACCGAGCCAAGAGTTCCACAGCTACCCCCACCAGCCGGCCGATGATGGGGAAGCCTCTCTCCTTCGCCTCGGCTTCCATCTCGAGGAGCACAGGTTCGTCATACCGGGAGAGGAGCCCGCGCATGTACTCCTCGACCTGCGGATTCACGATGTCCACGCGTCAGCCCCCGATTTGCGCGATGTTGCCCGACCGGGTCATTCTTGCACGGCCTCACCCCGGACCCTCGACGGAAGGGAGGTTTCGATGACGCGTCGCGTCTTGATCCCGCTGGCGGCCCTCTTGCTGGTCATGGCCCTGTCGCCGACATCCGTGGCGTCACCAGCCAATACTCGGGTCACACGAGATGCCACCTCGGGCAGCTATCTGCGCTACGACGGCACCTCGGATGCCACGATGGCAGCCTGCAGCACCGGCAGGCGCTCGCAGAACGAGCCGACCATCGCGGTCGATCCTCACAACACACAAGTGGTGGTAGCGGGCTCCAACGACTATTGCGCACAGATCGTTAACGACGATGTCTGGCCGGGCTACTATCGCTCCACCGATGGCGGGGGCAGCTGGAGCGACAGTCTGGTGCCAGGCTATCCGGCTGACTCCTCAGCGGCCGGCATGGCGTCGCCGGCGCACGGCTCGTGTAGCGCGGCCGGCGATCCGAGCCAGGCCTTCGACGCGGACGGGCGCCTGTTCTACGCGTTTATCTGCTTCAACCGATCGAAGCCGATCAACGGCGCGGTCTACTCGGCCAGGTACCTTTCGGATGGGAGCTCGTACGACCGTACCGTCCTGATCAAGAAGGGATCGCCTTCAGCCCAGTTCTCGGGCAGCGGACTGTTCCAGGACAAGATCAACATCGTCGCGGACCAGACGTCCGGGTCGTTCTCGGGCAACGTGTACGTGGCCTGGTCGCAGTACACGGGGAAGGCTCCCAACAACTCGATCCTGGTCAGCCGGTCGACCGACCATGGCCTGACGTTTTCCTCGGCGATCAGGGTCACGCCGGTGGAGCAAGGCACGGGGTCCTTCACGGACCTGGCGGTGGGACCCGACGGGGCGGTCTACCTGACCTACCTGACGTATGCGTCGTCGTCGCGCCGCACGTCCGATATCTGGCTGGTGAAGTCCCTGAATGGCGGAGCCTCGTTCGGACCGCCCAGCCACGTGGCGTCGATCACGCTTTTCGACTCGAACCAGTTCAGCGGCAACGGCGCATACGATTGCGGCGACGGGCCGTTCGCCTGTCCCACCGGGTTCACGTACTCGAGGTTCTTCAGCTCCTCGGCAGTGGCAGCCGACGCGAATGGCGTCCATGTCGCGTATGCGAGCGAGCTGCCGAGCGGTCAGTCGAAGGTCTTCGTCCGCAACTCGTCGGATGGGGTGAGTTTCCCGGCGCCGCCGGTCCAGCTGGATGGCGTGGCCACGGGGCACCAATGGTTCCCCGACATCGCTTCGGGCGGGGGAACGATCACCGTGGTCTTCTATGACTCTCGAGGAGATCCAGGGTATGTACCATCGGTCCCGCCGGGCAACACGGCCGCCGGTGTCAATTCCGGCGACGTGGTGAACACGTTCGTCGGGCGATCCTCGAACGGAACGACCTGGACCGAGAGCCAGGTGACGTCGGAAGGGAGCAACTTCGGCTGGGAGACCCATGGATCCCGACGCATCGGCTTCTGGGGGGACTACATCTACGTCTCCGCAGTCGGGGCGGCGGCGAACGTGACATGGACGGACTCTCGGGACCTCGTGTCAGGGGTCGATCCGCGGGAGCCGTCCGCCGCGGATGGTTTCGACGTGCACCAGCCATGCACCTACGTGCCGAACGACATCAACGCGCCGTCGTACTCGCAGCCGCTAGTGAGCGACTCCTGTCTCTCACAGGGCGGGCTGGACCAGAACATCTATTCGGACAGGTTGTAGAACCACGAGCTGGGAGGGGGCCCGCCCGGGCCGCGGCGCGGGCGGGCCCTCGACCATCCATCGATGGCCGCGCGGTACGCTTCGGCCATGGACGAGGACCGCCGCGTCACCGACTCCGGGATCGAGATCAAGCCCGTCTATGGCCCTTCAGATCTCCAGGGCTTCGAGCCGCTGCGCGACCTCGGCAGGCCGGGCGAGCCGCCGTTCACCCGAGGCATCTATCCCACGATGTACCGGGGTCGGCTGTGGACGATGCGGCAGTACGCCGGGATGGCCACGGCCGATGAGACCAACCGACGATTCCGGTACCT
>WNGA01033188.1_pt1 | contig 11046 bp, 10 predicted proteins | sample 5400061 | NCBI WGS metagenome assembly WNGA01 (sample SAMN13153366, study PRJNA577476) | soil metagenome | isolation source: 100 cm soil or saprolite under grassland replicate 2 | place: USA:California | collected 2016-06-15
CTTGACGATGGATGAATAGGACGCACCCGCCTTGATCACTTCGGCAGCGTCGCGGAGTAGCGCGACCTCATCGGTACGGTGGGTCTGCTGGTCGTCTTCGAACCCGAAGCGTCGGCGGCCACCCATGGCAGGCTTGCCGGTCCTGGCAAGGGCAGCCTTGCCACGCCGCGCGTTGATACTGATGGCACGCGACACCATCTTGTCGAATGTGCCCTGCATCTCGATGTGAACCGACCCCATCGGGCTGGAAGCGTCAACGATGCCTTCCGACACTGACGCAATGATGGCGCCGTCGTCTAGCAGGTCGGTGAGCCGCGCGGTATCGCGGGTGTTGCGGGTGGCACGGTCCAGCTTCCAGACCACCACCCCGGCTACCTCGCGGCGTTCCAGGGCGGCGACCATGTCATCGAAGCGCCCGCGCTTGACGCCCCGCAGATACGCCGACAGCCCGGCCTCTTGATAGATGTGGTGGTCGGGGACGGTCCAGCCATGGTCGGCGGCGAACTTCAAACACTCCCGAATCTGTTGTTCGGTCGAGGTTTCGTGTTCGCCGGGCTTCAGTTCTTCCTTGCGGCTGCGCCGCGCATACACCGCGAGGTCCATGGACCACCTTCCTTTGCTGCGGGGATGCTACAGCACGAAAGTTGACATTGACCGTGGTCGCGGTGACCTGGCCGCGGGGAGGTCAGCCGGGTGTTGACCACCTCGAGGGGGTGTTCTGAGCATCCTGTGTGGAGAAGTCTGGGCAGGTTTGATGGCCACAGGCTGCATGGGCCTGGCCGGACGCGGACGGCGGTAGGAGGCCCACTTGTCGGTGCGAGTGGCCTCCAGCCCCGCCACGGCGTCGGGTAGGCGACCTGGCCACCGGGCTCGCTGGCTCGGTCGACGTCCGGGAACGCCTAGCCCAGGACCGCATGACGATGATCGCATCGGTGGCGTCGGCGAGACGAGACGCGGGGGATCCAGCGCCACGCGGCCCCGCTGGGCGGCTGGCGCTGGCCGACGGGTGCTGGTCTGCGTTCTCGCCCCTCCTGGTGAACCAGCCTCATCGCCTCGCGGCTCGAGCAGCACTGGCCGCGTGGGCTGAGCCGGTGGTCAGGGGGATGGACGCAGCGAGGTAGCCGAACTGACGTGCCCGGTCAGGTCGGGCAGGCCCAGCCGCATGGGCTTGTACCGCCAGGTCGCGTACAGCTGCAGCTGGTCGGCGAAGTGCGGGCTTGCCGGGTCACCGCTCTGGCCGGGGGCGACGACGTTCTCCGCCCACAGGTGGCGACCCGCACCCAGGTGGACGATCTGGTTGTAGGTCCCACGGTTCATCCAGATCGTGTCCGGCACCTGCGGGATGAGCGGCAGCGCCTCCCAGCTGATGCGCGCCACCGGCTGCAGCCAGCCCGCCGGGTCGGGCCCGTAGCGGCCGGCCAGCCGGTCCAACGCGGCCCGCAGCGCCCCCGTCACCGCCGCGTCCAGGCCGCGGCCGTCGAGGTAGTCGTGCGCCAGCGGCAGCGACCCCGGCTCGGCGCCCAGCAGCCGGCCCACCAGGTTGCCCAGCACGTTGGGGTCGAAGCCGGGCAGCTCGTCGCCGAAGACCTGGTCGACCAGGGTCGGCCACCAGGTGTTGAAGACCGCCACCGACGGCTGGTCGTAGCGGCCGTCCCCGTCGGCGTCGGTCTGCAGCCAGTTCCAGGCGCGCAGCTCCCGCACCATCGCCGGCAGCCGCGGGTCCGCGCCGACGTCGACGTGGCGGAGCAGGTCGTCAAGCAGCGTTGAGACGAACACGGTGTCGGCCGAGCCGGACGGCGTGTCGGTCGTCCAGCCGGCCCTGCGGTTGATCCGCTCCAGGGTGGCCACCGTCGCTGTGCCCGGGGCGATCCGCCGCAGCTGGTGCATCAGCGTGGTCACCCGTTGCACCGGACCCCAGTCCCAGAACCCCGCCGAGGAGTTCGCCCAGCCCGAGGCGGGCTTGTTGTTCCAGCTGGCCAGCCAGCCCTGCCGTGGGTTGAGCGCGTGCGGCTGCCGGTCGAAGGGGACGAAGCCCTGCCACTCGTTGTTGCCGGTGCCATCGTGGGGCAGGAACGGGTTGTCGCCGGGGGCTCGGACGGGGATCCGCCCGATGTGCCAGTAGCCGATGTTGCCGCGGTCGTCGGCGTAGAAGACGTTGAAGTTGTAGGCCGCCCGCGCGGCGGCCGCGGCGAACTGGCCCAGCGTGCGAGCCCGGCCGAGGGCAAGCCAGGCGTCGTAGGTCTGCAGCTCCAGGCCACGCACCGCGAGCTTGATCGAGATCGCGGTGGCCTGGTCGGTGGGAGCCGTCGGCAGCGGGGAGACGACCGGCCCGTGGACGGTCTCGCACAGCTGCTGCTCGCCAGTCACAAAGTGTTCGATGCGGCAGTCCATCGGGCGCCACTGGTCCTGGTAGCGGTACTCGGGCGCGGCCCCGCCGGCGCGCAGCCGGACCAGCTCCACGTACAGGTCGGTGTTGTCGGTGCCGCCGCTGGTCAACGTCCAGGCGTGGCGGGCGGCCACGCCAATCGGGATCAGCGGCCAGCCGGCAAGCTCCATGCCGGTCACGTCGAAGCCGGCGCCGTGGATGCCGATCTCGTGGTTGATCTGCGGGGTCGAGTAGCCCATCTGCGGGCCGCCCAGCAGCAGCGCGCGCCGGTCGGCGCTCAGCCGCGGCCCGACCACGATGGCGTTGGATGCCGGGGCGCGGCGCACGCCGAACCGCGCGAAGACCCGCGCGGCGGCGTCGATCCCCGCGCGGGCGGCCTTGGCGGCCGTCGTGGTGCCCGGTGGCAGGTGCGGTGACGGCGCCCTGCCGCGCCGCGGCGGGCCGACCGCCCCCGATGCCGGCACCGTGGTTGGCGCGCTGGGGTCGTCCAGCCAGTGCGTGTCGGCGAACACCTGCTGCCCCTCAACGGTGCCGAGGCGGGCGGTCAGGTCCTCGAGCTGCGCGAGGTTGTCGAGCTCGTCCCCCCCGAACGTGCCGAAGAAGCTGGCGAAGTACATGTAGGTCGCGATCGAGTCGTCGACCGTCCACGGTCGCGGCGGGCCGAACACGGCGTAGGGTGCCGGCAGCGCGTGCGTCTCCTCAGCATGCGCGATCCAGGCGTTCATCCCGTCGGCGAACGACTGCAGCACCGTGCTGGTCAGCGGGGACGCCTGCGCGAACAGCGCCGCCCGCCGGGCCTGCGACCCGAACAGTTGCCGGGCGAAGACGTCACCAGCCAGCACCGAGGGGCCCAGCAGGTCCGACAGCGTGCCGGTGGCCAGGCGGCGATGGATGTCGGCCTGCCACAACCGATCCTGGCCCTGGGCATAGCCGACGCCATGGAACAGCGCGGATAGGCGGCCCGCGTAGACGTGCGGGACGCCGTACTCGTCCCTGAGGATCCGCACGCGGCCGGATTGCCCGCCGCCCGGCGCTCCCGAGGCGGGCGCGACCGTGCCGCCGACCAGGAGGCAGACCAGCGCGAGCAGCATGAGCAGAAGACGCGGGCGTTGCAGGGAGCGGCCGACCATGGGAAACCTCCCGCGTCGGGCAACGGAACTCCACACAAACAGGCCCATTACCAGGCAACGCGGAAACCCTTGTCAACCCTGCATCGGCAGGTGGCAACCTCACGTCTTGCAGCTCGGCCCCGTGAACCGCCCCCGGATACCGGAGGCTCAGGTCGTCGAATTCAGGGAACGACCGCGGTTGGGGCCGTGCGGGGCTCCGGAACGGCGACATCGGCGGGGAATGCGGTCCACGTCGCCTCACGGGTCATGGGACCGGCCCGGCCGAACGAGGTGCCGGTGTCCAGTATGGTGAAGGACCTGGTGGCAGGAGCCGAGATCCGGTTCGAGGATCGGAGCGTCCATTCCTCCGTGGGCTGCCCGGAAAGTGGCAGCTGTTCGCGGCGTTCGCCTGACTGTTCCGGTGGTCGCCGTCGAGGCGCTCCCGCCCCGCTCGCTCCCCGGACGCGGCCTCAGGTCTGCGGCACGACGACGAGGCCGTAGTTGTAGTCCGCCACCACCACGTCGGGCCGACCGTCACCGGTCACGTCGCCGACGGCGAGGCCCCGCGGGTCGTAGTGCGTGGCGTACGGCAGGTCGTAGAAGTAGTCGGCGCCGAGTCGCCCGTCAGGCCGCTGCAGCATCACGCTGAAGGTCTGCCAGCCGCCGTGCACGGTCGTGACGTCGCGGCGCCCGTCACCGTTGAGGTCGGCGAGTGCCAGCGGCTCCGGGATGTTGTAGGCGGCGTAGGTGACGGGATCTGCGAGGTCGCCGACCGCGGTCTGGGCGTAGACCTGCAGCCGCGAGCCGGGCACGTTGCCGTCGACGGCCGCCACCAGGTCGGCCCGTCCCTCGCCGGTGACGTCGCCCACCGCGACCGCGTTGACGAGCGCCATGTACCCGGTGGGCACGGCTTGCCGCCACCGCTCGATGAAGCCGCCGTCCTGGGTCTGCGCGTGCACGAAGACGGTTCGGTAGCGGTCGCGTGTCACGACGTCCGGGCGTCCGTCGCCGGTCACGTCGCCGACCTCGACCTGCTGGCGGGCGGCGGTCTCGACCACCACGGGGTCGCCGAAGGTCCCGCCCGGCCCGCTGCGGTAGAGCACCACGAGCTGGACTCCGGCGACAACGAGGTCGTCCCGTCCGTCCCGGTCGATGTCGGCGAGCCGTACGTCACCGCTCAGCAGGTCGCTGCCGCCGCCCTGGACGGGGACCAGGATCGGGTCGGCGAGCCCGCCGTCGGCCTGGAGGAACAGGTCGACGCCCTCCCGGACGGTCACCGCCACGTCGGCGTCGCCGTCGACATCGCCGGTCGCGACCCGCATGGTCGCGGCCGGCGCGCCGTGGGTCGTGAGGACCCGCGGCGCGGCGAGGGAGCCGTCGGCCTGCTGGGCGAAGACCCACAGGCGGAAGTCCTCGTCGGAGCCCACACATCGGCAACGGCGGCGGCCATCGGCCAGGAGTCCAGGCCATAGCGGTGCACCCGGAAGGGCCCGAACGACACTGGAGCATTCGCCGGGGCCTGGACGACGTGGGGCACCGGCTCGGAGCTGCTGGACCCCAGCGGGACCGACGAGTCGCCCCGGTACTCCGCACGGAGACTGCCGCCAGGGACGAGCCTCTGCACCTCGGCGACACCGCGGCCGTCTTCGACCCACGCCGCACCAAGCCAGGTGTCGTCCGCGTAGAAGACAACCTCGCCGGTGTAGCGCGTCACCGTGGCGTCGGCCGGCCGAACCGTCGCCGTGAGCAGGACGTACTGCCGCTCCTCGCTGGGGGACGGCGACACCGACAGCGCCGTGGTGGTGCGCCGTCCGGTGAACACCGAGACGGGCGCGGAGTCACTGCTCATGCCGGGCGCGACCGCCCGGATCCGGTAGACGTATCCAGTGGCAGGCGCCACCGTCGTGTCGGCGTAGGCCGTCTCGGTGGTGGAACCGACAACGACGACGCCGGCCCCGTCGGTGCCCGAACGCACCACGTCATAGCGGAGCACGCCCGGGACGGCGTTCCAGCCGAGGTCCACGCGGTCGAGGTCAGCGATGGCCCTGACGTTTGTGGGCGGCGTGAACAGGGTGGTGACCGCCACCTCCGCGGAGTTCTGCGACACCTTTCTGCCGGACTTGCTGCGCACGACGTAGTAGTGGGTCGTCGCCGGCGCGAGCCCACCGTCGGTGTGCGAGAGGGCCGACGTCGTCGTGACCAGCAGGTACGGCCCGCCGGCGTGCGTGCCGCGAAACACCTGATAGCCGGTCGCCGCGATGACGGCGTTCCACGAGACCGTCACCTGCGTGTCCGACACCGCGCGAGCGGTCACACCGGTCGGCGGGCGAAGCGGCCCGGCCAGCGCCGGCACCGTCACGGCGGCGTACAGCCCCGTCGCCGCGGCAAGGACAACCAGCAGACGACGAACCGTTGTCATCACGACTCCCTGGCAAGTCCGAACGAATCGCGCGTGATCATGTAGCAGGCGACGAGGACGGTTCAAACGCGCGGGTGCAGACGTTCGTTCATGCAGGTCGTCGATACCCATGGAAGAGATCGCCGAGCTGGTCGCGTACTCGAGGGCCTCATCGAGGCGGCCCTATTCATAGGCCTGGTGCGACCTGTGGTTCCCTGACATCACCCTGCCGGTGAGGTTCGGCCAGGTGCGAACCGCCACGCGGCTGTGGCGGGTCGGGCCGTGAGGGCAGCACCGACGGCCGCGGCGACGGCCGCCAGGGACAGGAACGTGCGCAGCGTGTGGAAGGCCGCCCAGCGCGCGCGGATGTCCTCCCAGTCCGCCGGCAGGGTAGCCGGCGTCCACGTCTTGATCTTGTTATCGATGGGCACCTCGACCGACAGCGTCACGGCGATGACCGCAATCATCAGCAGCAGGCCGATAAGCGCCAGCCAGGCGGCGACGGTGGAGCGGCGGCGAAACAGCAGAAAGACCACGACCAGGCCGACCACACCCGCAGAGATCATGAGTACCGCCATGACGGTGGCCAGGTTGGCGATCATGTGTTTGCCGTCGGCCAGGAAGGTGGTGGCGTCGTACCGGGTCATGGTTCGGCCCAGGGACAGCCAGGTTCCCCACATCACGCCGGCCACCAGCACGTACAGCATGATGTTCAGAAACTGGGCCAGCTTGACGAACATGGCACCACCTCCGTCCACTATCGCCTTCCAACGCGGCTGCTCCGCTACCCCGCGCACTCGCCGTGGTCGATCTGCCGTAAGGCTGAATCTTCACACGCTCAGCCGCGCATGATCTGGGCGTGCTTGGGATAGTCGCCGGTGAGTTCGGCGACCACCGAGGCGGTGGTGGTCAGCGCAACGCCCTCCTGTTCCATCCGCCGCAGCGAGATGTCGTGCCCGAGTGCAGCCGCAGGCGTCGGCTGAGAGGCCCGCTGGGGCTTGGTGGGCGGTGCCGCGGGGTCGCCGGTTGGCTCAGCGCGAAGCTCGGCCACCGAGCCTGAGGAAGTCCCGCTCGGCGTCCGTCGGCGCCATGTCGGCTGCACGCTGGTAGGCGGCCGCGGCCTCGCTGTGCCGGCCCAGCCGCCAGAGCAGATCGGCTCGCGTGGCGTGGAACGGGTGGTAGTTGTCCAGGTCCAAATCGTCCACCAGCGCCAGCGCAGCAGCGGGGCCCTGCACCTCGCCGATGGCGATGGCGCGGTTGAGGGCCACGACCGGCGTGGGGGCGACCGCGAGCAACTGGTCGTACAGGGCGAGGATCTGCGACCAGTCGGTCTGCTCGACGGTCGGGGCGTCGGCATGCACGGCGTTGATGGCGGCCTGGAGCTGATAGGCACCGGGTTGGTTGCGGCGAAGGCACCGGCGGAGGATCGCCTGGCCCTCCTCGATCAAGGCCCGATCCCATCGTCTGCGGTCCTGCTCGCCGAGCAGCACCAGGGAGCCGTCGGGCCGCAGTCGCGATCCGCGACGGGACTCGGTGAGCAGCAACAGCGCCAGCAGGCCGGCCACCTCTGGCTCGTCGGGCATGAGCGTCGCCAGGATCCGTGCCAGCCGGATCGCCTCTGCGCACAGGCCCGGTTCGGCTGGGTTGGTCAGCCCGGCGTTGTAGACGAGGTAGAGGACGGCCAGCACGGGGCGGAGGCGGTCGGGCAGCTCGTGCGCCTCCGGCACGCGGTAGGGGATCCGGGCGGCCTTGATCTTGCGCTTGGCCCGCACGAGACGGCGCGCCATCGTCGGTTCGGCCACCAGGAAGGAGCTTGCGACCTCCTTGGTCGACAGGCCGCCAAGCAGCCGCAGGGTGAGCGCCACCTGCGCTTGGGTGGAGAGTGCCGGGTGGCAGCAGGTGAAGATGAGGCGAAGCCGGTCGTCCTGCACGGGCCCCACCTCCTCGGGCATACCGGGCTCGTCGTTGCCGGGCGAGAGCACCGCCACCTCGCTGAGCAACTCCCGTCCACGCGACTCGCGGCGCAGGCGGTCGATGGCACGGTTGCGGGCGGTCGTGGTGATCCACCCGCCCGGGTTGGGCGGCAGGCCGTCGCCCGGCCACTTGCGCAGGGCGACGGCGAACGCCTCCTGCACCGCATCCTCGGCGACGTCGATGTCACCGAAGACGCCGATCAGGGCGGCCACCGATCGGCCGGACTCCTCGCGGAAGATGCGGCCGACCTCGGCAGCGTCGAGCTTGGCTGCGGCGTCGCCGTCACGCACGCTGTCAGGCCTCGGCGTCCCGGAACGGACGGACCTCGATCGGCTTCATGACGGCGACGGTGGCCTTCGACGCCCAGGCGAGCGCGGCGTCGAGGTCCTCGGCCTCGATGATGTAGAAGCCGCCGAGGTGTTCCTTCGACTCCGCGAACGGGCCGTCGGAGGTCAGCACCTCACCGCCGGACATCCGCACGACGGTGGCAGTTTCGGGTTCGTGCAGGGCGCCGCCGAAGACCCAGGCGCCGGTCGACTTCATCTCCTCGTTGAGGACTTGGATCTGCTTCCAAGACTGCTGCATCTCCTCGTCGGTCAGCGGGTCGCCGACCTCGCCTTCGACGCTGTGGACGGACAACAGGTACTTCGTCATGGTGGTCCTCCTCCTGTGGCTGGGCGGCACTTCCCGCCGCTCACCCAACTACGAACAGGCCTCGCCCAGATTGACACGTGTACCCAAGAAAGCTCGTCAGAGGCGAATGACGTCGACCTCGACCATCAGTTCGTCGGTGCCGCTGTCGGTGGTGGCGCCCTACAGCTTGGGCTTGCCCGGCAGCCGGCTGCGGCATCGACGAGGTAGCCGTCGATGCCCTCAGGGCTAGTAAATTTACCGACTGGTTGGTATAGTAATGGCATGCCGAGACCGCGTGGACCAGCCAGAGACCAGCTGCTGGAGGCAGCGCAACGCCTGCTGTTGGAGCGTGGCTACGAGGCGGCGGCGCTCGACGACGTCTGCGCCACCGCGCAGGTCACCAAAGGAGGGCTCTTCTACCACTTCGAGTCCAAGGAGCAGCTCGCCGCCGCCGCCATCGAGCGCTTCTACGGCCAGCTCGTCGACAAGGGTCGCGACGCCATGGGCGCTGCGCCTGCCGACCCCGCACAGCGGCTGTGGCGGTACCTTGACGCCGTCGTCACCCTGCTGGGTGACCCGTTGCTGTCGCGGGGCTGCCTGCTCGGCGCCATGGCCCTGCAAACCCCCAAGACCCACCCGGCCGTCGCCGCCGCCGCCCAGACCGCCCTCCGGGACTGGCGGGCGATCCTGACCGAGCTGATCGCCGCCGCCGCCCGGCACCGCGGCGTCAGCGTCGATGCGGAACAGCTCGCCGACGGGCTCCTCGCCGCGATCGAAGGAGGGCTGCTGCTGGACCGCGACAAGCCCACCAACCCCGCGGCGGTCGCCGCCGTCACCCATTTCGGCCACTACCTCAGGCTGACGCTCACCCAAGGAGCAGCGCGATGAACGGCAAGCACCAGGTATCACGTACGGTCGAGGTCGCCGCCGACCCGGCGGCCATCTGGAGCGTGATTGCGGACTCCACGTTGCTGCCACAATGGGCGAGCGTGGTCAAGGACGTCGCCTACCTCGGCGAGGGGGAGGAGGGCGTGGGGATGACACGCCACTGCAACGTCGAGCTCGGCGGTCGTACCGGCACCATGACCGAACGATGCGTGGAGTTCATCCCCACGCGGCGTGCCGGCTACGTGGTCGACGACGACACCCTCGGCTTCCAGCGGATGCTGGCCGACTATGGCTTCACGATCACGCTGGACCCGGTGGCCGTCCGGGCCACCGTGCTTCGCATCGACACCTACTACACGCCGCGCAACCCGCTGTACGCGATGCTGAACCGGCTGGTGCTGCGGCGACGGATGCGCACGGTCGTCGACGGCTTGCTGCAGGGCCTCAAGCAGATCAGCGAGCGGCACGGCGCCCAAGTGGCCTGATCCGCGCGCTACCCGCTGGTGCCCCCTGCCATCGCCTTGCGCAGCTCCTCGGCGTCGTAGAACAGCTCGCCCCGGACGATCCTGCCGTCGCGGATCTCCAGGATCTCCGCGGCGCTGAGCGTGCCAGGGACCGGCTGCATGGTCCAGTCGACGATCGAGCACACCAGGTCGCCGTCGGCGAACTGGTGGCGGACGCGGAAGCTGGTGACGGCGGCACCCGCCTGGCGGGCCATGGCCCGGTAGCTCGCGCGGGTCCATCGGCCCTCCCTGCGGTCGTCGGTGGCGCGGCAGGACACGCCGCACCCCGTACGATCCGCCGCGGCCGCGAAACTCATCGCCCGGGCGTCACCCGGTGCGGCTATCGTCTGGACATGCAGGCATCGACGGCGACCGTACCGAGCCCTGAGGAGCTGCTCCGGGCGGCGCTCACCGGCGACAAGACGCGCTTCGGACTACTCGTGGCGCCCCATGTCCGTGAGCTCCACGTGCACTGCTACCGGATGCTGGGCTCCTTCCACGACGCCGAGGACGCCACCCAGGAGACGCTGCTGCGCGCCTGGCGACACCTGCACACCTTGCAGGGTCGCGGACCACTGCGCGCCTGGTTGTACCGGATCGCCACCACCACCTGCCTGAAGGCACTCGGGTCTGGCCAGCGGCGCCGCGTCGCAGGATCGGACGGTGCCGACGTGCCGTACTTGGAGCCCTACCCGGATCGCCTCCTCGACGACCTACCACACGACGGTCTCGACCCGGCCGCGGTCGCGGAGCAGCGCGAGTCGGTGGCGTTGGCGTTCGTGGTGGCCTTGCAGCAGCTCACCGCGCGCCAGCGGGCGGTGCTGGTCCTGCGGGAGGTGCTGGGCTGGAGCGCCGCCGAGGTCGCCGAGCTGCTCGAGACCTCGGTGCCGGCGGTCAACAGCGCGCTGCAGCGCGCCAGGGCCGGCCTCGGCGGGGCGTTGCCGCCCACCGTCTCGGCCCGATCGTTGCCCGCTCAGGAGCAGGACGTCCTGCGTCGCTTCATGCTCGCCTGGCAGCGGCGCGACATCCAGGGACTGGCCGCCCTGCTGCGCGAGGACGCCGTCCTGCATATGCCGCCCCAGTCCCTGCGATACCTGGGCCGCGAGCAGGTCGCGAGCTTCTTCGGCGCCGTCCCCGCCGACGGGCGGCTGGACC
>WNGA01015340.1_pt1 | contig 11045 bp, 8 predicted proteins | sample 5400061 | NCBI WGS metagenome assembly WNGA01 (sample SAMN13153366, study PRJNA577476) | soil metagenome | isolation source: 100 cm soil or saprolite under grassland replicate 2 | place: USA:California | collected 2016-06-15
ATCATCCTCTGACGGTGCTTCGCATCCCTGGAAGGCTCCAGAAGATGAACTTTCCCGTAATGCTTCGTCGTGTTGAGCCAGAAGTTCCTCATACCCGCTATAACGCGGGTGTACGGGATCTATCCGAACGAGATCAACGGGAGGCGGTTGTTGTTGCGAGTGGCGAGGGGTGAGTTGTGAGGTGAGTGGTGAGGTGGTTTGTTGGGTGGGGCGGCCGGAGTGCGCGCCCGGCAGGATGGCGCCGTTCCGGAAGCTGTTTTCCGGTTGTTTGGGACGATATGAGCGCTGAGGGGCGCGCAAAGGCAGCGAAATCGTTATGAAGTTGTTATTTGTCACGTTTTCTAGCGGGGCATGTTTACCTTGACAGGGCTGCTTCGGGTTATGGTAGGATTCGTGCGGTCGTGCTAGACGGGGAGCTAGCGGTGCCCTGTACCCGCAATCCGCTATAGCGGGGTTGAATTCCCGCTCGAGGTTCAGGGTCCGTGGGAACTGCTCTCGGCAGGTCAGCGTCGATAATCTGGCCCTGCGCGGCGAGACGCTGCGAACCCCGTCAGGCCCGGAAGGGAGCAGCGGTAAGTAGTCAGTTTCGGGCGCCGCAGGTACACCGGGTTGGAGTTGGCGGTTGAGGGTAAGCCTGCGGCCCGGATCGACAGCGGGTGCACGACCGGACGGTAATCGGCCCGAGCTGCCACGGGCCTAAACTGGAAGAGGTATTGCTCAGAGCGAACGCGGGGCGACCGGACGTATGGCGGGCGCCGCGGGTGTCGAGCAGATCTAGCAGACACTCCACACTACGAAGCTCCTCACGAAGCTCTTTACTACGCAACTCCGCACGAAGCTCTTCGAACAGCCATCTACACATCGCGGTGGCTATCGCGTTAGCCGCTTCATCGCTGATAGCGATCGTAATACCGATCACGCGCAGCCACGCAGACGAGCGAACCACCTCCGGGTTGACGTCTCCGCCCGAGGCCACAGACAGCCTGTCGGAGGCGCTGCGCGCACAGGCTGTAAGTTTCAGCGGCGCTCTGGCCTCGTCACAAGCAGACGTCAGGGGAGCAGAAGCCAACGGGGTTCGGCCCCCATTGGGCAGTGGGCTCTTCCCTGAGCCGCTGCTCGCCGCCGCAGCGAAGCTGGCGACGAGGAGCGTTTTCCCAACGCTGGAGACGCAGGCCGCGCTAGGGATTACGCGTCCTAATGCCGTATCCTTTACCGTCCACGAGGACGGATTCGCCGCGACGTACAAATCGAAAGACTTGACCGTAGGGCAGGCGCTGGCTGACCAAGGCGTTCGTATCGACGAAGCTGATTTCGTGTCGCCACCCCCGAACAAGGAGCTGACAGCGGGTGCGCACATCTATGTCAGCCATTCGATATCGGTGAAGGTGGTTGTGGCCGGGATGGAGCGCGACATCAAGACGCACGCCGGGACAGTGGAAGACGTGCTGGCGCAGGCCGGCGTTTCGCTGGAGTCCAAGGACCGTGTATCGCCGAGGCCGCGGAACCCGCTCCGGAACGGAATGGTAATCAAGGTGACAACGGTCCGCGACATAACGGAGGTCACCGAGGAGGCGATCGCTTACGGAAGCGTCATCCAGTACGATGCTGAGCTGGCGCGTGGTCAGCGAGTGATCTCGCAGGGCGGAAGCAACGGTTCGGTTCGAAGAGAATATCGCGTCAGGCAGATCAACGGCCGTGAAACCAGAAGAGAGTCGCAGGAGTGGTGGCCTCGCCCGAGGGCCTCAGTTGCTCACGAACGTTGAATGTTTACGCCACCTGGTACACGGCCGCGAGCGCCGGCGGAAGCGGTGTGACGGCGACCGGGACCGGCGTTTACAAGGGTATCGTGGCGGTCGATCCGCGGGTCATCCCGCTGGGGACGCGGATGTATATCCCGGGCTACGGGTACGGTATCGCGGCGGATACGGGCGGGGCGGTGATTGGGAACCACATCGACCTGGGATACGGGGCGGACGATGTGAAGGACTGGCGTACGCGCTGGGTCGATATCTGTATTTTGTAGCTGTCAGCTGTCAGCTATCAGCTATCAGCTCTTGGTATTTCGCCTCGATTATTCACACCCCGGCTAGAACTCGCGATTGCAGCGGGGCGTTGCGTATCATGCTTTCGTGAGGACGCGCCAGCGAGTCCGGCCGCGCAAGAGTTTGGGGCAGCACTGGCTGACCGATCGCGGGGCGCTTCGACGCATCGCCGGGGCAGCTGATTTCACGGATGAAGACACGGTTGTCGAGATCGGCGCGGGAACAGGCTTGCTCACGGAGCTACTGGCGGGACGGGCGCGAAGGCTGATCGCTGTTGAGGTCGACGAGCGTCTGGCGTCCGGGTTGAAAGAGCGCTTTGCGGCGCAGGAGAGCGTTTTCGTCCTACAGGGCGACGTGCTGGAGGGAGCGCCGGAGGAGATTCTGGTTGCCGGAGGCGGAGGCGCACCGTACGTTGTTGTGGGGAACCTTCCGTATTTCATTGGCACGGCGATCGTGCGGCGGTTCCTCGAAGCGATGGTGCTGCCTCGCTGGCTTGTGGTAACGCTTCAGGCGGAGGTGGCGGAGAGCATCGCCGCGAGGCCCGGACGGATGAGCTACCTGAGCGTCGAGATGCAAACACTGGCCTCGGCGAGGGTGCTATTTCATCTTCCTCCGCGCGCGTTCAGCCCGCCGCCGAAGGTGCGGTCCGCTGTTGTGCGGCTGGACGTGCTGGACACGGCAGAGGTTGAAGTGGATGACCGCGAGGCGTTTCTGTCGCTGGCGCGGGCTGGATTCGCGGCGCCAAGAAAGAGGCTGCGCAACTCGCTGGCGGTTGGGCTGCGCGTGGCGCCGACGGAGGCGGCGGCGATGCTATCGGCGGCTGGGGTCGATCCGGAGCAGCGGCCGGCGGAGCTTACGTTGAGGGATTGGCAGAGCGTCTACTTTGCGTACCGCAGGAGTGAACAGTGAGCAGTGAGCAGCGAACAGTGAATGGGAGTGAAGCGCGGCAAATGCGGACGGTTGCGCCGGCGAAGATCAACTGGACGCTCGAGGTGCTGGGGCGGCGGGATGACGGGTACCACGAGATCCGGTCGGTGATGCAGACGATTGATTTGTGCGATGAGGTTGTGGTCAGGAAGGAGGAAGGAGGAAGGAGGAAGGAGGGGGCGGGTTCGGTGACGCTGGTGGCGGAGGGAGCGCAGGACGTGACCAAGGATGATCCGACGGTGAAGGCGGCGCAGGACGTGACCGAGGATGATCTGACGGTGAAAGCGGCGAGAGCGCTGGAAGAGGCGACGGGGCGGGATCTGGCCGTGGCGATTCGGCTGGTCAAGGGGATACCGATGGCGGCGGGGCTGGGCGGCGGGAGCTCCGACGGGGCGGCGGTGCTGCGATGCGTGAACGGGTTGTACAGGCTGGGGTTATCGACGGAGGAACTGGCGACGATCGGGGCCGGCGTTGGATCGGACGTGCCGTTCTTCGTGTACGGGGGACCGGCGCTTGTGGAGGGACACGGGGAGCGGGTCACCCGCCTGCCGGATGTGGCGGAGACGTGGCTGGTGGTGGTCGCGCCCCCGATCTCGGTCGTCGACAAGACGAGGCGGATGTACGAGGCGCTCTCGCATGAGGACTTCAGTGACGGCACGCGCGGCGAGGTGCTGTCGCAGCGGCTACGCCAGGGAGAGGCTGTACGGGAGGAAAGCGTGCACAATTTGTTCGAGCGCGTGGCGTACAAGGTCTTCGAGGGGCTGGAAACGTATAGAGACGCTCTCCTTGCGGCGGGAGCGGAGGCGGCGCACCTGGCCGGGGCGGGGTCGGCGCTTTTTGCGATGGCACGAGGCGAAGAAGAGGCGAGGGAGATGGCGAATCGCGTGACCTTGCCAGAGGCGCGGGTCTTCGTGGCGCGGACGCTGGGGGCGCGTGAGGCGACGGCGGTTACGGATTGACTGTCAGATCCTCATGCTCCTGGCGGCCACCCTGATGAATGAAAATTGGCAACAAGTGCGACGAGAGCCGCAGAAATTGAGGGACGATTTCGACTAATCGGCGCTAGATTCCTCGCTCTCGGTCGCCAGGCGGCGACCTTGCCGCTCGGAATGACATGCGCCTCATGAGCCTATTGCAGGGCAGCGGAGGGACGGCATTTAGAGGATAACTGTGGTTGCCCTGCCTAGCGTACGCTAGGATACGAAGCAACATGATAGGCACGATTGTCGATATGCACGTGCACACGGTGCGGGGGGCGGCGGATTCGTCGCTGACGCCGGACCAGCTGATCGAGGAGGCGGGGCGGATCGGGCTGACGGGCGTCAATATCAGCGAGCACGACCGCGTGTGGGAGGCGCACCTGGTGGAGGAGTTTCGGGAGAGGAGTGGGCTGTTCGTGAGCCGGGGGATGGAGGTGTCGACGGACATGGGGCACATGATCGTGGTGGGGCTGGAGCGCTACGTGCCGGGGATACGGCGGGCCGCTGAGCTGCGGCGCGTGCTGGACGAAGTGGGCGGGTTCATGATCGTGGCGCACCCGTTTCGGCATTTCTTCGACCCGATCCATTTCCGGCGGGACGGGCGGCCGCCTTTCGAGATGACACCGGAGCAGGCGGCGGAGCGGATGCCGGTGTTCAAACTGGTGGACGAGATCGAGGTGGCGAACGGAGGCTCGACGCCGCGGGAGAACCAGTTCGCGCTGAAGGTGGCGACGGCGCTGGGAAAGCGGGGGATCGGGGCGAGCGACTGTCATTCGACGCAGGGTGTCGGATATTTCGTAACCGTGTTCGAGGAAGAGCTGCGGAATCAGGAACACATGCTGGAGCAGCTGCGGGCGCGGCGGTTCCAGGCGGCACAGGGGCTGGCGGCGGGGGAGCTGCGGCCGTATGAGTTAGCCGCGGATTAGCGCGCATTAAACGCAGATGACCGCAGATAACGAATTTAGAGCATTAGTTCTATACAGACGCCCATTCCGGTGATAGAATGGCGCCGAGTTGGGGAATTCTTACGTCGCGCTGGACCTGGAAACAACGGGTCTCGACATCGAGAACGATGAGATCATCGAGATCGGGGCGATCCGGTTCGACGGGAACGGTGTCCTCGGCAGCTTCGAGACGCTGGTAAACCCCGGGCGGGCGATACCGCCGACGATCCAGAACCTCACCGGTATCTCAGACGATGCCGTGCGCCCAGCGCGCGCGATCTGGCAGGTCGCGCCGGAGCTCGAGGAGTTCATCGGCGGGTCGCCGGTGGTCGGGCATAACGTGGCGGGCTTCGATACGCAGTTTCTGGCACGAGCGGGCGTGCGCCACAGCGAGAGCGTGTACGACACGCAGTGGTTGGCGGAACTGCTGCTGCCGGGGCTGGCCGAGTACGGCCTGGCGGCGCTGTGCGAGCATCTGTCGATCCCATTCAGCGTCCGACACCGCGCACCAGCGGACGCCGAGGCCGCGCGCCTGCTGTTCCTCGCGCTGTTAGAGCAATGCGCTTCGCTTTCGCCCGACGTGCGTGGTCAGGTGTCGCAGTGGTTATCGGCGACGGCGTGGCCAGCACGGGGGTTCTTCCAGGAGGCGTTCGAAACGAGCACAGCGGCCGCCAACGGCGGGCCAGCGCGCCGATTTACCCAACCGAGCCCCCGGGGGCGCCCGCTCCAGGCGGAGCCGGTGCGGCCGAAACGTGATCAGGTGACTGTACCAGAGGAGGAAACGCTGGCGGTGCTGCGTTCAGCGGTAGAGCACCCTGAGGTATTCCCAGCGTTTGACCGGCGGGCGGAGCAGGAGACGATGGTGACCGCCGTGACCCGGGCTTTCAACGCAGAGCAGCGGTTCATGGTGGAGGCCGGGACAGGCACCGGTAAATCGCTGGCTTATCTGATACCGGCGGCCTGCCACGCCATGTCGAACAGCGACCGGGTCGTAGTCTCCACGGCGACGATAAATCTGCAGGAGCAGCTGCTCAAGAAGGACATTCCTGGAGTGAAGGCGCTGGTGGACTGCGCCAGTGAACAGAGAACAGAGAACAGTGAACAGGAGTTTCGGGCGTGTCAGTTGAAGGGGAGGCGGAACTACCTGTGCCTGAAGCGTTTCGATGCGCTGCGGACCGCGGGCGTGACGGGCGATGAGGAGGCGCTGCTGGCGGCGCGGATACTGATCTGGCTGGCGCAGACGGAGAGGGGAGACCGGGCGGAGTTGCGCCTATCGCAGGCCGAGGAGTCCGTGTGGAACCGGTTGAGCGCGGACGGGGCGAACTGCACGAGCGATAACAGTCCGTACGTGGTCGATGGGAGCTGCTTCCTGCAGAAGGCGCGTCGGCAGGCTGAGGCGTCGCACGTCGTGGTGGTGAACCATTCGCTCCTGCTATCCGATAAGGCGACGGGCGGCCGCGTGCTGCCGCTGTATTCGCGGCTGATCGTCGATGAAGCGCACCACCTGGAGGACGAGGCGACACGGCAGTTCGGCTTCGTATCGGGCGAGCGGCTGATATCGGAGATGCTCGAGCGCTGCGAAGGCGTTCAGGGGCAGGTGCAGTCTGGGCTGCGGACCGTGCAGTCGGCGCTCGGACCGCACTCTGAGCTAACGGGAGTGTCAAGCGAGCTGCAGCGCCGAGCGGCTTCGGCTCGCGAGCCAGTGCTCGACTGCTTCCGGGCGCTCTCAGGCTTCATGCGGCAGCACACGATCGAGGGATTCGAGCGCGAGCAGAGGTTGCTGATCAACCGGGCGATGAGGGTGCAACCAGACTGGCCGGAAATAGAGATGGTGTGGGAGAACCTGCAACTGGCGCTGCACGAGGTGATCGCGGGGCTCAAGCAGCTTGAGCAATCGTTGAGCGCGCCGGGAGCAGGTGAGATGCTGAATTACGAGCTGCTGAGGGCTGAGGCAGACTCCTTGCTTCAGCAGACGCAGGCGACGGTGAACGGCCTTTCGGAGGCGCTCGAGCAAGACGATCCGGAGCGAATCGTCTGGCTCGAATGCGCGAGGTCGGATGGAAGTCTCGTCGTTACTTCGGTGCCCCTGGCGGTCGCCGGGCTGCTGAAGGAGAGTCTCTATGACGGCCTGAGCACGCTGATCCTGACCGGCGCGACGCTGCAAGCCCAGGAGTCCTTCACTTATCTGCAGGAGAGGCTGGGTCTGGAGGACGCCGAGACGCTGGCACTCGGCTCTCCGTTCGATTACCGGCGGGCCGCGCTAGTGCTGGTGCCGCGGGATATGCCAGAGCCCGAGTGGCCGAACTACACGGAGTCCCTCTCGCACGCTATCGCGAACCTGGTGCGGGCGTCGCAGGGGCGGGCGCTCGTGCTGTTCACGTCGCACTCAAGCCTGCGCGCCACGCATCGGCTGGTGGGCGAGCTGCTGCGGGAGGAGGCGATCCAGGTACTGGGGCAGGGGATCGACGGTTCGGCAAGGCAGCTCGTGCGGGCACTACAGTCGAACCCGAATACGGTGCTGCTGGGGACGGCGAGCTTCTGGGAGGGCGTGGACATCGCGGGGGAGGCGCTGTCCCTGCTGGTGATGGCGCGGCTGCCGTTCAACGTCCCATCGGACCCGGTGTTTGCAGCGCGGTCGGCGCTGTACGACGACCCGTTCGCACAGTACGCGCTGCCGCAGGCGGTGCTGCGCTTCAAGCAGGGGTGCGGGCGGTTGATCCGGACGAAGACGGACCTTGGCGTGCTGGTGGTGCTTGACCGACGGATCGCGAGCCGGAAGTATGGGCCGGCGTTCCTGGAGTCGCTGCCGGACTGCGCGGTGCGGGAGGCGTCGGTGCGGGAGATGGGGGGGATGGTGGAGCAGTGGCTTGGGCGAGTGGTTAGTGGTCAGTGAACAGTGAACAGTGAATAGTGAGCAGTGGATAGAGAGCGGATTAGCGAATGGGGATCAGCGTTCTTGCCAGCGAGCGCGTGTCGTTGAGAGCCCTTCGGGAGGATGATACGGGCGCGATCGAGGCCTGGTACGGCGAGGCGGCACGGACGGCTTACGAGGAGCGGTCGCTTGAGGAGCTTCTCGCAAAGGCCGAGCAAGGTGACGGCTTGTTTGCAATCAGCCGATCGGAAGGGGACGAACCGATTGGCGTCGTTGAGTATCAGCGAGAGGATGAGTGGCTGGGGGTGTCCTTCATCGCGCTGGCGAGGACGTATCGCGGGTGGGGGTATGGCTCCGAGGCGGTGCGGGCGCTGGAGTCGGAGGCCGAAGGAGCGTGGGGCGTCAGGCGGTTTCGGGCGGAGGTGGATGTGCGGAACGGGCTGGGGCTGTATTTCTGGCTGCGGTTGGGGTACCGGCCCGCGCGGGGCGGCGATCCTGATGCGTTCGTGATGGTTCGTACGTCCTAACGTACGAGATGCCGTCTGGTAACGAGTGGGTGGTCGTAGGATGGGTCGTAGGCTGCCTGGTATTTCTCGTCTTGCTGAAAGCTGCCTCGGGTCTTCCGTTCTTCCCGCGGCTTAGGAAACTCCTGGGTGGCTATGACCCGGACTACCCGAAGCCCGCGCTCGGGGAGGGTGAGCTGTCTTAATGGAAGACAGAGCCACATTCACGAAGGGATTCTTCGGTGGAACAGGTGGGCCCATCATCTTAACCAATCGCCGTATCATCTGGTACGAGGATATGGCGTACATTCTGAGGCCCCTGAAGAGAATCTCGGAGGAATTCGCGCTCCACGATGTTGCCTCGGCGGACAAGAGTTGGCCGCTCGAACACATCTTCGGCGGGCAGCGTCTGCGATTGCGGCTCCGAGAAGGCAAGAACAAGTGCTTGTGGGTGGACGGACTTGATGAATGGATCAAGGCGATCCGCATAGCCATCGCTGGCACGGGCGCTCGCAGCGAGCGCTCCGGCACCTAAAGGTACCGGGCTACATTCATACGCTGGTCACCGGCGACGGCCGGTGACCGCAAAGGGGGGTCATCTCGATGGTGCGCGAGGCTGGATAACGGCTATGCACGTGATATACTCGCGCGCGATGGTCAGCCGCGGCCGCATCGCAGCTTTCAGCCTCTTCGCTGCTCTTTTGATTCTCTCGATCGCCTGCGGCGACGACGAGGCGACATCACCAACAGCGACCGCGTCGCCGGTTGAGACCGCGACCGCAGGACCCTCGCGGACTTCGGCCGCGGCTTCGCCGACCGAAGAGCCGTTCAGCGGCGGACGGGGGGCGGTGGAGGCGACGCCGTCTGTGAGTCCTCCGCTTGGGGGGGCGCTTCTGCGCGACGTACGCATCGCTGAGCATTCGACGTTCGACCGGATAACGCTTGAGTTCGAGGGCGGGCTGCCGGGCTATCGCGTCCGGTACGTGGAGGCGCCGATCATCGCGGACCCATCGGGCCTGGAGGTGGAGATCGCGGGGACAGCGTTTCTCGAGGTCCGGATGGAGCCGGCGGCGGGCCACGACCCGAACACCGGCGACGAGACATACACCGGACCGCTGGAGCTCAAGCCGGGCCTACCCTCGCTACTGGAGGCGGAAAGGACGGGCGACTTTGAGGCTGTGCTCACGTGGGTGCTCGGGGTGAGCGCAAAGGCGGACTTTCGGGTGCTGACGCTTCAGGACCCGCCGCGGCTCGTGGTGGACGTGGGACATTCGTAGGGGCGAGGAGCCAGGAGCCAGGAGCAAGGAGGCCAGGAGCTTGATTGGCCGCCCAATGAGGGCGGAGATGATGGCCATCGTTCGCGCGGTCGATAAGGGCTGAATGTAGCGCGGTACCTTCAGGTGCCGCAATCCGCCGGAGCTTGAAAGCACCGGGCTACATTCACCCGCAGTCGGCCAGCGAGCGTCAATCGGGAGAACCGGCATGCAAGATATCTTTCAATACATCGAGGAGCATCTCAACGAGTCGGTTGCGGAGCTGACGGAGCTGTGCAAGCTGGCGACAGTGAGCGCGCAGAAGCAGGCGATCGGGGAGACGGCAGACCACGTCGTTGGGATGCTGCGGCCACTGGGGTTCGAGACGCAGGTGCTACCGAAAGAGGGAGGCCCGCCCACGGCGCAGCCGGTGGTATTCGCGGAGCTTCGGGGGAAGTCGCCCAAGACGCTTCTCTTCTACGACCACTACGACGTGCAGCCCCCGGAGCCGCTGGAGCTGTGGACGTCGCCGCCGTTTCAGCCGACGCTGCGGGACGGGAAGCTGTACGGGCGCGGCGTCAGCGACAACAAGGGGAACATCGCGGCGCGGGTGGCGGCGATCCGGGCATGGAGGAAAGTGCGGGGGGAGCTGCCGTGCTCGATCAAGTTCTGCATCGAGGGGGACGAGGAGATCGGCTCGCCGCATATGGAGGAGTTCGTGGCGGAGCACCGGGAGCTTCTCGCTGCGGACGCGTGTCTGTGGGAGGGGGGAGGAGTGACGTGGGAGGGGCTGCCGATGGTGACGCTCGGCGTGAAGGGGCTGCTCTACGTCGAGCTGACCTGCGAGACGATCAACCGCGACGCGCACTCGTCGTACGGGACGGTGCTGCCGAACGCGGCCTGGCGGCTCGCCTGGGGGCTGTCGACGATTAAGTCGCCCGACGAGCGTGTTCTGATCGAGGGCTTTTATGACAACGTGCGGGCGCCGACGCCGGAGGAACGAGCGGCGGTCGAGGCGATGCCTCGGGAGGAGGCGGAGACCCTGAAGAGCTTCGGGATCGAGAAGGCGCTGACGGGAGTGACCGGGGCCGAGTACATCGCGCGGCACCTGTTCGAGCCGACGGCGACGATCGACGGGCTGTCGTCGGGGTACGAGGGCGAGGGGCCGAAGACGGTGCTCCCGGCAAAGGCGATGGCGAAGATGGATTTCCGGCTCGTGCCGGACCAGGACCCGGACGACATTCTGGCGAAGCTGCGGCGGCACCTCGATTCGCACGGCTTCAGCGACATCGCGATCAAGAACCTCGGCGGCGAGCGGCCGGCGCGGACGCCGGTGACGGACCCGCTCGTCGGGGTGATGCGCGAGGCGATCCGCGACGCCTATGGAGGCGAGCCGGTGATCGCGCCGGCGATGGCGGGGACGGGGCCGCTATACCCGTTCGTCGCGACGCTCGGCCTGCCGACGGCGGACTGCGGGATCGGCTACCCGGACGCGCACATCCACGCGCCGGACGAGAACATCCG
>WNGA01017091.1_pt1 | contig 11045 bp, 13 predicted proteins | sample 5400061 | NCBI WGS metagenome assembly WNGA01 (sample SAMN13153366, study PRJNA577476) | soil metagenome | isolation source: 100 cm soil or saprolite under grassland replicate 2 | place: USA:California | collected 2016-06-15
TCCGCGGCCCCGAGGCGCTGGACATGCTGGCGGCGATGAACTCCGGCCACGAAGGCTCGATGGGCACCATCCACGCCAACTCCTGCCGGCAGGCGCTGTCGAAGCTGCGGACCTACACCAAGATGGCCGAGGAGGGCCTGTCGGACGAGGTCGTCACCGACATGGTCGCCGAGACCGTCGACCTGGTCTGCCAGCTCCGCCTCCTCCCCGATGGCCGCCGGGTGCTGACCGAGGTCGCCGAGCTGGCCGGGGTGGAGGCCGGGCGGCTTTTGACCAACGAGCTGGTCGCCCCCGGCGCCGACGGCATCCCCCGCTACACCGGGGTGCGGCCCCGGCAGGCCGAGCGGCTTACTGCGGCCGGCTGGCAACCCGCCCAGTGGCTCGGCGACGGCCCATCCGGCGCGTGGAACGGGGCGCGACGGTGACCGCCGCGCTGCCGTTCGCCTGCCTCGCCGGGCTCGGCCTCCTCTTGGTCGTCGACGGGCTGGCCCGCCCCACGGCCCGACCGCTGGACCGGTCACGAGTGCCGCTGCTCGCCGCCGCGGTCCTCGCCGGGCTGGTTGGCGGGCTGGCGGGGTGGCTGCTGACCGGCTGGCCGGTCGCCGCCGCCGGCGGCGTGGCCGGCGGGGCGCTGCTGCCTGGCGCGCTGCGCCGCCGCACCGCCGCCCACCGGCAGGCCGCCCGGTCCGAGGCCGTCGCCGAGGTCGCCGCCAGCCTGCGCGACGCGGTCCGCGGCGGCCTGGGCGTCACCGAGGCCATCGGCGGCCTTGCCAGGTGGGGGCCGCCGGAGCTGCGCGCCGAGCTGGCCGACCTGGCCGCCGACGCCGCCATCCTCGGCCTCCCCGTCGCGCTGGACGGCTTCGCCCGCCGCCTCGGCGACCCGCTCGGCGACCTGCTGGCCGCCACCCTGGCGCTCAACGACCGCCTCGGCGGACGCAACCTCTCAGAGGTGCTCGACGACCTCGCCCGCGCCGTCCGCGCCGAGGCCCAGACCCTGCGGGAGGTCCGCGCCCGGCAGGCGCAGCAGAGGCTGACCGCCCGGCTGGTCGCCGCCGCGCCGCTGGTGGTCCTGCTGGGCATCCGCCAGACCAACCCCCACTACCTCGACCCCTACGCCACCCCACTCGGCCAGGCCGTCCTGGTCGTGGCGCTCGGGCTGATCGTCGCCGGGTACGCGGCGATGCTCGCGGTCGCCCGGCCCCCGGCCGGGGCCCGCCTCCTCCCCTCCGGGAGGCCACGGTGACCCAGGCAATCCTCTGGCCACTCGTCGCCGGCATCGGGCTACTCCTGCTGCTGACCGCCCAGCCGGTCGGCCGGCCCCGCCCCTCCCTTGCCCGCCGGCTCGCCGCGCTGCAACCCGACCCGAACCCGGCCGGGGGCACGGTCATCCTGCGCCTGGCCGCGCTGCTCGGCGTCCCGACCGGCTCGCTGGCCCGGCAGCTCGAGCTGGCGGGCGTGCTCGGCGGCCCGGCGGTGTTCGCCGGCCAGAAGCTCCTCGCCGCCCTGATCGGCCTCGGGCTCCTGCCATTGTGCAACCAGCTCGCCATCACCCCGTTCGGCGCCTGGCCCACCTGGACCTGGCTCGCCGGCGCCCTGGCCGGGTTCCTCGCCCCCGACCTGGGCCTGGCCGCCCGCGTCGCCCGGCGTCGCCGCGAGCTGCTCGCCGGGCTGGGCGCGGCCACCGAGTTCCTCGCCCTGGCGGTCTCGGCCGGCTGCGGCCTGGAACAAGCCCTCGCCGAGGCCGCCACCACCGGCGACGGCCCCTTCTTCGCCGAGCTGGCCCGGCGGCTGTCCCACGCCCGCCTGCAAGGCCAGCGCGCCACCCAGGCGATCACCCGCATGGCCGAGCAGGTCGACCTGCCGGAGCTCGCCGCCCTCGCCGGCGCGCTGGAAGCCGGCACCACCCAGGGCACCCCCATCCTGCAGACCCTCCGCGCCCAGGCGCAGGCCGCTAGGGAGCGGCGCCGGCTGGCGCTGCTGGCCGCCGGGGAGCGCGCCCAGGTGGCCATGATCCTGCCGGTCGGCGCGCTGGTCCTGCCCGCGTTCTTCCTGGTCGTCCTCTACCCGGCGGCGGTGGTCGTGCTCCGCGTCGCCAACCCCTAACCCTTAGCCGAAGGAGGCTGGATGCTGGTCGCCAAGCGCCTCACCGACGCGGTCGCCGCCCGCGCGCTGCGGCTGGCCGCCCGCGCCCACGCCACCACCGTCCGCAGCGGCGAGGAGGGCATCTCGTTCGTGGAGTACGTCATGCTCGCCGCCGTCGTGCTGCTGGTCGTGCTGGCCGCGGCCAACGGCTTCTTCAACGCCATCGCCCGGCTGTTCCATGTGGCTGTTCATGCTCCTGTTCCTGGGCATCGTGCAGTTCGCCCTGTGGTGGCACGCCCAGCACGTGGTCCTCGGCGCCGCCCAGGACGGCGCCCGGGTCGCCGCCGCCGAGGACGGCACCCCCACGGCCGGCCGCGCCCGCGCCGTCGAGCTCCTCCAAGCCGGCCTCGGGCAGGATGCGCGTGGCGTCAGCGTCCAGGCCCGCCGCGACCCGCAGGTCGCCGAGGTGACCGTGGCCGCCCGCCTCCAGCCGGTGCTGCCGTTCGGCGGCGGCATCCGGCTGGCCGCGACCGGGCGCAGCTTCGCCGAGCACTTCCGCCCCGCCGGGAGCCCACCGTGACCCGCCCGCAGCGCCAGCGCGGCGCGGCAGCGGTCGAGCTGCTGCTCGTGGCGGTCGGGCTGCTGGCGTTCCTGGCCGGCATCATGGCGTTTGGCCGGCTGACCGACGCCCGCACCGCGGTGTCCGGCGTGGCCCGCGAGGCCGCCCGCGCCGCCGCCGACGCCCGCACCCCCACCCAAGCGACCCGGCTCGGCGCCGAGCGGGCCCGCACCGTTGCCGCCGGCTACGGCCTCGACCCCGACCGGCTGCAGGTCACCGTCGACCCGCATGGGTTCGCCCGCGGCGGCACCCTGGCCGTCACCGTCCGCTACCCCGTGCGGTTGGACGACCTGCCAAGCCTGCGGCTGCTCCCAGGGACGGTGACGCTGACTGCCCGGCAGGTCGAACCGGTCGACCCCTACAAGAGCCGATGACTCCACTGCCCGCACGCCACCGCCAGCCGGCCCGGCCGGGCCGGGAGGCCGGGCAGGTGCTGGTGCTCGCGGTGGTGTTCGCGCTTGGGCTGCTGGTGCTGCTCGGGCTGGTCACCGACGGCGGGCTGGTCTTCGCCGCCCGCCGCGACCTGCAGCGCACCGCCGACGCCGCCGCCCGTACTGGCGCCGCCCAGCTCGACCAGGCCGCCTACCGGGCCAGCGGCGGCACCACCGCCCAGCTCGACCCCCAGCAGGCCACCGCCGCCGCCCACCGCTACCTGCGCGCCGCCGGGTTCGACGGCCGCGCCGACGTCGCCGCCGAGCCCGCCTCGGTCACCGTCACCGTCGCCACCAGCATGCGCCCGCCGGTGCTCGGCGGCCTGGGCGTCGGCCCGGTGCGGCTGGCCGCCCGCGCGCTGGCCCGCCCACGAACCGGCACCCCCCAACCACAAGGACCCTAAGCCCGATGCCCCCGCGTGCCCGCTTCGTGCTCGCCGCCACCCCAGCCTTTGTCCTGGTCGTGGCGGTGCTGCTCGCCGGCTGCGACCGCCCCTCGGCACCTTCCAGCGGCGGCGCGGCGGCACCGTCGCGCCGCGCGCCGGCAGAGCCGACCACCAGCCGCAGCGCCGCCGACGAGCTGCTCGCCGCGTACGACCGCTCCTGGCAGGTCTACGCCGACGCCCTGCGCCGCCTGGACCCAAGCCGCCTGCCGAGCGCCTTCGCCGGCGACGCTCTCCGGGTCGCGCGGGACGAGGTCGCCGAGCACAAGGAAAAACGGCATCCCTCGCTGGTCCGCGTCGAGCACCACCCGAGGGTGCTACGCGTCACCGGAACCGACGCCGTCGTCGAAGACAACTACACAAACCACAGCGTCCTGCTCGACCCGGCGACCGGCCGACCGGTCGAGCCCGACCTCAACGAGGTCGTCTACCAACACCAAAGCCTCAAGCGCATCAACGGCGTGTGGAAGGTCATCGAGGTCATCGAGGAGAAGCGACCATGAGACGGTGCCTGATCGTGGCCGGCCTGCTGGCCGCCCTCCTGGGGCTGGCAGCCGCCCCCGCGCACGCCGACCGGCGCAAGCCCACCACCACGGTCGGCGTCGACCCCGACGGCGTCGCCGTCAAGATCGACACCACCGTCAGCGGAGCTGGCCGCTCGGGCCCGGGCGGTGGTGGCGGTGGTGGGACGCCGTGCCAGTACGCCCTGGCGAGCGAAGGCGGCAGCGGCCTGTACGCCGGCCAGCCCGCCGACGTGGGCCTGTTCACCATCACCTGCGACAGCCGCGTGGACGTGCGCTACCTGCGCATCGGCCCCAACGGCCAGCCCTTCGTCCCCGGGGCCACCGTCTCGCCCTACCAGCTCGCCCTGTCGGCGCGGGACCGCCTCGACCTGCCCGGCGGCAGGATCGGCATTAACCCCGCGCGCAGCCTGGTGGGGCTGGACACCTGGTACTGGTACCAGGGCTACGACGGCCGGCCGCTTGCGAAGACCGTCAGCGAGTTCGGCGTCACCGTCCAGGTCGAGGCCCGCCCCACCCGCTACCGCTGGGACTTCGGCGACGGCACTGGCACCAGGAGCAGGGACCTTGGCCGGCCCTACCCGGCCCGCTCCACGGTCCGGCACGCCTACCAGGCCGCCGCGCCGAAGGTCACCGTCGCCTGCGCGTTCGACTTCGCCGTGCGCTACCGCACCGGCGCCGGCCCGTGGACCCCGCTCCCGCCGCTGACGCGCACTGCCACCGCCAGCTTCGAGGTGGCCGAAAGCCAGACGGTCATCGGCCAGTGACCCGCCACCCCGCGCGGCGCCGCGCCGCGGCCACGCTCGGCCTGCTGGGAAGCCTCGCCGGCCTGCCCGCGCTGCTGCGCGCCGCCACCGGCCCGCCGAGCCTTGCCGGCCTGCCAACCGGGGGCTGGGTCCGGGAGGTTGTCCGCGACCAGTACCTGCCGCTGGACCCGGTCGCGCACCTGCTCGGCACGCTCGCCTGGGGCCTGTGGGCCTACGCCGTCCTGGTCGTCGTGCTGCGCGCGGTCGCGGTCGCCGCCGCCCGCGGGCAGCTCGCCGGCGCCGGCGCCCTGCTGGCTGCCTCCAACCTGGTCACCGTGCCGGCGTTGCGCTCGCTGGTCGACGCCGCGGTGGGGCTGAGCCTGCTCGCCTCCGCCGCCAGCCCACCCGCCAACCCTCCGGCGTCCGCGCCGCACCCGCCCACCGTTGCCGTACAGGCCACCGAGGCGCCGAGCTGGGACCGCGCCCGCGTGCTGCTCGACGCGGTCCGCACTCCGAACGCCGGCCAGCCGCGTCCCGGTACGGGCGAGGCCGGCCAGGCAGCCACCCCCGCGGCCAGCGTCACGCCCGACCTGCAGCAGGCGACCGGCGAGCCGTACGAGGTCAAGCCGGGCGACTCGCTGTGGCGCATCGCCCAGGAGCGGCTCGGCGATCCGCTGCGCTGGCGGGAGATTTGGGAGCTCAACCAGGGCCGCGACATGGGCGACGGCCGCGTGTTCCGCCACGCCGGGCTGCTCCTGCCCGGCTGGGTGCTGTACCTGCCAGCCCACCAGCAGCCCGCACCGGCCAGGCCGCCGAGCCCACCGGCTCAGGGGGAGCGTGAGGGCCAGGCCAGTACCCCACCGGCCCCAGCCGCGCCGACGACGGTGCCGCCCGCCACCCGGCCGGGTGGCACCGCCAGCCCTGGAGGGGACCAGCAGGCCGGTGGCCGCCGGCCGGCGGCGGGGCCGACCGGCCCCGCCGTCGAGCTTCCTTCCGGCGCGGTCGTGGGCCTGTCGCTGGCGGCGGGGATCGTCCTGGCGCTGGCCGCCGCCCGCCTGCACCGGCGCCGCCGCCGCCCGTTGGGCGAGCCCGAGCCCGGCATCACGCACCGCGACCCGCTCGCCACCGCGACCGTGCGGCGGCTACGCCGCGCCGTCCACGCCGCCAGCCGCCCTGACCCGGACCAGGCCGACGACGAGGCCGCGGACGGTGCCAGCCGCCCAGCCCCGCCGGCCACGACGCCGGCGCCGGCGGCGGTGGCGTCCTCCCGGCCCGGGGTCGTGCCGCTCGGCCGCCGTGGCGAGCGCGAGGCGGCCGTCGACCTTACCGCGGGCGGGCTGGCGCTCTCCGGCCCCGCCGCGCCCGAGGTGGCCCGCGCCTTGGTCACGACGATGCTGGCGGGCGCGACGCCGGACGCGGTCGAGGTGCTCGTCGCCGGCCAGGCCCTGGCCGGCGAGCTGCTCGCGGGCGTCGGCCCGGTCCCTGGCCTTCGCGTCGCCGCCGACCTCGACGCCGCCTTGTCCACCGTAGAGGTCGAGGTGGTCCACCGGCTGCGGCTGCTCCAAGGCCACGACGCCGGCGACGTCGCGGGCTACCTGGAGGTCGACCCGGCCGAGCCGCTGCCGGCCGTCGTGCTGGTCGCCGACATGGCCCGCGGCGGGGCGGAATGGGAGCGGCGGCTGGCCGGCGTGCTCACCGTCGGCGGCCGCCTCGGCGTCGGCGCGCTGCTGCTGGGCCGCGCCGCCGGCGTCCCGGTCGTCACGCTCGGCCCGCACGCCGACGTCCAGGCCGCCGAGCCCGAGCCGGCAACCGTAGGCCTCCTCGGCGTCCAGGCCTTCACCCTCACCGCCGCCGACGCCCGCGAGCTGCTCGCCGTCGTGGCCGCCGGCCGCGGGGTGCCAGGCCCGCCCGAGACCGCCCCGCCCACCGCGTCCTCGGCAGCAACGACCCCGGCCGCCCCCGACGGCCGCGTCCCGCCCGGCCAGCGACCGGTCCGGGTGCGCTGCTTCGGGCCGCTGCGCATCGAGCTCAACGGCGCCGAGGTCCGCACCGGGCTGCGCAGCAAGGCCCGCGAGCTGCTCGCCTTCCTGCTGCTGCACCCCGACGGGGCCGCCCGCGAGGCCGCCATCGAGGCCTTGTGGCCGGAGGCCGACCCCGCCCGCGGCGCCGACCGCGCCAAGGACGCGCTCAAGAGCCTGCGGCAGGCGCTGCGGGCCGCGACCGGGCACAGCGGCGCGACCGTGGTCGAGCTGGTCGGGGAGCGCTGGCGCGTCAACCCCGAGCTGGTCGACTGCGACGTGTGGGCCTTCCAGGCCGCCGTCGCCGCCGCCGCGGCGGCCGGTGGGCCGGCCAAGCTCGGCGCCCTCGCCAAGGCCGCGGCGTCCTACGGCGGCACGTTGCTGGACGGCGAGGCGTTCGACTGGCCCGAGGAGGCGCGCGAGGAGCTGCGCCGCCAGGCCGCGGACGTGGCCGGGCGCCTGGCCGAGCTGCGCGAGCGGGCCGGCGACCTCGACGGGGCGGTCGCGGCGCTGGAGGACGGCGCCCGATGGGACGCCTACAACGAGGAGCTGCACCAGCGCATCATGCGGCTGCAGGCACGGCTGGGGCGGACGGACGCGGTCAGGCGCACCTACGACCGCCTGCAGGAGCGCCTGGCCGACCTTGGCGTCGACCCCGACGAGGCCACCCAGCGGCTGCTCCGCGACCTGCGCCGCGGCAACACCGCGCGCCACTGACCGCCGCCCGGGGGCCTGCCTGACCTGCTGGCGACCGTCCTGCCCGGGGGCAGCGCCGAGGGCGGCGACCGCGCGCGTGAGGCAGCGCAACCCGTGCCCCACGGCCGGCCGTGCCTATCCGGCTGCGGTCCGTGAGGAAACGCCCAGGTCACGATGCCGGTCGAGCCTTGAGGTGCCGGCGCCGGTCGAGGTAGGTCTCAGGCGCCGGAACCACCAGCGCGAAGGAGACCAGCATGCCCACCAGCGCCAAGCCCAGCAGCACAGAGGCCGTCCTCGACGCCCTGCTCCAGCACCCCGGCGCGACCGCCGCCCAGGTCGCCGAGCAGGCCGGCATCGGCCGGTCCACCGCCGCCAGGACCCTCGCCAACCTCGAAGCCCAGGGGCGGGCCACCCGGCAGCGCGGCAAGGCCGAGGCGGGCGGCAGGGCCGCACCCGACCGCTGGTCGCTGCCCCCAGAGGCCCCGGCCGACCGCGCCGCGGCCGAGCAGCCCGCGAGCGACCAGCCTACGACCGAGCCGGCCGGTACGGCCCAGCCCTCCGGGACCCCCGGGCACGCCGGCGTCCAGGACGCCCCACCGGCCGCGGCCGACGCCGCTGCGGCGCAGGCCACGGCAAACCCGCCCGCTGCCGAGCCCGCCGGCAGGGACGCAAGCGGACAGCGGCTGCGCCCGGGTGCCCTGCGCACCCTGGTCGGCGCCTGGCTGGCCGAGCGGCCCGGCCAGGCGTTCACCCCCACCAGGATCGGCAAGGAGCTGGGCCGCAGCGCCGGCGCGGTCGGCAACGCCCTGGCCACCATGGCCAACGCCGGCGAGGTCACCCAGACCAGCGCCAAGCCCCGCACGTACATGGCCACCGCCAAGCCCAGCGACGCCGCGGCCGGCACGAGCGGCTGAGCCGGGCACGGGATGCGCACCCGACCCGCAGGCGCCTCCCGGGGAGCGTGGCATCGCCCTCCGGGAGGCGTCGCCTCCCGGGAGCAGGGGCACCCGGTGCGCCGCGCTCCTGCCGACCCCGCCGACCAGGACCGACCCCATGCCGGCGGTACCGGGCGGCGGCATGGGTGAGCGGACCCTGCTCGAGGCGGCGCTGGGGCGCCTGGACGACGCCGCCCTCGCGGTCACGAGCAGCGCGGCCACCGACGAGGAGCAGCACCAGATCCTCGGGTGCCTGGTCGCCGCCTACAGCCTGCTGCGCGCGCTCAGCAAGGCCGACCCGACCGCGGTCGACGAGCTGCTCGAGCGGGCCGTGCAGCTCCGCGAGCGGGTCAGCCGACCCACGACCCGCCCCGCCGGGCCGCCACAGCCGGGCCGCGACGTTGGACCATCGCGCGGCCCCCGCACCTGACCGCTGCGGCGTGGCGACGCCACCGGTTCAGCGTCCAGCTGCCGGCACCGGCGCACGAGCGCCCCCCGGCCGCGGGCATGGCGCACCAGGGCCACACCCGCCGACCAGCATCCCGCCCAGCCCGAGCAGGAGGTGACCGTGGCGTTCAGCTTCCAGTGGGTCGACGTCCCCGACGAGGTCCGCGACGCCCACGACGACGCCTACCACGCCGCGCTCGCCGCCACCCCCGGCTTCGACCAGCGCGACGCCGACCTCGCCGCCCACGGCATCAACCCCTTCGACCCGCTCGCCGACGACCCGGCCACCGCCCACCCCGACGCCCTGGCCGTCGCCGCCGACCGGCGCGCCGCCTGGGACGCCTACCTGCGCACCGGCGGCGCCTACTTCCAGCTCAACAACACCGCCACCCAACTCGCCTACGACCGGCTGCGCCAGGCCGGCGCGCTTGAGTCCACCCGGCCGCCGGCCATGCCCCACCCCGCCGACTACGGCACCAGCACCCAGGAGTGGGGCGCCTACCAGGACGCGCTCGAACTGCGCCAGCCGTTCACCCCCAGCGGCGGGCTGCACGCCTTCCTGCGCGACTACCGCGCCGCGGCCGCCGACCCCTGCGGCGCCAGCGTGATCGCCGGGCACAAGCTCGAAGGCCTGTACGAGTGGGTGATCACCCCGGCCGAGCTGCGCGCCGGGCTGCCCCACGCCCCCGAGGTCGCTTTGGATGACCTTGGCCAGCCGGTCGGCTGGTGGATCCCGTGGCTGGAGTGCCTGCGCCAGTCCGCCGTCCACGGGGGCACCGTCGTGCGCTGACCCCGGCCGTAACGCCACCCCAACCCGATGCGAGAAGGACGTCCCGGTGTCGCGGGACACAACTGGATGACCGCCAAGACCGCCCCGGTCGGGCAACCTGCTCACGGCGTCCGGGATCGCGACGCCACCCATGGCCGGCTTCGTCGCCGCGTACCCCTCTGGCCGAGGCGTTACGGCATATCAGCGCTACCGAGCACCGACTGCGAGACGTCCCGCCTGGTCTCGGCCCAGTCCCTGGTCGCGGGCTTGGGGTTGTCCAGGCACGCGGTAATGACCGTGGACGCAAAGGTCGGCGGCCCGTCGGGCTGCGGCCGCGGAGTAGGTGGCGACCTCGATCCCGGAGTAGACGACCGTGTGCGCGGTCACTCGGCTGACGACGAGCCGGCGGAACAGCTCGGCGGGGTGCACGGCGGCGTCGCGCGTGCCGAACAGCCAGTCGACCTCAGCCTGCCAGCGCGGGGCCTGCTTCCCGACGCGGAACCTGCCTTGAGCGCTTCGGTGATGCGTCGTGGACGCCGAGCGCGGGACGGCGGCAGGCTGGGCAGGGGCTTTACGCTGCCGTACAGGCCGTCAAGCGCGTGCGCGGCTGCCGCGACCGAGACCATCGCCGCCAGCATCTCTTCACTGTCTCGGCCCTGCGGAGGGTTGGGCGCCTCGGCCTGCATGCCAGCGAGGCTGGCGCTGAACGCGTCCACCACTGCCTCGGGCGTGACCGCCCGTTCGGCAAGGTCCGCGTGCGCCTGGGCGACCTTCGCCCAGTACAGCCACGTGGGGGTCATGAGGGCGCTGGCGTCGTTGCCGTCTCGGCTGACCCGCGCTCGGGCTCCCCCCGGCAGGACGATCACCCATCGGCGCGCGCCTGGGCGCGTTCGTCGGTCTCCAAGCCGGGGTCGGTGGTCGGCGGGCACCGTCAGGCCAGCCGGTCGATCCCGGCCGCGTCGGTGCGGTCGCGCTCGCACGCCCGTCCCGGTCATGGCCGTTGGGGTGGTGCCGGCACGTCGAGGGGCACGACCACAGCGTGCAGCGGCCACGGGTAGTCGGGGCGGTGGGACAGTTCTATCGCGACCAGGTCGCGGAGCCGCGCGAGGGCCTCCTCGAGGTAGCGGCCGGCCGCGCAGAGCCAGCCGAGCTCCAGGCAGCGGGCGGTGAACCCGTCAGCGTCGCGGACGAGGGCGGCCTGGTAGTGCAGCACCCGCCGTGGCTGGTCTGCTGCTGCGACCATCCGGCGCTCCTTGGGGCATGCGGCGGGCGTGGCAGGCTTGCGGCGTCGTGGGCGGCGCTTGGCCGACGTAGTGTCGAACATGTGTTCTACCAGGT
>WNGA01026998.1_pt1 | contig 11044 bp, 9 predicted proteins | sample 5400061 | NCBI WGS metagenome assembly WNGA01 (sample SAMN13153366, study PRJNA577476) | soil metagenome | isolation source: 100 cm soil or saprolite under grassland replicate 2 | place: USA:California | collected 2016-06-15
ACCACCCGCGACGCCCAGCACAAACGCGGTCGCGCCCACCGCCGCCCGCACCCCGCACGCTCCGATCGTCCCGGCAGCCAGCCCTCACCCGACTGCCTACCTCGTCAGCTTGCGACTGCCACGCCATCACCGCAACCAGGCGCCCGGGCACCCCGCCAAGGGCAGACGCGGCAACGCCCCAGACGGTGGCCGTCTGGGCTTGACAAGCCATAGAAGCGTCTTGCATCACGAGGATGCTTTAATTGCTGGCGGCCCTCGCTCTCGCCACTCCAGTGCCCGGGGCGGACCCCGCTTGCACGCCGGCCGTGCCCCAGTAGAGGCTCGCGCCGCCATGCACCGCCGCAGGAGGCAGCCGCCATGTAGGCCTGATCCGGAGCGTCGTGCAGGCGCATGGCTCTGGCGTTCTGTGGATTGGCTGGTTCGTGACGTGGCGTCGGATCGTGAAGCGCAGGCACGAATGCCCAGGGTCGTGCGGGTTCTATAGCCTCGTGACCGGATTGCCCGTGCCTGCCGATCCGTCGTTCCCCATCCCAGCCTCCCAGTATCCCTGGTTCCACTCGCCCGGTCCCATCCTCGCAGCGGCCACGCGCAAGCAGACATATCGCGCACTGGGGACCTAGTCAGCACGCACCAGGTGTGGGGCCATGCCGGAATGTCCTGTCAGCAGTCTTGACGAGCGAATAGTGGCTGACCCGTCGTCGCATCGACGAAGAAAAACGCCGGACACAATGTGTGCTGCACTGGCTGCTGGGTTAGTCCCCCTGCCGGTGCCGGGCCGAGGGGCGGGACGAGCTCGACCTCGGGGGCTTCAATCACCCACGCCAGCAGGTCCTTGTACATCGGATCGATGGTCCCGTCCGTGCGGGTCTCTCCGGATTGCTCGGTCGTGATGCTCGCCAGCGTCGCGGTGATCTGGTCCTGTTTCGGTAGCGACTGCTCCGCCTCGACCGCCTTCCACGCGGCCTCCGCAGTAATCGCGGGACTGGCAGCAGAAGGCTTCAGCAAAATGCTATTGTGGCTGATACGCTGAACTGCGGTCTGCTGCTTTTGCACGATGGTCGGCACTGATTGCGCCGCGCGCGTGGCCCGTCCGACCGAGAACACGCCGGCAGCGGCTGCTACAGCCACCACACCCCCCACGATCACCAGCCGAGAGCGGTACCGCACTGGTCCTCACGACCTTTCACAGACCGGCTTGGCTAGGGGTTGTACGTCCAGATGGAGCGAGAGGGGCATCCGTAGGTATGGTTCGTCCAACGCTCTGGAACGTCAATGGGAGCCACCATGCCGCACGGCTGGGAGGCCCATGTGGTCGGGGACGACTGGTGCTGCATCTGGGCGAAGTTGGCCTCCCCGCTCGGCCGTCCCGGGACGTCGCTCCCGCGAAGGAGGGTTTCTCCATTGTACTGAGTGAGCCAGGGACCCGGCCAGTCCCCCGTTGGGGTTGAAGGTCGTACGGTCCCAGGTCGTGGAGTCCGTTCGAAGCGCAAGGCAGCTACTGCTGCTCGGGCATCCACTCGAAATATAGCCAGTCCAGTACTGGTGCACCTCACCATCGAGAAGGTGTTGATAGTGGACATCAGTGTGGACCGGGCAACCACTGCTAAGGCATTGCTTCCACTGCCAGAAGTGGTGCGTCAGATCACCGGCCGCCCGGTGGTAGCCGGTCTGCGCCCAACCGTCGCCGTTGTGCGCAGTGATCATCGACCACGTCACAACGATGTTCTGGCTTCCGTTCAGGTTGCTGGTGCAGAGGTTGGTGCTACGCACAGTGATGTCTGCGGAAACACCCCAGGATAGGTACGTCTCGCTCGTCTTCTTGTCGAACCCGTCAAAGTAGCGGACCGTAGGGCTGTAGGGGCCGCATTGCGCTTCAGCGGCTCTGGCTATTCCTGTGCCTCCGCCTGGGAGGATTGCGGTCGCGACGAGCAGCAGGGACAAGACGACTCGTTTCACGGAAAGAGCACGGTAGCCCCCCATCTCCCCCTCCAGCCAAGGCGTCCGTAAGCCGCAGAATGGCATGAAGGTACAAGCGGTTAAGGGGCGATCAGGGCTGTTGGCCTATCTAACATACTTAAGAAGTTAGAGTAATAAAGTGAAATAGGGAACTTTGTGCCGCGCTTCACGATCCGACGTCTCGTCACGAACCAGCCTCGTGCAGGCGACGAACCTGACTAACCAAACTCATACCCTGAACCGGTCGACCAGCCTGCCCAGTTCACGCCTTGCCCCACCAGGCCTTGCGCTTCGCGGCGCCCCGGACGGGCGTCCGGGGCGCCGCCCCTTCGTCTGGCACCCGGCACGAGCACGCCCGAACCCGACGAGGGCAGACGCGTCACGCTGTCCGGCTTCGCCGGGCAGCTCTGTGAGTGGGGAACGGCCTCGCCTTCCGGCGCCGCGGCCGGGACCCTGCGCCCGTCCGCGGACCGGCCGTTGTCGCGGCCGGCCGGCAAATCCCACGGCCCGTGGCGGCGCGCGTCAAGACATCCCATGGTGGATGGTGTCAAGGCGACGGCCGGTCCCAGCCGCACAGCGCCCAGAGCCTGGGTAGCGCCGCCGCATCTCGGCGGCGTCGTCGAAGTCCCAGTCCTGGCCCAGCTCGGCTGGCCGTGGGCGCATGCCGGCGACCTCCACGGTCAACTCCTGACCGGTCAACGCCTGGTAGGCCCGGTAGACCACCCCGAGGATGTCCTCGCACTGCAGGCGGTCGAACGGCTCCTGCTGCGACCTGCGAGCCGGCAGCAGCGGGTGCGACGCCAGCGAGTCTGGGTCGGCCAGCGCGGCCTGCCAGGTGGCGCGGCCCTGGCCGAGCAGCCAGCCGCGGAAGCAGTCGAAGCCGCCGTCGGAGCAGCCATCGTTGATCAGGTAGGCGGCCCCCCACAGCTCCCAGCTGTAGGACTCGGCCAGCAGCTGGCCCTCGACGCGGTCGTAGGCCAGGACGTCGCTGACCGGGCGCTGGCGCAGCGCCGTGACCAGGTGGGCGGCCTGGGCGCGGCAGTCGCCGGCGGTGGCCGCCTTGGCCGCTTCGATCAGCGCCCAGAACTGCGCGCGGTCCATGCCGGCCTCCACTGGTCTGCGGCGCGGGCGACCCGGCGATGATCCACCACTGGCGGGACAGCCAGCCGGCCGGCGTCCCTGCGTGGCCACGGTCAAGCCGCTCCCCCTAAACAAGTTGGCCCTTGGGCCGCCTTCGGCGGCGGCCTGGCAGAAGGCCAACTTCTTCCGCCCCGCGGCTTGACCTCACGCACCACCGCCCGACCTGCACCACCGGCCTCCGGGCGAGCCGGATGGCCAGCAGGCCGGGGGAGGAGGTCCTCCCCCGGCACCCCCTCCCCGGGCGCTTGGGAGCCTGTTTCACAAAGGCCTGATGGTTGGTAGGTCCCTCGTCCGTAACGCTGCCGGGACGCAACCCGACCACACTGGCGCGTGAGCGACGATGCTCGGGACGGTGACCGGAGTCGGAGGGCCTCCATGCGTCGAGGATCATGGCGGTGACCGCCGGTGGCCGGCCGGCGCGGGCGCGCCGGTGGCCGGCCGCGGTGGCTTGGGCGCTGTGGGCGCTGGCCATGCTCAGCCTGGGCCTGAACTGGTGGCAGGACCACCTGCTGCGCCGGGCCGGCCGGCCCGACCTCGCCCCGCTCGGCGCCGGCGTCGCCGCCCTGGTGCTGGCGGCGGTGAGCGCGGCCACGGTCGGGGCGGTGCTGGCCAGCCGCCGGCCCCGCCACCCGGTGGGATGGTTGCTGCTGGCCCTGGGCCTGTCGCTGATCGCGAGCGGGGTGGCCTCGGCGTACGCAGACTATGGGCTGCTGGCCCGTCCCGGCGCCCTGCCGGCCGCCCCCTCCGTGGCCCTGTACCTTCCCGCCACCGTCGTCACGGCCCTGGCCTGCCTCGGCTTCGTCCTGCTGCTCACGCCCACCGGGTCGCTGCCCTCGCCGCGCTGGCGCTGGTGGGCCAAGGCCACCGCGGCCGCGCCGGCCGTGGGCCTGCTGGCGATCACGCTTCCCGCCCGGCCCTTCGACCGGCCCTACCAGGGAGCCGGGAACCCGCTCGACCTCCGCGGCCTGGGCGGGGCGCTGCTGGTCACCTACCAGCTGGCCTTCGCCGTCACCAACCTCGCGGTGGTGGTCGGCGCCGCGTCGCTCGTGGTGCGCTTCCGCCGCGCCCGCGGCATCGAACGCCAGCAGCTGCGCTGGGTGGCGCTGGCGGCCGCCCTGGCGGCGCCGGGGTCCGTGGTGCTGCTCGCAGCGGCCGCCATGGGCGCCAGCCCGGACCTGCTCGGTTGGGTGGCGGGGAGCTCCTTCGCGATCCTGCCGCTGGCGATCGGCGCGGCGGTCCTGCGCTACCGGCTGTACGACCTGGACCGCATCGTCAGCCGCACGCTCGCCTACGGGCTGCTCACCGTGCTGCTCGGTGGCGGCTACGCCGGGCTGGTCCTCGGGCTTGGCCAGCTCCTGGGCCGAAGCTCCAGCCTGGCTGTGGCCGGCGCCACCCTGGCCGTGGCCGCGGCGTTCCAGCCGGCCCGCCACCGCGTCCAGCAGGCGGTCGACCGGCGCTTCAACCGGCGCCGCTACGACGCCGCCCAGACCATCGAGAGGTTCAGCGCCAGGCTGCGCCAGCAGGTCGACCTGGACACCCTGACCAGCGAGCTGCTGGCCGTAGTCGACCAGACCATGCAGCCGACCCAGGCGTCGCTGTGGCTTCGACCGTCCGTCCCTGCGTCCCATGACCAGCGCCGCATGGACGCATCCCGGGCGGCGTCACAGCCGGCGACAGCCTCCCCGTCCGCTCCCATGGCTTTGTGAAACAGGCTCTTGGGTGTCAAGCGGCGGCGTCGGCGGTGCGGTGCGACCACGCGGTGGCTTCGTCGTAGCGGGTGCGGGCCTTGAGGCAGCCGTGGAGGATGCCAACCAGCCGGTTGGCGAGCTGGCGCAGGGCGGCGTGGTGGCCGGCGCCTCGGCCGCGGAGCTGGTCGTAGTAGGCGCGGGCGCCCGGTGAGGCGGTCAGGGCGCAGAAGGCCTGCTGGTGGAGGGGGTCAGCGAGGCGGTCGTTGCGCGCGAACCGGGCGAGCACCACCGTTCGCTTGCCGGACTGCTTGGTCACCGGGGAGGTGCCGGCGTAATTCCTGCGCGCTCGCGCGTCGCGGTAGCGGTCGGGGTCGTCGCCGAACTCCCCGAGCACCCGGGCGCCGAGCACGCCGCCCAGCCCCGGCTGGCTGCGGTAGATCGCAGCGTCGGGGTGCTTGCCAAACTGCGCCTGGACCTGCTCCCCGAGCGCCTCGATCTCGGCGTTGAGGGTGCCGACCACCGCGACGGTGGCGCGCACCGTGGCGGCGTAGGCGGCGACCACCGCCTTCGGCTGGGCGAGCTGCTCGGCCCGCAACGCCTGCTGGACCTTCTCGGCCTTGGCCGGCACGCCACGGCGGCCGGCGCGCGTGAGCGCGGCCACGACCTGGGGGCGGGGAAGCCGGGCCGCGCTGGCCGGGTCCGGCGCGGCCGCCAGCAGCGCCAAGGCGTCGGCGGCGGCCAGGTCGGGGAACGCCGCCACGGCCGCGGGGAAGAACTCCTGCAGCGCCGCCCGCAGCCGCAGCACGTGCCGCTGCCGCTCCCAGGTCAGCGTCTGGTGCGCCCGGGCCAGCAGCTTGATCGCCTCGGCCTGGTCGCTGTCGCCGGCTGCCGCGCGGAGCTGGTGGCGGTCGGTGCGCACCATGTCGGCCAGCGCGTGCGCGTCCCCAGCGTCGCTCTTGGCCCCGGAGGTGTGGTGCCGCTCCCGGTAGCGCGCCACCTGCCGGGGGTTGACCGGGAACACCCGGTAGCCCGCCGCGACCAACGCCCGGACCCACGGCCCCCGGTCGGTCTCGATGCCGACCACCACCTCGCCCGGCTCGTCGGCCCCCAGGTGCCCGGCGACCAGCTCGTGCAGCCTGGCAATGCCCACCACGCCCTCGGGCAGCCGCGCCCGACCCAGCCGCCGCCCGGCCTGGTCCTGCAGCTCGACGTCGTGGTGGTCCTCCGCCCAGTCGTCTCCCACGAACAGCAACCCGGACCTCCATCCCTTTGGTCGTCTCGGCACCTGCCTGGGGAGGGCCACCCGCGGCCTAATGGACCAGTGCTCACGCTAAGCGGACCGGCACGTCATCCCATCAGCGGTCACGCCTCCCCGCCACCGCCGGCAAGGGCACGGTCTTGACGAAGGACTCCCTCGGCGTCCAGGACGCTGGAGTGCTCACCCACCGGCAACTACCGGACCCGGAGTCTGCCCAGAGCCGACCCGGATAAGCCCCATTAGGACGCTGCGCGGTCCTGCGGACCGGCCCTGGCGGGCCGTCCTTGACCCGGCCACTGCGCCCGTGGGCCGGTCCTACCGGCCGCCTTCGGCGGCGTGAAGCCAAGGCCGCCCGGCCGCGACACCCTCGACGCTGATTCTCCCGGAATCACGCGTCCGCGCCCCATTGCGATGGTCAGGTGGCTCAGCGGGGCCGGGTCACGCGCGAAGAGCGCGCGTGACCCGGCCCCGCTTCGCTACGTAGGTGTGCCGCCACCTCCCGGTTGGGGCGGACTTGGATGCTGCACGAAGGAATGCCCGGAGGAACAAGGTTGCCCGCCCCAACCGGGAGGTAGATCGTGGGCGGCACGGATTTGTGCCGCTGCGCGGCCATTCCCACATTTCAACGAAAGGAATTACCACACTTGCCCACATCCGCCGATGATCATTGCCGAGACGGTTCGCCATTCCCGCAGAGCCGCCGCAGGGACGAGGCCACGCGCCCCGCGCGACGGGCCGCCTGCGGCGGCTCTGGCCCGCCAAGGCGAAGACCCTCCTGGGGGCCACCCACGCCGGCCCCGACTAGGCCACGCCGCCAGACACCCAAAGCGCCGCACCGCCCCGGGGCGGGTGCCGCGGCGGCAGGAGGGGCGGGGGGCCTCCCCAGTCCCGCCGCCGCAGCTCCGCCAGGCGGCCCAGTCCACTGACCGCCTCCCTGGCCCGCGTGCGGCGCCCACGGGCCAGGGATCTGCCGCGCGTTGGGCACTCCTGCGGCACGTCACACCAACAAAAGAGCGCCGCCGCCCGCCGTGGCGTTACCGTTCGGTGTTGCGGCCCTCGCGCCGGAAGCTCGGGGCGTAGCGGACGTAGCCGGCCAGGGCGCCCAGGAACAGCAGGGCGCCGAGCGCGAGCAGGCCGTAGCCGGCCCAGAAGACCACCGGCCTGCCCGGCGTAGGCGGCCCGCCAGCCTCCGGCGGTGGGATCACCCGCTGGTCGCCGGCGGCCGTGGTGGTCGTCGCCCCGGCCTTGGCCGCGCCGACCTGGATGGTGCCGGTCATGCCGACGGAGAGGTGGATCTGGCAGAAGAAGGGGAAGGTGCCGGCCTTGGGGAACTTCACCGTGCAACTTGCGCCGACCTTGCTCATCTTGTCGGCCGCGCAGGCGGAGGCGTCGAACTTGTCGTCACCCGCCGGGTTGGAGCCGTCGCCCGACGCGACCGGGTGCGGCGGGTTGCCCGTCACCTTGAAGGTGACCGACTCGCCGGGCTTGATGGTCACCGTGTTCGGCTCCCATTTGAGCTGCGCGGTGCCGGCGATCTCGGTGCCCTTGGCTTGGGCGGCCGACGAACCCGAGACCGCCACCAGGGCCACCCCGAGGACGGTGACGAGCAGGGCAGCCAGAGCAAACCGGGACGGGCGGCGGCGTGGGGCGGGCATGAGGATGCGTGCCTCCTTTACGCCAGGCCCGCGGACATCCGGCGTGGACCATACGCTTGGTCCTCACTCTAGATGATCGATTCCAAGGGGTTGGAGCCGTGACGGCTCCAAGCGGCCCGGGGTGCCAACGTTGAGGAGGGCGTCCAGGATCGGCGTTGCAAACCCAACGTCGAGCCTTGGGAGGCCCGGTGGACGCCGCCCTGGACACCCTCGCCACCGCACTGTACGTCAAGACCGACGAGCTGCTGCAGCGCACCCCGCAGCTGGCACCGTGGCGGCCGGCGGTGGGGATCGCGCCCAAGCTGTCCGACGCCGAGCTGGTCACCTTGGCGGTGCTGCAGGCCCTGCTCGGCTTCTGCTCCGAGGCCCGCTGGCTGCGCGACGCCCGCGCCCACCCCGGCCACCTGTTCCCCTACCTGCCCAAGCAGCCCGGCTACAACAAGCGCCTGCGCGCCGCCGCCGACCTCATGTTCCCCGTCATTTCCGCTGAGGACGTGGGGGTAGGTCAGCGTCACCGGAGGTGAGTAGGACCGAGGGCAGCCTGGGATGGGTTGCCCTTGTTGGTGTGCGGCGACAACGTGAGCACGTCCAGGTAGAGGCTGGCCCTCCCGGACGCCTTTGGTCGAGCCGCCGGGAGGGCCGCACGCGGTGCACGGAGGCACCAGTGCTCACGGTAGGCAAGGACTTGGTCGACGTCGAGCGGCGGCTGGTCGAGGGGCTGCTTGGGTGTCCGGGGTGCGGGCGGCGGTTGTGCCCGTGGGGGTATGCGCGGCCGCGGGTGCTGCGCGGTGAGGGCGTGGTGCGGTGGCGGCTGCGGCCTCGTCGGGCGCGGTGCGCCGGGTGTGGGCGCACGCACGTGCTGCTGCCGGTGGTCGCCCTGGTGCGGCGGGCGGACGCCGCGGTGGTGATCGGCGCCGCCCTGGTGTGGGCGGCGGCCGGCTGGGGGTATCGGCAGATCGCTGAGCGGCTGGGCCGCCCGGCAGCGACGGTGAGGGGCTGGCTGCGCCGGTTTGTGGCACGAGCGGGGCCGGCGCGTGTGGCGTTCACCACGCTGCTGTGCGAGCTGGACCCGGACCCGCCGGTGCCCGAGCCCGCCGGGTCGGCGGTGGCGGATGCGGTGGCCGCGATCATCGCCGCGGCCGGGGCGGTGGGCCGCCGGTGGCCTGGTCTGCTGGTCGGGTTGTCGCCGTGGGAGTTGGCCGCCGCCGTCACCGCGGGGCGGCTGCTTTGGCCCGGGATCACCGTGGAGGTGCGCAACACGAGTTGCCCCTGGTGAGGCCGGCCGCCGCCAAGCAGCCTCGACGCGACCGATCCAGACCGTGTCGAGGAGGCGAGCAGGTGGCCCAGTCCCACGCCGACGACGAGACGCGCCGCCGGGCCGAGCGGGCCCGTCGGGTGGCGTTGTTCCGCTACGAGCTCATCCAGGACGTCATCGACCCTGCCGTGTCCAGCCGCCAGCGCGGGCGGCTGGTGCGCGCGCTGGCCGAAGGTGCCCATCAGGGCCCGTTCGGTGAGCAGGTGCGGGTGTCGCGGCAGACGATCGACCGGTGGGTGCGCTGGTGGCGTGCTGGCGGGTTCGAAGCGCTGCTGCCGACCCCGGCACGGGTGCAGCCACGCACCCCGGCCGAGGTGCTGGCCTTGGCCGCGGCGCTCAAGCGGGAGCGCCCCGAGCGCACCGCCGCGCAGGTCGCCAGGATCTTGCGGGCCCAGTCGGGGTGGGCGCCGTCCGAGCGCACGCTGCAGCGCCACTTCGTGCGCCTGGAGCTTGACCGCACGGTGCCGGCCAGCCCGCCGGTGTTCGGCCGGTTCGAAGCTGACCGGCCCAATGAGCTGTGGACCGGCGATGCGCTGCACGGCCCGGTCATCGCCGGGCGCAAGACCTTCTTGTTCTGCTTCATCGATGACCGGTCCCGGGCGGTGATGGGCGCCCGGTTCGGCTACCACGAGGACACCGTGCGGCTGGCGGCGGCGCTTCGGCCCGCGCTGGCCAGCCGCGGCATCCCCGAGTCGATCTATGTGGACAACGGGTCGCCGTTCGTGGACTCCTGGCTGCTGCGGGCCTGCGCCAGCCTGGGCATCAAGCTGGTGCACTCCACCCCAGCCCGGCCCCAGGGACGCGGCAAGATCGAGCGGTTCTTCCGCACCGTGCGCCAGCAGTTCCTCGTCGAACTCGCCGGCGAGGCCGCCGAGCGGGTGGGTGACCTGGCCGAGCTGAACCGGCTGTTGGTCGCGTGGGTGGAAACCGACTACCACCCCCAGGTCCACTCCGAGACCGGCGCGCCGCCGCTACGGCGTTGGCGTGAAGGTCTCCCTGACCCGCTGCCCCGCCCCACCCCCGCCCAGCTCCGCGAGGCGTTCTTGTGGGCCGAGCACCGCATGGTCACCACCAGCGCCACGGTCTCCTTGCACAACAACACCTACCAGGTCGACCCGCTGCTGGTCGGCCGCAAGGTCGAGCTGGTCTTCGACCCCTTCGACCTTACCGACATCGAAGTCCGCCACCAGCAGCGCACCTTCGGCAAGGCGGTCGCGTTCCGGATCGGCCGCCACGCCCATCCCAAGGCCCGCCCCGAACAGCCCGACACCGGACCCCCACCACCGACCGGCGTCGACTACCTGCGCCTGCTGGACGCCGCCCACCAGCACCAACTGGCGACACGGATCAACTACGCCGCCCTGGCCGACGTCGATGCCGATGGCCACCGCCACCCCCAGCCACCCCTAGCCGATCGGCACGACCGCACCCAACCAGGCGACCAGGACCCCCACCACGACGGCCAGCTCCCCGGCCAGCTCACCCTCACCGACCCCGACCCGGAGCTACCAACACCATGATCGAGCGTCTCCAAGCCACCTACGGGTTCACGCGCATGCCGTTCGGGCGCGACCTCGCCCCCCAGATGCTGCACCGCCACACCGCCCACGCCGAGGCCACCGCCCGCATCACCTGGTGCATCGACCAACACGCGCTCGGCGTGGTCACCGGCGAGGTCGGCGTCGGCAAGACCGTCGCCGTCCGCGCCGCGCTGGCGGCCCTGGACCCGGCCCGCCACACGCTGATCTACCTCCCCAACCCCACCGTGGGCACCCGCGGCATCCACCACGCCATCGTCGCCGCCCTCGGCGGCACCCCCCGCCCCCACCGCGCCACCCTCATCCCCCAGGCCACCGACGCGCTCGCCACCGAAGCAGCCGAACGCGGCCGCACCCCCGTGCTGGTCATCGACGAAGGCCACCTGCTCGACCACGACCAGCTCGAAGGCATCCGCATGCTCACCAACCACGACCTCGACAGCCGCTGCCCACTGGCCTGCCTGCTGGTCGGCCAGCCCACCCTGCGCCGCAAG
>WNGA01029830.1_pt1 | contig 11044 bp, 10 predicted proteins | sample 5400061 | NCBI WGS metagenome assembly WNGA01 (sample SAMN13153366, study PRJNA577476) | soil metagenome | isolation source: 100 cm soil or saprolite under grassland replicate 2 | place: USA:California | collected 2016-06-15
GAGCTGGGTGGCGAGCGTGCTCCCCCCGATCGTCGCCAGCAGCGTCAGCAGCAGGACGACGTTCAGGTACGGGGGCGGGTTGTCCACGATTCGCTGCAGCGACACCGCGCCCCGGCGCTTCTCCTCGACCAGGTGGTACGCGCGGACGCGGTTCGTCCTGATGATGGCCGTCTCGGACGCGGCCATCAGTGCCACCACCCCGATGAGCACGAAGATGGCGACGATCTCGAGCCAGTCGGCGGCGGTCACGCCTTCACTCCCGAGTAGCGCTCCTGGCGGGCCCACATCTCGGCCCGCTCCTCGTCCTCCTCGTGGTCGTACCCCAGCAGGTGGAGGATCCCGTGGACCAGCAGCAGCCGGATCTCGGCGTCCAGGTCCGGGTTGTTCCCGCGGGCGAACTGCGGACAGATCACGACGTCGCCGAGGATGCGCCGCCCGTCGATCCGCTCGTCCATGGGGAACGACAGGACGTCGGTCGGTCCCTCCTCGTCCATGTACCGCCGGTGGAGGTCGGCCATCTCGTCGGGTTCCACGAACGACACGGACAGCTCGGCGTCGACCGCGCCTTCGGCCACGAGCGTGGCCTCGGCCAGCCGGGCAAGCGCCTCCTCGTCGACGGGCGCGGCCTGACGGTTCGAGAACGCGATCTCGGGTTGGGCGGGGTCGTCTGCGTGCACGGCGCTCACTCGCCCGCGCGGGCGCGGCCCTCGGTGAAGCGCCGGTAGGCCTCCACGATGTCCTGCACGATCTTGTGCCGGACCACGTCCCGCGCCCCCAGGTGGATGAACTCGATGTCCTCGATGCCGTCCAGGATCTCCTCCACCACCGCGAGCCCGGACCGCTGGCCCGGCGGCAGGTCGGTCTGTGTCACGTCGCCGTTCACGACGGCCTTCGAGCCGAACCCCAGCCGCGTCAGGAACATCTTCATCTGTTCCGGCGAGGTGTTCTGCGCTTCATCCAGGATGATGAACGAGTCGTTCAGGGTGTTGTGCGTGACGAGGAAGTCATCGGTCACGTAGAGCGAGTCGGACGCAGCGACCCGGATGCACACGGTCTCGAACTCGCCAGCAGGCTCGATCCGATCGATGAAACGCATCGGTCGGCCCCCTCCGCCGAAGGCGCGATAGAACTCCCGCTTCCGAGTGAGACGGAACGGCGCGATGCCCTCAGGCAACCGGATATCCAAGGTGTAGGCATCATGCCTATGGTGAACTGGTCTTCCCCCGGCACGCCCTGGAGCCCGTCCAGCAGCCTTTCGGGTCCGCCAGTACGCCACGCCACCCAATGACCGCACGAGGAATACGACGTCGTCGCGAAGGCGCGGAGAAACCGTAGTGTACTGAACGCGACAGGTTCGCCGCGCCTGCGTAACGGGGCCGCCATCGGTGTCAAGCAATCCCTGGAGGACGGCAAGGCGGACATCCGACGAGTTGAAGAGGTACTCCTCCGGAACGAACTTCGTGCCGGAAAGCGTTCCCGCAAGGTCAAGTTTCCGGATCGCCCTGGTCAGGGGATTCGCCACGGCGACCTTGCCACTGGTCTGTCGTTGACGGAGTTGGTAATCGAACCGCCCTCTGTGTCGGGCCTCGATGCCTCCAACACTCATCCCGAGCGCCAGGGCCAGTTCGGGGTCGGCAGTCGTGAATCCAAGAGTCCTTGTCGAAAGACACCCGTCACCCAACAAGAGCCCCAGCGCGTATGGGTCCATCGGAACGTCTCGCGGGATGAACTCCACCGGGCGAGAAATGAGCGGAAGCTCGAACCGATGGTGGTGAGCCGCCCTGAGCTGCCCGATCATCTCCTGCGTCTCGAGCACGCGAGTAGGCTTGCCACGCCGGCGGTCATCCCGTGTATGAACGGCCCAGAGGTGTTCCCCGCAGCACAGCGTGGAAGCTCCGTCCTGCGCCCTCACCCGAAACACTTGCTTGCGGCCCTGCGGATAGACGCCCAGGACGGGTGTTGGGTACCCATCAGATCCGATGACGAGATCACCTATCTGAAGGCTCCCGATCGGCCGGAAGCCCTGAGGCGTGAGTACGGGAGTGAACAGCGGGGCCGCTCTCCCCCGCATATAGGCCAGTGGGGCCACCTCGATCGTTCCGCGCTCCATGAGCCGCTGGAGGGCGTCGGCGTCGAGCATCTCGTACAGCGCGTCGTACAGCGGCTTCATGTAGGGGTCGATCTTCTCGTAGAGGGTTCCCGGGAGGAATCCGAGGCGCTCGCCTGCTTCCACCGCGGGACGGGTCAGGATGATTCGCCGGACGTCCTGGTCCTGGAGGGCCTTCACGGCGGTGGCCACGGCGAGGTACGTCTTCCCCGTGCCCGCTGGCCCGATTGCGAAGGTGACCGTCGAACGGCGGAGGGCGTCCACGTAGCGCTTCTGTCCCAACGTCTTGGGGCCGATCGAGCGGCCCCGGCTGGTGAGGACCCGGTCGCCCAGGACCTCCGAGGGCCGCTCGCCGTTGCCGCCCTTCATGAGATCGATGGTCTGTCCCACGGAGGACTCGGTCAGGACGTGGCCGCGAGACAGCAGCGACAGCAGTTCCTCGAACAGCTGGCCGACCGTCTCGGCCTCGCCCTCCGGACCGGTCACGGTGATCTCGTTCCCGCGGACGAGGATTTGCGAGTCGAACGCGGACTCCACGAGCTTGAGGAGCTCGTCGCGCTGGCCGAGGAGGGCAACCATCGGCTGGCTGCCCGGCACGAGAATCTTTACTTGCGCGGTGGCTTTCGCCAAGTTGCGTTCTTCGGAGCGGTGGCTCCGTCTCCTCCTTGTGCAACAAAGGGCCGCGCCATCGCGACCCCTGACTTCCGCTCGATTATAGCGGCAGGGGGGTGCCGGTCCGGGGAACCTCCGCCCCTTGCTGGCGGGTCCGGCCAATCGGAGGCGCTCACCCCGGCGGCCAGGTCATCCTCCGCCCCCCGAGCATGTGGAAGTGCAGATGCTGGACGGTCTGCCCGGCGTCCGCCCCGACGTTCGCCACCAGCCGCCACCCGCCCTGGTCGATCCCCTCGGCCCTGGCCAGGTGCGTGGCCGCGCGGAACAGCTCCACCAGCATGCCGGCGTGCTTGTCGCTCAGCTCGCGCACCGACGTCACGTGGTCCTTGGGGATGAGCAGGATGTGCACGGGCGCCTGCGGGTTCGCGTCACGAAAAGCCAGCACGTGGTCGGAGGAGTGCAGGACGTCCGCCTGCGCTTCGCCCTCCACGATCAGGCAGAACGGGCAGTGCCCGACCACGGCTCAACGGGCCGATCTCGTCCGACGCACGCGCGGATGGTACCCGGCGCGGGTCGTCTCGATGCCTGCTTCGCTGGCCCCGGAACGGCGTCCGGCACGGTGGCCGGGAGGCTACCGGTCGGGACGGCGGAGCTTCGCGGGGGCGGGCGACTTCCCCACGGCCTCCCCGCGGGCCTCCGCCAGCCGCTCCACGAGCTCCCGCTCCTGGCGCTTCATCCCCGCCGGCGTGTGCACCACGACGGTCAGATACAGATCTCCCCGCCCCCGCCGTCCGAGGTGCGGGATGCCGTGGCCCCGCAGCCGGACCACGGCGCCGGCCTGCGTGCCGGGATGGACGCGGACGCGCTCGGTCCCGTCGAGCGTGGGGACGTCGTACTCGGCGCCCAGCGCGGCCTGGGTCATGGGGACGTCCAGCACGGCGTGGAGGTCCTGGCCCCGGCGATCGAACATCGGGTGGGGGGAGACGCGGACCGCCACGTACAGGTCGCCCGTCTGGCCGCCCTGCCGCCCGCTGTCGCCGGCCCCGGAGACCCGCAGCTCCATGCCGTCCGAGACGCCCGCGGGCACGTCGACGGTGACGACCTCACGGCTGGACAGCCGGCCGTCACCGCCGCACCGGGTGCACCGCTGGAGGATCTCCTGCCCCGTCCCCTCGCAGGCGGTGCACGTTCGCGCCGTCATGATCGTGCCGAAGATGCTCCGCTGGACGTCCTGGACCTCGCCGGTCCCGCCACATCGCGAGCACCTGGTGGGAAGGGTCCCGGGCTCGCACCCGTTGCCCTGGCACCGCGTGCAGGTCTCCAGCGAGTCGATGGGGACCTCGCGCTGGGCGCCGAAAGCCGCCTCCTCCAGGGTCAGCGAGACCTCGGCGAAGACGTCGCCGCCCCGCTGGGCCCGGGTCCGGCGGGGACGGGCGCCGCGCCGGCCGAACCCGCCGCCGAAGAACACGTCGAAGATGTCCCCGAACGGGAACAGGTCCGGTGTGGCCTGGCCCCCGAACATGTCGTACTGCCGCCGCTTCTGGGGGTCGGACAGGATCTCGTACGCCGCCGCGATCTGCCTGAATCGCTCGCCTGCCTGGGGGTCCTGGTTCACGTCGGGGTGCAGCTCGCGGGCCAGCTTGCGGTAGGCCCGCTTGATCTCGTCCTCCGAGGCCTCGTGAGAGACCCCGAGGACCGCGTACAGGTCCTGCACGTCCGCCATGTCGAAAAGTGTAGTGGGCGGGTTGAACGTCTCCCGCCGAACGCTGCCTCGGCTACGAGATCGGACCCTCGAGCGCCGTGGCCAGCTCCGACAGCCGGCGCGCCACCGCTCGAACGGCCGACATCGTCGTCAGGTAGTCCATCCGCGTCGGGCCCATCACGCCGATGGCGCCGAGCGAGATGCCGCCCGCGCGGTACGGCGCCGCCACCACCGCCGCATCGAGCATCTGCGTGGCGGGATGCTCGGCGCCGATGGTCACCGCGACCTCGTCCGCCGGCGAGACCTCGAGCAACAGGCGTAGCACGCGCGATTCCTGCTCGACGGCCTCGAACAGGCGCTGGAGCGTGTCCCGCCGCCACATGGCGACCTCGGCGGCGAGGTTCCCCATGCCTCCGACCACGATCTCCTCGGAGTCCGACCGGTGGGACAGCTCGCCGAAGGCCGCCGCCACGGACACGAGGAGCGCCCCGTCCTCGCCCCCGGCTTCCGCGGCCAGGGCCCCGAACCGCTCCGCGGCCTGCGCCAGCGTGAGGTCCCCCACCGACGTCAGTCGCTCCCCCACCACGGCGATCGTGTCATCGGCGATCTCCCCGCGATCGAGGGTGGCCTTGTACACGTGGCCGTGGTGGCCGACCACGAGGAGCAGCAGCGTGGAGCCGAGCCCGATGATCTCCGCGCGCACGATCCGGTCCTCGAACGACGACGGCGGCACGGCGAGTCCCGCGTACTGGGTCAGCTGGGACAGCAGGCGCGTCGCCCCGATGAGGACCTCCTCCATGTCGTGGGCGGTCCGCTCGAAGAAGTGCGCGATGGCCCGGCGCTGGGTCTCGCGGAGCCGGACCCGCGACCGCAGCGAGTCGACGTAGTGGCGGTAGGCGAGATCGGTGGGCGCGCGCCCGGCCGAGGTGTGCGGGTGGCTGAGGTACCCGAGCTCCTCCAGTGCCGCCATCTCGTTGCGGATGGTGGCGGGCGAGACGCTCAGGTCGGAGCGATCGACCACGGTCTCGCTCCCGACCGGCTCGCCGGTGCGGATGTACTCCTCGACCACGGCCCGCAGGACGGCAGCCTTCCGTGCTCCCAGCTCGCTCGCCTGTCCCCGTGCCATGGTCGCTTCCATTTCTAGCACGTCTAGCACTCGATGGACGAGAGTGCTAGACGATTTCCGCCCCGGCCCGGGCGGGCTCCACGGCGCCGTCGACGACCTCCAGGGCGATGTCGTTCGCGAGGAACATGCCGCGTTCGGTCAGCACCAGACGTCCGTCCGTTCGGGCGATCAACCCTTCGTCCAGCAGCCGCGCCGCGGGGAGGGGATCCATCTCGGCTGCGGGGAGGCCGTCGGTCGTCCGGAGGCGGAGGAACACGGACTCCAGCCGCTCCTCCTGTGGGGTCAGCCGCTCGTCGCCGCCCACGGGGAGCTCGCCGCGCTCCACGGCCTCGATGTAGGCGGCAGGAGGTCGGATGTTCCACCACCGCCGGCCGTCGCGGTACGAGTGCGCGCCCGCGCCCAGGCCGAGGTACGGCCGCCGCCGCCAGTAGCCCAGGTTGTGTCGGCACTCGAAGCCGGCGATGGCAGCACGCCGCCGTCCACCCGGCGCCCGAGCGGCGTGGCCGGCTCGATGGTGAGCGCGTACGCGGAGACGTGTTCCGGCCCCAGCGCCACGGTCTCGTCGAGGGTCCGGCGCCACGAATCGAGCGTCTCGCCGTGCGCGCCGTAGATGAGGTCGAGGTTCACGTTGGCGAACCCGGCCCGCCGGGCGGCGGCGTACGCGCGCCGGGCGGAGGCAGGTCCGTGGACACGTTCCAGCGCGGCGAGGACCGTGGGGTCGAAGGACTGCACGCCCATCGACAGGCGGGTGAAGCCCGCGGCGAGCAGCGCGGCCAGCGACGCCTCGTCGACGGTGTCGGGGTTGGCCTCGGTCGTCACCTCCGCCTCGGCTGGCGGCGCGACGTCGAAAGCCCCGCGAAGGTGACCCAGCAATCCCCCCAGCGCCGCCGGCGAGAGGGTGGTGGGCGTCCCGCCGCCCAGGAAGATGGAGTCGACGCGTTCGCCCGCCCACCCGGGCGCGGCGAGGTCGGCCTCCCGCTCCAGCGCGCGCACGTATCGTTCCGCGAGGTGGCCCAGCCCCGCATACGCGTTGAAGTCGCAGTACCCGCACCGGGTCAGGCAGAACGGGACGTGGACGTAGAGGCCCGCGCCGGGACGGGACGCGTCCGCGTTCACCGGCCGCCCCCTCGCTGGTCCACCCTGAGCGCCGCGATGAACGCCTCCTGGGGAACGTCGACCCGGCCGACGCGGCGCATCCGGGCCTTCCCCGCCTTCTGCTTCTCCAGCAGCTTGCGCTTGCGGGTGATGTCGCCGCCGTAGCACTTCGCCAGCACGTCCTTGCGCTTCGCCTTCACCGTCTCCCGCGCGATGATCCGGCTCCCGATGGCGGCCTGGATGGCCACGTCGAACAGCTGCCGCGGGATGAGCTCGCGCAGCCGGTCCACCATGGCCTTCCCGTAGTGGTAGGCCTTCTCCCGATGCACCACCGAGGAGAACGCGTCCACCGGCTCCCCGTGCAGCAGGATGTCGACGCGGACCAGGTCGGACGGCTCGTATCCCCAGTGCTCGTAGTCGAGCGACGCGTAGCCGCGCGTCCGCGACTTCAGCTGGTCGAAGAAGTCGAAGATGATCTCGGCGAGCGGCAGGAGGTAATGGACCTCCACGCGCTCCGGCGAGAGGTAGCGCATGTCGACCAGGTTCCCCCGCCGGGCCTGGCACAGCTCGAGGACGGGGCCCAGGAACTCCGAGGGCGTCACCACGGTGGCCTGCACGAACGGCTCCTCCACCCGGTCGTAGGTCCCGGGCGCCGGCATCTCCGAGGGGTTGTGGACCGTCCACACCTGGTCGCCCTTCACCAGGCGGAACTCGACGTTCGGCGCCGTGGCGATGAGCTCCAGGCCGAACTCGCGCTCCAGCCGCTCCTTCACGATGTCCATGTGCAGCAGCCCGAGGAAGCCGCACCGGAAGCCGAACCCGAGGGCCTGGGAGGACTCGGGCTCGAACACCAGCGCCGCGTCGGACAGCTGGAGGCGCTCGAGGGCGTCGCGCAGCGCCGGGTAGTCACCGCCCTCGGCCGGGAACAGCCCGCTCCACACCATCGGCTTGGGCTCGCGGTAGCCCGGGAGGGCCTCGGCCGCGGGCTTCGCCGCGAGGGTGATTGTGTCGCCGACCTTGGCCTGGTGGACATCCTTCACTCCCACCACGAGGTAGCCGACCTCGCCGGGGCCGAGCTCGCCGACGGGCGTGGGGCCGGGGGCGAACACGCCGCACTCCTCCGCCTCCGTGTCGACGCGCGTGGCCATGAGGCGGATCCGGGCCCGCGCCGGCAGCGTGCCGTCCTTCACCCGGAGGTACGCCAGCACCCCCCGGTAGGGGTCGTACAGGGAGTCGAAGATCAGGGCCCGGAGGGGGTGCTCGGCGCTTCCCTCCGGCGGGGGGACCCGCTCGATGATGGCCTGGAGCAGGTCCGGCACTCCCAGGCCGCTCTTCGCCGAGACCCGCATGACGTCTTCGGGGGCCACGCCGACCAGCTCGGCCACCTCCTTGGCCGTGCCGTCGGGATCGGCCTGCGGGAGGTCGATCTTGTTCACCGCCGGGATCACGACCAGACCCGCTTCCTGCGCGAGGTGGAGGTTGGCCAGGGTCTGCGCCTCGATGCCCTGCGCGGCGTCCACCAGCAGCACGGCCCCCTCGCATGCCGCCAGGGACCGCGAGACCTCGTACGTGAAGTCCACGTGCCCGGGGGTGTCGATGAGGTTGAGGACGTGTCCGGTCCCGTCGTGCTCGTACAGCAGGCGTACGGCCGCCGCCTTGATGGTGATCCCACGTTCGCGTTCCAGGTCCATGCGGTCCAGGAACTGCGCGCGCATCTCGCGCGCGGAGACGGCGTGGGTCAGCTCCAGCAGTCGGTCGGCCAGCGTGGACTTCCCGTGGTCGATGTGGGCCACGATGCAGAAGTTCCGGATGTTCGCCGTCTCGGTCACGGAGGTTCCCTCGAGGTCTGGATTCCCGGAGATCTCTGGCTCGACGCCGCGGCCCGTCGATCGGGTCGATCAGGGTCGATCGGAGGCCGAGGCAGCCCTCATGGTACGGGCCGAGGCCCCCGGTGCAGCAAATGGCCGCTGGTACACTGGCCCGCCGTGGCCAACATCAAGTCCCAGATCAAGCGCAACCGCCAGAACGAGCGCCGGCACGAGCGGAACAAGTCCGTGCGTTCCGCGCTGAAGACGGGGGCGAAGAAGGTGCGCACCGCCGCCGAGCAGGGCGAGCTGGACTCAGCCCAGGCCGAGGCCCGGGCTGCCAGCCGCGCGCTGGACAAGGCGGCCTCGAAGGGCGTGCTCCACAAGCGGACGGCGGCTCGCCGGAAGTCCCGCCTGGCCCGCCTGGTCGCCCCCTCGCAGTCGACCGGGAGCTAGCGGCTCCACGCGTCGGGGCGAGCCCGACGACGGCTCGCGACGTTACCCGAAGCTTCCCCCGGAGTCCGCCACCGACGCGACGAGCGCGGGCAGCACCACGTCGCCCTGGCCGCCGCTCTTGAGGTCGCGGTCGGCGTCCACCACCCGGCCGTGGAACCGCACCAGCTCCTCCACGGTGAACCGCCGGGCCTGTTCCCGGTACCGCCGCACCTGCCAGTCGTGGCGGAGCCCGGCGGCCCGGGCCACGTCCGCCGCGGGCATTCGCTCCGGGAGCGACTTGATGCGAAGCACGTCGCGGAGCCGGGATGCGATCCCGCCCAGGATGACCAGCGGCTCCTCCCGGCCCTCCAGCAGCGCCCGGAGCGACCGGATCGACCCGCTGAGGTCCCGGGTGAAGACGCGGTCGCACAGGTCCCACACCCGCTGGTCGCCGAGGCCCTGGAACTGCGAGACGACCTGCTCGCGGGTGATCCGCTCGTTCGGGAACGCCGTTCGGAGCTGCTCGAGCGCGGAGTCGAGCCCCGCCGGCGATTCCCCCACCACGTCCACCAGCGCCCGCGCGGCGTCCGGCGGCAGGGCCAGCCCGTGGGTGCCGGCGCGCCGGAGGACCCACGCCGGCAGGTCCTTGCGGGCCACCGCGACCTGGGTGACCCGGCCGTGCTGCTTGAGGAGCTTGGTCAGCGCGGCCGGAGGCTTCCCTCGCTCGGCCACCTCGGCCACCAGGACGAGCTGGGCGTCCGGTGCCGGCGCGGTCAGGTAGGAGGCCAGCTCGGCCAGGCCCGCCTCGGGCAGCGTACGGCACCCCGTGACCAGGAGGGCGCGGGGCTCGCCGAACAGCGACGGTGTGGCCAGGTCCGCCGTCTCGCCACCCCGCCAGTCCGAGGCCTCGACCTCCACCGGCTGCACGCCGCCCAGGATCTCCAGGGCGGCGTCCCGCAGGAGGAAGGAGTCCTCCCCCCACAGCAGCACGGCGCCGCCGGAGCGTTCGGTCATGCCCGGGCCACGGAAGGAAGGCTTCCCGCCATGCCGTCTCGGTCCATCACGCCGCGGATTGTAAGAGAAGCATCCGGCCGGTCCCGGTCCGGACGGACAGCCCGGCGCCGGTGAACGCCACGACGACGTCGCCGGAACGGTCCGTCCGCATGACCCTGGCCCCCGTGGACCGGAGCCCGTCCATGGTCTCGGGGACCGGATGGCCGTACGTGTTGGGTCCCACGCTGACCACGGCCAGCCGTTCGTGGACCGCCTGGAAGAACGGGAGGACTGACGTGCCGGCGCCGTGGTGTGGCACGTTGAGGACCTCCGCGGCGAGCGTTCGATGCCCGTCCAGCATGGCCTGCTGCGCCTCGGCCTCCGGCTCGTTCGCGAACAGCACGGTGTCCTCCAGGTACGACAGCAGGATCACGATCGAGTCGTTGTTGGGATCCGAGTTCGTTCCCTCCCAGCACCGGTCCGGGCTCAGCACGCTCAGCCGGAGGTCGCCGACCACGAGCACGTCCCCGGCCCAGGGATGCCGCTCCGGGATCCCCTCCCGGTGCACCGCGCGCAGGAACTGGCGGTACCAGGGGGACCGGCTCTCGGGAGGGTGACACCCGGAGTCGATCACCACGCCGACCGGGAACCTGGCCAGGACGGCCGGGAGGCCCATGTAGTGGTCGAGGTGGGGGTGGGTGGCCACCAGGGCGTCGAGCCGCCGCACGCCGAGCGCGGCGAGCTTCGTGGCCACGACCTCGGGCTCGGGGCCCCCGTCGAAGAGCACGTTCGCGCCGCCCGGCGACGTGACGAGCGCCGCGTCTCCCTCCCCCACGTCGAAGAACCGGACCACCAGGCCACCGGGGGGACCGGCCCGCAGGGCGGTGGACCAGACGAACAACGGCAGGACCATGGCGACCGCCAGGAGGGCGGGCCGGGGGAAGCGGCGCCCCGATCGGAGGAACCAGGCCACGGCGAGCACGACGACGAGCCCCATCACCATGGGGAGGACAGCGCCGGAGGAGGTCACCGACGGGATCGGAGCGCTGGCCAGCCGGTCGGCCAGCCCCTCCAGGTACCTGATGGGGACGGAGGCCAGCACCGCCAGGAGCTGACCGAGCGGGCGGGCCACGAGGGCCGTGCCGGCGGCCGCCAGTCCCAGCAGCATC
>WNGA01012356.1_pt1 | contig 11043 bp, 13 predicted proteins | sample 5400061 | NCBI WGS metagenome assembly WNGA01 (sample SAMN13153366, study PRJNA577476) | soil metagenome | isolation source: 100 cm soil or saprolite under grassland replicate 2 | place: USA:California | collected 2016-06-15
AGGAGTGACAATCCACGCCTCATTCAAAAATCGGATATCTTTAAAATCTATATATTGTTGGATCTACAAGTAAAATAATGAAAAAAATAAAGATCTCCCAGTCCCGAGCAAAACAAATAGGCCAGGCGTTTTTAGCTGTGGTTGGCGTTAATCTGGCCTATGGCATTGTATATCTATGGAGTGCAATAACGATATTTACGCGGTCAAGCGGCTATGATGCGACTGGGCATGGTGCTATTTTTGCGCATTGTAGCAGCGGCTCTGGATGTATGGGCCCAAACCACTTCCTCGTGGCTTGCGGTTTTCTGGCTATTGTAGGCGGCTTTGTGTTGGCTGGTTACGTAGGAGCAAAAATAGGGAACTTCAAAGGCAAATATTTTGCTTATAGCTTTCTTTTATTTGCCCTTCTCAGTGTGCCACTTAGCGCAGGAGCACTGATTCTCTGGGTGGTGCGATAAACTTACTAGTTTCTTGTACATCAATTCTAATCTTGCTCCAACTGTGTTCCACGACAGGTCATGTAGCGAGGGCGCACAGGCTTACGATATAATATGTTGGTGCTTTATTCGTTCTTATTACAAAGGAGGATTACTATCGAGCCAATAGCCGACCGTTATTTTACCGATCCACATGGTAGAGCCTACTGTGATATGGAGGCTCTTTTAGCACTTCACGAGCGAGCCGAACCTATGCATACGGAACTAAGCCGGGATAATATGAGATGCCTTCCTGAAGAGTTTATGGCATGGTTGGGCGAACATACTTTGGCTATTAATAGCTTGACCATATCAGAAGTTCGTCTCGGAATTATTAAAAGCCTGCCAAGACCGCCATACCAGCCAGGCGATGGAACTGGTGTCTCCAACAGATTAAGCATTCTGATGTTTGTGTCAGAAAAAGAAGGTGAACGTCTTTTAGAAGGGGAGTAGACTAACTCTCGTACGTTATTCTAAATGTACTATTAAGGGTACTCGGCGCAGCCCTAGTTTCCTAGAGGTAGCGTCATAAGTCCACAATTCAGTAGCTCACACCGACATGTGATTGGCCGTCAAGATATGCATGATTACTATGACGATATCTATATCTGAAATAAGCAAGAGCATTATGCTTGCCGGCAAACGGACAAGATTACTCGTCCAAGAGATAGTCGAGTAGCTGCTGGCAATGCATGGGATGCTCGGGAAGCCAGGTAGGAAGTTCGTGACCAACGCCGCTAAAAACTTCGAGGCGGGTTTGGCGGGCACTTTGCTTAAAATTGTTTACTAAAGCTTCGATAACGCCCCAGGGAATTACCGCATCCTCGCCGCCGATCATTACCAGGGCTTTACCCATAAAGCGACGGGCATCTTGGAGCGCTGGCGATGACTGCCAGCTGCCGGCTTGGCGTAAGATACTGGTAAACTCTGGCCCGAAGGCAATATTCTGGGCCTCGGCGGCGTAAACAGCGGGCTGCAGCAGGCAGAGGCTCTTCACTCGCTCGCCCAGTTCGGAGGCAACTTGTAAGGCGGTGTGCCCGGACATACTGGAGCCGCAGAGGATAAGGGGTGCGGCGGGCTTGGTCCAGTGGGCAATGGCCGCCAGGGCATGTTGTGTACGTAGCTGGAGGCTGTTGTCGTGCGTGTTGCCGCCGGTTTTTCCGTGCCCGATAAAATCGAGGGCCGCAACCGGTATCCCGGCAGCCGTAAAGGTTTTGCTAAAGGCCGTAAAGCGCTGGCTGCTGGATTGACCGGCACCGTGTAAAATGACCAGCGTCAGTCCGTCTGGGCGCGGTCTGACCGCTGGCGTGAATGAAGTGTGGATAGAAGCGTCGCCCAGCTGTAAGAACGTAGTTTGCGAAGACCTGTCCATACGCAACACTATGGCCCAGGCTGCTTTATTTTGGCAAGCTGCGGCGTAGTGTTGGCTGATTTTCTCCAGCTACTTGGCAGTTTTAGGCTGTGGAAGGCGGTGAGGTTGCTTCCTTGCCAGCAGGCTTATCCGGCAGAGCAGCAGTATAATTGCTGTATATAGCAGCAGCCAGATGCTATCTCGCCAAGGCTGGATCTCGCCCGGTGCCCGGCTGTCGATTTTCTGCTTGGGATCAAAAACTACCGGCCGGACATCGCCGATACGCAGCAACTGGCTGCCGTACGGGTAGCCGGGCAGAATACGCCCGTCAGAGGTTTTAAAAATATACCCGTGAGTATGCGAGCAGGACCGGCACCCCAGATCGGTGCTACCAGGGTAGGGCGGATCGGTTACGATGCGCACCATCGTGGCGTTCACCATCTGCCCGCGGCTGGCCAGTACAACAGATTGCACGAAATGCGGTCCGGCCATAAATAAAAAGATCAGGCCCAGGCCCGTTCCGTAGACACCGAACATAATCGGTCCCAGGCCCCGGCCAATAAGTATGGTGATTAGCAACAAGGCCGCTCCCGATAATCCCATAAGCCAGCTGCCCGGCGAGCCCGCGTGAAAGGCAGTTAAAATCGTACCGGCTGCGGCACAGCCAAGCGGCAAACTACTCAGCAGGATAACCTGCACCCAGAAGCGGAAGCTTTTCATGTAACCAGTATACCTTGTGGCAATTATGACCTGCCGTAAGGTCCGCCGAGCTGCTGGCCTTCCAGCACTTCAAGGAGCGGTTAGAAACGTGGGCGGTTATCGGTGCCGGCACGACGATTTCTGGGGTCGTACTGTTGTTGCTGTAAGTTAGGGCTAACTGATGTATAATCATAACCTAGATACATGTAATGATAATCTGCATACGGGGTAACAACAGCTAATGAGTAAGGTTGCGCATTATTTACAAGAGCACTTAATGGGTGAGGTGATGACTTCTCCGGATGCGCGGCGGTTTTTTTCGACAGACGCCAGTGTTCTGTCACTCACTCCTTCGGTTGTGGTCTACCCGCGAAATGAAAACGACGTCCGCAAAACCGCTCGCTTTACCTGGCAGCTGGCCGAGCGCGGCCGGGTTATCCCTATTACGGCGCGCGGCTCGGGCAGCGATTTGAGCGGCGCAGCCATCGGCAGCGGCATTATCCTGTCGTTCCCGGCGCACATGCACAAACTAATCGAGTTTGACTCAAAAAGCGGTGTTGCCGTGGTAGAACCGGGCATTAACTATGCTAAATTACAGCAGACCCTGCAAACCCACGAACGTTTCCTGCCGCCGTATCCTTCCTCGATGGAATATTCCACCATCGGTGGCGCAGTTGCCAACAACAGCAGCGGCGAAAAAACCGTTAAGTACGGCGACACCCGTGACTACGTTCGCTCGGTACGCCTGGTACTAGCCAACGGCGAGGTTATCCAAACCGGCCGCCTCAACAAGCGTGAACTGGCTAAAAAACTGGGTTTGGCTACCTTTGAAGGCGAGATTTACCGGGCGGTCGACGCCTTGCTGGAAGAGAACCAGGCACTTATCGACAAGATGGCCAGCGGGGTTACCAAAAACTCAGCCGGCTATAGCCTGAGCGATATCAAACGGCGCGATGGTTCATTCGACCTAACTCCTCTGATTGTCGGCTCACAAGGTACCCTCGGTCTGGTCAGTGAAGTAACCCTGGAAACCGAGGCCTATACACCAGGCGCTGCCCTGATTGTGGCCAGCTTCTCGGATATCGAGCAAGCCCAGTCGGCGGTTTTGGAGTTGCGCAACTTACCGGATATGCCCAGTACTATCGAAATGGTCGACGATCAGCTGCTGACAGTTGTCGAGCGCATCAATCCTAACTTGCTCAAAGACGTGATCTCCAAGCCCTATCCGCGGGTCGTTATGCTGATTGAAGTGGACACTTCTAGTGACCGTGCCCAAAAGAAGAACCTCAAGAAAGCCGAGAAGGTTCTGGACAAGCTGGGCGCTGTCCACAAGGTAGAAACAAACCCTGCCGAGCAGGAAAAATACTGGAAAATCCGTCACTCATCAGCGATAGTGGTAGGCCATAGCGAAGGCGGCCTGAAGGCCTTGCCGATCATCGAAGACGGTATTGTCCCTCCTGAACGCTTCCGCGAGTACCTGGAAGGCATCTATGCCTTATTCGCCCGTAATCAGCTGCAGGCCGCCGTATGGGGACACGCCGGCGACGGTAACTTGCACATCCAGCCCTTCCTGGACCTCGGCCAAGTAGGCGATCGTCAGAAAGTCTTCCGCCTGATGGACGACTACGCCGCGCTTGTCCTCAGCCTGGGCGGCAGTATCAGCGCCGAGCACGGCGAAGGCCGCCTGCGCGCGCCGTATATCGTTAAACAATTTGGTCCCGAAGTATACGCGCTCTTCCAAAAAATCAAGCTCATTTTCGACCCCTACGGTACGCTTAACCCGGGCGTAAAGGTGAACGTAAGCATGGATTCGATCAAGGCTTTACTACGCTCGGGGTACACGCTCGACCATCTGTACAACCACATGCCGCGCTCCTAGTGCCTCTTGAAAAAAGGAGTTAAATCGCGTACCATAGCCAGAGCTACGACATTTGCGGACGTGGCGGAATTGGTAGACGCGCTACCTTGAGGTGGTAGTGAGGCAACTCGTGGAGGTTCAAGTCCTCTCGTCCGCACCATGAACTAATAACAGATACAAAAAGTGTTCCACATGTGGAGCACTTTTTGTATTGGCTGAGTTCTCCATTTGTAACACAGGTTCAAGTCCTCATTGGCTGTTTTGAAAAGTGGTATGCTATCTGCTATGACCCAAGAGGCCATCTTATATGAAGGTACTGCTCCCGAGACATGGATTGATACACATCGAGTCCATTATGACCTTTTGTTTGAGGAAGGCCAGTTAAGTGAGGAAGCTGTCAGGAAAAACTTATCCATCCCGGAGCTGAGTGGGTCTGTCGCAATTTCTGCTTTAGCTCGATACAGAGACAAGCGGAAACGTTTGTCGCCTATTGTGGCAAATTCAATTACTGCTGCGGTACAAGAGACCTTTGACGCGTGTAGTACGGAATATTTTGACGAAGAAGTTGCATTTTTGCATGATATTGAGTGGCCACAGCATGCCCGATTGGCCGTTATAACCACTCAAGTTATTAGTGCCTGGGTCAGGGGAGGCAGTTACTTTAAAAACCGGTCACCTTACTTTAAGGAGCTCTATTACTGGAAGGGGTTACAAACGAAAGATTCTAACGTCGGACTTGTTCCATGCATTCTAATGGCGGCAGCCTCATTACGCTATGTATGCGATGAAATACCTCCTCTGCTCAAATCTGGTTCCGTTTTGTCTTGGGTAAACAGCGTAGCCACACACGGACCGTTATACACACGGGAGCTAATAGGCAAACCAAACGGAAATGAGAAGCACGATGGATCGTCGACTACTCATCAATCGGCATTCTCAGTGGCGTCTTTAAAAGAAGTATTGGGCTGGGATGAAGTAAAAACCAAATCGAAAGCTACACTAACGAACCGGTTGCATTGGGCCAACGCCGCTCATGAACCAGAAGCAGTACTCGAGGACCTCAGGCATCTTGACACGATACTTTCACATGAATCTATCGCTCGGGAGCTTGGCATATCCGTAGAACAGAGTGAAGCAATCTTTACGCCTAGTGCAATTGGTCGTTTCTACAGAGCACCTTGGGTGGATCCATTGCCAAGACTTCATGCAATCATTGGACGTATTCGCGACTTAACGAACACGCACGGAATGCCATATTCTATCGCCTGTTGGCTAGCTATCAATGTACCCTCTGATGCTAATCGGCGCGCCGAAATAGCACAACAGACAGTAGACTTGCGCTTAGGAGGCGTAGCGCATAGTCAGATATATCCCGTTGTAAGAAATCCAGACTCTACAGAGGACCAGGAAGCGTTTAGTAAGAAAAGTCAGGATGAAGCATATGCGTATCATTCGGCACGTAAGCCACTAAGCATACATAACGCTTTTGAAGGTCGTGGCGTGGAGATTGGCGATACAACCTATGCTCCCGAAGCTGTACTATTCCGAGAAGAAACAGTATCACCCTCTGGAAAGCTAGAGAAGCTTTTGGGAACGAGCGGACTCGACAAAAGTCAAATCACAGAGCTATTGAGTTTTTTCAAAGAAGAGCCCGAAGATATCCCTTCTCACATAGAAGAGCTTTTAGAAGTTTTACGTCGAATAGTCTAACAAAAAATCAAACAGCAATTCGCACTCAGGGGTTAGAGCTATTTATGACTGGTGTTCGCGACTATCCACTTGACGACCATGCGCTCGCTGGAACGATGAAAGGCCTTCGTGCATTTTCTGTTGGCGGTGATCTGCGGGTGGTGTATCGAGAGACAGATGAGCATTATGAGTTTCTTGATATCGGTTCTCACAATCAGGTGTATTGATGTCGCAAATCCTTGTCTACCGAGTCGTCCAATAGTTCTCGGATCTCGTTGGTATCAGCTTCAGGATCATCTGGAAAAGTTATCTTAACGTCTGCTATGGTGCACCATAGTAGAAATACAGATACAAGAGTGTTCCACATTGGAGCACTTTTTGTTTGTGTTGATTCTCGCATCTGTAAGTTGGGTTCAAGTCTTCTCTGCCTCTGGTATAATTGCTCTATGCTTATATCAATATCACCTGAGAAAATTGCCCATCACAAGACTTCCTAAAAGAACGCACCGTAAAGTTTATTTTTTCCTGCATTCGCGAAGGAAACACTGAAGAATTGCCACCCACGCCACTCGTTCGTAAAGATGACGAGGGTAATCTAGTTGCCATTGACGGACATAACCTTATAGCTGCTAGGCAATTCCGCGGCGAAGATATCGAAGTGATCGTTGCAGAATCGGCCACTGACGGGCTGCCACCGACAACGGAAGCCAACATTACTCGCAACGAAGAGCTTGCTGCTAAGTATGACTCTGCCTTAGATGAACGGCGAAAAGTTGCCGCCGAAGATATTGTGACCTTTGCCGACCTCATTGCACGATACCAGCCGTTATTTGACGAAGTATCAGCTGCATAAGTCTGCGACGTGCTAGCTTGCCTCATGAAAGTTGCTTCTTTCTGTCTTGGGCTCGATAACATGTATCTTTCCGTTGTAATATGTCCACCCTAGAGCAATGAGCTTTTCATACATGAGGACTAGACTAGACTCTAACGCGTTCCACGACAGGTCGATGTGGCGCACCAAGATAGAATTACAGATAAAAAAGTGTTCCACATTTGGAGCACTTTTTTACTTGTGCCGAGTTTGTATCTGTAAAATGGGTTCAAGTCCTCTCTGGTTTTAGTGATAAGATAGAAAGCATGAAAACAGAGATCAGCACGACCGGCGGCGAAAAAATCGTTGGCGAGTTAAGGCAAAAGCAGGCTTCAGAACGATTGTTGATTATCTGCAATGGGCTACGGTCTTCGGCTGACCATCCTGCAACGAAAGCCATTACTCAAAAACTATACGAACATGGTCATGCGGTTTTTACGTTCAACTTTTCCGATACGCACGGTATGAACTTGAAGCAACAAGTTGAGGATATTGCGGAGATTATCAACCATTTCGACTCCTACAACGAATATATTTTAATAGGTGGAAGCTTCGGAGCGCTCAGTATATCTATTGCTGCAAGCCGATCGCCAAAAATTAAGGGTTTGATTACCGTGAATGGTTTTTTTGGTTCAGGCAGAGTTAGTGGACATTTGCTTACGAAGTACTTGGCCTTTAGGACTTTGACTGCGACGTCCGCCAAGCACCGAACATTTTGGAAGTTCTATAAGCGTGAATTTCACCCCGAGGCCATAACGATTCCGGTGTTAGTAATTCACTCTAAAGCCGACAAACATGTGTCAATCAGGCAGTCTCAAGATTTCTATTCCCGGCTTGCCGGGCCAAAGGAATTTCGTACGTTGGAAACTTCTGACCATAACCTAATGCCGCTTACTGAAGTTGACCCGATAGTTGAAATTATTGATGGGTGGCTTGCAAAAACAAAAGCCAAGTAGCTTGACATGATTATACTCCTTCGATACTCTAGGGATATGAGTACAATCAAATTACAAGTGCCACTAGATAAAGATGTTCGCGACCGGTGGGAAAACTATGCCCATCGTAATGGCTTTGATTCTCTGCAGGCCTATATCCGTTTTTTAGCCAAGGCCGATATTGACGGTCGTCGGATTAATCTTGAGGAATCCGTACGGCTCAGCCCAGAAGCCGAAGCCCGTTATGCGAAAGAAATTGCCGAGCTTGAAGAAGATCGTCGCCAAGGTAAGGTAAAAAGCTACGACAGCGTGGATGAATTTATGCGGGATTTGCTGGAAGGATGAAGAAGCTTGAGTTTACTAAACAGTTTCAAAAGCGACTCAAACAGCGTTATGGTCATCAGTCTAAAGTCATTGAGAGACTGCAACGACACTTAGAACTGTTTAGCCAAGGCGTTCGCAAAGAGCCGATTAACGACCATCCGTTGACGGGTAAACTCAAGGGTCTTCGAGCATTCTCTGTTGGCGGCGATGTGCGCGTGGTATATCGTGAAACCGAAAGTCATTACGAGTTTCTAGACATCGGTTCGCATAATCAAGTATATTGAGCAATTCCTCGAAGCTGAGCGGTATGCTCCTACCCTGAGGCTTCTTTTATTTACAAGTTGAAACCGTTTGCGAAGTCGTCTAGCAGCTCTCGGATTCTTTCAACATCAGTCTCTGGGTCATCTGGTAGAGTTATCTTAACGTCTGCTATGGTGCACCAAATTGCATTCAACTACTTCTAACCAAACCACGACAGAGGCCGTGGTTTTTTGTTTTGCCAAAATAAAGTTCAAGTCCTTTAAGGACGCTGAAGCGAAGTAACCTGGTGAGGCCGAGGATATTAGTCAGAGCGAGGGATTATTGGGTGCAGACGTAACAGTGGATTGACTCTATCTTGATGAATAATAAAGACTGTGACTTATCTTTGCAAGAAACTATGAGGCTATACTTCTCTTATCACTGGTTCCGCTAGCAGCTCTGCTACAAGCGGAATGACGTCCGTCAGCTCTTTATAACGTTCAAGCCGTACGTTGGGCTCAACTTCTGCAGCACCTAGGAGCATACGTGTTACTTTTGCATCGGTATGAGCTAGCGCAAGCACGCGTTTTCTAAGCTGCTGCGCTTTTGAAAGCTCCCAGCCAAGTCCGATACTGGGTTCATCGCAGATGGCAATGAAAGCATCACATTCTCCTACGCAGTGTTGGATATCCCAGTTGTACACATCCTTCGCAGTACCGGCCACCAGGCCAACGAAATCGAATACCTCGTAGCCCTCGTTTCGTAGCCCTCGTTTAAAATCCTCTACTGAGTTTTTAAACGCCTCGGAAGCGTGCGACAGAGAACATCCTACGTATAGTTTTGTACTATTGCTTGCAACTTTCTCTGGCACTATATTGACTCCTTACAACTCTGACATTTGATTACTCTACTATTGCAGGCAGACGCAGTGGGGTATAGGGTATTTCGATACCCCTTGCATCTATGGTAAAATGTTATATAGATTTATTGTCATGAACACAACACAGCTACATCAGACACAACTATCTATCCTGCATGCGCTTCGATATGCCGATTCGAAGCGCTTCAGTGAGTTGATGGCACCTACGGGGCATACGAGTGACACCTTCAAGTTTCATCTGCGTAGGCTCATTGATGCTGGGTACGTTGAGAAAATGGTAGAAGGCAGCTATCACCTCACGTCGCAGGGTAAAGAATACGCCAACAACCTCAATGAAGTTGCGCGAACCACAGAAAAGCAACCTAAGATCTCTGCCCTAGCTATCGTAACCAGAGTCGATACTGATGGTCAAACGCGCTACCTGATACAACAGCGTGCACGTCAGCCGTTTTACGGATACTGGAGCGAGATTCATGGCCGAGTAGAATGGGGAGAGTCGTTCGAAGAAACTGCACGCCGACAGCTTAAGCGTCAGACAGGACTCGACGCGGTATTTACGGTGTACGGGTTTCGGCGAGTGCGTGATCATAACGCTATAGGCGGTGAACTCTTAGAGGATAAGCTTTTTGTTGTACTGAGGGCTACAAGTGTGGCTGGTGAGCTAACAAATGACTACGCCGGTGGTATAAACCATTGGCTTACGGCTAACGAAGTATACGCCCAAGAAAAGATATTCGCTTCCACGCGCGCCATAATCGAAAGCATTGAGGCGGGCAGTAACGAATTCATGATGCATGACTTTACCTATCTACCTGAGGATTATTAATGAGACATGGTCCAGAAAGCTCTGTAGTTAACGGGGTTGATACCTATACATTCCCTACGGTGATTCCCGAAGGGATCACAGTTATTGATAACCACTCAATTATTCGAGTTCCCGAGCAACTATTGCCTATCATGACCGACTTGCTTGGAGAGCTTGCACAAGCCCAGCCTGATGGACTTGGACGACGCAGCGCCTGTGTCTTAGTTGGTCATGATAGAGGCTACGGAGGATACAGCGTGAATGACGTGGTAGATTCTTTTCCTATGGCACTCGATAAGGTCCCAGAGGGAAAGTTTCTATATGGCGCTATGTCACTAGCTATTGGCAGCAAGTCGAAGGAAAAGAATGCTATGCCATCCGGCGCAGACTTTGACAGACTTGTGCCATTGTTGACTGCTAATGCAAAATTCTGTATCCTGCAACCGAACGATTGGGACATGTGTCGTATTCTTCCGGCTGCTACCATAGCACCGCGGTATGAGTCCGGCGAGGTTGAAGAACTTATGGGTCAGACCAAGCTTGCAGCCCAGAAAGAACTAATACAGCTGACGATGCTTAGTCCACGTGAGTGTGAGTTTCTTGCTGAGCTACGCTTTGCGGGCCGGGATGCTGGTGTGAGATATCACCTTATGGGCAGCGGCGTCGGCTTTAAAGGACAGAGTGCGGCACTACATCCCGGTATGAACGAGGATCTTGACATCATTGCTGTCAGCGATCGAGATCAAGTGGAGATAGTAGCGTCATTTGAAGCTATGGCATCAGAGTTTTATGGATCACTTACTAGAAAGCACAAGGTGGTCCGCATGCTAGGGGCAAGGAGGGTGGTCGAAGGCTATGTATATTCGGGGAAAGATAACGGTATCCGAATAGACTTTTTCGCAGGCAATACACTAG
>WNGA01030411.1_pt1 | contig 11043 bp, 11 predicted proteins | sample 5400061 | NCBI WGS metagenome assembly WNGA01 (sample SAMN13153366, study PRJNA577476) | soil metagenome | isolation source: 100 cm soil or saprolite under grassland replicate 2 | place: USA:California | collected 2016-06-15
GTCCTCGGTGTGGGTCGGCAGCGACGCCGTGCACCCGTTCTGCACGTTCGGTGACGTGCTGGAACGCCCGCTGCGCGAGCTCGCGGCGGCCATCGAGGCCGCGGCGCGGCCGGTCGGCCGTTCGGGGGCATGATCCCGTCCTCGTGGATCTTCCGGTAGATCGTCGCCCGGGACGCGGCTGAGTACCTTGGGTTCGACCTCACCAGCCTGCGCTGACCGGCGCCTGGCGCGAAGGGGGATCCATGTACGAGAAGGACGGCGAGAAGTACTTCGTAGTCGATGGCCACATGCACTTCTGGGACGCCAGCCCGGCGAACTGGGTGCCGGGCGCCGAGAAGTACGCCAAGGGCTGGATCGAGTGCTTCCACGCCTACCAGGGGCTGGCCCCGGCGGCGACGCACTGGAGCCTCGAGCACTTCCAGAAGTACTCCGAGGCGGACCTGATGAAGGACGTCTTCGAGGACGGGTACGTCGACGTGGCGATCTTCCAGCCGACGTACCTGCGGGAGTGGTACCGGAACGGGTTCAACACCACCGAGCAGGACGCCGTGCTGTTCGAGAAGCACCCCGGCAAGTTCGTGCTGAACACCCGGTGGGACCCGCGGGAGGGCGACGACGGGCTGAAGAAGCTGGCCGAGAACGTGGAGCGCTGGGGCTGCCGGGGCGTGAAGCTGTACACCGCGGAGTGGCGGGAGGGCTCGCGCGGCTGGACGCTGAACGACCCGGAGGCGTACCGGTACCTGGAGCGGTGCCAGGAGCTCGGGCTGAAGAACATCCACGTGCACAAGGGCCCGACGATCTGGCCGCTGGACAAGGACGCGTTCGACGTGAAGGACGTGGACCGGGCCGCCACCACGTTCGGCGAGCTGAACTTCATCGTCGAGCACGTGGGCCTGCCGCGCATCGAGGACTTCTGCTTCATGGCCACCCAGGAGCCCAACGTGTACGCGGGCCTGTCGGTGGTGATCGGCGGCCTGATGCACGCCCGGCCGAGGTTCTTCGCCAAGGTGATGGGCGAGCTGCTGTTCTGGGTCGGCGAGGACAAGATGACCTTCGGCAGCGACTACGCGATCTGGGAGCCGAAGTGGCAGGTCGAGGGGTTCGTCGACTGGGACTACCCGGGTGACGGGGAGTTCTCCGACTACCCGCGGGTCACCACCGCCACCAAGAAGAAGATCCTGGGCCTGAACGCGGCCCGGCTGTACGGCCTGCAGGTGCCGGCCGAGTGCCGGCTGCCGGAGGCCGACGCCGGCAGCGGTGACTCCGAGCTGGCCCCGGCGTCGGTATGACCATCTCCGCCGGCGCCAGCCCCGCCGGCACCGTCGGCCCCACCACCGTCGGCCCCACCACCGTCGGCCCCACCACCGTGGGCCCCGGCACCGTGGGCCCCGGCACCGTGGGCGCCGCGGTCTGGGCGGCGCTCGGCCGGGTGCGCGACCCTGAGCTGGACGAGCCGGTCACCGACCTCGGGTTCGTAGCGTCCTGCCGGGTGACCTGCTCCGGCACGGCAACGGTGCGGCTGCGCCTGCCGACGTACTTCTGCGCGCCGAACTTCGCGTTCCTGATGGTGGCCGACGCCTACGACGCGGTGAGCGGGGTCGCCGGGGTGAGCCGGGCCGAGATAGTGCTGGAGGACCACTTCGCCGCCGAGGCCATCAACGGCGGGGTGGCCGCCCGGGCCGGCTTCGTGCGGTCCTTCGACGGGCTGGCCACGGCCGAACTGGACGAACTGCGCGCGGACTTCCTGCGCAAGGCGGTGCTGGCCGGCACCGACCGCGTCTGCCGCCCGCTGCTGGCGGCCGGCCGTGGCATCGACGACCTCGCCGCGCTGACCCTCGGCGAGGCTCCCGCGTCGGCGGACCGGGAGCGGCTGCGCGCCCGCCGGGCCGAGCTGGGGCTGCCGGCCGACGACGCCGACCCGCTGCTGATCGACCCGGCGACCGGCGCCGCGGTGGGCGAGCGGGCGCTGCCGCTGCACCTGCGGAAGAGCCGGCTGACCCGGGTCAGCGTGGAGGCCAACGGCGCCGTCTGCCGCGGCCTGCTGCGCGAGCGGTACCCCCGCACCGGCGGCGAGAACGGGCGCGGCGAGAACGGGCGCGGCGAGAACGGGCGCGGCGAGAACGGGCGCGGCGAGAACGGGCGGAGTGGGAACGGGACAGGCGAGGAGGAGCGATGAAGGCCGTCCGGCTGCACGAGTACCACCGGCAACCCGTCGTCGAGGAGGTGCCCGAGCCGACCGTCTCCGGGCCACTCGACGTGGTCGTGAAGATCGGCGGCGCCGGGGTGTGCCGTACCGACCTGCACATCATCGAGGAGCAGTGGGCCGACCGGAGCGGGGTCACGCTGCCGTACACGATCGGCCACGAGAACGCCGGCTGGGTGCACGAGGTCGGCCCGGCGGTGACCAACGTGGCAGTCGGCGACACCGTGATCCTGCACCCGACAGCCACCTGCGGGCTGTGCCGCGCCTGCCGGGCCGGGCAGGACATGCACTGCGGCGCCAGCACCTTCCCCGGCATCAGCGCGGACGGCGGCATGGCCGAGTACCTGCTCACCTCGGCCCGCGCCTGCGTGAAGCTGGACCCGGCGACCCAGCCGCGGGACGTTGCCGCGCTGGCCGACGCTGGCATCACCGCCTACCACGCGGTGCGCAAGGCGGTTCCGCTGCTGTATCCGGGCACGGTGGCCGTGGTGGTCGGCGCCGGCGGGCTCGGCCACATCGGCATCCAGTGCCTGGCCGCGCTCACCGCCACCACGATCGTCGTGGTGGACCGCAACCCCGACGCGCTCAAGCTGGCCGAGCAACTCGGCGCGGACCACACCGTGCCGGCCGACGGAACGCAGGTGCAGGCGGTGCTGGACCTGACCGGCGGCGAGGGCGCCGAGGTGGTGTTCGACTTCGTGGCCGAGCAGGGCGCCCAGCAGGAGGCGTTCGCGATGACCCGCCGCAACGGGTCGCAGTTCGTCATCGGCTACGGCGGCAACCTCGACATCCCGACGATCGACATCATCTCCACCGAGCGGAACATCATCGGCAACCTGGTCGGCAGCTACAACGACCTTGCCGAGCTGATGGTGCTGGCGCAGACCGGCCGGGTCACCCTGCACACGAGGACCTACCCGCTGGCCGACGCGGTCGAGGCGATCGCCGACCTGGACGCCGGCCGGGTTCGCGGCCGGGCGATCCTCGTGCCCTGACGCCGCCCCGCCCCGGCGCCGGCCCGCCCCGGCGCCGGCCCGCCCCGACGCCGGCCCGCCCTGACGCCGGCCCGCCGCGCGCCCAGCCGAGCCGCTCGAAGCACCAGATGACCCGGGCGGCGCTGTCGAACTGCCCGCGCAGCACGCCGTGCCGAGCGCAGCCGGGCTCCGCGTGGTGGGAGTTGTGCCAGCTCTCGCCGAAGGACAGGATCGCCAGCGGCCAGAAGTTCGTCGCCCGGTCGCGGCTCCGGAACGGCCGCTCGCCGATGACGTGGCACACCGAGTTGATCGACCAGGTCACGTGGTGCAGCACCGCCACCCGGACCAGGCCGCCCCAGAAGAACGCGGTGACCGCCCCGTACAGCGACCACGTCAGCAGGCCGCCGGCCAGCGCCGGAAGGGCGAGCGACACCACCGGCAGCCACATCCGCTCCAGCCGCTGGATGTCCCGGTCGGCCAGCAGGTCGGGGGCGAACCGCCGCCGGTTGGTCAGGTTCCGGCCGAACATCCAGCCGATGTGCGCGTACGCCATCCCCCTGGCCAGCCCGCGGATGTTCGCGCCGTACCGCCACGGCGAGTGCGGGTCGCCCTCCCGGTCGCTGAACTGGTGGTGCCGGCGGTGGTCGGCCACCCACTGCGTCGGCGACCCCTCCACCGCCAGTCCGCCGGCCAGCGCGAGCGCGACCCGCAGCCAGCGGGTCGCGGTGAACGCGCCGTGGGTCAGGTAGCGGTGCAGCCCGATGCTGACGCCGAGGCCGGTGACCGTGTATGCGACCAGCGCGATGGCCGCGTCGGTCCAGGACAGCCCGCGCCCCCAGGCCACCGGGACGGCGGCGAGCAGCGCGAGGAACGGGACGACCACGAAGATCCCCATTACGACCCGCATCGTGACGGTCCGCCGGCCCTCGTCGAGCGGCTTCGGCGGGGTGCGGACGGCCAGCGCGACCGGCCGGAGTGATGACGTCACGACGGTTCTCCTTCGGTGCGCACGCCGGCAGGTGCCGGCGTGCCGCCGAGGTCCAGGGCGTCCGTGGTTCGTTTCGATGATCCGTACGCCGCCCGCGCGTGCCCCCCGGCTGTGGCGCGCGGACGGCGTACGTCAGTCGGCCGGCCAGCAGGCCGCCGACCGGACGCTCCCGGGCACCGCTCTCCCTGCAGGGGCGGCATTATCGGGAACGCCCAGGTTCTGGACGGGGACGACCACCTGCCGGGGCAGCGCACCAACCCGGCCGCGCGCCGCGGGCGCGGACCTCCGGACCGGCCGGAATCGGGTCGGCATCGTTCACCCCCAGGCAGACATCACCGTCACACCGGGGTCCGGAGCGCTACGTTCTGTTGTATCACCCCTGGCGGGGGACGGCCACAGCTGCCGGGAGATGCCGTTACGGCGGCCGCGGCGGCGCCGGTCAGGGATCGACGATGCCCGAGCCGGACAGCTCGCCGGTCACCACCAGCCGGGCCACCTCGACCAGCCGCAGGTTGTGCCGGCGGGCGAAGTGCCGCAGCACCTCGAACGCCTGGTCGATGCTCAGGCCGGTCTGCTCCGCCAGTACGCCCTTCGCCTGCTCCAGCGTGACCCGGCTGTTCAGCGCCACCTGCAACTGCTCGGCGAGCAGCCGCGACTCACGCATCGACCGTTCCTGCAGGAGGCCGATGGTGGCCACGTCGGCCAGCGCCTGGCCGACGACCAGATCCGCCTCGTCCAGCGGCTGCGGCGTGGCGCGGAACAGGTTCAGGGCTCCGACGGTCTGGTCCCGCAGCCGCAGCGGCAGGGCGCACATCACCTGGTACCCGAGGCCGGCCGCCTGCTCGGCGAACCGCGGCCACCGCCGCAGCGCCTCGGCGGCGCCCGCCTGCACGGCCACGCCGCGGTGGAACGCCTCCGTGCACGGCCCGTCGTCCTGCTGCAGCTCCAGCAGCTCCAGCAGGCGGACCATCTCGTCGGATGCCGCGACCACCCGGAGCTGGCCGCGCTTGTCGTCGAGGAGGACGCCGGCCGCCGCCAGGCCGACCAGGTCCACCGCGCGGGTGGCCAGCATGCTCATGAACTCCACCACGTCGAACCCTGACACCAGGGTGTCGGCGAGCTCGACGAAGGCGCGCGCCAGTCGCTGCTCCCGCACCGCCACGGCGCCTGCTTCCGTGGTCACAGTGACCTCCCGCTTCGCCTCACTCGTCCAACCGCAGCCGCCGCGCCACGACATCGGTGGCTACCCCGTCCAATGCCCGGTCGGTGGCGACCGCGAACGCGCGCAGCCTGGCCAGCGCGTCGGCCACCGGAACGCGGAGCTGGGCCGAGACCATACCGGTCGCCTGGTGGACCACGATCCGGTCGGAGCCGGCCTGCGCCAGGGTCGCCTCGAGGGAGCCGCCCATGGCACCCGACTGCAGGAACAGCACCGCGCTGGTGGTCACGTCCGCGAGCACCAGCACGTCGGCCAGCTCGTCTTCGTCGAGCGGCCCGGGGATGTCGCGGGCCAGGTCGAGAGCGCCCATCCGGGCCGCACCCACCTGCAGTGGGACGGCGAAGACGGCGCGGACGCCCAGCACCGCCGCGGCCCGGGCGAAGCCCGGCCAGCGGGCCAGGCCGCCGCCCGCCAGGTCCGGCTCCAGCGCCGGCACGCCGTGGTCGAACGCCTCCACGCAGGGACCCTCGCCCAGCGCGAACTGCAGTTCCTCCACCCGGCCGCCCAGCCGCCCGCCGGCCGCCAACAACTTGCGCGACTGCGGTCCGGAGATCAGCGCGACGCTGGCAGCGCTGAGCGACAGCCGCCGTACGCACAGGTCGCAGACCCGCCGCGGCAGGGTCGCCGCGTCGAGAACGTCGCCGTCCGCGACCAGGGCCCCGATGATGCCCGCCTGCCGGTCCACCGTCCGGCGCCTCCTGCCCACCGCGAACCCTGCCGTGGCCAGCGGCCAATGGGTTGCCGGCCGCGCCCGGTGCGGCCGGACGGCCCGGCCAGCATAGCGGCGCTGCCCGGAGCGGCCCTGCGTCGGCATCACGATCACAGCCTCCCGCATCGGGTTACGGTCGGCCATCCCGGCGGCCGCCCGATCCCGCCGGCCCGGCGCCGCTACCTGCGTGGGTGCGGAGCCGGATGCTGGTCCCGGGGCGCGACTGCCCACGTCTCCTCGCCGTCGCCGCTGGACACGAAGGTCCACGCGCCGGCCGTCCACGGCCTGTCGGTCTCGCGCGAGGGATCGGTGCGCCAGTTGCCGGCGGTGCGGGGGGCGTACTCCCTGTTCCGGTCGCGTACCCGCACGGTCACGGTGTGACTGCGGGCCTCCACCACGAGCTCGAACGCGGCGGCGTCGTCGGTCACCGCGTCCTCCAGCAGCGCCCTGACCACCGTGCCGGCCTCGCCGAGCAGGCTGTCCGGTACCCCCCAGTTCCGGCACATGTCCCGGACGAAACGCCCAGCCGCCGCGGTCGAGGCGCCGTTCGGCACCGCGGTCGAGGTGGCGCTCGGCGCCAGCCGGAGCCGGCGGGTCATCAGTGCAAGCGTGGGGACCCGTACGAACGAATGGCGTTCAGCCACGGCCTGCTCCTCCCGGCGACACCAGGCCAGGTGCGGTGCGCGAGCTAGGCACCGGGTGGCGCGAGCACGTCCGCGCCGACCGCGTCCCAGGCCGCGAGCTCGCGTCCGGACCCCTGGTCCAAGCCCGGCAGCCCGGATTCTCGGGCCTCCCACCTGGGTATCGACGTCAGGCCGACCAACCTGAGCCGCCCGCCGCGCAGGCTGGTGTCCCGGATGGCGCGGACCAGCGTGGCCTGCGCCTGCGGCGACCACGACAACAGCCCGGTTAAGTCCACCAGGACGTCGGGGCGTGGGCGGACCAGGTACCGGGACAGGGCGGCACGGAACTGGACGATGGTGCTCCAGTCGATGACTCCGCTTACGACCAGCCGTGCGGTGGGCGCCCGCACGGCGCTGCCCTCCAGATTCAGGCGCATGGCCTGACCTCAAGACTGCCGGCCTACCAGGACCGGCGCAGACGCTGCACCAGACAGCTATCCGGAGCCTAACACCCGGCGGCCCGGCCACCGGCAGACCGCGGTCACGGCCGCCCGGCACCGAGACCGTCCGCGCCGGCCGCGCTCGGGGTATTCCGGAGGGGCGCGGCCGGATGGTAAAGACCATCGCCATCGCCGTCGCCATTCCGGCGGTCGCCGCGGTCGCCGCGGCCCTGATGTGCCCGCCCGGCGCATCGGCCGCGACAGCCGGCTCGGTGCGGGTCAACCAGGTCGGGTACGCGGCCAGCGGCGCCAAGGAAGCGTTCCTGCTCGCCAAGGGCACCGCGACCGGCGCGCAGTACCAGGTGCTGAACTCCTCGGGCGCCGCCATCGCCTCAGCCCGGATCCACCGATCAATAGCGGCGTGTATGGGCTGGAATGAGGCGCGGGTGCGCCCTGACCTGGGACGATAGGTCTTGCTGAGGGACCTTCGTGACCGGATTGGGGTGCACCCGCGAGATGCAATCTTCTCACGCCGCGGCGAAGATCGACATTGGGTTTGATGATCCGAACTTGATCGCCGATGCCGGGCTGGTGCCGGTGATGGCGCTGGCGGAGCGGGTCGGGCTGCCCGGCCTGGTCACCGACCGGGTAAAGATCACCGATGCGGCGAACAGCGGCGGTGCGAACGCGGCCGCGAAGGTGATGTCGTTGCTGGCCGGGATGGTCGCCGGCGCGGACAGCATCGCCGATACCGACCGGTTGCGGTATGCCGCGATGGATGTGGCCTTTGAGGGTGTCCGGGCGCCGTCCACGGTGGGTACGTTCCTGCGGTCCTTCACCCACGGCCACGTCCGGCAGTTGCACTCGGTGCACCGGCAGGTCCTGGCCGAGCTCGCCGGGGTGGCGCCGCTGCTGCCCGGCGCGGAGGTGCTGGCGTTTGTGGACATCGACTCCACCCACCGGCAGGTCTACGGCTACGGCAAGCAGGGCGCCGCGGTCGGCCGGCTGAAAGGCACCAAGACGCTGCACCCGCTGCTGGCCACCATCAGCACCCCGATCGCCGCGCCGGTCATCGCCGGGATCCGGCTACGCAAGGGCAAGTCCGCCGACGTGCGCGGCGCCGCGGCGATGGTGGCCGAGGCGCTGGCCACCGCCCACACCGCCGGCTGCACCGGCGCGATCGTGGTGCGAGGCGACTCGAAGTTCTACACCGCCGAGGTCGCCGCGGCCGCGGCCCGGGCCGGAGCCTACGTCAGCCTGACCACCGGATCCAACCCGAGCGTGGACGCCGCGATCACCACCATCGATGCGGATGCGTGGACGGCGATCCACTACCCGAACGCGTTCGTCGATGAAGACACCGGCGAACTCATCAGCGACGCCGAAGTCGCCGAGATTCCCTACACCGCGTTCAGCTCCCGCCCGAAGAAGTGGCACGTACCCGGTCGGCTGATCGTGCGCCGGGTCAAACGACTCAACCCCGCCTGCGGCAGCGGCCAGGGAGAACTGTTCGACACCTGGCGTCACCACGCGGTCTTCGTCACCAGCCCGTACCAGATGCTGCAGGCCGAGACCCAGCACCGCGGCCACGCCATCGTCGAACAACTCATCGCCGACGCCAAGAACAGCGCCCTGGCCCACCTGCCCTCCGCCGCGTTCGCCGCCAACGCCGCCTGGGCCACCGCCTGGGCCATCGCCCACAACCTCACCCGCGCCACCGGCGCCCTCGCCTCCGGCTTCCACACCAGGGCCACCACCGCCACCATCCGCGCGCACCTGATCAACATCCCGGCCCGGCTGGCCCGCCGCGCCCGACGACTCACACTGCACCTACCCGACCGCTGGCCCTGGGCCGACGCCTTCCAGCAACTACACGCCCGAACCCAGCCACAACCAAACGAAGATCAACAACGTCAGTTAAATGATCAACCGATAGCCGTTCGGTGGATCCGGGCTCAGGCACCATCGGGTCGAGCCTGGGCAGTTGGAACAGCACGTACCCGAACGTGTACCTCATCGACTTCACCCCGGTGCAGACCGCGGGCAGCTACCGGATCACGGTCAGCGGCACGGCCACGGCCAGCTCCCCGACGTTCCGGATCGGCGGCGGGGCTACAGTCTTCGGCCCGCTCACCGCGAACTCGGTAGCCTTCTTCCAGGCGCAGCGGGACGGCTCGAACGTCATCCCCGGCGTACTGAACCGCCGGCCGTCGCACCTCAACGACGCAACCGCCGGCGTGTACGCCAACCCGACCTTCGACGGCTCGGACAGCGACACGATTGTCGGCGGGCTGAGCAAGATCGCCGGGCCGGTGAACGTCGCGGGTGGCTGGTTCGACGCGGGGGACTACCTGAAGTTCACCCACACCACCGCCTACGCCGACACCTTGCTGGGCGTCGCGCAGCGCACCCTGGGCAGTTCGGCGCCGCCGGCGCTGGCGGCCGAGGCGCGGCACGGGCTGGACTGGCTGACCCGGATGTGGGACCCGGCCACCCGCACCCTGTACCTGCAGGTGGGCATCGGCTCGGGTAACACCACGGGCAGCTTCGTCGGCGACCACGACGTGTGGCGGCTGCCGGAGGCGGACGACTCCGACACCGTCTCCGCGGACCGGTACCTGGCGCACCGGCCGGTGTTCCGCGCGGCCAGCCCGGGCGCGCAGATCTCGCCGAACCTGGCCGGCCGGATGGCGGCCGCCTTCGCGGTGGCGGCGCAACTGGACGCCGCCGGCGACCCCGGCCGGGCGGCCGGTGAGCTGAACACCGCGGCCCAGATCTACGCGCAGGCCAAGACCAGCAGCGTGGGCACGCTGGTCACCGGGCTGCCGCACGCGTTCTACCCGGAGGACTCCTGGTCCGACGACCTCGAGCTGGGCGGCGCGGAGCTGGCGCTGGCCGGCCGGGCGCTCGGCGACTCCCGGGCCGCCGGCTGGCTGTCCCAGGCCGCGCACTGGGCCCGGACGTACATCGCGGCCGGCGGGGACACGTTCAACCTGTACGACACCAGCGCGCTGGCGCACGCCGACCTGGCCAGGGCCATCGTGGCGGCGGGCAGCCCGTCCGGCCTGGAGGTCAGCACGGCGCAGCTGTCCGCGGACCTCAAGCGACAGCTCGACGGCGCCAGGGCGGTGGCCAGCGCCGACCCGTTCCACGCCGGGATGCCGTACAACGACTTCGACGCCGACTCGCACGCCTCCGGCCTGGTGATCACCGCCCGGCTGTACCGCCGGCTGACCGGCTCCACCGCGTACAACCGGCTGGCGGTGCAGCAGGCGGACTGGCTGCTCGGTGGCAACGCCTGGGGCACCACCTTCGTCATCGGGGCCGGCAGCACGTTCCCCAAGTGCCCGCAGCACCAGGTCGCCAACCTGTCCGGCAGCCTGACCGGCGGCTCCACCGTGCTGGTCGGCGCGGTGGTGAACGGTCCCAACGACAGCGGGCTGTTCGCCGACATCGACCCGTCGGGCGACGGGATGCGGGCCTGCCCGTCCAGCGGTGACCCGTACCAGCAGTTCACCGGGCACGGCAGCCGGTTCATGGACGACGTCCGGGTCTGGCAGAGCGACGAGCCGGCGCTGGACATGACCGCCACCTCGCTGCTCGCGTTCGCCCTGCTCAGCCAGACCTGACCCGAGGACGTCGCTGCCATGACTCCGTAGGCGGGCCAGCCAGTCTGTCGCCGCGGCGGTGCTGCTGACCGGCGCCGCCGCGGCCAGCGGGATCGAGCTGGCCGAGGCGGGGTACGGGCGGTTGCGGGCGCACCATCCGTCGCTGACCAGGGGGCAGCGACGGATGGTGGGCGCCTACATGTGCAACCAGGGCGGACGTCCACAGTTGGTGGCGTTCGCCCGAGTCCGTGCATTTGGGTATGCGCCTGCATCGGTCGG
>WNGA01016041.1_pt1 | contig 11042 bp, 9 predicted proteins | sample 5400061 | NCBI WGS metagenome assembly WNGA01 (sample SAMN13153366, study PRJNA577476) | soil metagenome | isolation source: 100 cm soil or saprolite under grassland replicate 2 | place: USA:California | collected 2016-06-15
GGTGTATTTTCTCAGCAAAGCTGAAGGGCAGAGAATTGGAACATTCCGTTAGTCAGCTCCGACCCCTTCATTAAAAAATCCCGATGGCACGATGACGATCTACGATTACATCGTCAGCGCGGATGGAAGCTACCAAACGCAAAAAAAAAGGGGTCAGAGATGACTAATGGTATATTTTTCGGGATCACTGGTTCGCCCCTTTTCAAACGGCCCCGCGGGTTGCATTTAGCGCCGTCCGTGTTACCGATTTTTTTGGCATCGTAGTTTCTGCTGATTTGGCGTCGTAGGGTTATCAGGCGGTGCGCCGGATTGCCATCGGGTTTTGGAGCCCAATTGCCGCGCTTTGATCGTAGCCGTACGACGCGGACGATAAGGTTGGGCTTCTCAAGGGTCTTGTCATGCTCGCATTGTACGAGGTGGCTTTTGCTCTGGTTGAGTGAGGGCCGAACTCGCGTCGTAGCGCTACGACGGTGGCGGCGATTGGGACACGGTTTGCCGTTCAGGCCCGGTGATCTCCTGCATGGCGTCGTGGAAGGTCAGACCCAGGACGTGCACGAAAAAGTCGATGGCGTTGCCGGCGAGGTTGCGCTCCGGCCACCGCCAATAGGAGTCTTTGACGAGGAGTCCCTTGAAGGCAGGCAACTCGAAGTTGCCCGCGTCTTTTTCGAGGAGCTGCAGTCCCTTCTTTTGCAGCAAGGGAACCAGCAGGACCTGCCGGGCCGCGCGGATTTGTTCGCGGCTCCAGCGGGGAGATGGGTTAGGCGAGGACGGGGGTGTCACAGTCTTTCCTCCAATGAGGTTGAACGAGGACGCGGTTGACTTGCTTGAGATCAACGACGCGGGTTTGGTCGCGCACCGCTTCGATGAGAGAGCTCAAGCACAGATTGCGGATGCGGCGCAAAAGACCCTCGCCGGAGCGCACGATCAAGGCGAGGGCCTCGGCCGTGAAGGTATTGTGACCCAAACGGGCGCGATCCAGTTGGCTCAAGACGAACTGTTCGATAGTTTCTGGGCTCAGGCGCGGCAGCACCACCGAATAGGTGACGCGGGAGCGGATTTCTTCGTTGATGGACAGAGCCAACGATTGCAACAGCGGCGGCTGGCCAATGAGCACCAGGTTGTGGGAGTGGGGAAAGTCCTCGCAGAGCAGGCGCAGTTTGCGCAGGCAATTGGCAGGCATGAGATGGGCGTCGTTTGCGACCGCCCGGATTGCCGCCCGGCATTAAGGTTGACGAAACGGGGACGAGGCCTCCAGTGTCTCCTCCACCGGGGTAGTAGCCGCCGTGACAAGCCGTTTCAGACAACCACCGTGGATCGTTCCGCTGGCCTTCGCGGGATTGGTGGCGGTGTTTGGCTGGTGGGGCAACGGGCGGTTGCGCCAGACGATCGAAAAGGAATTGCAAGCGGATTTGACCGCCGCGCTCGAGGCCAACGTGACGGCATTGGAGATCTGGACGACGAACCAGGCGAAGCTGGCCACCGCTCTGGCCGAAGAACCAAAAGTGCGGGCTCTCGCCCTGCGGATCCTCGAAGCGTTTGAGGAGGCGGGGGGCGACATTCAGAAGCCGCCGGACCTGCCGGAGGTGGAGGAACTGGGCAATTACCTCCGGCCGCGCCTCAACAAGGTGGGATACCAGATGGCGCATCTGGTGAGCACCAATTTAGTCGTGGTGGCCAACTCGATGCGCGGCCGATTTCGAGCGGTCATGCCGGTTTACGAAGAGCATCTCGCCAAGTTTTCCGAACTGTTCGCTTCCGGGCAGCCCGTCATCATCACGCCCTTCAAACCAAGACGCCCTGGAGACGCCGGAATTCGCGCGGGAGCGCGCCGGCCGCGGGAGCCTGAATCGCGCAGGCCGTTCGACGGTTCCTTCCCCGGTCGCGGGCGGGGCACGAACGACTTTCCCGGCGCGCAACGCTCTTCGCCTTCCGGATTGGTGCGCCTCCGGCGTGGCGATATCACCCTGATGCAGGTGGCGGCCCCGCTTCACGACGACAACGGCGTCGTGCGCGGCGCGCTGGCCTTGATCATCGACCCGGACGCCGAGTTCACGCGCATCCTTTCAGTGGCGCGTTCGGGAAAATCGGGCGAGACCTACGCATTCGACCAGCACGGCTTGATGATTTCCCGCAGCCGATTCGACGATCAACTCAAGAAACTGGGGTTGATCGAAGACCGCCAGGGCGCCAGTTCCGCCCTGAACCTCCGCCTCGGCGATCCGGGAATTGATCTGCCGAAAAAGTTCAACCCGGATGACCCGGCTTCGGCGACACGGCCGTTGACCCGCGTCGTCGCCAACGCAGTCGCCGGCGGGAGCGGTTCAGAGGTGGAACCGGCCCGCGATTATCGGGGAGTCCCGGTGGTCGGCGCGTGGCGCTGGCTGCCGCAGCTCGGCTTCGGCGTGGTCACGCAGATTGACGCCGACGAAGCCTTCCAGCCGTTGCGCGTGCTCAAGTTACTTTTCATCATTCTGGCGCTCCTGCTGATGCTCTGCGCGACCGGCATGTTCGTCTTTTCGTATCTCAACGTCACGTGGCGCCGGCGTTTGAGCGAAGCCGAACTCAAACTGAAACAACTGGGCCAGTACACCCTCGAGGAAAAGATCGGGGAAGGCGGCATGGGCGTCGTTTACCGGGCGCGTCACGCACTCATGCGACGCGACACCGCCGTCAAACTGCTGCTGCCCGACCGCGCCGATCCGGAATCGATCCAACGTTTCGAACGCGAAGTCTGCCTCACCTGCCAGCTCACCCATCCCAACACCATCCAGGTTTACGACTACGGCCACACGCCCGAAGGCATTTTCTATTACGCGATGGAATATTTGCGCGGACTGAATCTGCACGAATTGGTCGCCCGGTTCGGCGCGCAGCCCGAGGGCCGGGTCATCCACATCCTGACCCAGGTCTGCGAATCGCTGGCCGAGGCGCATGCCCTGGGCCTGGTCCATCGCGACATCAAGCCGGCCAACGTTTTCCTCTGCAACCGCGGCGGCGTGCCCGACTCCGTCAAGGTGCTCGATTTCGGCCTGGTCCGCGAATACCGTGGCGCCAACCGGACGCCCAGTTGCCTGACCGACGCCAGCGGCATGGCCGGCACACCCGCCTTCATGCCGCCCGAGGCGATCGGGGACCCCGCCCGCAGCGACCCGCGCAGCGACATCTATTCGGTGGGCGCGCTCGGTTATTACTTGTTGACCGTCACCAACGTTTTCGAGGCGGAAAACGTCCCCGACCTCTACGAGAAGCATCTGAAGGCAGCCCCGGCGCCGCCCCGCCAACGCACCGCGAACCCGATCAGCGCCGATCTCGAAGAGGCCATCCTTCGATGTCTGGAGAAAGAGCCGAATCTCCGGCCGCAATCGGTCGGCGAACTGCGCGCTCTTTTGTTGACCAGCCCACGGGCAGCGGAGTGGGGACTCGAGGCGCGAACCGCCTGGTGGGCCCGGTATCAGGGCCGCGAGCTTCAGAGTCCCGAGGAGACCGATCCACGCGCGCCCGACGCCATTGATGCCACTATAAAGATCGATTTCGCCAGCAGAATCCAATGACCGACAGTAATTGCCGAAAGGGACCGGGCGCGCCCTCGGCGCCCGGTGGCGCGAATGGGCCGGTCCACGCGGGTCCCCTTCGTTATCACCGGGCGAAATTCGCCGTTCGATTGGAAGTCCGGCGGTCTCAGAAAACTTCGGCCTTCAACCCGGTGTCGTTGCGGACGGTTTGCGCGATCCGGGAAAGGCTCCTGAGCGGCAGATGGCTGCAATCCGAAAGAGGTGTCGGCCGCCTGGCTGAGTAAATCTGCACGAGCGGGATCTGCGCGCCGCGTTCCTTGAGTTCCTTCAGGCGTTGCACGTATTGCGCGATTTCCTCCGGCGGCGGTTCGCAACCGTTCAGCAACGGGAACAGGCTTTGGATGACGACGGGCCGCCGGCGGGCGAGCGACAGAATGTTCGCCAGCGCTTTTTCGAGCGAGCAATCCGGACCGTTCACCCGGTTCATATACGCCTGGGTCCCGGCGTCGAGTTTGGCCCAGACTTCGTCCTGCGCGGTGAAGAACTCCAGGCCCTGCCGGACCGGAGGCAGGTCCAGCCCGGTCGCGTTGGTGATGAGCACGATTTTGAAAAACGGAAATTTTCCCAGCGCGCGAACGTGGATGACAGTGTGGACCACGGCGACAAAATTGGGGCAAAGCGTCGGTTCGCCATCGCCGCTCAAGGTAACGTGACGCAGTTTGAGCAACTCGTCGGGCGCCTGGCGATAGGCGGGCAGATCGCGGAGGCGACCGGCGTGCGCCAGCGCCAGAGTCTCCTCCAGTTCAGCCGCCATGACATCCACCTCCAATGATTTCTCGCGCACGGGCGGTTCGCGATTCACTTCGCAGTACGGACAATCGAAATCGCAGCGTTGGTCCGGGTTCATGTTGACGCCGATGGACAACCCGCGTGCGCGCGACGAGATCACCACGTAAACGAAACGGTTGCCCAAAAACTCCCGCGGGCAGCCGAACGCGGTGGTGAAGGCGGAGCTTCTGCCGGGCATCGGTGGAGGTGAGGGACCGGGCGTGCCGGTGACTAAAACCGGCTTCAACCCGTCCACGGGAGGTGTAAGCAGCTTTTGCATCGCCTCACCTGTAAGCTACAGGCGCCATAAAGACTCCACTTGACTTGGCAACTCCTTTGCGTTTTTTGTTGTTGCAAATCCTTTCCTGGAATGATAGCTAGACCCGACTTACCGAGCGAAGCAGGCTGTTAACGGCCGAAGGGCGCGGCCCCAGTTCCCTTCAGTGCCGGGCAATTGGAAGCCGTTCTTAACGCGAACTCGTGCGCCAGGCAGCGTGCGGAACCGAATTGTACGCCTTTGGCTGAACTCAAGAAATTTAGCAAACCGCAACGGACGGGGCGCCCGTGATCCGGCTGGCACCTGATTAATTTCTGTCGCTGAAACATGAGAGCCTCGGACAATTTCCAAGGCCTTTCAAAAGTCAACTGACACACCTATGCGATCCTCATCGAACAACCGGCCCGTCCAGGACGGTGAATCCAGGAAGAGATCCACAAACCGCCGACGCCTGATTGCGGTCTCCGCTGTATTGTCAATAACCGTGATCGCGATCTCCTGCGGCACGGTTAATCGGACGGTGCTCGCACCGCCGAACATACCCGGCGCTGAATTCGTCGGCTCGCAGACCTGCGCTGAGTGCCACGAGGACATCGTGAAGGGCTTTAAGAGCGCAACCCACACGCGCTTGAAGGCGCCGGGTGACAATTCAAAAAACGTCGGGTGCGAATCCTGCCACGGCCCGGGGAGCATTCACAATCAGGCCGGGGGCGGCCGGGGCAACATCGTAAATCCGCGCAAATCGCCCGAGACCTGTTTTCAATGCCACCTGGACAAGCGGGGCGAGTTCAGTCTCCCGTACCATCATCCGGTCCTGGAAGGAAAAGTCAGTTGCGCCGACTGTCACAATCCCCACAAAGGGCCGGTGGTCAAGGGCGGCAGCACGGCGTTACTGGGGGAAAATGAAACCTGCGGCAAGTGCCATACCGTGCAATTCGGCCCGTTTGTGTTCGAACATGAAGCGTTGCGCGAAGGATGCACCACCTGCCATCGGGTGCATGGTTCGGTGAACCAGAAAATGCTGGTCTCCCGCAATCAGACGCTCTGTCTCAAATGCCATTTCCAACAGCAGACTACGGCCGGAAGCATTATTATCGGCGGACAAAACCATACGTCGTTCCTCAGCCGCGGCACGTGTTGGAGCGGCGGTTGCCACGAAGCCGTGCACGGTTCGCAAATCGGGACCTCGATGCGCTATTAATCCCTGCCAACAACCCACAGGACCTCTGATGAAATCGACCTCCGGACTGAAGAACTGGCGCTCGCAAACCGCCCAGGCCCTGCTCATCAACCTGAACTTTTTGACGATCCAAAAGTCGTCCGGACTCCCCCTCACCCGCCCTTCGGGCACCCTCTCCCCCTCGGAGGGGGAGAGGGATGGGGTGAGGGGGCCGCTCGCAGGTTCAGGGGCGTCATACGCGCACAAGGTTCGCACGATTCTCACCCTCATCGCCGGCGCGTGTTTGATCGGGCTTGGGCCCCTGGCCGCGCAGGAGTCCACCGCCGCTAAACCGGCCGATGACAAAAAGGCGGAAAAGCCGGCCGAGAAGTCGGATGAGACGACCAGCGAATACAGCAACTGGGTCACGCTCGGCGTTGGCAGCACGTTCATCGACGGCGACAAGGCCTCATTCATGCGCCGCCACCAGATTCCCAAAGGCCCCTTCGGCGGCGTGGAAGACTTCCACTGGGAAGAAGCGGTGGGAAAGAAAGGCCTCTTCCAAATCGACGGTCATGGCATCTTCGACAACCACGATTATTCGGTGCGTCTGGAGCTCTCCGACCCGGACAAAGGATACCTGCGGGCGGGCTACACCGAATTTCGCACCTGGTATGATGGCAGCGGCGGTTTCTACCCGCAGAACCGCCAATGGTTTTCCTTGTACAATGAAGAACTGCACGTGGACCGCGGAGAGGCGTGGTTCGAGGGCGGATTGACGTTGCCCGACCTGCCGGTCTTCACCTTTCGTTATGCGCACGAGTTCCGCAAAGGCCAGAAAGACTCCACGGAATGGGGCGACTCCACTCTGACCGTTCCCCCCCCGAACGTGGGCACCACCCGGGCGATTGTACCGACCTTTCTGAACATCGACGAAAAACGCGACATCTTCGAGGGCGACATCAAGCACACGCTCGGCAAGACCGACCTGGGCGCGGGCGTGCGTTACGAGATCATCGACAACGACAATTCGCGCAACATCCATCGCCGGCCGAACGAGCCAACCGCCGACCGTTACGTGACCCAGAAAGAGGGATTGGATGAAGACCTGTTCAACGTCCACGGGTTCTCGGAGACGCGCTTCAACGACAAACTCTGGCTGACTCTGGGCGGCTCATTCACGACGCTGGATACGGACACTTCAGGAAGCCGCATTTACGGAACCAGCTACGACCCGCTGTTTGACCCGGTCTATTTGCGCCACCAGGCGAACGATCATGGTTATCTGAACCTCAGCGGCGGCGCGAACATGAAGCAATACGTGGGCAATCTGAACCTGATGATCACACCGCTCGACAATTTCACGATCGTTCCCGCCGTGCGCATCGAGAAGCAGGAAATGGATGGGTTCGCCGATTTCCTCGATACCACCTTCGTATCGGCGGCACCCCTTGTTCCGGCCGTGACCAACCAGCTCTACGCCGCCGCCAGCCGGGATTTTCTGGAAGTTTCCGAAAGCCTGGAAGCCCGCTACACCGGCGTCAAAAACTGGGCGTTTTACGCGCGGGGCGAGTGGTCGCAAACCGACGGTAATCAAAACGAGACCGAGAACACCACGACCCCTCTTCTGCGCGATACCGATTGGCATCGGCTGAACCAGAAATATATCGGCGGAGCCAATTGGTACCCGCTTAATCGGATGAACCTGGGCGCGCAATATTATTACAAGGTTCATTCATACGACTACGATCACAACGTCGATTCCACGCTCAACACCAGCGGGGACCGCTATCCGGCCTTTTTGACGGACCAGAACTTTACCACCCACGACGCCAACTTTCGGGTGACCTGGCGTCCGTTGAGCAATGTCAGCACGGTGACGCGTTATGACTTCCAGCTCTCGACCGTGGACACGACCGGGGATTTGCTTGCAAAGGTCCAAAGCGCCGAGATCACGAGCCACATTATCAGCGAGAGCATCGGTTGGACGCCGCTGGCCCGGCTGTATCTGCAAATCAGCGCCAGCTACGCATTGGATAGCACCGACACTCCGGCGGCGAACGCGACCGGCACCAACCAGGTCGTTCTGAATGGCGCGAATGATTACTGGAACGCCAGCCTGATGGCGGGTTATGCGCTCAGCGAGAAAACGGATTTGCAGGGGCAATACTTCTACTACCGCGCCAATAATTACGTGGACAACTCTTTTTACGGCCAGCCTTACGGCGCGCAGGGCGAGGAGCACGGAGTGACCGCATCCCTGATTCATCGATTCTCGAAAAGAGTCCGCGGGACGCTTAAATACGGGTTTTTCCGGAACCGGGACACCACTTCGGGCGGCTTCAACAATTACGACGCCCACCTGGTTTACGCGAGCATGCAATATCGATTCTAAACCCCATGCCCCGCTGCTTCCCGGTTCACGGCGAGAGCAACCCCGACAATTTAGGGTCATTGTTAACCAATTTTGGTAAAAACCACCACTGAAGTTCGGCAGTATTGTAACGTCCAAATGAAGGCTGTATCGACCGTCGGACAACCCGATCACCCGGTTCCCGACGAATCGCACGGCTGAATACAGATCGACAGAGAAGCTTATGAAAAACACAACACTGAAAATCGCCACGCTCGCGACGGCCTTGTTTATCGGCGCTCTCGCCTCCCTATCGGCGGCCGACGCCAAAGAAAACTGGGAAAAGAACTGCGCCAAATGCCACGGCGCCGACGGCAAAGGCGACACCAAGATGGGGAAAAAGGTGGGCGTAAAGGATTACACCGACCCCAAGGTGCAGGCCGAAATGAAGGACGACAAGATGTTCAAGTCCCTCAAAGAGGGGATCAAGGACGGCGATAAAACCAAGATGAAACCCGTCGAAAATCTCTCGGACGACGAGATCAAGGCGCTGGTGGCGTACGTGCGGGCCTTTGGCAAAAAGTAATTCCGGCCGCCGACCGCCATCGCGGCCCTGCGGCGAGCCGCGCACGCCCTCGGTGAAGGGGCGCTGCATCGGTTCGGAGAGGTCTTCGAGCCGATGCGGACTGCGAGCTGCATAATTCCAAGCTCAAAGCGCTGCGCTTTGATGCGCGCATGGGGCGGATCGTCTCGATCATCGGAATCCCGTCGGCCTTCCTGCTCCATGGCTGAGGTATTTCCTGCCCCTGAAGCATATATTTCCCGGCGAAGGCGCCTCGGGTCCAACGATCAAAAACGTCGGGGCCAAGTAATCCCCCCCGATGAAGACCGCCCGCAGAACACCCACGAATCTTGTGTCTGTTTTTGGCATTGCCAAGCAGCACCGCGAAAGCTATTGGACAGACAGTGTTGCCGGCTCCCTGGAGACAAAGCCGGCTCCGCGGCGTGAGAGCGACAAAGCGCGACCCGATGGGTCAGGTAACCGCGTCATAGGAATAGGAAAAAACATATGAAAAGACTACTCACGGTGGCCGCTGCGACTCTCGCAGTCACGGCGCTGTCTGCACATGCAGCCGATGCCAAGGCCAAGGTGCAGGCCGAAATGAAAGACGCCGCCGCTTTCAAAGCCATCAAGGAAGGAGTGAAGGACAAGGACGGCAAAGCCTTGATGAAACCGGCGGAGAATCTGTCCGATGACGACATCAAGGCCCTGGTCGCTTTCATGCGGACATTCAAGAAATAGCGCCCGCTCGCCTTCCGAGAATTTGGGATGGCAATGTTCGCAGCGCGACGCAGCCGCAACCGAATCCCGTTTTGGCATCGGGACTCTCAGGCTCTCCCTCTTATCTCTGCAAGTCCTGGTTCCCTATGAACGGCCAGACCCCAGATACCACCTCCACAACCCGCCGCTCCTGGTTGATAAAAAACTGGCTCAGCCTGACCGGATTGGTGATTGTCGTCGGCAGCCTGTTTTCCTTCCTGCTTCTCTTCCTTCTCGATTCGCTGGAACACTTTGCCAACCCGTACATCGGTGTGTTGACCTACCTGGTCGCGCCCGTTTTTCTGGTGATCGGACTGGCATTGACGGGCCTGGGTATTCTGCGGTGGCGCCGCCGGATTGCCCGAAAAGGCGAGGCCATTCTGGCGCTCCGAATCGACCTGTCACGCGCTCGCGACCGCCGGTTAATGGCCGTATTCCTTTCCTTTGCCGTCGTGTTTCTTCTGGTCTCGGCCGTCGGGACCTACCACACCTATCACTTTACCGAGTCGGTCCAGTTTTGCGGACAGGCGTGCCACACGGTGATGCAGCCTGAGTTGGTCACTTACCAACATTCGCCGCATGCGCGAGTCGCCTGTACCGAGTGCCACATCGGCCCCGGGGCGGCCTGGTATGTGCGCTCGAAGTTGTCCGGCACCTACCAGGTCTATGCCACGCTGGCACACAAGTTTCCACGCCCGATTCCCACCCCGATCAAAAACCTCCGGCCCGCCCAGGAAACCTGCGAGCAATGTCATTGGCCGAAGAAATTCATCGGGAACCTCGACCGCACCTACTCTTACTTCCTCGGCGACGAAACCAACTCGCCTTACACCATCCGCATGTCAATGAAAGTCGGCGGCGGCGATCCCACCCACGGTCCGGTAGGCGGCATTCATTGGCACATGAACGTCGGCAACCGAGTCCAGTACATCGCCGGCGACGAGACCCGCCAGAAGATCCCCTGGGTGCGGCTGATCGATCCGGAAGGCGTTATCACAGAATTCCGTTCCCCCGGCTTCACCAACGACGTCAGCCAATACTCCGTCCGCACGATGGACTGCATTGAGTGTCACAACCGGCCCTCTCACAATTTCGAGACCCCCAATGCCGCCGTGGACCTCGCCCTCAACCTCAAGCAGATTGATGCCGGCCTGCCCTGGATCAAGACCAATTCGGTCTTCGTGTTGACGAAACGCTACGCCAATGAAATCGAGGCCCTCCAGACCATCGCCACCACGCTGGCAAACAGATATCCCGAGAGCCCGCGCCTGCGGGAAACGATCAAGGCGGTGCAACAGATCTATCAGGACAACTTTTTCCCGCAGATGAAGGCCGACTGGAAGGCGTACCCCGACAACATCGGCCACAAAAACTGGCCGGGCTGCTTCCGCTGTCACGACGGCAAACACACGACCGCCGACGGCAAGCAAACGATCAAGGCAAACGACTGCAACGCGTGCCACACGATCCTGGCCCAGGGCAGCGGCGCCCAGCTTGAACGACTTGCTCCCGCCGGACTGAAGTTCGTGCATCCCGGAGATGAAATCGACTCGACTTCCTTGTGCAGCGAGTGCCACGACGGCACCTTCTAG
>WNGA01017520.1_pt1 | contig 11042 bp, 10 predicted proteins | sample 5400061 | NCBI WGS metagenome assembly WNGA01 (sample SAMN13153366, study PRJNA577476) | soil metagenome | isolation source: 100 cm soil or saprolite under grassland replicate 2 | place: USA:California | collected 2016-06-15
CTGGGGGTGTATCAGCGCCAGAACATCCTCAACGACATGACGCTGTACGGCGTGGGCGCGGTGGGCGGCCCGCAAGGCGGCGGCACCACCCTGGGCCGGATCGGCTATGGCTACATCTACCCCAACTTCAACGCCCAAATCACCTTCAGCTCGGCGGCGAACAAGCAGGTACAGTGGAGCGTCGGCGCGTTCCAACCGTCGGTTGTCGGCGCATTCAATGAGACCGCGATTCCTCGGATCGAGGGCGAGTTAGTCTGGAGGAACCAGACGACGGCCAGGAGCACGAACAAGTTCATGGTCTGGCTGGGCGGCGAGTGGCAATCAGCGAAAAACGCCGCCGACGTCTCATTGTCAAGCACTGGCGTGACCGCCGGCGTTCACGCGGACTTCTCCGACCTCTCGGTCGTCGTCTCAGCGTACACCGGCAAGGGCATCGGGCACGCGCTCGGACTCGGCGCCAACGCCGTGAGCGGGGGGGCAACGCCAGAGGGCCGTCCGTCGGACGGTGGCTATGCCCAGGTCACGTACAAGGTGGGCGCCAAGACCACGGTCGGCGCGAGCTACGGCGTCAGCCGCCTCAAAGGGGCCGACGACGGCGCCGGCGGCGACGTCACGGACGCCCACCTCGCCGAGCTGCAGATGTTTACCGGCGGCGTGTACTACCAGTGGACGAGGTCGCTCAAGGTGGTGGGCGAAGTTAGCCGCGAGCGCAACGACCTCGGGGGTATCGGCCTGTTCGCCGGGCCGAATCGGACGGATGTGTCCGGCGGGTTCATGCTGTTCTTCTAAGCCGGCGCAGATCCGACGCAAACGCCGAGGCCGGGATCGCTCCCGGCCTCGGTCGTTTCCTATCCGCCGGAAGCAGCGCGGCGCCCACTAGGCTGTCGGGCCTTACGACGTGTGGCCCACCCTCATGTGACCGTCCAGGATCGAACCCGTCATCTGCTTCCGACGCACCAAGACGATGCGTTGCTCGAGCAGGGTGCGGCCGACCCATACCACGTAGTCACCGCACATGATCGCGTCCACGGCGTAGCGTGAGAACCCGAAGGACTCGGCGTCCGAGGTCGCGACACGCGTCGAGGGGAAGAAATACCAGCAGCGCTCCCCTGTGGGATGGGTGTGGATCACGCCCACGGTGCCGGTCCATCCCGCGTCCTCGCACGACTGGCGCGGCGACACCCAGGTGGCCGTGGAGTGCGAGGGCTCGACGTCAGCCGGCGCGATGCGGTGGACCACGACCGTGCCTTCCCGGATCTCGCCGATCATGCACCCCATGAACTCGGTCTGCAACGACCGATGCTGCAGCACGAGGAGCCGCCGCGCCTGGTCGGAGAGCACCAGCACGTTGATGGTCGCGGGCGACCCGGTCGCGGGGGCGGCCCTCGTGTCGACCACCCCCAGGACGGCCAAGACCGTCGCGACCGCCACTCGGCGGAAGACATTCGTCAGCCTGCTGATGCGAGCGTCCATACACCCCCAATAAGCAAGACGCGTGCCTCACCGCGCCGGTAACGGTGGGGCAGTAACCCATTGGGATATCTAAGGTTTGTAGGGTGTCCAAACGTGACCCACGTCACCGGGCTCCCCAAACCGGCGGCGGATCACCCCACCTGAGGCGGGGCGCCCTGAACTGCGGCCGCTCCATCGCGGCGCGCGGCACACCGATGTCGCGCTCCCTTGACACCCCTGCGCGGGACGGGCACGTTAGCCCCCCATCAATACGGTCAAGCGCGAGCTACCCCCATGGCGGGGACTGCGTGGTTCCGCGGGTGCCGCCACGCCGCTCCGAATTCCGCATTGGTACTCAGCCGACAGTGCTTGCCTCAACCACATCCTGATCGGGAGGGCGCCATGGCAGCGGATTTCTTCATCGGAGAATCGCTGGTGGGCGAAGGGAATGAAGTCGCTCACGTCGATTTGATCATCGGCTCGAAGGGGGGCCCGGCCGGAAGCGCTTTCTGCCACGCGCTCTCCAACAACAAGGACGGTTTCACCACGCTGCTGGCGGTCGTCACCGCCAACCTGCCGGCCAAGCCCGACACGCTCCTCTTCAACAAGGTCACGATCAAGAACGCGGGCCAGGCGGTGCAGATGTTCGGCCCGGCGCAGGCGGCGGTGGCCCGCGCGGTGGTGGACTCGGTAGCCTCCGGCGTCATCCCGCGCGACAGGGCCGACGACTACTGCATCCTCGTGGGCGTCTTCATCCACTGGGAAGCGAAGGACAACAGCAAGATCTTCAAGTACAACTATCAAGCAACGAAGGAATCCATCGAGCGGGCTCTGAAGGGACTGCCCAAGGTCGACACGGTCATCAGGGACGCCAAGACCGCCAAACACCCCTTCGCCGGCGGCGCGGACGTCAGCTGACGTCCGAGGGCGTGCTGCTGTTCGGCGCATGGTCGAGGGCGGGGTACTCCCGCCCCTCGACCACGTCCACGGGCTCGGCTCGCGGCGCGATGGCGGATGCGTAAGCTCTTGGTGCAGCTCGACAGCTCCCGGCTGCCGAGCGTGTTCGACCGGGTCGTCGCCGTCGACGCCGGCGCCGACGAGGTGCTGAGCTACGGCGGCGTCACAGAGGCCGACGTCCGCGACCTGATCCACGGTTGCATCTTCACCCGCGGGCCCAAGGACCTGAAACACACGGCCGTCTTCATCGGCGGCGCGGACATGACGGCGGGCGAGCGCCTGCTCGCGGCCGCCGGCCAGGCGTTCTTCGGGCCGTTCACCGTGTCCCTCATGCTCGACTCCAACGGGTCGAACACGACTGCCGTCGCTGCCGTGGCCAAGATGATCGGCGCCGCGGGCGACGTGCACGGGAAGCGGGCGGTGGTGGTCGCCGGCACCGGGCCGGTGGGCCGGCGCGCGGCGGGCCTCCTCGCCCGGGCCGGCGCGCAGGTGCTGATCACGTCGCGCACGGCCCAGGTCGGCGAGGAAACGGCGCGCGCGGTGGCCCAGCGGTTCGGAGGCTCGGTGACGTCGGTCGCGATGCGCGGTCCCTCCGAGGCCGCCGCCGCGCTCGAGCAGGCCCACCTGCTGCTGAACACGGGGCCCGCCGGCGTCCAGCTCGTGCCGCAGGGCGCCTGGACGGGCCGCCGCACGCTGCTCGTGGCCGCCGACTGCAATGCGGTCCCGCCCCTCGGCATCGAGGGCATCGACCCGAGAGATGACGGCGTCCAGAAGGAGGGCGTGACGGTCTTCGGCGCGCTCGGGCTCGGCGGGCTCAAGATGAAGGTGCACAAGGCGTGCATTGCGCGCCTGTTCGAGCGCAACGACCTCGTGCTGGACGCCGAGACGATCGCCGACGTCGCGCGGGAGTTGATCGCGCAGAAGTCGTAGCGCCGATGCCCCGAGTCATCGGCATCGATCCGGGGACGGTGACCATCGACCTCTGCGGCCTGGAGGACGGCCGGGTGTTCCTCGACCGCTCGTTTCCCACGGCCGAGGCGCTGGCTGATCCGGCGGCAGTCATCGCGCTGCTGCAGAACGCCGGGCCCTTGGACCTGGTCGCCGGCCCCTCAGGGTACGGGCTGTCCGTCACCCCCGCCGCCCAGGCGACCGACGAGGACCTCCGGCTTGCGTTTCTCGCCGCCGAAGGAGAGTCTGGCGGCATCGGCGGTCTCCGGGCGCTCGCCCGGGCGCTCGCGCGATCGGGGTTGCCGGTGGTGTTCACGCCGGGCGTGATCCACCTCCCGTCGGTCCCCGCGCATCGCAAAGTGAACCGCGTCGACATGGGTACGGCCGACAAGGTCTGCGCGACAGCCCTCGCGATCGAACAGCAAGCACGGCGCACCGGACGCCCTGTCGACTCGGTCTCGCTCGTGCTGCTTGAGCTGGGCGGAGCGTTCACCGCAGCGGTGGCGGTGGAGCGCGGGCAGATCGTGGACGGGTTCGGCGGCACGTCGGGGCCGCTCGGGTTCCGCGCTGCCGGCGCGCTGGATGGCGAGGTCGCCTTCCTCGCCGGCACGATCTCGAAGGCGATGCTGTTCGGGGGCGGCGCGGCCGCCGTCGCGGGATGGGAGGGCGAGGCCGCGTCCCCCCCCCCGGAGCGCTTCGCGCAGCCCGCCACGCCGCGGGAACGGATCGCGTGGGAGGCGTTCGTGGAGAGCGCGACGAAGGCGGCGACGGCGCTCGCGACGTCGGTTCCGTCGCCCAAGGAGTTCGTGCTCTCGGGACGGCTGGCGCACGTCGAGCCGGTGCAGCATGCGATCCGCGAGCGACTCGGCCCGGTCGGCCCGACGTGCCTGCTCGAGGGATTCGCCGCGGTCGCCAAGGAAGGGGCGCAGGGCGCCGCCCTTATCGCGGATGGCCTGGCCGGCGGGAGGCATCGGGCGTTGGTCGAGTTGCTCGGGATCCGCGCGGCCCGCGGCACAGCGCTCGACCACCTCTACTTCATCACCCCCGCGCGGGCACGCGAGCGCCTGGGGGTGGGGGGGGGGGCCGCCTGACGATGCCGCGAGTGCTGATCGCCGGCATCTCGGCGCGCGCGCTCGCCGAATCAGCCGCCCGAGCGGGGTACCGCGTGCTCGCCGTTGACGGCTTCGGGGATCTCGACCTGCGCCGCGTCGCGGAGGTAAGGCTGGCGCGCGACGCGCGCGGCCGCGTCTCGCCCGGCGCCGCGGTGCGCGCGGCGCGGGGTGCCCGAGCCGAGGCCGTCGTGTACGTCGCGAGCTTCGAGAACCACCCACGCGCCGTGCGGACCCTCGCCGCGGGGCGGACGCTCTGGGGCAACCCGCCGGAGGTGCTCGCACGGGTGCGCGACCCGCTCCTCGTCGCCGCCACGCTCGCGCGGCACGGGCTGCCGACGCCCGCGGTGCGTGCCGCCGCGCCGCACTCCGGGGGGGGCGGGGGGGGCGGCCGCTCGTGGCTCGCCAAACCGCGGGCGTCGGGGGGCGGCTCGGGTGTCGTGGCCTGGCGCCCCGGCCGGCGCGCGCCGCGCGACGCCTATTTCCAGGAGCGGATCGCCGGGGTCCCGGGCTCGATAGTCTTCGCTGCGGATGGCCGCCGCGCCGTCCCGCTTGGCCTCACCTGTCTGCTCGCCGGAGAGCGCGCCTTCGGCGCGGTGGGATTCCGGTACTGCGGCAGCATCCTGGTGGGGAGGGGCGACGCGGTGTTCACCGACGCTGAGCGGCTCTGCGCCCGCGCCATCGCGCTCGCGGAGGCGATCACGCGGGCGTTCGGCTTGGTGGGCGTGAATGGGATCGATTTCATCGCGCGCCGCGGCACGCCCTATCCGATCGAAGTGAATCCGCGCTACACTGCCGCCATGGAGCTCGTCGAGCGCGCGTACGGTCTCTCGATCTTCGACATCCATGCGCGCGCCTGCGCCGGCCACCTGCCTGCGTTCGACCTGGCCGCGGCACGACACGCCCCCCTCTCCCCCCCGAGGGCCATCGGCAAAGCGATTCTCTACGCCCGCGGGGACGTCGTCCTCGGGGACACGCGCCCCTGGCTTGAGGACGACAGCGTGCGCGACGTCTCGGCGCCGGGCCAGCGCTGCCGGCGCGGGCAGCCGATCTGCACGATCTTCGCCGCTGGGCGTGACGCGGCCGAGTGCCGCGCGGCGCTCGGGCGCCGCGCCGCCGCGCTGTACGCGGAGCTCGAGGCACACAGCTCCTGCGCGAGGAGCGCGTGAGCGCCGAGCAGGTCTTCGAGCACGTCACCTGCCTCGGCTGCGGCTGCGCCTGCGACGACATCGCTCCACTCGTGCGGCAGAACCGCATCGTCGAGGCCCGCAATGCGTGCCCGCTCGGGCGGGCCTGGTTCGGCGATGGCACGGTGCCGCAGGAAGCACGCGTCGGGGCGCGCACCGTCTCGCTGGAGGCAGCCCTGACTCACGCCGCGACGATCCTCACTCAGGCGCGCCGGCCGCTCGTCTACCTCGCCGCGGAGCTTTCGTGCGAAACGCAGCGGGCGGCGGTAGGCATCGCCGATCGGTTGCGCGCCGTGCTCGACAGCGCCACGTCGGAGATCGCGGCGGCCGTGCTCGCGGCTCAGCGCCGCGGACGGGCCGCCGCGACGCTGGGCGAACTCCGCCAGCGCGCGGACCTCGTGGTGTTCTGGGGCGTCGACCCCGCCGAGCGCTACCCGCGCTACACCAGTCGCTATGCCGTCGCGCCGGGCGGGCTCCAGACGCCGAGCCGCACGGTCGTGGCGGTGGACGTCGGTGACCACCGCGGACCGGGGGACGCCGAGGCCCGCGTCATCATTTCGGCGGACGTCGAAGTCGACGCGCTCGGCGTGATGCGGGCGATCGCGCGGGGCCATGCGCCGCCGGAAGTGCCTGCCCTCCGCCCCGCTATCGAGCTGGCGCGCCGGATGATGCAGGCGCGGTACGTGGCGCTCGTGCATGACGCGGAGCCTGACGGGACTCCGGCCGACCCCGACCGAGCCGAAGGGCTCATCGCGCTCGCGCAGGCGCTGAACGGCCCGACGCGGTGCGCGCTCTCGACGCTCCGCGCCGGCGGCAACCGCTCGGGGGCGGATGCCGTGGTCACCTGGCAGACCGGATTCCCGTGTGCCGTGGACTTCAGCCGCGGCTACCCCTCTTATCGGCCGCACGATGGCGCCGCCGCGCTCGTCGCCCGCCGGGAGATCGATGCGATGCTCCTGATCGGCTCGCCCGGTTCGGTGCCTGAGCCCGTCGCGCGCGGCCTCGCGAGCGTACCGACGGTGGCGATCGGCCCCTATGCCAGCGCCGCGGAGTTCAAGCCCGCCGTGGCAGTCGACACGGGCGTGGCCGGGATCCACGAGGGGGGGATGGCCTTCCGCATGGACGACGTGCCCCTGCCGCTGCGCCCCTCGGTCCAAGGCCCGCCAGGCGCGGCGGTCGTGGTGCGCGACCTCGCCGCGCGGCTCGTGTCCCCATGACGACGGCCCCCCCCCAACGCCTGCGGATCACGGGCGGCGCCGTGTACGATCCCGCGAACGGCATCGCCGGCGTCGTGCAGGACGTCTGCATCGAGGACGGGAAGGTCGTCACCGGGCTGCCAGCCGGTGCGCCGCGACTGGATGCGAGCGGCATGGTCGTGATGCCGGGCGGCGTGGACATCCACTCGCACATCGCGGGATCGAGCGTGAACCACGGGCGCCGGCTTCAGCCGGAGGAGCACGCGGTGGATCCGGTGCCCGCGCCGCGGCTCGACGGGCCCGACGGGGGAGGGGGGGGGCCCGCGCGCTCGGGGACCGGGGGCACGATCCCGAGCACGTTCGCCACGGGCTATCGCTACGCCGGACTGGGCTACACGACCGTGATGGAAGCAGCGGTGGCGCCGCTCTTCGCGCGCCACGCGCACGCGGAGCTCGATGACACACCGATCATCGACGCCGGCCTCTTCGCGCTGCTCGGCAACGACGAGTACCTGTTCCGGCAGATTGCGGCCGGCGAGCGGTCGCGCGCGCGGGACTACGCCGCCTGGGTGCTGCGCGCCGCCGGAGCGTACGCCATCAAGATCGTCAACCCGGGCGGCGTGGAGCTGTGGAAGCACGGAGCACCGCCGCGCAACGTCACTGGACTCGACGACCCGGTCGGCTCGACGGCCGTAACGCCCCGCCGGATCCTCGAGACGCTGACCAACGCGGGGAACGAGCTAGGGCTGCCGCACCCGGTGCACATCCACTGCAACGCCCTGGGCCAACCGGGAAACGCCGCGACGACGCTCGAGACGATGCGGACGCTCGCGGGTCGGCGCGCCCATTTCACGCACCTCCAGTTCCACAGCTATGGCGGCGGCCGCGACAAAGGCTGGCAATCGGGCGCGAAAGACGTGATCGAGTACGTCAACGCCCACCCCGAGGTGAGTGTGGACGTAGGCCAGGTGATGTTTGGCCCCGCGACCACGCTGACGGCCGACGCCCCGGTTGGATACCTGCTCCACGCGAGCAGCGGTCGGAAGTGGGTCAACGTGGACGTTGAGCTCGAGACGGGCTGCGGCATCGTGCCGTACACCTACCAGGAGAAAGCCGCCGTGGCCGCGCTGCAGTGGGCGGTGGGGCTGGAGCTGTTTCTGCTCGCGACCGACCCCTGGCGCGTCGTGCTCTCGACCGACCATCCCAACGGCGGCTCCTTTCTATCATATCCCGAGTTGATCCGGCTGCTGATGGATCGCGCCTACCGGGACGAGCAGATCAAACGCGTGAACGCCAAGCTCCTGAAGGGCAGCGCGCTCGCCGACGGGCTCGCTCGCGAGTACACGCTGACCGAGATTGCCATCATCACCCGCGCAGGCCCCGCGCGGTTGCTCGGTCTCACGGAGAAGGGCCATCTGGGGCCCGGGGCGGACGCGGATGTGACGATCTACGCGACCGGCGGAGACGCGGCGACGATGTTCGCCACGCCGCGCTACGTGATCAAAGGGGGAACGCTGGTGGTCGAGGAGGGGCAGCTACGCCGCGCCCCGGTGGGCCGCCGCCTCGCGGTGCGGCCCGCGTACGACGACGCCCTGCTGCGGGATCTCAAGCGCTACTTCGACCTGCACGCCAGCGTCTCGTTCGAGAACTATCCCTGTGCGGGGAGCGCGTGACGTGCAGATCGGCGGCGTGACGATCGCGGACACATTCGCTGAGGCGTTCACGATGCGTGCCGCGCGGGTCGTCATCACGGGGAAGAACGCGCGTTGGGCGCGCCAGGCCGCCACGACGATGACCGGCTTCGCGACGTCGGTGATCGGCTGCAAGTGCGAGGCGGGGATCGAGCGCGAGCTCTCGGAGCGCGAGACGTTGGACGGGCGCCCGGGTTTCGACGGGCTGCCGGATGCGCCCGACCGGCTGGGTGTCGGGAAGGCGCTGCGCGTGTTCGGCGATGGATTCCAGGCGAGCAAAGTCATCGGCGGCCGGCGCTTCTGGCGCATCCCGGTGATGGAAGGCGAGTTCCTGGTGGCCGAGACGTTCGGGATGCAGAAGGGTGTGGGCGGGGGCAACTTTCTGATCCTCGCCGAGGACGCGGACAGTGCGCTCGCCGCGGCGGAGGCGGCCGTGGCAGCCATGAGCCAGCACCCGGGCGTGATCCTCCCGTTCCCGGGCGGCGTGGCGCGCAGCGGCACCAAGGTCGGCTCGAAGCGCTACGCCAAAATGATCGCCACCACGAACGACGCGTTCAGTCCCACGCTCCGCGCGATCACGGCGAGCGAGCTTCCCGATGGCGTGAACAGCGTGTTGGAAATCGTGCTGGACGGCCTCGACGTGCCATCCATCGAGGGCGCGATGCGCGCCGGGATCCAGGCGGCCTGCCGCCCCGGCGTGCGCGCCATCTCGGCCGGCAACTACGGCGGGAAGCTCGGCCCCCATCACTTCCCGCTGCGCCGCATCATGGGCGCCGCTGCTCCGGCATGAGCGACCAGGTGGTCCTGACGCTGCGCGCGCCACTTGGGCACCGGCTCGAGGCGGACGCGATCGTGCCCGATCGCTTCCGGGCGCTCGGCACGCGAGCGATCGCCGGGCTGCCCGTGTGGTACGGCGGGCAACCCGCGGCACTGGGCGATCTCTTCACCGTCACAGGGGAGTGCTCGAACCGTGTGCTCGTGCAGGGCGACCTCGCTTGGGCCGTCGGGCTGGGGGCGGGCATGACAGGCGGGGAGCTTGTGATCGAGGGGGCCGCTGGGCGCGACGCGGGCCTTGCCATGGCGGGCGGCGTGATCGAGATCCGCGGCGCCGCGGGCGACAACGCGGGCGGCGCGCTGCCCGGCGCGTCGCGCGGGATGACCGGCGGGGAGATCGTGATCCGCGGCAATGCCGGAGCCGATACCGGTGCCCGGATGCGGCGCGGACTGATCGCCGTAACCGGCGACGTGGGGCAGGGGACGGGACGCGGCATGATCGCCGGCACCGTGGTGATGTTCGGAGCGGCCGGCCCCGGGACCGGCCGGTGGATCAAGCGGGGCTCGATCGTCAGCTTCGGTGCGGTCGTGCGCCCGGCCTCGTTCCGCTACGCCTGCACCTACCGTCCACCGCACATTCGCTTGCTGCTCCGCTATCTCGCGACCCGCCACGGCCTGCCCGTGACCGAAAGTCAGGTCGCGGGCCGCTATCACCGTTACAGCGGCGACCTCGCCGAACTCGGCAAAGGAGAGATCCTCGAATGGGCGGGAGCCTGAACGAGCGCGCCTGGACGATCGCCGACCGCATGGTGGCTCAAGCCGATGAGCTGCGCGTGGCGGCGCACACGCTCGGGAATGGGGCCCGGGTGATCGACGCCGGTATGGACGTTCCTGGCGGCTGGGGAGCCGGCCTTGCCCTCGTCGAGATCTGCATGGGCGGGCTCGGGCACGTGACGTACGCGCCGCTCGCGATCGCCGGCGAGACGTGGCCCGGGGTCCACGTCTGGACGGACCACCCGGCGGTGAGCTGCATGGCGTCGCAGTACGCGGGCTGGGCGATCCACGTCGAGGAGTACATGGCCATGGGGTCGGGCCCACTGCGGGCGCACGTGCGCGTGGAGCGGGAGCTGTTCGGGAAGTTGGGCTACGAGGAGCGGGCCAGCCGCGGGGTGCTGGTGCTCGAGACCCGCAACCCGCCGACGGACGAGGTGGCGGCCTGGGTGGGACAGAAGGCGGGGCTCGAGCCCGCGCGACTCACCTTCGTCGTCGCGCCTACGGCGAGTGTTGCGGGAGGCGTACAGATCGCGGCGCGCATCCTCGAGACGGGACTCCACAAGATGGACACGCTCGGGTTCGACCTGAAGAAGATCGTCGGCGGGATCGGAACGGCACCCGTCCCGCCGGTGGCGAAGAACGATCTGCGCGCCATCGGCCGCACGAACGACTGCATCCTGTACGGCGGACAAGCCCACTACACCGTGGAGGCCGACGACGCCGAGCTCGCCACGCTCGTTCCGAGAATCCCCGCGTCCGCGTCGCGCGACTACGGCACGCCGTTCTCCGAGATCTTCAAGCGCTACGACGGCGACTTCTACAAAATCGACCCCCTGTTGTTCAGCCCCGCGGAGGTGTGGATTACGAGCGCCTCGAGCGGCAAGACGTATCACGCCGGGCGCCAGAATCCCGACGTGCTGCGCGCGTCGCTGCGTGCGGGCTGAGACGCCGTCC
>WNGA01019319.1_pt1 | contig 11041 bp, 14 predicted proteins | sample 5400061 | NCBI WGS metagenome assembly WNGA01 (sample SAMN13153366, study PRJNA577476) | soil metagenome | isolation source: 100 cm soil or saprolite under grassland replicate 2 | place: USA:California | collected 2016-06-15
CGAAGCTGTTCACGACACGCGGCGGCGCGACCGGCTCGGGCGCGCCCTCGAGTGCGCCGATCGCGCGCAGGATGTTCGTCACTCCGCGAACGTGACGCACGACGTCCTCTTCGATGAGCAGTCCCCGTCCACCGGACTCCGCGAGCATCGACGCGACGCCGTTGAGCGCGGCGAGCGCATAGAGCGAACCCGGCCGCTCGCCGGTCGGCGCGCTCTTCACGGCCCAGCGTGCTCCGTATGCATCGGCCATCTTCTTGATGCGCTCATCGAGCGCCGTCTCGCCGGTCTCGCGGTAGATCACGAAGGGCGTCAGATCTTCGATGAGGTCTCCCGCGTGCAGATCGATGGCGTACTCGCAGCGCGTCACGATCTCGGTCAGCAGCCGATGCGCGAAGCGCTCGCCCCATTTGCCCTTTGGGTCGCCGGGGAATAGCCGATTGAGGTTGTCGCCGTCCTCGGGGTTCACGTAAACGCTGCGCTCGTAGAAACCGGGGCGGTTCAGGAGCGGGATCACAAGTAGGATGCCGCGAAGGTGTCCCGGTTCGGTGCCACGACCGAGCCGGATCGCGGCCTCAATCCCGGTGTACTCCGCGGCATGGATGCCGGCGGTGACGAGCACCGTCGGACCGGAGACCTTTCCGGTGATCGCGAAGGCGCTGGCCGGCTGCGGGGATCGCGATCGGGCCAAGCGACGTCTGCGGCGTGTGCACGACGGCGCAAGTCTGTCAGAAGGCGGGATGCGCGATGAGTACCATCGCCCGGACGCATTCAGTCAAGGAGGGACGAGCATGCCGGCGAAGAAGAAGGCGAGCCCATCACGCAGCGGACGCGGAACGAACCCGCCCGGTGGCGGCTACGGCCGCGGCGGCAAGAAGAAGAACCCACTCAAGCCAAAGCCAGGGCGAAAGAAATAACGGGACCGACCGCCGCAGCCGCGTAGCGCCGTAGGCGTGATCAGTCGGGGATCTTGAGCTCCAAGCCGGGATGGATCATGTCGGGGTTCTCTCCGACCGCGTCCTTGTTCGCGGCATAGAGCTCGGGCCAGCGCTTCGCGTCGCCCATCTCGGACTGCGCGATGTCAGAAAGCGTGTCGCCGGCCTTGACCGTGTACGTCTTTGTCGTCGCGTCCTGGCCGCCGCGCTCGCCGCGGCGCTGTTCCATGACCCGCTCGGTCTCAGTCGGCTGATCTGTCGTCGGCTGGTCCATCGCGGAACCGCCTTCACTTCTGGGCATGTGACACCTCCGTCACCAATGCACACGGCATAACGCAGGCCACCCGTCAAAGCTGCAGCGGCGGGTAGTAGTTCTCGACGCCCTCACGCTTGACCTCGTCGACCCAGGTGGTGCCATACACGGCCTCGCGATCGGCCCCAGCCAGGCTCCAGGCATCGCGGCGGTACGTCCAGTTGGTCGGCTGGAGCCGGTGCGCCTCTCGAAAGTTTTCGATCGCCGCCACCTGCGCGCCGCGAGCGAACAACGCCTGGCCGAGCGCGAAGTGCGCAGCGGCCGTCGCCTCGTCGATCGGACGGGGTCGACTGCGACGGATCACCTCATCCGCAGAGAGCGCATATCGGCTCTCACTCCCCCGCTGGACCCAGTCGCGGAGCGCGGCGACGTACCGCTCCGCCTCGACATGGAGTGCCTTGACGAGCCCTATCCGTTCACGCTCCGCGGGCGAAGCGTCCGGAGGCACGGGGCGGTCGAGGTACCCGGGCCGGCGCGGGTGGGCGGGCTCGGGCGGGCGCACGACCATCCCCTGCTCATCGATCCAGATCCCGCTCGGAACGTTGACGATGCCAAAAAGGGCATCGACGACGTGCGCCTCATCGATGAGCGAGGGATGATCCGGCGCCGCGTTCGCTATCCACGGGCCGGCGGTCTCGCTCCCACGCGCATCGAGCGCGACGGTGACGATCTCGAGACCGTGCGGCCTTAGCTCCGTCCTCAGCTCCTGCCGCACGGGCAGGTCAAGACGGCAGCCTCACCACGACGCCCACGCGACGAGCAGGACCTTCGTTCCACGGAGCGACGAGAGGCGGAAGGGTCCGCCGCGGAAGTCGGACAGCTCCAGCTCAGGCGCGACAGCGCTGCGAAGCGCACGACCACCCGCCTCCGCACCGAGCGCCCACAACCCATGACGCGCGTCGTGAACGAGCGGCATGGCGAGCGCTTCCGCGGCGGCCCCGAGCTCGACCACGGCCGGGTCGACGGAACGGAACGGCACGCAACGCTCGCCGCGGCAGAGACCCTCGGGCTTTGACCGCCAGCCAGCGATGCGCTCGAACTCCTCGACGGGAACGCGGGAGCTTGTGAAGATCACCGCGGGTTACGGTACCTCGGTGATGCGGCTCCTGATCGCGCTCATCGTCGCGAGCGCGTGCTCTCGTGTCGCGACGGTCGCGCCGACGCCCTCACCGACGGTCACCGCGCTACCCACACCTTCGCTCACGCCGACGGCGACCCCGTCAGCAACTCCCACACGGACACCGGGCGTCATGCCGCTGTTCGACGCGCACCTCCACTACAGCGCGCCGGCCTGGCTGGTGTATCCGCCGGAGACGGTCGCCAAGATCCTCGATGCGGCCGGGGTTCGTTCCGGCCTCGTGTCGAGCGCGCCTGACGAAGGCACCTTCAAGCTGAAGGCGGTCCTGGGCGATCGAGTGATACCGATGCTCGGGCCTTATCGCAACGTGGCCGACGTCTTCTCATGGGCGCGCGATCCATCGATCGTCCCCTACGTCGAATCGATCTACCGCCCCGGTGTCCACCGCGGCTTCGGGGAGTTCCATCTTCTCGCGGGGCAGATCGGCCTGCCGACGGTGCGCGGCGTCCTCGCGCTCGCGCAGCGCGAGAAGCTCTTTCTGCAGCCGCACGCTGACGCGCGCGCGGTCGCGGAGCTGCTGAACTACATGCCTGATGCGACCGTGCTGTGGGCGCACGCGGGCGTGGACGCGACGCCTGAGCAGATCGGCGCGCTGCTCGACACATGGCCGAAGCTATCGGTCGAGCTCTCGCTGCGCGCCGACATCGCCCCGAACGGCACGCTCGACCCGCGGTGGCGTGATCTGCTCACGCGGCACAGCGGCCGCTTCATGATCGGCACCGACACCTGGACGGCGATCGCATACCGGAACGCGGATCGTTTTCTCGCGCAGCTGCCGCGCTAAATGTAACCTCCGCCTTCGGCTCCGGCTTTCTGGAGCGGCCTTCGCCGCTCCATCAGTAGCGCGCGAGCAGGAGGCCGACCGCGAGCGCGACGACGGCGAGCCAGAGGATCCGCAGCGCGCCCTCCGGCGCCGCGATGAGCCCCTCCGCGTCGAGCGTCTCGCGCGATCCGTCGCGGTAACGGACCTCGCCGTCGACCGAGACGCTTCGCCGTCGGACCGCGCGCACCCGCGTGGATAGGACGCGCTGCGCGAGGCTCAGCAGCGCGGCCGCGGTCGCGACCGCGACGGCCGGGATCAGCGGCGCGCCCGTCGCGTAGGCGGCCGTGAGCACCGGGAACGCTCCCCACGCGAGCCCGAACCCGAGGTCCGAATGCACGAGCGGAGCCTCGAACGCGTAAAGGAGGACGAGCGCCACGCCGGCCGCGACGAACACGCCGAACAGCGGACCGAGCATCGCGATAGCGGCGATCCCGAGCGCGGCCGCGCCCGCCAGACCGAGCGCGCCAAGCACGACGAGCACGCGCGCGGGGATCCGTGTTCCCAGCGGACGTCCCTGGAGCTCATCGAAAGAATGCGCCGCGACGCCGACGGCGAGCCCGAACGCGAGCAGCGCGCCCAGAACGATGCGCGGATCCGGCGCGGGCGACAGCGCGGCGCCGAGCAGCACGTACGACAGATGCCACGCGGTGTATGGCGGGTGAAGCAGCGTCCAGTAGTCCCGCCAACCGCCGGGCCGGAGCGCGTAGAACGCCGCGCCGAGGCGCGCGTCGCTCGCGACCGTCGCTGGCTGCTTCGTCGCGCTCATGACGATCCCGCCGCCGAGGCTCATGTGCCGCGAACGGACGTTTGCCAGGCCCGCGTCGCGCCAGTACCCCTCCACGTCGGGCTGCGGATGCGCGCGATAGAAGCGCTCGATGCTCGGACCGAGGAACGCGTTCACCTCGCGCCATTTGCGCGAGAACAGCGACCCCAGGGTGGGCATGACGACTCGCGTATACAACCGCCACAGACCGAATGAGAGCGGCGAGGAAGGGACCCCGAACTCGAGCGCGGCGAGACGACCGCCGGGCTTGAGCACACGCGAGAGCTCGCGCACCGTCTCGGCGGGATCGTCGACGTAGCGCAGGAGATACGTGAACGTGACATGGTCGAACGTCGCATCGGCGAAGGGAAGCCGCTCCGCCCGCGCGTTCACGAGACCGCTGATGAGGCCATCGCGGCGCGACGCTTCGGCGAGCATGTCCGCGCTGCGATCGAGACCAACGACCCGGCAGCCGTAGCGCTGCGCGAGCTCTACCGCGACGAGTCCCGTGCCGGTCGCGACATCGAGCACGACATCGTCCGGATCCGCGGCGACCGAGGCGACAAGCGCGTGTCGCCAGCGTGGATCCTGACCGAATGAGAACAGCGCGCCGGCGCGGTCGTACGAGCGCGCGATGCCGGTGAAGATGCGCGGGGCGTCGGCGGACGGCGGACGGGGCAAGGCGTCGAGTATGCGCGGGCCGCGCGTTAGACCGGCATCACCACGCGTCCGGTCCGGCCGGTGCGCGACCGGTACAGCTCCGCTGCGGCGCGCGCCGCATCCGATCCGGTTCCCGCATCCGCGAGCGCGAGGACGGAGCCGCCGAAGCCGGCGCCGACCAGACGCGCGCCGTGGACCCCACGCTGTGAACGAAGAGCGTTGGCCAGGGCGTCCAGCTCCGCCGTCGAAACGTCGAAGTCTTCGCGCAGCGATGCGTGCGACGCGTCGACGATCGCGCCGCAGCGCGGAAGATCGCCGGCCCGGAGCGCCGCGACGAATGCGCGGACGCGCTCGTTTTCGCTGACCACGTGCCGCACGCGGCGTGCGAGCGTCGCACTCTGCGGCGCGAGACGGTCGACATCGTCGAGCGTCGCGTCGCGGAGCGAAGCGATGCCCAGGCGCCGCGCGGCGTCGTCGCACTGTGCGCGGCGCTCGTTGTACGCACCCTGCTTCGCGTTGTCGTGCGCGATGCCGGAATCGACGACGAGGATCTCGATGCTGCCCGGGATCGGCACGCGCTCGATCTCCGCCCTGCGCATGTCGATGAGCAGCGCCTCGCCGACGCGCGCGAGGCTGGCGGCAAGCTGGTCCATCGTGCCGACGCGGGCGCCGACGACGTCGCGTTCTGCCTTGTGCGCCGCATACGCGAGCGCCATGTCATCGAGCGTGAGCGAGAAGGCGTCCCGCAGCGCGCGCAGCAACGCGACCTCGAGCGCCGCGCTGGACGACAGACCTGCGCCAGGCGGCACACGCGACGCGATCCCGGCATCGAAGCCTCGGATCGCATGCCCGGCCTTCGTCAGCACCCAGGTAACGCCGCGGACGTAGTCGCCCCAATCGCCGCAATGCCGCTCCTCCCCGAGTCGGTAGGCGACCGGCATGTATCCCTCGCTCTCGACGCGGACGACGCGGTCCTCGCGCGGGGATAGCTCGACGACCGTGCGCTGTGGGGTCGCGGTCGGCAGGACCAGTCCTTCGTTGTAGTCCGTGTGCTCGCCGATCAGATTCACGCGGCCAGGGGCATCGGCTCGGTACACGTCGCTCCTATTAACACGGCGGGCGCAACTCCTGTTCTGCCCAACGGATACTTGGCTCGTGATCCGATACCGCCGCGCCGTGCTTTCGGCAATCGAGCGCCTCTCGGGAGGCCGGCTGCCGGACCTCCGACGGTCGCTCTGGCGCCGCCAGATGTATCTGTACGTGACGCCCGGGGATGTTCTGGCCGAGCGTGCCCTCCGCGGGTTTCCCGACGAGGTGCGTGCTCTGGGCCGGCGCTGCCGGATCGTGCGGACGAACGCCCGTTATGGCGGCGGGTTCTATCCAGACCGCAATGAGATCGAGCTCGCCGCGGGCGTCGAAACCTACGAGGGACTGCGCCAGGTCGAGCTCTCCGCATGCCACGAGCTGTTCCACTTCGTCTGTTGGAACCACCCTGTGTATCGGCAGGACGAAGACCGCGACTTCGCCTACCTCCGCCGCGCGGTGCGCGACAGCCGAGGGCACCTGGCGGAGTTCCCGCGATACCGCGACTGGGTCACCGGCTCTTTCCTGCGCCAGGGCGACCACGCGAACCCGGTCGAGTACTTCGCCGACATCCCGACGAACTTCCGGGACACCGGCGAGCTGCCGCCGCCGATCCGCGCGCATTTCGCGCCGCTGATCGACGGATCCGCGCCGACGGTCGACCTCGCAAGCGAACCAGATTGGCCGATGGGCGACGACTACTTCTCGCTACCGACGTTCCAGCGCTGGCTCGCGGGAAACGAGTGAGGCGCTGACGAGCGTCGAGGGCGCGATCCTGGTGTGGCTCGCGATCGGTGTTGGGATCGCGGGCGGCGTGTTCATCGTGGCGCGCTCGGCGATCCAGATCGCGAGCGTGGCCTACCGCGTGATCGAGAAGGAGATCGACGCGAGGACCGCGACCCGGCAGACCACGCTCCTGAGCCTCGCGATCGTCGCGGCGCTCATCGTGACGTCGGTCGTCGCCGGGTACGCGATCCTCGTCATGTTCGCGACGCTGCTGGAAGGCAGCGGCCTGATCAACGGGAGCTAGATCGTCGGCACTTCGGGGATCGGACCCTTCTCCACTCCGGGCTTCTGACGCGGGACATCGGTCGGCCCTTCCGGACGCTCCGGCTGCTCGCCGCCCTTCTTTCCGACGTCACCTGGGACCGGCTCGCCCGGTCGCGGAGGGAGTCCGGGCCCCTCGCCGACCTTGGGGTCGTTGTTCTCTTGCATCGAAAGAGTCCTCCTGCGGTGAGTCGTCCTCTGCGGACGCCGATAGAGAGGACGAGCAGTTGATGTGCCAGTCATCCGATGTGCAAAAGAGGGTGCGGGCCCTCAGATGCGATCGGCGAGCAAGCGCACGCGCGATCGGATCGAGTCGCGGACACCTCGGAAGACCTCGAGACGCTCGGTCTCGGTGCCGCGCGCAGCGGAGGGGTCCGGCAGCTTCCAGCGGAGCCTGAGGCCGCTGCGCGGTGGGACGGGGCAGCCCGTGTCGCACACCGTGACGACGACGTCCCAGCCCTCGCCCACATCGTCGACGGACTTGCTCTTCTGTTCGGAGATGTCGATGCCAAGCTCGCGCATGACCCTCGTCGCGAGCGGATGGACGCGCGTTCCGCGCGTGCCCGCGCTCTCGACCTCGAAGCGGTCACCGGCGAACGAGCGCAGAAAACCCTCAGCCATCTGGGAGCGGGCCGAGTTGTGCGCGCAGAGGAACAGGACGCGCTTCACGCGTCAAGCATGACGCGCGGCGCCGGAGGTCATCCGGCGCCGCGCGGATGGTCAGGCGAGGACTGCGGTGCTGAGCGAGTCGATGAGCGAGCGTGGCGAAGCGCCGGGGTTGAAGATCTGTGGACCGGCGTAGAAGATGAGAACGAGGACGATGAGGATCAGCAGGATGATGCCGATGATCATGCCGGCACCGAAGCCGCTGTCCGATGATCCGCCGGGATTCACATTGACCTGGCCCATGGGGAACCTCCTCTACAACTAACTAGGTCGCTGAAGACGCTCGCAAGCGCCGTGCCGGACCGCCCGCTCGCTTTCATGCTCGCCGCCCCATGCGCAAAGGACCGCTCCGTCACAAGTGGTTCGCTGCATTCACCGCGGCCATCGGTCTCGGCTCGATCGCGGATGAGGTAGCGCGGCTTGCGCTGCCGCTTCTGGTCCTCGATCTCACCCACTCGATCGCCGCCGCAGCGACGTTACGGGTCGTCCAATCGCTTCCCTACATCCTCTTCGGCGCGCCCGCCGGAGCCCTCATCGACCGAGTGGACAAGCGCCGGCTCCTCATCGCCTGCGACATCTCCGGCATCGCGCTGACCATCGCGATCCCCCTCTCCGCGATCGGCGGCGTGTTCTCGATCGAGCTCCTGTATGTCATCGGTTTCCTACTCGGCACAGTCGAAGTTCTCTGGGGCGTGACCACGGATTTCAGCGTCGTCCCGTCGCTGGTCGAGGAGCACGAGCTCACGGACGCCAACGCGATCTTCCTCGCGGCCGACCGCGCGGCGCGGATCATCGGACCGACGCTAGGCGGGTTCGGGATCGCCGCGATCGGCAACGTGAGCACGATGTGGATCGCCGCGCTCGCCTTCCTCCCGACCCTCGCCCTGTTCTACCGCATGCCGCCGATCCTCGAGATCTCCGCCGCTCAGATGGCTCCCCTCACCGTGCGCAACGTGATCCACGAGATCGGCGACGGCTTCGCGTTCGTGTGGCGGCTGAAGGTGCTGCGGTGGCTCCTGGTCGCGATGTCCATCGCGAACCTCGGCGGCGTCGGCCTGCGGACGCTCATGCTGTACGTGCTGCGAGAGGAGCATCACCTCGACGAGGTGACGATCGGCCTCGCGCTCTCCGCCAGCGGCGGGCTCACGATCATCGGCTCGCTGCTCGCGCCGCGTCTCGCGCAGGACCGGCCGATGGGCCACAGCATGATCGGCGTGATCCTCGCGTCGGGACTCGCGGCGGTCGCGGGCGCGTTCACCAACGACTGGCGGCTCATCACGCTGTGCTTCACGGGGCGCGAGATCGCGTGGCAGGCGTTCATCATCTACGCCTTCATCCCGCGGCAGCGCGACGTTCCGGCGAACATGCGCGGCCGCGCGAACGGCGCGTTCCGCACCGTCGTGCTGATCTCGAACAGCGCATCGCCCGCTGTCCTCTCGGCCATCGTCGTCGTCGCATCGAGCGCCGCCGCGTTCGCCGTCGCCGGCGCGCTCGCGATCATGAGCGCCGCAGTCGCGACGTTCACGCCACTGCGCGAGTACGCGGTGCGTGAGCCAGATGCGAGCGAGGTGGCGAATGCGACCACCGGCGACAAGACCGTGGCAGCATCGGGTGAGGAATGAAGACGGTCGCGGCCCCTTCCGGCGGGCGCGGTCGGGCGCTTGCCCTGATCCTGGTCGTTCTCATCCTGGTCACAGGATTCGTCAGTGCGCGCGCCGCGGCCGTCACGATCCAGGAGGATCGGGTCGCGCTCGAGCCCGGTGAGATCCTGATCGTCCACGCGCAGACGTCATGGGGCCTGCCACTGCGCGACGCGCTGAGCTGGTCGATCCTCCCGAGCCACTTGGGCACGATGGATGAGCGCGGTGGCTTTCACGCCGGCGAGCTCAGCGGCTCGGGCACCCTGACCGCGCGATTCGGAGCCGCATCGGCAGAGATCCCCGTGACGGTCACCTGCCCGAACACTGCTCTCATCCAGGGTGTCCGTTTCGAGGTGTCATGCGGCCGAGTCGCCGACGTCTATGTGGACGTCGGCGCGTCCGGAGGCGCGGAGCGCGCTCGCGAAGAGGTCGAGCGCGAGGCGGATCGCGTGTCGCGCGATCTGCAGATCACGACCGATCGCCGTTTCCGTGTGTACTACGTCGGCTCCACGGCGGCGTTCGCGACGGCGATCGCCTGGCTCGGCCGCGGCTTCTCGACCGGACCGCAAGTGCGCGAAAGCGACGCAGCGTATCTGGACCTCGAGGACGTCATTGCGATCGATCAGTCGCAGACATCAATAACGCAGACGGCACAAGCTCTGCGGCACGAGCTCGTTCACCGCAATCTTCGTCAACTCGTGGGCTACACGAACGTCGCCAAGATCCCGACCTGGCTGAACGAGGGATGGGCATTCCTCGAGGAATCAGAGCCAGGTTGGCTGCGCACGGAAGCTCGCGTCGTCTCGGCCTCGAGCGCACATCTCGGCAAGCTGCCGTCGCTCGCGACGCTGAGCGACCTTGGCGCATGGAACGACCGCACCGGTCTCGACCATCTCTACCAGTACTACGCCGCGGCGCAGGCCGCGCAGTTCCTGATCGACGACATCACGCTTCCCGGTCTGCTCCGCGTCCTGAAGATCATGAGCACCGGGGTGACCTTCCCTAAGGCGTTGGCGCAGGCGGTCCCGGATTTCGACTACAACGCGTTCGGCAGTCGTCTGAGCGATCGGGTCGCCGCGCTGGTGCCTGCATACCCGGGCATCACCGTCGCACCGGGGTCACCTGACGGCACCGGGATCACCGTGATCGCGTACGGCCTCACGCCGAACGCTCCCGCGACGGTCTCGACCAAGGGACCTTTGGAGCGCGTCGCGGCCGGGAGGGTCGACCCCTACGGGATCTACGTGAAATACCTGGGCGCGGAATGGCCCGCGGGCGAGTACCGCGTGACCCTCGAGTCGGAGGGCCGTCGGTTCGAGGTGACCGCAATGCGCTAGGGAATTGATAGTCGGGCGTACCGAGACCACCGAAACTGCACCGCTCCTGAGGAAGTTGACCGCCGATGACTCTGTACAATCGTCGAGCCACCCCAGGGGTGGGACCGCGCAAGCGGTCCCCAGCCTGGGGATGGCCATTTCTTGGCCCCCACCGCGAAACTGACCCACTACCTACTGAGGTAGTGGTCCAGTTTCACGCGACACGTCTGCGCCCGACATACCAGACAGTGAAGATCGGACCCGGCAGGAATGCGATCAGAAGGCCGAGTGCAACTTGAACCGCCCCGCGATAGGCGTCGGGCATTTCGCCGCTCTTTGTGAATAGCACGACTACTGGGACGGCCCAACTCACAAGCCAGACGACCGCATAGATCACGTCGCGCCAGCTAACACGAATCACCACGCCCGTAAACTACATACGTGCCGACCAAGAAGAAGCGACGAATGCCTAGCGACGTGAATCAACTCGCCGCGCGGATCGTCGCGTTGAGCACAAAGGAACGACCAAAGCCCAAGAAGGGCTAGCCGTCCGCGTCCTCCTTGTCGGCCACAAGGCCGAGCTTCTGGGACTCGATACCTCTGAGCATCCGCTGCCAATCGTCCTCTGTCATGGGCGATGGCACTTCCAACTTTCCCCAG
>WNGA01029106.1_pt1 | contig 11041 bp, 12 predicted proteins | sample 5400061 | NCBI WGS metagenome assembly WNGA01 (sample SAMN13153366, study PRJNA577476) | soil metagenome | isolation source: 100 cm soil or saprolite under grassland replicate 2 | place: USA:California | collected 2016-06-15
CGTCAGCGTCGTCTTGGCAGCTTCCCGCGCCGCAATCTGGCGCAACGACACCTGGGTGTTCTTCGCTTTTGGCGCGAGCGTCATTTCGCTCGCGGCCGCCGGCATGGCGATGAGCACGGACATCAGGACGAGCGGCACCGCTCGCGCTGTTGGTCCGCGCCATCGAGTGAACCTGAGTGTCACAGGACTCTCCTCTCGAAGGCAGGGTTGACTGGGGACTTGCATTCCTCTCAGGAAGTGACGTGAATGCATACGGCAATCCGCGCAGAGTATATCGAATTGCAGGATTTCCGGCGCATTTTCAACACGCCGTTCGTCACAACGAGCAACGATCCGATGAGCCGGATGCGATCAGTCCGAATTGTTGGATTCGACTAGAATCAAAGCCCGTGGAAAAGCCGGAAAAGCTACTGCGCAGCGACACGAAGGAAATCGTCGAGCTTCGGCAGCTGAAGGAAGATCAGCCCGACCTGGCGCAGGCGATCGACCTGCAAATCCAGCTTTTGCAGCTTCAGCGGCGCGTCCAGTCGCGCGTCCCGCTACCCGCGATGAAGCTCGATTCGGCGCATCTCGAGAAGGGACTGGCGTCGGGCAAACCGATTCTCGCGTTCGAGCAGGTGCCGATCGACTGGAGCGACCTGCGGTTCATGGTGCGGTCGACGGCCGACGCGATGCGTACCCACGAAGCGATCGAACCGGAGGATTTTCGTCGCGTGGAGGCGCTCGCGCGCGATGCGGACGCGCTCGCGCCCGCGATCAGGAATTGGTACGAAGCCGCGCGCGCGGCGACCGCAGGCGGAAGCGAAGTCTCTCCGGAGATTGCGGGACTGGAGCCGCTGCTGCTGCAGGCGATGCGGCCGTTTCTCTCGCGCTGCGCCGACGCGGTGATGGCGCGCACGACCTTCCAGGGCTGGAAGCACGGGAACTGCCCGCTGTGCGGCGGCGAGCCGGACTTTTCGGTGATCACGCCGGCAGCGGAGCGGCTGTTGATTTGTTCGCGCTGCACGTCCAACGGCCTCTATCGCCTCAACGGCTGTGACGTCTGCCAGCGCTACCTGAAGGCGTTCGACGGACGCACCGCGCCGCGGCAGATCATGCCCGCCGTCGACACCATCGCCACGCTGCCGCTCGATGCGGCGGCCGTGCAGCGTGGCTATCGCTGACGCTGCGCGTCAGTTGCCAGTTGCCAGTTGCCAGTTGCCAGTAACTAGAAAAAAAAGGACCGGCGCGAAGCGCCGATCCTTATGAACTGGAAACTGGTTACTGGTTACTGGTTACTGGAAACTGGTTACTGGTTACTGGCGCTTACTTCGGAGTCTCTTTGAAAAGCTCCGACGCCTTGGCGTTGAGCCAGGAGAAGAGGTGACGCGTCTCCCAGAAGCGCCCGTTGTTCGAGCGGGCACCGAGGACGACGACCGCGATCGGATTGCCCTGCGGAAGGCGCAGGAGCGTCGCGAGGCAGTAGCCCGACTTGCTTATGAAACCGGTCTTTCCCCCCATGACTTCGACGTCACCGCTGGTCACGAGGCGGTTGGTGCTGTGGATCGGGATCTGGCGGCGGTTTGTCGTCACGGTGTAGGTCGGCGTGCGCATGATCGACGCGATGCGATCGTCGCTCGCGGCGAACGTGATCAAGTGCGACAGATCGAATGCCGATGATACGTTGTTCGCGTTGAGACCCGAGGGATCCGCGAAACTGGTGTTCTGCAGCCCGAGCTCGATCGCCTTCTCGTTCATCCGCTCGATGAACGATGCGGTGCCGCCGTGGGAGTTGCGCGCGAGCGCGCGCGCCGCGCCATTGTCCGACGGGATCAGCAGCAGGTGCAGCAGCTCGCCCGCGCTAATTCGATCGTTCGCCTTGAGATACGTCGTCGAGGCCGCGAACACGTCGCTGCGCTCGATGGTGATCTCCTGGTTCAGATCGGGATTGTCCTCGAGATACACGAGCGCGGTCATCACCTTGGTGATGCTGGCGATCGACCGCTTGTCCTGCGAGTTTTCTTCGTAAAGGACCTGGCCGGTAACCGGGTTGAAGATGATGGCCGCGGCCGCGCGAACGTCGGGGACGACCTGGCCGTCCGCGTCGGTCTTGTACTGCGGCGTCATCGCCTCCTGCAGCTGCGCGAGGCTGCGCAGGCGCGACGCTTCGCGGGCGCGCGCGGATGCGCGGGCGCGGGCAAGCGACGTTCTGCGCGCGCGCGATGCGGTTGCGGAGTACGCGGTTTTCTTCTTGGCGGCCGGCGCGCGGCGGGTGGCGGCCGGCCTCTTCTGGGCCGCGTCAGCCGTGACGACTGACAGCGGTAGGCATATGCCGAGGCCCAGCAGCGTCGACAGAATTCTGACAATCAACATCGGGCGGAGTACGCGCACGAAGCCTCCATGGACCGGCCAAAGCAGTCGGCTGGGAGCGACCGCAGAGGTAAAACTTGGTGGAACAGCGACAGTGTAGCAATAACCTCCAGCAGATGCAACCACTTATGGAGCTCAGCCATGCCTTTTTCTACCTGCAGAGGCACCAATACAAGACGCGTTCCAGCGGAGCCATAACCGGTCACGCAAGACGTTACCGTCAGTCTCGGGCGCCAGCCTGAGACCGGATATGCTATTTTCGGCCTCAGACCCTCATTTCTGTAGATCCCCATGAACCACGTCGACGAAGAATTTGCCGCGCTGCGGGCAACGATCCGCGAACGCGGCACCGTGCGAATGATTCTGCTGCCGGTAGCGTTCGGGCTCTGGGCGGGCACCGCCGTCGCGACTACCGCGGCCATCCAGCTTCCGATCGCCGCCCTGCTTCCCCTCCTCGTCCTCGCCGCGGGATTCGAGGCGATCTACGCGCTCCACATCAACGTCGAACGGATTGGCCGCTACCTGCAGGTCTTCCACGAGCCCGAGGGTGGCTGGGAACACGTCGCGATGACTTTCGGCCAGCGTTTCCCCGGCCGCGGTCCCGACGCGTTGTTCAGCGCCCTGTTCCTGATCGCGACCGCGCTGAACTATCTTCCGGTCGCACTCGGAGGGACGATGCCGGAGCTTATCGTCGGCGGACTGCTCCACCTCCTGCTCGCTTTCCACATCGGCACGGCGCGCAACCGTGCGTCGCATCAGCGGCGGCAGGATCTCGAGAGATTTCACGCGATCAAGAACGGCTAGCTGCACCTCGGTAACCCACACCGATCCAATTCGCTGGTCTCCCCGATTCAACAGATGGCGCGTCGTTGACAGCCTCCATATGCGCTCGGCGAATTCCGGAACAAATTGAGGCGTCCCTTCCGTCAACTCTACGGTACAGAAGTTGCTCTTCCGTATAGTGCGCGGAGGGTCATCATGATGAGTCTTGTTCGCCTGCTCGGATTCACGACGCTCCGGTGTGGCTGCGTGACCGGAAGATATCGCGAGATCGCGACGCAGCGGGAAGTGATTTACGTCGAGGAGAAAGGCAGCGGCTGCCCGCATCACGCGCACCGCCGCAACCACACGCTCGCTCCGGCACGATTCGGCGCGACCGTTGCGTCGCTGCCGGTCGCCAAAGCCAGTTAGCCGCCGTCTCCCGAGGTCTGACGACCGTTTACCTGCTACCATCCCGCATGCCCCTCGCGTGGAAGCCGGCCCGGCTTCCGAAGCCTCATACCCAGATTCAGACTCGGCGCGGCATGTTGCGGTTCTACCTCGGGGACTGCCTCGAAGTGCTCCGTTCTATTACGCCGGGGTCGATTTCCGTAATCGTTACTTCCCCACCCTACAACCTGGGCGTCCGTTACCGCACCTATGACGACACGCTGCCGAGGGGTCACTACCTGGATTGGACCGGCGCCTGGATCAAGGCCGCCGGGAAGGCCCTGGAGCCGGAGGGTTCGCTATTCCTGAACGTCGGGGCGAAGCCGACCGACCCGTGGACGGCGCTCGATGTCGCGCAGGCCGCCCGCGCGCACCTGCAGCTCCAGAACACCATCCACTGGATCAAGTCGATTGCGATCGATCGGGACGCGGCCGGCGCCGGCGTGGGATTGACGAAGGATCTGAACGTCGGGCACTACAAACCGATCAACAGCGACCGTTTCATCAACGACTGCCACGAGTTCATTTTCCATTTCACGCCCGGCGGGCGAACACGGCTCGAGCGGCGCGCGATTGGCGTGAAGTACCAGGACGCGTCGAACGTCGCGCGCTGGGCGGGCGGCGGAGCCAACCGCCGCTGCCGCGGCAACACCTGGTTCATCCCCTACGAAACCATCCAGAGCCGCGACAAGGACCGGCCGCATCCGGCGACCTTCCCGCCGCGCGTCCCCGAATACTGCGTGCGCCTGCACGGGGTCGCTCGCACGAAGGTCCTGATGGATCCGTTTCTTGGGCTCGGCAGCTCCGCGCTTGCCGCGCTGTCGCTCGGCATCGACTTCGCCGGCGTCGAGATCGATGAGCACTACTTGAAAGAAGCCGTCTCGCGCGTCAGAGCTTCGCTGTAGCCGCGCGCTCAATTCCCACCTACACGCGCACATAAAAAAGCCCGGTCCTGCGAGTGCAGAACCGGGCTTTCGAGTGTACGGACGCGGGTCTTAGAAGCGGACCCGGGCCCCGAGCTGGATTTGCCACCGCGAGCGCAGGTCGTCGCGGTTAAAGCGCGTGAACGTCGGCGACACCAGCGTCGTGATGTTGTAGCCCGTCACCGGCGACGTCGCCGTCGGCGACCCCGGGATCGTGACCGGCTGCAGAATCTCGTTGTTCGACGAGTACTGGATCAATCCCTTCTTGCGGTCGAGCAGGTTGATCAGGTTGAGCGCGTCGAGCGAGATCTCCGTCTTGTAGCGTTTGTACGGGAGTTCCACCTTGAACTTCGCGTCGAGCGTGTTCGTCCAGGGCGCGCGGCAGGCGTTACGCGGAACGATCTGGCCGACGTACTCGCCGAGGCAACCGTCGCCGCCGTTGACGAAATCGAGGAGCTGCGAATAGGTCCCGCCCGCGGGATGTAAACGAGATCGTTCGAGTTGCGCCCGTCACCGTTGACGTCGCTGTTGCTGTAGACCATCGTGAACGGACGTCCCGACTGCCCCGCGTAGAACATCGACACGCCCGGCTTTACTGCTTTCAGGAACGAGAAGTCGTAGCTCGCCGTCGCCGTGATGCGGTGGCCCGGATCGAAGTTCGAGCGCGAGAGCGGCGCGTCATTCGGGTCGCCGGGGACGTAGACGAAGCCCCAGTTCGATGCGGCCTGGTCGGACGTGCCGTCCATGATGCTCCTCGCCACCCCGTAGGAGTACGAACCCTGGATGAAGAGCCCGTTCGTGAACGGACGGCGCACCTCGTATGCCGCGTTCCAGGTATAGCCCTTGTTCGTGTTCTCCAGCAGGATGCCGTCGCTGAGGGTCGTGACCTTGCGCGCGAACAACGGACGGCCGCCGATGCCGGTCGCGCCGGGAATCTGCACGAAGTTCAGGTTCTGGTACTTGATGTCCTTCATCGTCTTGGACCACACGAAGTCACCGGTGCCGTAGAAGCCGCCCCAGAGCTTGTGGTCGTACCCGACGTTGCCGCGCAGGACCGACGGATATTTGAAGTCCGGATCGATCATGTCGATCTCGTTCGAAAACGATCCGGCCGTCGCGCCGGTCACCGTCGTCGGCTGATTGATCGCGTCGGTCACGAAAGGAATGCGATTCGCGCTGGCGTTGGTGGCGCCGATGCGCGTGAAGTCGATGCCCGTGTTGCCGTACTGGTTCGAGATCCACACGTACGACGGCCGGCCGGAGAAGAGGCCGACGCCGCCGCGTACCTGCTGCGTGCCGTTGCCGCTGAGGTCGTAATTGACGCCGACGCGCGGCGCCCACTCGAGATGGCTCGGGACGACATCAGTCGCGAAGCCGAAGTTGGCGACAGCGGTCGGATTCGCGTTCGGCTTCTCCGGGAACGTCGGCGCATCCACACGCACACCGTAGGTGAGCGTCAGGTTCGACCGCATGCGCCACTGATCGCCGGCATAGGCGCCGTACTGGCGCACCTTGAACGCGGCGCGCTGCAGCGGATCACTCGTCGCGGAGAAGCTCCGGTTGTAGCTCTGGGCGAAGCCAGCCTCGAAGTTGTCGATGCTCGTGAACGTGTAGGTGCCGAAGTTGTCGCGGATGAAAAGGTTCGCGAGGTCGAGGAACTCGTTGTGCGTCCCGAACGTGAAGGTGTGACGTCCCTTCATGAGCGTGTATGCGTCGTTCAGCTCGATGATGTCCTGATCGATCGCGTTGCGGGCGGAGAACTGCTCCGTGCCCGACTGCACGGACACGCCCGGCGCCAGCGTCACGTTGACCTGCGGGAACGGGGCCCCGCCGATCGGGCTCTCGCGGTGATCGCGCACGCGGGTGAACGTGAAACGCAGCTCGTTGACACCCTTCCCGAATTGCGAGTTCAACTGGCCAACCGTCGAATTCGTCTTGCTCACGTAGCGATAGTAGTTGTCCGGCGTTTTGAAGAAGCTCGTCGACGGCGTGCCGATGTCGTTGTACGCGTCGATGTAGTTATGGCGCACCGTCAGCTGGTTTCCCTTCGCCACGTTGAAGTCGCCGCGGAAGAAGTACTTGTCGTTGTTCGTGTCGCGCGCGAACTCGCCGCCGGCGTCCGCGCCCGGCTCGTACTTATAGAGCGTCTTCAGGTCGTTGATGTAGCGCGCGAAGAGCGCCGGTTCACGGAACTGCTGCCCCGTGGCGCCGACCGAGAATCCGGTAGGCCGCTGCTTCCGCTCGTAGTCGAGCGTGCCGAAGAAGAACGCGCGGTTCTTCACGACCGGACCGCCGAGGCTGCCGCCACCCTGCTTGTGCTTGAATGTGGAAATCTTCGTATCGGTGATGCCCTTGCCGACCCAATCCTGGTTGCGGCCGTAGAAGAACCCGCTGCCGTGCAGCGTGTTCGTGCCGCTCTTGGTCACCGCGTTGATGCCGCCGCCCGCGAAGCCCCCCTGCCGCACGTCGTACGGCGACACGACCAGCTGGATTTCCTGGATCGCGTCGAGACTCACCGGCTGCGTTTCGGCCGTGCCGCCCGGCACGCCCGCGGAGCTCGCGAGACCGAACAGATCGTTGTTGGCCGCGCCGTCAATCTGCACGCTGTTGTACCGATAGCTGCTGCCGGCGACCGAGACCACCGAACCCTGGTCCGCGCCCGAACCGCCGCCGAAGGTATTGAACATCGGGCTGATGCGGACGATGTCGGTGAGGCTGCGCGAAATGGTCGGGAGATTTTCCTTCACCGCATGCGGAATGTTGTCCGCCGTGCCGGCGCGCGCGAGGTCAATCAGCGGCGACGTGGCGACGACGTCGACCATCTCACTGACGGCGCCGAGCTGCAGCTTGAAGTCCGCCGTCTGCTCGGAGCCGAGCTGGACCTGCACCTTATCCTGCTTCTGCTCCTTGAAACCGGCCATGGTCGCAGTGATCGTGTACGTGCCGACGCGCACGTTGAGGATGCTGTACCGGCCATCCGTGCTTGTGAAGGCTTCGTAGCTCGTGCCGGTGTCAGTGTGCACCGCAGTCACAAGCGCGCCGGGCAGCACGCCACCCTGCACATCTGTAATCGTGCCGACAATATTGCCAGTCGTCACCGTCTGCGCTGCGGCAGAAGTCGAGCAGATCAGTGCGAGACAGAACGCGACGGCAAGGCTCCAAACAGCCTTCGTCCGCAATTTCATCAGTGTTTCTCCACCTGGTGGTTTAGTCGAACGCTTGTAAAGGAAAAAAGCGCCCAAAGTATAGCAGTTGCCGTATAACGCCACGCAAAAAAAAGGCCGCCTTTCGGCGGCCTTTCGAAACGTGAAATTACTTGGAGGATGTTGCTTTTACGGCCGGGGCCGGCCGTAGCGTATACGACGTTTTGTATTTCAGATCGTATTTCCCGGACTTCGCGATCTTGATCTCGATGTTCCGCCGCTTCTTCAGCGGGTCCGGATTACTCGAGTAGTAGCCAAGTACGTAGTAGTCGCTGGTCTCGTTGTCGATCCGCTTCAGCGCCTTGTCGAAGTCGTTCGAGTTGACGACGGCGTAACCGCCCGTCAGGTCTGCGATCACGCGCAGGCTGCTCTGCGTCTCGCGGATGTGATCCTGCCAGTCAGTCATGTCGAGCTTTGTCTCGTCGAGGTCGGGCCCACCCACGAGTCCGCGCGGGTCGATCGTGTACATCGTCGTGTTCGCGCGGTTCGCTTCGCGCGTGAGCTCCGATAGTTCCGACGCAAGATCGGCAGCCGCGAACTCGTTCCCGGTTTTCGAAAACGGGTTCGTGTCGGATGACGAGCCGCTGTCGCAGTTGCTGTCACCGCCGCTGCTGCAGTTGTTGCCCATCATGCTCGAGTAGCGCTGGTTCGATTCCTTTGCGCGCGACTTCGAAAACGGATCGAAGTCGTAACCGTTGCTCACGTAGATGAACGCCTTGCGGCGGTTGTGCACCTGCTCGAGGTTCTTCAACACGTCGTACGCGGTCGAGAACGCAACGTGAGCGCGGTACCGCACTTCGGGCGGGCCCTGCGATCCGTCCGGCGTTTCGATAATTTCGGACGGCTTCAGGCCGCTGCCGGAGATCTTCGTGATCGCCTCGTCGAGGCGCTTGATGTCGTACGTCATGTCGACGGAGATCGACGAGGGACCCGTGGACACGACGCCGAACATGTCGCCGTCGTGGATCAGTTCCTTGCGGATCTTTTTGAACAAGTCGCGGATGCGCCCCGTGTTGCGGAAGTCCATGTGCAGGTCGTCCACGAAAATCAGGAAGATGCGCCCCGACGCATCATTCGTCGGACGCGGCGGCGGCAGAAGGATGCCCTCCTGCACGGGGGGCGGCGGCGCGCCGATGTCGTTCAGCACGCGCCCGCCGTGCGTGAGCACGAACGTGACGAGCTCCTGCTTGACGCCGTCTTCGTAGACCTCGAAGTCACCTTTATTAAGGTTGGCGACGAACTGCCCCTGGTCGTTGCGGACATTGACGTCCGTCGTGACCAGATCCACGCTGCGGCGGATCACGTCGCGCGACTGCGGGATCGTGAGGATGCCTTCCGGCTTCGCCTGCTGCTGCGCCGAAACGCCGGCGACCGCGCCGAACAGAGCTAGCGCAATCAGATACTTACGCATGGCTTTCATTATACGCGTCATCGTTTCCGGGAACGCGGGTGACGTCCGACGACCGAGCGGAGGCTCTCGAACACCGCTTCGTACTGCTCCAGCGCGGCCGTGACCTCTTCAGGCGTGTTCCAGGCATCGGGGTTAAGACGCGCCGCGGACGTTTTCAGCTCGGCCCTCGCCGCATCGTCCATTTCCTTCTCTTCGAGCCGCTGGATGATGTCGGTGTAGCGCGCTCGCAGGCGTTTCACACCTTCGACGCCGAGGCGGGAGATGGCGGGGGGGTCAAGGGGTTCAAGGGGTTCAAAGGGTTCAAAGGGTTCGAGGGGTTCAAGCGGAGTGAGAGACTCCGCGTTTTCCGCGACGATCGGTTCCGCGTTGTCTGCGGCCAAAGCGTCTGCGTGCTCCGCAGCGCGGAGCTCGGCGGCTTCGGCGAGTTCCTGGATTTCTTCCGCGGCCTCCGGAGTGGGCATCGGCGGCGCGGCGGCGGCCGAGGTGTCCATGCGCTGCGGCCGCTGGCCGGCCCGCGGCTCGCGGCGATCGCGCCGATCCCGATCCCGCGCCTCGTGATCGCGGCGCGGCGCGGGCTCGGGGGCGGACTCCTTCAACAGGCGCGGCCAGTCGAACTGGACGTCAGGATTGTGCTGCTCGAGCAGCCGGATCGCCTCATCGTCTATCGCCGCGCGGCCGACGCGGACGCCGGGTGGAGTGCGGAACCAGTAAAGCAGACGCTGCCCGCGGCCGCGGCGGCGACCACCCGTGTCCGTGAGCGCGGTCGTTTCGTAACCGCGCTTGTCGCGATTGAACCGCAGCTGTGGCAGGGGCTACTTCCTCTTGGCTTTCTTCGCAGCTTTCGGTTTGGCCTTGGGTTTCCCGGCCGCTTTCGCCCTGGGTTTCTTGCCGTTCCCGTCCTTCGCGGCTGAACTGGCTCTCCGCGAGGCCCGCGCCGGTTTGGTCGCGGATTTTGCGACGAGCGTGAACCGCGTCTGATCGCCGACCGAGTGATAGCTCCAGATTTCCGAAACAGCGACGTCGTTCTCGGTGCAAAGGCGGCGCGCGATCTCTACCGCGGCAGCAGGTACATAAAGATGAAACGGCGCGCGCACTCGTCCGAAGTGCGCCCACTGCGCCATTGCCTCGAGATGATTGACGGACTCCCCCGTCTCCACTTCAATCAGCCCTTCAAGGCGATGTCCTTTGTCCTGCGAGGTGAGCACGAGATCGGGAAACATCTGGCCGGGGCCGATCTTGATGCCGGCGGTCTGGTCATCCGCAATATTGACGGCAACGTCGTGCTTACGCTTGAGCTTCGCCTGCAACAAGCGAATGACGCGGTCGTGTTCGAGCTGCTCTCGGACGGGCCGTACCAGAATGGGACTCAAGTAACCTCCGGCGAACCCGCAATAGTAACTTACTCAGCCGCTTGACGGGGATCTCTTTTGGCTGCATTATGATGCGGTGATTGCCGCGGCGGAGAGCCCCCTGGCCGAGTCTGCGACCAAGACCATCCTTATCGTAGACGACGATCGCTCGGTTGCCGACACTTTCGCGCGGATGCTCAAGCTCGAGGGATTCGAGGTCGCGACGGCAATTAATGCCGAATCCGGTCTGGAGCTCGCCGACAACGTGCGTCCGAGCGCGATCATCCTTGATATGCGAATGCCGATCACCAACGGCTTGCAGTTCCTGCGCATGGTCCGGGCGAAACCGCATCTCGTCGAAATCCCCGTCGCAATCGTGACCGGCGATTACTTTCTGTCGGAGCCGATCCAGCAGGAACTCAAGTCGCTCGGCGCGTCGATCCGCTTCAAGCCCCTCTGGCTCGAAGACCTGATCGCGCTCGCCAAGACTCTCGTCTCGTAGTGACCATCTCTTAGTGAACGACCGTTTTCTGCGCGCCTGTCGCCGGCAGCCCATCGATGCCACACCCGTCTGGTTCATGCGCCAGGCCGGCCGCT
>WNGA01012360.1_pt1 | contig 11039 bp, 9 predicted proteins | sample 5400061 | NCBI WGS metagenome assembly WNGA01 (sample SAMN13153366, study PRJNA577476) | soil metagenome | isolation source: 100 cm soil or saprolite under grassland replicate 2 | place: USA:California | collected 2016-06-15
TGATGCCGCGGGTGTGGCGGGTCTGCTTCGCCTCCTTGTGGAGCTTCAGCCACTCCCGGCTGTCGCCGACGGCTGCGGCTAGTGACCGCATCTCGTGCTGTTCCAGCAGCCACCACCAGTGCAGCTGACGGCCGGCCAGGCGGAAGACGCCGGCGGCGGCCCACGCGAGGGCGGCCAGGAGGTACACCGGGCTGCGCAGCCCGTGGTAGCGGGTGGTGTGCCAGTACCGGCCGCCAACCCGCACAGCGGAGCGCTTGATGTTCGCCAGCCCGGCCAGCGAATCGGGGATGACCGGCAGCCGTTCCTCACGCGGCTCGATCAGGTCGACGTACACGGGCTGAGCGCCCGGCACCGGCACCGGCGGCGGAGGGTCGTCGAGCGCGGCTTCGCAGTGCGTGTCGAATACCTCGCGGTCCGGCACAGCCGGGAGGTTCTCCGGTTCCGCCTCTGCGCGGTCGCCGGGTACATCCTGCGGCCCGGGTGTACCCGGATCCGTTTCGTCGGTCATGCTTGTTACCTCACTTCGGTGAGAGACCCGGCCCGGGGTGCTTGCCGTCCAAGCGATCGCGCCCCGGGCCGGGGGCTTCAGGTACGGTTAACGGTCTTCAGGTACGCCTGTACCTCCTGCGCTTTCTCCTGGCCTATCCGCAGCTCACGGCGGATTTTGCGGCCTCTTGAAAACCGCCCCAGGTGACCGCAGCGGTACGGCGTGAGGTCGTACGATCATTACGGAGTCAGCCGCAAGGTACGGAGTGGTGCCAACATGGGTCGGCGGGCACGGGGAAGGAAAGCGTGGCTGGTCACGTGAGAATGGGTTGGCGATCACGCACACGTGCCTGATGAGGAAGTCAATCGCCGCGGTACTGTCGCCGAGACTGGGTGCGGAGACGGTTTGCCGCCACGTTGAAGTGCTATACATGCAACGCGAGTTCCACGTTATCGATAAACTCAATCCCCTCATCCATAACCCGTACCGCGCAGTTCGGCCAGTGCCGGTTCGAGATGGCGGACGGCACCAAACAAGGGCCTCATGTGGAAGGAAAGGCCGCGTCCGTTCATCCGTGAACAGTATGGAAGCTCGCCTGCAGCACCGCTTGAACGCTTGATGAGGTTTAGGCTCAGGCACGACTAACGGCAAGGCTACCTTCTCGTGGGCGCGAAACTCTTTCTGGCGGATGTGGAGCTATTCGGCGGCTTTCTACACTTTAGGCTCTCCGTCGCGCGTAAAAGGCCACCCTTCGTAGCCGTTCGGCTGCCGAGAAGGTTCCTCCGGTTTGGGTTGTCGGTGACCAAGTTCCCGGCGATTCTCCTAAGCCGCAGACCCAGGTCGGACTCGATCAGTCGTGGCGTACTTCTCCTCCAAATCTGTCCCAACGAACGGGTTGTAGTCCGCCGCCGGACCAACACTTCCCTCCAGCCCCAGCTCAGCGCGCATCGCGTTGATCGTGTCGTGACGAGCGACGCGGATGAGCTGCGTCACACGGTCGAAGTTCTCCGGTCCCATGACGCTCGTGGAATCCAGGCTCGCCTTCAGTTCCCAGAGCCGGTACGCATGGACACGGGCGGCGGCGACCAGTGCAGTGTCGGCGACGGTCTGCACCACCACATAGGCCTCAAAAAAGTTGGTGTTCGCAGACTCGACGCTGGCTTCTCCTCCCTCGGAATACCTGCGCGCCTCGCAGGCGATGAGCAGCCTCTGAGCACACGTAAGGAACCGGTCATAGATCTCGCGCCGATTGTCCCGAATCCAAGCGTGCTCCGCCGCTTCCCGAGCCTGCCGAGCAATCAAAAAGCTAACGGCACCAACGATAAGCCCTCCGATTAGTGACCCCGCAAGGCCGAAAACAGCGGGACCGTAAGAAGTTCCCGCCGCCAGTGGACTGTGCACCATCACCATCACCATTACCATCGCGATCTCCCAAGCAACGCGTCGGCCCAGCCTCTACACGGCGCGAGCGGGCGGCAACCAGTATCCAACCAGCAGGTCACCGTGAGCGTGAGCGCGGACGACTTGGACAGTGGCACGTCAGGCAAGTGCATCCACAACCTTACAAGCAGTGGTCGGTCGGCCAGGAGCGCCTGGCCTGGCATGCGTCATCGCGGATGGCTACAGCGAACCGTCGATAGATGGTAAGTGATGCTGATCACTGGGCTGAGGTTGCCCGGGCACGCCGGCCCCGGCGCCCAGGATCGACCGGATGTCGGCGGCCCGCCACCGGCAGAACGCGACCGCCCGGTCTAGCGCGGCCAGGAACTCCTCGTCGCCGTGGGCCGCCCGGAGGGTGTTCAGCTCAGCGAGCTCGGCGGGCAGCCGGGTCGCCGGATCGGGACATGGCTGCGCGACGCGGCCGGCGCGCGGGAATTCGTCTGGGTACCCGGCGCGGTGGTGTGCGTCTGCACGCTGCTGCAGCTTGGAGCCCAGCACCGCATCCGCACCCCCGGCAGCCGCTTGTACGACTTCGGCGCACCCGCGCGTTACATCGCAGGGTTCGCCCACCAGGGTGATGGGGTCCTCTTCTTCAACTCGTTCTACCGGAAGGCCAGGCTGGGCTACCCGGTTGACTTCCAGAAGACCACCGACATCCGGCTCGCCGTGCCGCCAGCGCAGGCGGGGACACCCCGGGGCGTCGACAAGCCGCTCGCGATCACGTGCCGGCTCATGCTCCAGCGCCAGCGGATCTGGGTAGTTGGTGACCGCCCCTCCAGGCAGCTGCCAACAGCGCAACTGCGAGCAGAGAGCATGGTGCTGGAGAGCAGCTTCTCCCTGGTTGCTGAGGAGCGTTTCCACGGCATGGATGTCACGCTATGGGGGGACCCTCGTGAAAGCGACTGAGGGCTGCGGCGGAATACAGGGTGACGGCTCGTCACGCCCTTGGAGAAAGTTCGCGCATGAATAGGGAGTCCCGCATGATGAGGACACCCGGTGCCGTTGACGATCGACTCGACGACGCCGCCGTACTCGCTCGGTCCGGGCGCGAGCCCGACGACGCCGCGGTGGTCGCTCGGTCCGTGCGCGACCCCGATCAGTTCGCCGCGATCTACGACAGGTATTTCGGTGAGGTATATCGGTACGTGGCGGGGCGTCTTGGCCGGGACGTCGCCGACGATCTCGCGGCCGAGACGTTCCTCGTCGCCTTCTGCAAGCGGGATCGCTTCGACCCGGCACTGGGGCGCGTGCGGCCCTGGCTGTACGGCATCGCGACGATCCTGGTCGGCCAGTACCGGCGCGAGGAGACCCGGAGGTACCGAGCGTTGGACCGGGCCGGCCGACAGGTGCTCGACTCGGTCGAGAGCCATGACGACCGGGTCACCGACGCGGTGATGGCCGAGCGGCTCGGCCGGCAGTTGGCCGCCGCCCTGGCCGACCTCGGCCACGGCGATCGCGACGTGCTGCTACTTGTTGCGATCAGCGAACTGAGCCACCAGGAGGTCGCGCTCGCGCTGGACATCCCGTACGGGACGGTGGGCTCGCGGTTGAACCGGGCCCGGAAGATTCTGCGCAGGGCATTGGGCGGGATCGATCCCACGCTCAATCTCGAGGAGGCAAGCAATGGATGAGATATCGATGGTCCGCCAACTGCTGGCCGAGCCTCCGCCGGCGCCCGATGTTGTCGCGGAGGGGCGGGAGCGGCTGTTCGGCTCGCCGGACCCCGGTGTCCGTACGGCCCGTACCGCCAGCGGCATCCGTAGCACCCGTTCGAGGAGAGCTGCGGCGTTCTGGAGCACGCTGGGGCTGACCGGGGCCGCAGCCGCCGCGGTGCTGGCCGTGGCGACGCTGGTGCCCGGGGCGGGCACGTCCCCGGGTGGCCGGGGCCCGGTCGTCACCGACGAGTCGGCACGGAGCGTGTTGCTCGCCGCCGCGGTGCGTGCCGAGTCGGCGCCGGCGAGCGGCACCTACTGGCACGTGCGCTCGATGTCCAGGACGACCTTGCCGAAGAGGTTCGGACGAGGCGACAACCGCTACACGCTGGAGCAGGTATCGATCACCGAGAAATGGACCACACACGACGGCCGGACCTGGTTGGGCCGCCGCGAGTGGGTGCGGCCGAAGACCCTGGAGGACGAAGCCGCGTGGCGGCGGGACGGTGCGCCGAGCAAGTGGTGCATGGGGGAAACGGACACGGAGCCGCCCGAGCCCATCTGCCTGCACACCGCGCCCGGCACGGCCTCCGTGACGCGCTTCGGCGAGGACACATTCGAGGTGACCGAAGGACATGCGCTAACCTTCGGGCAGCTCCAGCGGCTGCCACAGGACCCCGAGGCGCTGCGGGCCTGGCTGGTCGGCATCGCCCGGCACGACCTCGACCCGTCGGCCTCCGCCGCCGTGGTGGATCGAAACGTGGCCGCGGAACTCTCCGACCTGCTGGTGGACCCCCCGGTGCCGCCGGGAGTTCGCGCGGCCGCCTACCGTGCACTCGCGGACATGCCAAACGTCACGAGCATCGGCCCGACGCGGGACGAGCTCGGCCGCGCCGGTATCGGCATCGAGATTGCCGTAGGCGTGGGCTGGATTGCCGTTCCTGGTGGCGGCGGCCCAGTCACGGGCCTGGCCAGGGACCTCACCCGCACGCTGATCATCGATCCGGACACCTCGCGCGTTCTGGCCGACGAGACCAGTCTCGGCAACCGCTCCGACCTGACCAGTGACACGCTGATCCTGGGGGCCGGCTGGACGAACGAGAAACCGCACAAGCCGGTCCGGCTGGGTCTTGGGCAGGCGGGAGAAGGACGCGATCACCAAGCTTCCCGGGCAGGCACGGCAGATCGCGGTTGATCACCGCGGCGAGGCACGCGAACGCCGCGCTGATGAGGCCTGCGACGACACCAGCTGCTCCCACCGCAAGTGCTGGGTCGAGGAAGCGCACGTCACCGAGCTGACCGCGCTGCTGCGCACCGGGCGGGCCGGGGACCAGCTCGCGGACTGGCCCGCCACCATGCGGGTGTTCGCCCGCCGCGAGCGCCCGCACCCCGGCGCCCAGCTGACCCTGTTCGAAGCCGAAGACGGCTGGCGGTATTCCCTGTGGGTCACGAACCTGCCCGAACGCACCCCCGGCTGGCGCGGCCAGCCCGCCTACATCGATGCCGCCCACCGGGTGCACGCACGAGTCGAGGACGCCATCCGCACCGGGAAAGACACCGGGATCGGCAAATTCCCCAGCCATGAGCTGTCCCTTAACCGCGCGTGGTTCACCGCCGCGCTGACCGCCGCCACCCTGCTCGCCTGGCTGCGCCACCTCGCCCTCGACAGCGACCTCGCCAAAGCCGAACCCAAGACCCTGCGTCCTGTTAACCGAACTAGCGGGGTGGGTTCCCCAGTTCACGTGACTGGTCGTCGCCAGCGGCTCTAGCCTCCAGGCCCGTGATCGAAGTTGATGGGCCGCTGGGTCTGGCTGGCTTGGTGGTGCCGCTGGTGGGCGCGGTGGACGCGACGGGAGATCCGTTCGAGCCGTATCGGCTGGTGGATGCCGAGGGTGAGCCGGTCTTGCCGGTGACGGCATTCCTCGCCGATTTGCAGGCGTGCGGGCGGGCGGTGGCGACGCAGCGGTCGTACTCGATGGCGCTGTTGCGGTGGCTCCGGTTTCTGTGGGCCGTTGAGGTGCCCTGGGAGCACGCGACGCGTGTGGAGGCACGCGACTTCATCCGGTGGGTGCAGGTCGCTGGGAAGCCCGCCCGTCGGCACTGGCGTGGTGATGATGACGCGGCCGAGGTTCGGCCTGGCATGCCGGTGCCGAACCGGGTGACGGGCAAGTCGCCGCCGGGGCCGCAGTACGCCACGGCGACGGTCGTGCACAGCGAGACGGTGGTGCGGACGTTTTACGACTTTCATCTGCAGGCCGGGACGGGGCCGCTGGTGAACCCGTTCCCGCTGGCCAGGGTCGGCCGGGCGCATGCCCATCACAATCCGATGGACCCATTCGGGGGGCAGCGGGCGGGATTGTTCCGGCCGCGGCTGGCTCAGCGGATTCCGCGGCAGATTCCGGATGGCAAGTTCGATGAGCTGTTTGCCGCATTGGGCTCGCACAGGGATCGGGCGCTGTTGGCGTTTTGGATATGTACCGGGGCACGCGCATCTGAGCTGCTAGGCGTGCTGGCCGGGGGAATCGACCCGGGCCAGCAACTGGTCACGGTGATCCGTAAGGGATCCCGGGCGGTGCAGCAACTGCCGGCCTCGCCTGATGCGTTCGTGTGGCTGCGGCTCTACCAGCAGCAGATGCATGGCCTGGTTCCGGCTGGTCCCGTCGATCCGGTGTGGTGGACGCTGCGCCGGCCGTTCCGCGCCCTGACCTACCACGCGGCCCGCGCGATGTTCGGCCGGGCCAACGCCGTGCTCGGAGCGAACTGGACCTTGCATGACCTGCGGCATTCGGCGTCCTATCGGCTGGCCAGGGACCCGCAGGTGCCACTCGCCGATGTCCAGTGGATCTTGGGTCACGCGCATTTGTCTACGACGGAGCTGTATCTCAACACCACGCCGCAGGACGCCATCCGCGATGTGCTGGCCCACCATCAACGCCGCGCCGAGTCGAAGGAGACGATGGCATCGCGGCCAGCCCGGGCCTCGTTGCACTATCGGCCTGAGGCCCTGGACGCTTTGTTCGGAGATCAGCGGTGAACGCCGCGGAACTCACCGTCACCCTGGCGCCAGACCCGGGGGCGTCCCGGTGCGAGCACGTCGCCTGACCGCCGAGGCTGCCGCGCTGTGGCAGAAGTTCCCGCCCCGCCTCCTGGCCGCCAGCTGGCCGGCCACCGAGCACGGCCGCGGCACGGTGGTGTCTCAGGCGATGGCGCGACCCTACGCCGCCGAGGAAAACGACCAGTCCCGCTATTTCCGGCGGCTGGGGGTGATCCGGATGCTGGACTGGCTGGAGGCGCAGTCTGGCTCCACCTGGCAGGACCGGTGGCGCGCCGGCTGCCAGGCCACCGCGAATCAGGACTGGCGGGACACCGCTGAGCGGTGGCTCAAGGACACCGGCCGGATCGCGCCCGGCAACCGAACCGTATGGCGCAGCCTCGGTGGCGCCCTGGGGCTGCTGATCGGCTGCGATGTGATCCGGCCGGACCTGGGCTGGCTGCTGACCTCGGCAACACCGGCGCATCTAGCCGCCGATATGGCCCGCGTCCGGGACCCTGACGGGTTCGCCGCGTTGCAGAAGGTCGCCGGCCCGGCGTCTGTCAGTGTCACCTCCACCCGCCGGGCGATGCTCCAGATCGCTGTCATGATGTCCGTCAAGGGCGGCCCGGTCGGCGATATCACCGTCGGGGACTGCCTGGAACTGCTGGAAGCCCGGGCCCGCAGCAGGGGAGACGGGGACAACGGGGGGACCTACTTCTACCAGCTGCTGCACGCGGCGGGCTTCTTCCCGGCGGGCACCCCGTTCAGAGTGGGGATGCTCGACCCGCGCGTCCACGGCCAGCAGACCGCCGGGCAGCTGATCGATCGCTATGACCTGGCCTGCCGCCCGATCCGGGACCTGCTGGTCGGCTACCTGAACGAACGCCGCCCCGGCATCGACTACGTGACCATGAGCGATCTGGCCTACCAACTGGGCTTGCTGTTCTGGAAAGACCTGGAAACCCATCACCCCGGCGTCGACTCGCTTGATCTGGAGCCGGATGTGGCGGTGGCGTGGAAGCAGCGGATGCAATACCGGACCGTCCAGACCGTGGCGCCCGACGGGGAGCGCACGCAGACCCAGGTGCCCCGCCTGTCAGTGGTAGATCACCTGACCAGGGTGCGGAGCTTCTACCTCGACATCGCCGAATGGGCCACCACCGACCCGTCCCGGTGGGCCCAGTGGGCGGTCCCCTGTCCGGTCCGCCCCAGCGAGCTCACTCACCGGCAAGCACTCAGGCGCCGCAAATCACGCACCGACCAGCGGACCCGCGAACGCCTGCCCGCCCTGCCCCGCCTGGTCGCCGCAGCGGAGAAGGAACGCGCCGACGCGGCCGGGCGCCTGGCCGCCGCAATAGCCACCGCGCCCGGTGAGGAGTTCACCGCCGGAGGCCAGACGCTCCGGCGCACCGTTCTGAAAGAGCCCAGCCCGAGAATCTGGGCTGAAGACTGCGACACCGGGAAACGCCGCGACCTGACCTCCGAAGAGGAACACGCATTCTGGGCGTGGGCCATCATCGAACTGCTCCGGCACTCCGGCATCCGCATCGAGGAACTGACAGAGCTTTCCCATCACAGCCTCATCCGATACCAGCTGCCCGACACCGCTGAGCTGATCCCGCTCCTGCACATCGCGCCATCAAAGACCGACATCGAACGCATGCTGGTCATCTCCCCCGAACTCGTCGAGGTCCTCGCCGTCATCGTCGCCAGGATCCGCGACCACGACACCGGCACCATCCCTCTGGTCGCGTCCTACGATCCTCTCGAGTGCGTGTGGAACCCGCCGTCGCCGGTGCTGCTGCAACACCGCGTCGGAGTGGAGCACCGGCCATTCAGCCGCCACTACATCAAACGACGACTCGAGGCCACCGCGACGGCGGCCGGCCTCACAGTCAGCACCGGCGAGCCGCTCACCTTCACCCCCCACGACATGAGAAGGATCTTCACCACCGAGGCGCTGCAAAACGGCCTGCCACCGCACATCTGCCAGTTGATCTTGGGCCACAAGAACCTCAACACCACCATGGGCTACAACACGGTCTACCCCGAGAAGGTAATTACCGGTCACCGGGCGTTCCTGGCGCGCCGCCGCCAGCTACGCCCGGCCGAGGAATACCGCACGCCCACCGAAGCCGAATGGGAGGAGTTCCTTGGCCATTTCGAACGCCGCAAGGTCGCCCTCGGTGACTGCGGCCGCGCCTACGGGACCCGTTGCATCCACGAGATGGCCTGCGAACGATGCTCCCTGCTCCGGATCGACCCCGCCCAGCGGCCCCGCTTGATCCTCATCCGCGACAGCCTGACCGCGCGGGTCGCCGAAGCCCGGGAACAGGGCTGGCTCGGCGAGCTCGAAGGACTTCAAGTCTCCCTCACCACGGTCAGGCAGAAACTCCAGGCACTGGACGCCCGCACCGCCCGCCAGCCCGCCGTGACCGACCTCGGCATGCCGACCTTCACCGCATCGCCGGCCGTGCCCCCGCGACCCTGGCCGCCCGGCAAGGACGAACCCCATGACCCGTGACCTGGCATCTCAGCATCGGCTCGCGGAATCCCTGCGTGCCCGCGCCCGCGGCATCTACCCGGACGAGGCCGCCATCGAACTGCTCATCTGCCACGACACATTCCTGCGCCGCGGCGACTTCACCAGGCACATCACCACAGGCGAGCATGACCATCGCGGCAACGGGGCCGGGCACGCCGCAATCGACTGGGCAGCCGCCGCCACCGCCCTCGACGCCGGCGCCCTGCCCTGCTCCGGCGGGGAACGGAGGATCCTGCGCCTCGCAGCCAGCCTGGCCGCCGGACTGCCGGCCGATCTCCGCGACATCTTCACCGGCCTCGACGACCGAAATCTCACGCTTGCGATCAGCGCCTTCATGCACGCCTCAGGCCAGCGCCCACCCCACCTCGAACCATGATCGTTCTTAGTTCAGAGAAGGTACCGAAGGGTCTTCGGCTCAGCGCGGGCGAGGCTGCCGTCCAGGGCGAGCAGCTTGAGCCAGGCCAGCAGGGTCGCGGCGGTCAAGGCAGCGGCCTGCCACGCCTTGTTCATCGCCAGCGAGGTGGAGGGGAACTTGCCGATCCCGCATTCTTTGCCGGTGCGGATGGCGTCTTCGACCCTGGCATGCACCCGGTGAGCGGCGTCAATGTAGGCGGCCTGGCCCTGCCAGCCCCTGGTGCTGGCGGGCCGGTTGGTGACCCAGAGCGTGTATCTCCAGCCGTCTTCGGCCTCGAACAGGGTGAGCTGGGCGCCCGGATGCGGGCGCTCGCGGCGGGTGAAGATCCGCATCTTCTCGGGCCACCCTTCGAGCCGGTCCCCGGCTGGGCCTTCGCGCAGCAGGCCGGTCAGCTCGGTGACGTGCGCTTCTTCGATCCAGCACCGGCGGTGCCCGCAGCCCAGGTCGCCGCAGGCGCCCCCGGCGCGGCGCTCGCGGACCTCGCCGCGCTCATCCACCGCGATCTGCCACGCCTGGGCCGGAACGGCCGTGATCGCGGCCTTCTCCCGCCCGCCCAGCTCCCAGCCCACCGAGTAGATCAGCTGATAGCCGGGCCGGGCGGCGAGGGCATCTAGCCGGGCGATCAGGTCGTGGCTGGCGCCCGCCCCGTCGCAGGTGACCATCAGCCGCCGCCGCAACGCCGGCGGCAGCGCCGCGATCGCAGCGTCCAGCACCGCCAGGTGATCAGCGGCGGTGTTGCTGCCGGCCGAGCCGGGGCGCAGCACCCCGGCCAGCGGCTCGGCCGTGTTGTCACAGTAGGCCAGCAGCGGGTGCAGGCCGAACCCCTTGAAGTTCGGCTCGGCACCTTCCTTGTCCGAGTGGCAGGCCACCACGCTGGCATCCAGCCGGATACAGGTCACGCCCTCCAGCATCTTGCCCGCAACGCGGATGCCGGGGAAGGCGCCGTGCCGGGCAGCCGCTGCGGCCCACGCCCGGCGCCGGGCGGCGGTCACCGCGGCGGTGAGCTTGCCCAGCGCCCGCTCCCCACCACGGGCAATCTCATCCAGCGTGCGCCACGCCGTGGGCACCGAGGCGACCAGCCCGAACAGATCCTCCTGGTCACCCATCACCCGGAAGTCACTGATCACCTCGGCGCCGTCAGCGATCGCGCACGCCAAATCCGCCAGCACCCGGCCCCGGTCATGCACCAGCAGCCGGTCTGACACCAGCGCCTTCGACAGCCCTGCGGTAAGGCCAATGTTGTCCGCCAGCGCCCTAATCAGCGCTACCCCTGCATGCGACACGATTCCCGTGCCATCCGCAGTGACTTTCAGGCCCTTCAGCCAGCCGGTAGTGTTCACCTATCAAGTGCTCCATGATCTGGGCAGATACGGATCTCAGCAACCCTTATCGTCCCAGGTCAGGAGCACTTTTCATGGCTGCCGCACCGGTCAGCTCACACGGCGGCGTGAATTCTCAGGGCTAGG
>WNGA01023350.1_pt1 | contig 11039 bp, 10 predicted proteins | sample 5400061 | NCBI WGS metagenome assembly WNGA01 (sample SAMN13153366, study PRJNA577476) | soil metagenome | isolation source: 100 cm soil or saprolite under grassland replicate 2 | place: USA:California | collected 2016-06-15
TCGAGATGGGCCTCGTCAACGCAGTTGTACCCCACGAGAAGCTAGACGAGGAGGTCGACCGGTGGTGCGAGGAGCTCCTCGCCAAGAGCCCCACCTGCCTCAAGATCCTCAAGGCCTCCTTCCGCACCCTCTATCAGCCCCTACGCGAGGCCTCGCGCCGCGACTGGGTCGCCGAAATCGCCCCCGACTTCTACAAGAGCGGCGAAGCAGACGAAGGCAAGAACGCCTTCCTCCAACGGCGCGAGCCTGACTTCTCGCGATACCCGCGCTGATTACGAAGCGCGTCCAGCCGGCCCTAACGCCATTTGCCCTTCTGCATTGGATATCCAGCCCTAGGCCGGAATTGCTTATAAGTGAATGACCCCTGCGAGGCGTTGGAAAGCCAAATGTTTCCAAAGTCCGCGCAGCAAATCTGAGCCAAGTCCCGCCTGGAATTCCCACCGTCAAAGAAGCCATCACGCCAGCGCGTGGAGCGAACGGTGCCGAAAGCGTACGTCCTTTCCGTGAACGCCCCGTTCGTGCTTGTCGAGTACCAGAGTTCTGCATAGCTATCACAACAAAGGTGAACGAGATCGCCTCCATATGCACCATCAAGGTTGGCTATTCTCCAGTGTCCGGTCTGCATTCCGTAGCCGAGCCTCGGCTGCCATATTGAACGCGTGAAGCCACCCTGGGTGCCGCTAAAGTGGAAAATGTTCGCGTAGTCGGAACAGCAGACGTGCAGCAGGTCCGTGGTGCCATCGCCGTTGATCTTGCCGGCCCGCCACACGCCGAGTTGCATCCCGTAATTCGGCGCGGGCTGGAAGTATCGATGGGTGAAGCTTCCCCTGGTCGTCCCGAAATAAAATAAGTTGCCGTCACTCGGACCCCACAGATGAACCAGATCGGCCCCTGCGAACCCGTCGAGGTCTCCCGTTAGCCAGACCCCGAGCTGGATGCCGTAAGCCGGCCAGGGCTGGAAGGCATAGCGGCTGAAGGTGGTCCCGCCGTTCGAATAGAAAATGTTCCCATAGTCGATACAGCACATGTGCGCGAGGTCGCTGCGGCCGTCCGCGTCGAAGTCCCCTACGCGCCAAACTCCGGTCTGCATCCCGTAATTCGGCCACGGCTGAAAGAAAACCCGGGTGAACGTTCCGCGGACAGTGGTGGCTAGGAAGAGGTTGGCATAGTCCGGGCAGCATAGGTGCAGAATGTCCGTCCGTCCATCGCCATTGAAGTCGCCGAACCGCCAGTCCCCGCTTTGCATGCCGTATCCCGCCCAGGGGAGAAACGTGTACCGTATAAACGTACCGTTGGTATTGAAGTAGTAGATATGCGCGTAATCGGCGCAACATATGTGGATCAGGTCCGTCCGGCCGTCGCCGTCGAAATCACCGGACTCGGGCGCGCTGTCGCAGTAGTCATAGGCGACACAGGTGACGCCGTCACGATCTGCTCCGGTAGGGCCCAGGTAGCACGGATTGTCTGTCGCCTTTCTGTCGACGTCCTGATTGGCCATCAGTGTTCCTTCATTGCATTGAGTACCAGCGTGGTCCGCCAAGCCCAGGCTGTGACCCCATTCGTGGGCGCTGATCTCAGTCTGGAAGTTTGGTCCGAAGCTACTAAACGTATGCCCTTCTGGGTGGTTGACGTCGAAGAGAACGACGGCGGAGGTGAAGTCCCGGTGCTCGTCATGCGTTACCCAAAAATAATTGAAGCATCCAACACCAAGGTCGGGGCATGAGCCGAGTGGACCCTCCCAATCGAGCCGCACGTCGCCGCTGCACGCACCCGTCGGGCTGAATTCCCACTGGAGTAGAATGGCGTCCCATTTCTCCTCAATGCCTTGTGTCCAAGTGGCGGGCGGGGAGGTCTGACAAACACCATATGTGATCGCGTGATCCCGCCCGGCTCCCTCTAGGTCAAGCCAGCGATAGGTAGGCGAGAACGTATGGGACGCGTGCGTGGGTGTGAGGCCTCCGTCTTGGAAGTAGAGAAAGGCCGCCGCGAGTCCTAACGCAAGGCCAGCCAGAGTTCTCATGCGCGCGCGCTAACGAACTTCAACTGAGGCCAAATACCGATCGAACGCTTGCTTGTCTTCCGGCGCAATCTTGGCACCCTCGATAACTTGACCAGTCTCTGCGTCTAAGTACAAGCGTGAGTGCTCGCTTCCGATGGCCAGGAAGTCCCGACATCCAGAAGCGCCGGTGCTTGTGCCGCAGGTACCCCCTGTCTGGGCTTGCATCCCGGAAGAGGGGTCTGGCTGCAAATAGCTGAGGTGCCCCAAGGTCAACAGGGGCCCAACAGGCGGGTCCCCGTTGTAGGGCCAGGGAGCAGCGGCCGCGTTGAAAGGGCATTTGGAGATCGTGGCCAACGCAGCCGTAATGGCCGGCTCGTAATCGCCTTGTGGGTCGTGTCTTACAACAGCTCCAGTCCGGGCGTCAATATGGGTTTGGGCGCCGCTGACTTCTCGAGGAAACAAGATCAGATTCGGCTGCACATCGAGTGCGAATAAGTCGCCTTGAACCTGTATCTCGTCCGGTACGATTATCGTTAGATCGCCCCAGCCCCACAGCTTTGTTCCAAGAGGTGCAGGAGGATTCGGGTCGCATGCGGCAAGGGACGGCGACGGGCTAGGCAGCTCGATGAGCGGGCCAGGCGCCGGAGACGCGGCTGGAGTCGCCGTCTCGCTCGCGTCGGGCGACGGCGTCGCCGTCTCGACCTGCTGGACGACCTCTTCCTCCCCGCCTGGGGAGGCGACGACCCAGGCTCCCGCTGCCGTTATCCCAAGGACGGCGAGCCCGGCCGCCAGCATGACCTGATACTTCGTCAAGGCATCTGGACCCGAAGGGATTCCAAGAACCGCTGAAACGCCACTTCGTCATCGTGAGCGATGTCGGCCGGCCCCATGACCTCTCCGCTTTCAGCACCAATGTACATCGATGAACGGCCTGTCGTGACCTCAAGATACGACACGTTTTGCGAACCGCTGGTTCCGTCACTGTGTGCCATTCCGGCCAGAACTTGCATGCCGGTGGCAGGGTCCGGCTCCAGATAGCTCACGTAGCCGATGGTCATGCGCGGGCCGTCCGCAGGGTCACCGTTGTAAGGCCAAGGGGCTGAGCTGACGTCAAATCGACACACTGATAGCGTTGCGACTACTGAATCGATCTGCGGGGCCCTGTCGCCCTTCGGGTCCTGGCTAATGATGGCGGCCGTCGACGCGTCGATGACGGTGCGGCCCCAGCCATCGGCCGATATCTCGAGGGCGGGGCGACGCTCTTGACCGACGTCTGTACCGACTGCCCGAACCGCACCGTCTTCCGGAATGAGGACTGTTACGTCTCCCCAGCGCCAAAGCTTTGTTCCCGGAGGTGCGGGCGGGTTGGGATCGCATGCGGCAAGGGACGGCGACGGGCTAGGCAGCTCGATGATAGGGCTAGGCGCTGGAGACGGGGCCGGAGTTGCCGTCTCGCTCGCTTCCGGCGATGGCGTGGCCGTCTCGGCCTGCTGGACCAACTCTTCTTCGCCGCCCGGGGAGGCGACGACAACCGCGCCAACGACGCCGGTTATCCCAACCAGCGCAACCCCTGCGACGGCCCAAAGAGGCTTGATCATCGTCAACCCTTGGCTTCTGGCGCTTCTATTCTACGCTCAGGGCGCAAGCTCGGTCACAGCCAGTGGACAACACACACACACACACACACAACTTGCTGCCTGTGCCTCCGATTACCTCCGCCAGGCTCCGGTTTTCGTATCTTCTACGAATATTGTGTTGCTTACCGCTCATCCTTCTGGAGCCTCGCGCGTGCCGGAAGGAGCCATCTTCACGAAGCAAGCGCGTGTCCCGCGCTTGTACCGAGTTCGCCCCACCATGCGCGCGGTTGACTAGCCACTGACCTCTCGCCACTGCTACACTTCCCGCTCGGAGGTTTTACTCACACATGGAACTTGTCTTCATGATCCCCCTGGCCGGACTCGCGGCCGTCTTCTACGCCGCCTACCTGGCCTGGGATGTGCTCCGTCGCGACCCTGGCACGCCGGAGATGCAGGATGTCTCATCGATGATATTCGAGGGCGCGATGGCCTTCCTCAAGCGCCAGTACAGCACCATCGGGCGTGAAGGACATCATCGCCGAAGGCTCCGGCGGTAACATCACGATCGGTTACAGCGCAAACGCAGTCGTCGACAATTGGGAGGAAGGCCTTCTCACCGGCATAGCCTTCCTCGTCGGCGCGGCGGCCTCCGCGCTCGCCGGGTATATCGGCATGTACATCTCTGTCCGCTCTAACGCACGCACGGCCTCCGCCGCCACGCGCAGCCTGAAGGAAGCGATCACTGTCTCCCTACGCGGCGGCGCCGTCTCCGGTTTCCTCGTGGTTGCGCTCAGCCTACTCGGCGTCTCCAGCATCTTCTTCATCTACAGCCAGGTCCTCGGCAATCCGGACGCGATAGCGCCGTTCCTGATCGTCGGCTTCGGCTTCGGCGCCAGCTTCGTCGCGCTCTTCGCCCAGCTCGGCGGCGGCATCTACACCAAGGCCGCCGACGTTGGGGCTGACCTCGTCGGCAAGGTTGAGGCGGGCATCCCCGAGGACGACCCGCGCAACGCTGCGGTCATCGCCGACCTCGTCGGCGACAACGTCGGCGACTGCGCCGGGCGTGGCGCCGACCTCTTCGAGTCGATGTCCGCCGAGAACATCGGCGCGATGATCCTCGGCGTCGCCATCTTTACCGTCACCGACAACGTCGAGTGGATCATCTTCCCCCTCGTCCTGCGCTCGTTCGGCATCCTCGCCACCATCGCCGGCCTCACCTCCGTGCCATTCTTCGCCAGCGATGACCAGAAGAACCCAATGACGCCCCTCAACTACGGCTACTACATCGTCTCGATTCTCTCGGTCGTTGGCCTACTCATCACGACGACCGTCATGCTCGGCGACGAGTGGTACTGGTTCTTCTTCTGCGGCCTCATAGGGATCGGCACCGGAATCGCCTTCGTCTACATCACGCAGTACTACACCTCCGGCGCCTGGCGCCCTGTGCGCGACATCGCGAACGCCTCCCGCACCGGGCCGGCTACGAACATCATCATCGGCACCTCCGTAGGCATGGAGACGACCGCCGCCACCGCCATCACGATCGCCTTCGCCCTGGTCGCCTCCTTCTTCCTCGGTTCCGAAGCCGACATCCCCGGCGTCGGCGGCTTCACGACCGGCGTCTTCGGCACCGCCGTCGCGACCATGGGCATGCTCATGTCCGCCGCCTACATCCTGGCGATGGACACCTTCGGCCCGATCACTGACAACGCCGGCGGCATCACCGAGTTCTCCGGCGCGCCGGAGAGCGCCCGCCACATTACCGACGCCCTCGACTCCGTGGGTAACACGACGAAAGCCCTCACCAAAGGCTTCGCCGTCGCCTCCGCTGGGCTGGCTGCCTTCCTCCTCTTCAGCGCTTATCTCGACAAGGTCAAGGAGCGCGTGAACGTCCCCCTCAACGAGCAGTTACCGATCGACCTCTCGAGCGTGGACGTCTTTGCGGGCGGACTGATCGGCGTCATGCTCGTCTTCCTCTTCTCTTCGCTCGCCATCCGCGCCGTAGGCAACGCAGCCGGCGCAATCATCGAAGAGGTGCGACGCCAGTTCCGCGAAGACCCCGGCATCCTGGCCGGCACCTCCCGCCCCGATTACGGCCGCGCGGTCGACATTACCGCGCGCGCCGCCCTTCGCGAGATGATCGCGCCGGGCCTGCTCGCGGTCGGCATGCCGATCGCGGTTGGTCTCCTCTTCCGATTTACGCGCAGCGAGGAGCTGATTCTCGGCGACCGCACGATCGATGATCCCTCGGGCTGGTTAGCTGTGGCAGGACTGCTAATGGTGGGCACGATCGGCGGCATTATCCTGGCCACCTTCTTCAACAACGTGGGCGGCGCCTGGGACAACGCTAAGAAGTACATCGAGGCCGGCCACCTCCAAGTCGAGAGCGCCAACCCCGGTGCGGTCGAGACGCTGGGCAAAGGCACCGACGCCCACAAAGCCGCCGTGGTCGGGGATACAGTCGGCGACCCGTTCAAGGACACCGCCGGGCCTTCGCTGCACGTGCTCATCAAGCTCCTCAGCACGATTACGCTCGTGCTGGCGCCGCTCTTTATTCCGTGAAGCGGGCCACTACAAGCTGTTAGTATCCTGCCCATCGCGCTAAGATTTCGTGGATTGGCTGAAGCATAGTCTGAGCTCGCATTCTGACGCGCTCGCCGCCGTCGTCCGGCGCCTCACCCCAGATGGACGCATCGTTCGCACCCGCCGGCTCCGAGGCGGCCTCGGCTGCCGCATGGACGTGCTGGAAATCGAGCGGTCCGATGGACGCCGCTCACGCGTCACGCTTCGCCGCTTTGTGAGAGACGAACACCGTTTCTCGAGCCCGGAGCACGTCAGGCACGAGTTCGACATCCTGCGCCTCGTAGAGAGCGCTAGCATCCCCGCGCCACGGCCGCTCCTCCTCGACGCCGAGGGCGAGTCCTTCGGCGTCCCGGCAATGGTAATCTCGTACCTACCCGGCCGGCCCATCTTCCCGACGACAAACATCGCCCGCTGGACGGAAGACCTCGCGCGAGTCCTCCTGGACGTCCACGCCGTGACGCCACACCGCTTCGACCTGTCCGCGCTCAACCTCCAGCTTCGGGACGGCATGCGAAAACGGATCGATGAATGGTGGGACGACGCTAAGGCCGATCCCCTCGCGGGGGAGATACACGGGGTTCTTGACGACTATCTCGATCGGATCGACTTCCCGGCGCCAACCCTCGTTCACGACGACTTCTGGTCGGGCAATACCGTTGCCTATCGTGGCCGCATCATCGGCATCATCGACTGGACCAGCGCCGAGATCGGTGACCCACGCACTGACGTTTCCGAATGCCGGATCGATATGGTGCTAAGCCACGGCAGCGAGGTCGCCGATGCCTTTCGCAACGACTACGAGCGCTTGGCCGGTTGTCCGCTCGAGGACCTCTGGTATTTCGATCTCTATCGCGGCTTCCACGCGCTCCTGGAGTACGAGCGCTGGCTCGAGGGCTACCACGACATGGGGCTTCGCCACCTCAAGCCGGCCGACGTCGGTGCTCGCCTGCGCGCCTTCCTTCGGCGCGCTGTCGATGGGCCGTCTGGGGGCGACAGCAGGCGCGCTTAACAGCCAACGGCTACGTCTTCAGAAACCGCTCCACAGGCAGCACGAACACGATCGCGCCGCCCACGCGGACAGGGATCGGCTCCCGCGGCAGCGCAACGTCTGGAAACGGCGTCGTCTGCGCCGGGATATACTCCGTACGCGCCTTGCATTCCGTCCGGATGATCCCCAGCACCAGGTCCACGTCCTCCGCTTCGATTCCTGAGAGGATCGTCGCGCTCCCTTTGCGCAGGAAGCCGCCCGTGCTGGCGACCTTCGTCGCCGGGTAGCCACGCTCGACCAGCTTATCGATGAGCGTGTTTGCCTCGTCGTCGTCCGTGATGACGACGACGAGCTTCTGCGGCAATTCGTTCAACCTATCGAGGCTCCCCTATCGGACGCGCCTGTAAGTGACGCGCGTGCGTACCCGCGCACGTCCCATTCAACGGCAAAAGAGGTGACAACTCACAAGTCCCCTACAGATCTTCTTCCATCTCCTCGTCACCCTCATCACGGCGCATTCGCTCTCGCAGCGCCCGGCGCGTCTCGCTTCCCGGTTGGGGCGCTACCAGCAGACCGACTGCGGCGCCCAAAGCGACGCCAAGGAGCAGACCAATGAGAAAACGCATTACCGACCTCCATTCCCGCTAGAGAGCGCCAATTCCTGAGGCCAGCCCGATGCTAGCACGGATCGAGCCAGAGGTGTCAAGACGGATGGTGGACGGAGGTGGGAAGATGGAAGATGGAAGATGACGGAGGAGGAGGGCTGAGTCCCTTCGGCAGGCTCAGGACAGACGATCAAACGATTCGAGCGGTCAATCAATGGAGAACTCGTATTGGGAGAATGATTGAATTCACGCGTTACTCATGGTGTTTGATTGTCTCTCCGCGAAAGTTCTGCTTTTCGGCTCCGGCTACGATGCCGAGCTGCGTAATTCCCGGCTTTCTGGATGATCGAATCGGGTTCAAAGCCTTCAATTCAATGCTCAATCAGAGGGATGTGCTGGGTTCCAGCGACGTGCTCGCGATGCGGAACCTCATAGAAAACTGGCGCCGGCTCAAGGGATCTCACCACCGACCTCATTTTAGCACAGGCGTTCGGTACTGGGCACGAGAGAAGGAGGTGAGACGTGGCGGGCCTCAGACGACCCAACCACTAACCTCTAACCTCTAACCTCTAACCTCTTACCTCTCACCTCTTACCTCCTGTACCCTATAGCCCATGACTCAGCCAACAATGGAGACGTTCGTGTCCCTCTGCAAGCGCCGCGGCTTCGTCTTCCAGTCATCCGAGATCTACGGCGGCATCGGGGGCTTCTGGGACTACGGCCCCCTCGGCGTGGAGCTCAAGAACAACATCAAGCGCGCCTGGTGGAAGGCCACCGTGCAGGAGCGCGACGACGTCGTCGGCCTCGACGCGTCCATCATCATGAACCCCAGCACCTGGGTCGCCTCCGGCCACGTCGAGACGTTCGCTGACCCGATGGTCGACTGCAAGTCCTGCAAACGCCGCTTCCGCGCGGACGAGCTCCTCGCCGGCCACCACGAGCCGGAGAGCACCCACGGCCATCCCGCTGACACGACCGGCATCAAGTGCCCGGAGTGCGGCGGCGAGCTCACCGAAGCCCGCATGTTCAACCTCATGTTCAAGACGTTCGTCGGGCCTGTCGAGGACGATGCCTCCGTCGCCTACCTCCGGCCCGAGACCGCTCAGGGCATCTTCGTCAACTTCGAGAACGTGCTCACCACCACCCGCAAGAAGCTCCCGTTCGGCATCGCGCAGATAGGCAAGGCGTTCCGCAACGAGATCACCCCCGGCAACTTCATCTTCCGCGACCGTGAATTCGAGCAGATGGAGGTCGAGTACTTCGTCATGCCCGGCAGCGACGAGGAGTGGCACGAGCGCTGGATCGAGCATCGTTTCGACTGGTGGCTGAACATGGGCATCCGCCGAGAGAAGCTGCGGGTGCGCGAGCACGCGAAAGATGAGCTCTCGCACTACTCCAAGCGCACGGTGGATATCGAGTACGACTTCCCCTTCGCCGGCTTTTCAGAGATCGAAGGCATCGCCAACCGTACGGACTTCGATCTCACTCAGCACGAGAAGCACGCCGGCCGCACGCTCCGCTATTTCGACGAAGAGTCGGGCCAGCAGATTCTCCCTTACGTGATCGAGCCGTCCATGGGTATCGAGCGCTGCTTCCTGGCGCTGCTGATCGACTCCTATGCGGAAGAGGAGGTACGCGGCGAGAAGCGCGTCCGGCTCCGGCTCAAGCCCGAGCTAGCGCCGGTCAAGGTGGCGATCTTGCCGCTGTCTCGAAACGAACAGCTTGTCCCGCCCGCCAGACGCGTATGGGACCTCCTGCGCCCGCACTTCATGACGCAGTACGACGACGCCCAGAGCATCGGCCGCCGTTACCGCCGCCAGGACGAGATCGGCACCCCTTACGGCGTCACCATCGACTTCGAAACGCTCGAAGACGAGGCCGTCACCATCCGCGAGCGCGATTCGATGGAGCAGACGCGGGTGCCGATCGCGAACTTAGTGGGGGTGCTGCGGGGGAAGCTCGACCCGGTCTAGAAGCGCTGAGACGGCCCCGAAGGTCGCCTCAGATGCTCCGTGTGCGGTCTGGCAGCCTAGGCCGGCTTAAGCTCGTTGACCTTGGCCCGCGCGGCGTCCGGGTCCTTGAACCAGAGCGCGTCGATCTCAGTGTAGGCGGCCTGATCGGCGGGCACGTCGTCCTCGGCGAAGATGGCGGTCACCGGGCAGACAGGCTCGCAGGCGCCGCAGTCGATGCACTCGTCGGGGTCGATGTAGAGCTTGCGGTCCGTGCCCTCATCGTAGTGGATGCAGTCGACGGGGCAGACCTCCACGCAGGACTTATCGAGCACGTCGATGCAGGGGTCTGTTATCACATAGGTCATCTCAGCACCTCTTCGTGGGCTTCGAGCGGGGCCAATTCAGAATCTGCTTCTGTGAAAAGTGCGTAATTCCCTTATCCACCGCCAATGTATCGCTGCGACTGCTACCAGTCAAGGCGAATCACCGCTTCCAGAACCGCCACCACTTCCTGCGAGCGCGCGCCGCCTCCGCCGCCTGCCGCTCTTCCCCAAGGACCTCGCGGGCGCGCGCCGAAGGCAGCTCTCGTCGCAGCATCGTCATGTCCTCCGCCAGCTGCGAGGAGTACGCCACGTCGCCCGCGACCTCCGGAAACAGCGAGCGCAGGCGATCATCGAAGCCGGGGGCGGTGGAGCGCGGCCGCCTGCTCGCCCCCGCCATCGTGTCGAACGTCGAGTACATCTTCAGCTCGCTCACGACCGAAGAAAGCGCCGTCGAAAGCAACACCGTCTGTAGCGGCGTCAATTCGACTGTTGCCGACTCGTCATCCAGTTGCGAATCGATGCGGCCCTGGAGCTCTCGCAGGCCGTGGACGTAGTCAGAGAGTGTATCCGGATCGATCTCGGAGCCCGGGCGGGAGAGGTGATAGGAGATGGCGAGGGCCACCAGCCTCGCATGGTGTTTGGGGAGGCGGAGCGCGAAGCGGGTCACTCTGAGATCTTGGCGCCCTTGGATAAATTGTGTCGGGCGCACAAGATTCTCACGTTCTCGGCCGTGATGCTTGTGCCACCCCTTGAAAACGGCAAGTCGTGGTCGAAATGTATATTGTCGCGCGCCCCGCAGAGCACGCATTGCCCCTTATCACGTTTATAGACCTCCTGCTTCACTTCTCCCGGAATCAAACGGCGTGCAGTGGAAGTGATGTACCTCGGCGCCCCAGATTCATCCCGATCAGCGAGGCGCATATGGAACTTAAACACTTTACGCTGCCCCGATCTTACGTATTCAAAGTGCGAGAGTTGAAACAATCCCTTGTCCGACCAGATGCCTTGTTGT
>WNGA01031151.1_pt1 | contig 11039 bp, 10 predicted proteins | sample 5400061 | NCBI WGS metagenome assembly WNGA01 (sample SAMN13153366, study PRJNA577476) | soil metagenome | isolation source: 100 cm soil or saprolite under grassland replicate 2 | place: USA:California | collected 2016-06-15
CTTCCTCGCGCATCTCCCGGATATGTCTTTCCTCAAGCTCCTCAATCTCAAGCTCGAGGTTAGACTGCCTGATCAACTCCCGTTCTTGCTCTATGTAGTACTCTTCGTTGTAGACGGTCTCTTCATAGAACCGCTCGTCGTCATCATCATACAGGACTTGATCTTGATCGTCGTTGGACATGATTGGTTGGCCTCCCTTCTGAACGCATATTATCACATCTCCTTTATCTTCCGATGGTGTTCAAGGCTAGAACTTCGCAACCGCATCGGCAGGTGTGATTATACGGGGGCGTTTTCTGTTTCGGACCGGAGGGAAGTCTCGGATGTTGTCCGTGATGATATAGTCGCCGTCGCCGCCGATGGCGCAATGATAAAAAGGATTGTCTTTCGGATCCGGTGAGAATTCTCCAGTCGCAGGTTCGATTACCTCTTCACCGCTCTGGCCGAGCAGATTGATGAATCGTCCCGCAGCATTGCGCGGGACTTTGAGTCGCCGCAAGATCTCACGGTACTCGGTCAGAATCTCCTGGCTATAGAGCCAGGTGAAGACTTCGGGATTATCACGCCAGGCCAGCACGAGCCTCAATTCGGGCGTGTTTGGTTCCGGCGGTTGCTGGCGGAACGCCCGCGCCGCGCGAATCACGACAGAAGTGTCAACGACTACGCGTCCGAGGCGGCGACGGCGCGCCATTACTTTTTCCTCGCGTGGCGCTTCCGGCGATATTCAGCAATCTCTTGCTCAATTTGTTCGTCGCTTACGCCCTGCAACGCGTCGGAGACCCGCGATAGAGCCTTGGTGAATTTCGCCGACCATCCGGCGGGCCGTCCACGCTTCTTCTCCACATAGTCCGCCAACACCTGCTGAATGCGCGCCTCGGTAGCCGCCGCGATTTTGCTGAGCGGCAACTTGATCGGCTCCAGTTTGACCCCGCCCACAGCAGGTTCGGGTTTAATCACAAGCACGCGACGCCTACGGCTAAAGCGCCTCGGCCAAACATCCGAGAGCATCTGTGCGGCGCGGGGCGCGGATAATCCGTAAGAATTGACCAGGATTTCCAGCGCCTGCATTCGCACAACGTCTTCAAAACTGTACCGCCGCTCACTGCCACGTCCACGTCCGGCCTTCGCTGGGCGCAGGTATCCGGCATCCACCGTGTTCTGCAATCGCTTGGTGGAAATGTTCAAGGCCGCGGCCACCTGTCCGGCTTTTAACGTGAGATTACTCATAGCCCAATTTTAATTGAAGCTGACCTTAAGTTTCAATATATCACGTTCACGGGCAATTTGTAGGCGATTCATCAAAGACCGCATTTCCTTACGTCCGGATCGCCTTCTTCGCCTTGGCGGCGATCGGCTCCGCATCGCTCAATACCTTGAAAGTTATGAGCCGCACATACCGCTTATTGCCATCAACATCCTGCCCAAGATGGCGCGAATACCATACCGCCTCTGGGAATTTATTGCTCGCAGACCTGCGCGTGAAGACCTGGCCGTTCCATTCGACAGCCGTCACGCCGTCGTCATCCCGATTGAGAACGATTGCGCTGATCGAGGACCAGTCAAATGTGGGATACTCGCTCAAATGCCGCTGGTAATTGGGAGCAGGGTTTGATGAAATGGCCATCTGGCGCAGATGTGATTCGATGCCTTCAAGACTCGCCGCAATCCCCCGGAGTATCTCATTTTGCTCGCTGATTCTTTGGCCCAGCTTGACGATCAGTTTCTCATCTATATCCGACATAGCCGCCTCCTTGGCGCCAGTTGAAGAGAGCCGCCTGAGCCGTTGATGCGCTTGACGGCCGTCGCAACCGATGAATGATCATTTTGTACGCGCCGATGCCGCCCGCCTTGTTTTCAGTTACGGAAAGAAGGAGACGGCGAGAAGGCGCCAGGCGCATTAGAGGAAAGTCCCAGAAGGGTTTCCCCTTGGTGATGCGTCTACCTATTGACATCCGACTGGTAAGCCCTTACCCTCTGCCCTATCGAAAAACGAGAGGGCAATCATGAAAAAGAAGAAGACGGACATGTTGCAGGGCATGCTCGACCTGCTGATCCTGCGATCGCTGCGGGGTGGCCCATTGAACGGCTGGGACATTATGAATCGCATCCAGATCGTCTCGGGCGAGGTGTTTCGCGTCATTCCCGGTTCGCTTTATCCCGCGCTCCACCGGCTGGAGGCCAGTGGGCTGGTCAAAGCCGAGTGGGGGGCTTCGGATAACAACCGGCGCGCGAAATTCTATAAGCTGACCGCGGCCGGGAAGAAGCAGCTTGATGTGGAGTGGGAGACCTGGAAGCGGTTTTCAGGCGCGGTCGAGGTGATCCTGCGAGACGCTTGATCACATAGGCGCCAACGAAAGGAGGCCGGTATGCTGAGTAGATTGAGGACGGCGCTGCGAGCGCTGCTGCGCAGGTCGCAAGCCGAGCGTGAGATGGATGAGGAACTGCGCTACCACATCGAGCGGCAGACCGAGCAGAACATCCGGCTGGGGATGAGCCCAGAAGAGGCGCGCTACCTAGCTCGCAAGGCTTTCGGAGGTGTGGAACAGGCGAAAGAGCGGAGCCGGGACACTCGCGGTATAAGGCGCCTTGAAGAGCTTTGGCAGGATCTGCGTTATGGCGCCCGAATGTTGAAGAATCAGCCTGGCTTCACGTTGATTGCCGTCGTGACATTGGCATTGGGCATTGGCGCGAACACGGCGATTTTCAGCGTCATCAATGGCGTGTTGCTGCGACCGCTGGCGTTCCATAACCCGGATCGCCTCTTCATGCTCTGGACGAACAATCCGATCTATCAACTCGGCTTCCACGAATTCCCGGCGGCCAACACCGATTTACCCGAGTGGCGGGCGACCGCGACTTCCTTTGAGCAACTCGCCGCATTCCAATCCAACCCCGCTGATTTATCCGGCGGCGGCGACCCTGAGCAGGTCGGTGGGGTTGAAGTTACGGCGAATCTGCTGCCGCTGCTCGGCGTCCAACCGCTCCTTGGCCGCAATCTTTCAGCCGAAGAGGAGCAACCGGGCCGGGACCGCGTGGCGATTCTCAGTTATGCTCTATGGCAACGGCGATTCGGGGGCGATCGGGAGATTCTCGGCAAGACGATCACAGTTAATGGATCGCCACGCACAGTCATCGGCATCCTACCCGAAGGCTTTCATTTTCCACGAGCGACTGAGATGCCCTCGGCCTACCACCTGCCGGAAAAGACTGATCTTTGGACGCCGCTGGCTAGAGACGCCGGTTATTGGTCGACGAGATCCCAAAGACAATGGGTCCCGATTGTTGGACGACTGAATGCGGGCGTCACACAGGCGCAGGCGCAAGCCGAGATGGACGCCATCGCCGCACGGCAGGCAAGAGATTATCCACAAACCCACGGGGGCTGGCGCGTGTGGCTGACGCCGCTCTTCAACCAGGTCGTCGGCCAGACGCGCACGCCGCTGCTGGTCCTGCTGGGCGCGGTGGGTTTCCTGCTGCTGATCGCCTGCGCCAACATCGCTAGCCTGCTGCTGGCGCGCGCCGCTGCCCGGCGTCGTGAAATGGCGGTGCGCGCCGCTCTCGGCGCCGCGCGCGCGCGCATCATCCGGCAGTTGTTGACCGAAAGCCTGTTGTTGGCCACGCTCGGCGGCAGCCTCGGGTTGCTGCTCGGCCATTGGGGATTGGCTGTCCTGCTGAGCTTCATCCCGCCGACCGTGCCGCGCTTACAGGAGATCTCGCTGGACACTCAGGTTCTTCTCTTCACCACGTTGATTTCCATGCTAACCGGCGCGCTGTTCGGTCTGGTCCCCGCGTGGCAATCATCGAAGGTAAACCTTACCGAGGCTCTCAAGGATGCCGGTCGCGCGAATTCCGCGGGGCGGGGCGCCCACAGCCACGGCCTGCTTGTGACCGCTGAAGTAGCGCTGGCCGCTGTCCTGCTGGTCGGCGCGGCTCTGATGCTGCAAAGTTTTCAGCGGCTGCTGAGGGTGGATCTGGGCTTCAAGCCGGAGGGTGTCGCCACCTTTGAGGTATCGTTGCCAGGGTCGCGCTATCGGGATGGCGGTGAGCGCACGCAATTCTTTGACCGGGCGCGCGCGCAGTTAAGCAGTTTGCCTGGGGTGCGCGCAGTCGGAGCCATCTCCAACTTGCCGCTGAGCGGTAATGAAAGTATGGATTACTTTGCCGTCGAAGGCGCGGAGCCAGTACCGCGTGGCAAAGAGCCCGCGGCGGAAGACCGCGTGATCATCCCCGGTTATTTTGAAGCCATGGGGATGAACCTTATGAACGGGCGCGACTTCGAGGCGAGGGACGGCGCGGACAAGCCGCCCGTCGCTATCGTCAACGAGACGCTGGCCCGACAGTTTTTCCCCGAAGGGGATGCCGTTGGCAAACGCATTAAACGGGTATTGAGAGACAAGGACTGGAGAACGATAGTCGGCGTAGTTCGCGACGTGCGCGGTCATGCCCTGGAGTCGCGGGCGCGTCCGCAATTCTATCGCCCTCACGCACAGGCCCCGTACGGCAGGATGACGATGGCGATACGCGCCGATGCGACGGCGTTGCCTTCATTACGAAGTGCGATTCAGCAGGAGTTCATGGAACTCGATGCGTCACTACCGGTGGCCAACTTCCGCACGATGGACGAACTAGTAGCGAAGGCGGTGGCGCGGCCTCGCTTCAGCTCATTGTTGCTCGGCCTGTTCGCCGCCGCCGCGCTCATGTTGACCGTCGTCGGGTTGTACGGCGTTGTCGCCTATGGAGTCAATCAACGGACGCGCGAGATAGGCATGCGCATGGCGCTGGGCGCACAACAACAAAATGTGCTGGCGCTGATCATCCGCCAGGGCATGCGACCGGCATTTGTCGGAGTGAGCGTCGGGATGGTCGGCGCATTCGGGTTGATGCGCTTGCTGGCCGGTCAGCTTTACGAGATCAAGCCAACTGACCCGGCAACGTTCGGTATTGTCGCGCTCGGACTGTTGTTCGTATCACTCGCCGCCTGCTACATCCCGGCGCGGCGGGCCGCGAAAATCGATCCGATGGCGGCGCTTCGCACTGAGTGATTCGGATTCACAAGTGAGAGATGGATTCGCGTCGAAATTAAGCTGCCTGATTTTTGACCCCGTTGACGATTCATTCGTTTGTCGCCGTTCTTCCCGCTCTGTTAGGAGCGCAATGTTTATAGCTTTGAGCGCCTCTGGTCTTTCAGCTCCGTTAGATCTTGCCAAATGGCACACCGCTCGTGGTTCTTTGAAATTTTTGTGGTTTTCAATGCTCATGGGTTTATCGCTTTGGGGCAAGACATAACCTTTTTCTGTGGGGCAGGAGCGCCTTCAATCAAATCGCTCAAAGACGCATCGGGTGAGCGCTCGGGTTGCTCCCACCGGGTAAGGGGATGGCATTGCTGCCATCTCCCTCCCCTAAGAACCGTGCTTGCGACTTTCACCGCACACGGCTCAAGCATTTCAAACGCCCTCTTCGGAGAACGCGGTACAGCAACCAAAGCTTTCTGCGAGATAAGTTTGTCCGTGCAATTGCATATGACAAATCGGATGCATCACAACCAGATTGGCCATTGAATCATCACCGCCGTTCACCACCCAGACACGGTGATGCAAGTGCCAGCTGGTTTCGGGAGTGATCTTCTGTCCGCATTGCGGGCATCGGCCATTCTGATTGAACCACAGCTTCAAAAGCTTCTCGTATCCGCGGAAGTTCTCTCTCATTTGAAGTCCAAGTCGTTCTTCAATGTAGCTCTCCCAGCTCGGATCGTAAGGATTGGCTGCGGCTTTGATCTTGACGTGACGCTTGATTGGCACGTCCTTCGCATTGACTAATCGGATCGTTCGAGGCTTGCCCCGGCGATCCAGTGTAGTTCCCTCCAAGACGTAATGCCTGTCTCCGACCTGTGTTAAGTACTTCTCGTAACACCATCGGAGGTTCTTGTCGGGATGGCGACGTTGCATCCAACGTTCAAGTTCACAGAAGATGCGATGGTCCACATAGCTGAAAACCTTCTTGCTGGTGGTCGTTCGATGAAACATTGCCCAACCCCGGATCTTCGGGTTGAGTTTCATCAGGAGGCGCTCCACTGGCGCGTGAAGGTTCTCTTTGAAAGTGGTTTTGATCTCGGCCAGGAAAGTTTGCACATTCCGTTGCGACGGCTTTATCAGCAACTTGCCGCCGTGTTTCTGAAAGTGCTTGCCCAGGAAATCAAAGCCCTCTTCTATGTGCGTGATCTTGGTTTTACTCTCTGAAAGCTTCAGTCCTCGCGGATTGAGGAATTCCGCTATCAGAGGTCTGACTTCTTCTTCCAGCAGTTCTTTCGTTCTGCCAGTGATGACGAGTCGAGTAGCGCGGGGGAATTTCACCCCCGCGCCCTCACAGAACCGGACATGAAACTCTCGCCTCATCCGGCTCCTACGATCCAGCCTCAGGTCATAAGGCTTCGCTTCAGGCACGGGCTCCTCCCATTGCTGGTTGGCCTGCGCCATCAGCCAGATCGTCAGGCCCCTTCGCTCCACCCGCGTTACCGGGTTTCCTCACTACTACGGGCCTGTCCGCCCCTCCGCCCCGCATCGGTACTCTGCCCCTTGCGGGTCTGCCGCTTGGGGGTCTCCCTTGAACATCGAGGCTGGAGGTTCCCACGTTCCGCACAAGAGCCTGCACTGAACTCACGCCGCCTTTATGCCGGTCACCACTCGGGCAGTAAGCAGGTTGCTCCCGAGCTTTGTCCCGGAGCAACGACTGGACTCCGGTTTCGATGGCATCCCTACGCTTTCGACATTTCATCAGCGGTTCACTCACGTTCGTCTTTCCAGCGCACACCTGACGGGTTTGTCCCGCCTTTTCCTAAACGCTCACTACCCCGGCCATTGTGCCGGAGCAGCTTCAGGTGGTTTGGACCCTGGCCCTGCAGCCCGAGTCCGAGGGGCCCACCCTCATCTCATGTGCAGTTCGGCTGCTTTCAGGTGGCCATCTCGGCCTCCTTTCCGCGCCTTCGTGGCGCACAGTCGTCAGCGAACCGCACAAGTTTGACCTGGTGACCGCGACGCGGAGGGAAGCATTCCGTCAGCAATGATTCCAACCCGTCAAGGGTCAGATTCATTAAAACTGGTGAGATGATTCCTCCCTGTGGTGTGCCGGTCGTGGTCAGGCTAAAGGACTCTCGCTCGATGACTCCTGCTTCGAGCCACTCCTTCAGGATCGCGCGATCTATCGGAATGTGTGATAACAACCACTCGTGCGAGATTTCATCGAACGACCTCTCAACTTGATACCCCCTTCCAGAACCCACCCTCAGAAGAGCCGACCATGATCGAGGTCACGGATCCAACCCATCCACTTTTTGGACGCCGTTTCCAGATCATCTCTGTCACCAGACCTCTCCACTCTCCCGGCCACGTCTTCGTTCGCCATCGCGAGAAGATGGTTTTACATATTCCAGTCACCGCTACTGATCTCACCTTATCTCGCGAGACCATCCGCACCAAGTTAACCTCGCAGGCTCTTGAGGAGTTCATCTCATTAGCCAATCAATGCGAGGTTTTATGCCAATCCACCCAACAGGCGTCTGGGGGCAACTCTCCCCAGAACTCCAACAACAAGTCATCGCGGAGATCACCGCGATCCTCCAGGAGGTAATTGATGAGCATTTCAGAATTGGTCACAACGCAACATCTCTCCCGCAAAGCGATCATCTACATTCGCCAGTCAACGCCACATCAAGTACTGACCAATCAGGAGAGCCTCGACTTGCAGTATGCGCTCAGGCAGCGCGCACTCAGTCTCGGCTGGCGTGATCAGGATATCGAGGTCATTGATGCGGACCTCGGCCTGACTGCTGCAGCCGCGCACCATCGCGAAGGCTTCAAAGAACTCGTCGCCCAAGTGACTCTCGGCCAGGTCGGAATCATCTTCAGTTATGAAGCCTCACGACTGGCGCGCAATAATAGCGACTGGTACCCGCTCCTTGATATCTGCAGCTTCAAAGCCTGCCTCATCGCAGATCGTGATGGCATCTATGACTCGGCCACTCCTAATGGCCGCTTGTTGCTCGGCCTGAAAGGGACTCTCTCGGAGGCAGAACTCTTTACCATTAAGGCACGCATGCACGCCGGACTTCTCAACAAAGCCGAGCGCGGTGAACTCGCACTCAAGCTTCCCATCGGCCTCGTGCGTGACCAACTTGGACGCGTCCAAAAGCATCCTGACCGTGAAGTTCAGGATCGCATTACTCTGGTCTTCCGGATTTTTCTCGAGCGGCGGACAGCCAGTAAAGTCCTACAGTATTTCAATCGGCAACAACTCTTGCTGCCTCGCTCGGACCGCTTTGGAGACTTGGTCTGGAGGCAACCGACCATCAGCTCGATCATTCTCTTTCTCAAAAATCCGGCCTACGCTGGAGCCTTTGTCTATGGGCGAAGCAGGCACCCGCCTCGGGGCACTGTACATCGCACTCAGGGCGTCAAACGCCTCCCGATAGAAGAGTGGAAATTTCGGATCAACGACAAATATCCAGCCTATATTTCCTGGGAAACCTTTGAGAAAATTCAAGCCATGCTCCGCGATAATCATGCCGAATATGACCGCAATAAAACCCGCGGCATTCCGAGAGCCGGACAGGCGCTCTTGCATGGCTTGCTCTACTGCGGTGAGTGCGGCCATAAGATGCTGGTCCAGTACAAACACAACACCTTCTACTTATGCAACGCGCTGCGTCAGAAATATGGTGTCCCCGTTTGTCAGAACATCCCCGGCGACCCGGTTGATCAAGCGGTCATCAAGGCCTTCTTTGAGGCGCTCTCACCCGTCGAACTCGATGTCTATGCGCGAGCCATGGCGGCTCATCAAGAAAGCCTCGATCAAGCTCGCCAAGCGCGAGAGCAACAGATCGAGCGATTACGTTATCAAGCCACCTTGGCGCAACGACAATTCAACCGCGTCGATCCCGACCACAGACTGGTGGCCTCAGAGCTAGAGGCTCGATGGGAAGCGGCGCTGCGCGAGTTGAAGCAAGCAGAAAAAGCCGCGACACAAGCCTCTCAGGCTATCATTGCCCCTTTTACACTGACCGCTGAGCTGAAGGAGGCATTCACTGCTGTCGGGCAGAAACTACCTCAAATCTGGGATCAAAATCTGCTCTCGCGCGAGCAGAAGAAAGCGCTCCTGCGTTGCTTGATCGACAAAATTGCGCTACATCGCATCGCGCCTGATCGTGCGCAGGCGCGCATCGTCTGGATCGGCGGCGAAACGACCACCTTGCAGATCCAGGTGCAGGTCAAAAGATTCGCGGCGCTCGCTGGCGCGCAAGAAATGGAGCGAACGATCATCAAACTTGCCGCCGAAGGGATCTCTGACGAAGAGATCGCGCGGCGCCTCACCGAAAGCGGTCATCGCTCACCGATGCGCCAACACGTTTTGCCGAGCACTGTGCGGACGATCCGTCTCAAACACGGAATCATGATCAAGCGCCATCAATCGCACCCGCGTCGAATTGACGGTTACCTCACTGTCACTCAGCTTGCCAAAGAACTTGGGGTTTCTGTTCATTTCATCTACGATCGCATTCACAACGGCACAATTGAGATCGCCAAAGATGAAGCGACAGGACTCTACTTGTTTCCCGACCGGCCGACGACCATCAAGCAGTTCAGAAAGTTGATCGACGGCCGCCTCCAAACCTTGGATTTTTGATAGGAGCATCAACATGCGTGATCAAAACAACTTTGAATGTCGCCCTCTAATATCCACTGCGGTGAGGTAGAGCGAGAGAGCAGAATGAAGCATTGCTCAATCGCATCGGCTACAGACCGTTCTTTCCGAAAACCATAGGAGTTCGGATCGGCGGTCGTTTCGGCAAGGGGTTCGAGAGCCAGCAAGTGCAGCGCCTGATGGGCGCGATCATCCATCGTCGGAATTCCGAGCGGGCGACGGCCCTTCCCGTTCTTCTTGGCGATGTAGACGCGCTTGAGGGGCTGCGGTTGGTAATCTTCTGCGCTGAGTTTTTCCACGGCCTGCGCTTTCTTCTCCGGCGTGTCGAGTATTTGCCCATCTACACCGGGAGTGCACCGACCGGGATTTTCAACCACTCGTCGAACAGCGAGACAGTGCGCGCTGTAGGAACGAGTGAGAATGAATTGCAAGGCGCGGACTGTCCGCTTCTTGCCTTGTTGCTGCGCCTGTACGATTCGCCTTTGCAAACGACGCACGTTGCGATTGGCTCGCTTCCAGTTGATGGAACGCCAGTCAATGGCTTGACGCAGGCTCGCGCCAGCAGCGCCCACAGGCGCGGCTTCAAGTTCCCGACGAATTCCTGTTTGTTGCGTCATTGTCATAGAGTCTCGTACCGAAACACCACGCGGAAGTCTGCACGGTTACCCGTACCGTGATGTTGTTGGCCGCCAGGCCAACTCAACGGCTATCCCGGATCATTACAATCAGGCATTGGCTTTCTCCGCGATCTCATACCCGACCTCCCGTGGGTCTTCCTTGCGGTCGACTTTCCTGGAAGCAAAACATCTCAGGAGAAGGCTGGGCTTACCACGTTCCGCGTCGATCACAGGGTCGGTTAGGTCTCGCCTGGACGCCGGTGACCCTCTTGTCCACGATGCAGGAACGCTGAGCCTGCATACCGGCCACGTACCTTTTGGTCACAGCGTGACAGCCTCTTACGCTGCTCTAGGGATAACGGCGCGTGTGCGGCGATTCAGATATCTTGACCATGCGATCCATTTCTAGCCCCCGACCGCCTTGAGGCTGGCAGTCGCCGTCGCCCCTCACAGTTAGACGGCCATCGGATGATGAGGTTTCATTGTCCCGGCAGCTCTTTATTCATGCCGGTAGAAAACCGCTGGTGGAACGGCGGGAGAAGTCCTGCGCGCGCAGTCTTCACAGTGATTGACGCGACTTCGTGTCGCAGCAGCATTGCCCTATCCTCCTGCGCGACGGTTCGATTGTCTGCAAGACGTGGCGGAAATCAACTAGTGGGAGAAGTGCTTTACTTATCGAGTTCAAATTGCGCCGCGAATTCTATTGGCGCGGTGCGAAACTTTTGACAA
>WNGA01035188.1_pt1 | contig 11039 bp, 11 predicted proteins | sample 5400061 | NCBI WGS metagenome assembly WNGA01 (sample SAMN13153366, study PRJNA577476) | soil metagenome | isolation source: 100 cm soil or saprolite under grassland replicate 2 | place: USA:California | collected 2016-06-15
AAGCCAGAGTTGTTGACAAGTTGAATGCAATCGATCCCGAACTCCCGCGCTACGCGCCCTTATTGGATGTCATTCTGCCCATCCCCGTTCCGGATAACGAATTAACTTCAGCCATGGTCGGTGAGATCCGCGCTAGCAACATTCGCGAGGTATTGACGCGTTTGTTGAATCACGCGGCGAGCCAGGCGCCTCTTGTGATCGTGATGGAGGATGTGCACTGGCTGGATTCCGCTTCCTGGATATTGCTGGCCGACGTGCATCAAAAAGTTCGCCCGATCTTACTAGCCCTCAACACACGTCCTTTGACGCCACCCGTTCCCCAACAATTCAAGGAAATTGCCGAGCATCCGAATACAAAATTCATCAAACTGGATGCGATGTTACTTGATGATGTTGAAGCGTTAGTCTGCCAGCGGCTGGGTGTTAGATCCATTCCACCGGAAATTGGGAAATTGATTCGAGAGAAATCAGAAGGCCACCCGTTCTTTGCGGAAGAATTGGCATATGCGCTGCGCGATTCCGGGATTTTGAATATAGAAAATCAGGAATGTCGACTCTCTTCCAGATTTGCCAGCCTGGCTGACATTATGCTGCCTGACTCGCTGCAAGCTGCGATTACGAATCGCATCGATAGTCTCAATCCATCCCAGCAACTGACGCTGAAAGTAGCCAGTGTCATCGGGCGAATCTTCGCCTTTCGTGTGCTTCAGGCGATCCATCCCATTGAATCGGATAGACCTGTCCTCAACGGCTATATGGATAATCTCACCCGTTTGAGCCTGACCCTGATTGAGTCAGAATCACCCGATTTGGCTTATATATTCAAGCATGCCATCACGCAGGAGGTCGCTTACAACCTGATGCTCTTTTCGCAGCGCAGGCAGTTGCATCAGGCGGTAGCCGAGTGGATCGAGAAAAACTATGAAAGAGATATAGCCTCTTATTACACATTGCTTGCCTACCATTGGACTCAGGCCGCCGAAACTCTTGATCCCACACAACAAGACCTGATCGTGATGAAAGCAGTGGATTATTTGGAGAGGGCCGGCGAACAGGCGATGCAGAATTTTGCCAACCAAGAGGCGATCCAGTTCTTTAACCAGGCGCTCAAGTGGGAAGCTAAATTGCAAAAGCCCGAAAGTAAAGAGGCGATCTGGGACCGTCAAGTTCGCAGAGCGCGCTGGCACAGCAGATTGGGGCTGGCTTATTACAGCCTTGGCTCCTTGCCAGATTGCGATGCACATGTGCGCGAAGCGCTGCAATTGCTAGGTTCTGCTCTGCCCAAAACGAGCTTCCAATTCGCTTTAAGTTTGATTCCCCAAATCATCCAACAAACCCTGCACCGAATTTTCCCTTCACGCTATATTGGCGTGATTTCTAATGAAAAGGAAAGAGCAGTTGCGATCGAAGTTGGGCGTCTCTATGAACTAATGTCGCGGATTTACTTCTATTCAAACGAGACGGTTCCCATCATGTACGCTATTCTGCATTTCCTTAACACGGCTGAATTGGTGGGCTCATCTCCAGAATTGGCCTCGGCATATGCAGGGATGGCGGTCCTTGCGGGATTTGCGCAAATGCACTCGCTGGCCGAGATGTATGTGGAACGCGGGCTTTCAGTTGCCAAAGAAGTGAACCAGCCGGTCAACTTGGCTACCGTAGGCGTTGTGACGGGCGCGTATAAGATCACAGTTGGAAAGTGGGACGAAGTCCGCTCGATGGTAGAGGAGGCAAAGGCAATCTGCGAGAAGTTGGGCGATTATCGTCAATGGGGTGATTGTGCTGCCATGTTAGGTGAAAATGCCATACTGTCTGGCGATATACCCTATGCAATAAAAATCCAGGAGACATTGCTTGCAGATGCCCGCCGCCGCCGTAGTCCCTTACATTTGTGCTGGGGTTTACTGGGAGTCGGATCCAACAATATTCGTTTGGGAAACGTAGGCGAGGTGGTGCCAATGCTTGAGGAAGCCACTCGCATTTTGGAGGAAACCCCAAACCTTGCTTCTTTCATTGAAACATATGGTCAACTTGCTTTGGCTTACCTACGCCTCGGGAAGAAAGAAGAGGCGCTTGCTGCCGCAGGCAAAGTTCTGGAATTGATGGGAAAGACATCACCCACAGTCTATTCGATGATAATTGGATTCTCTGCTACAGCAGATGTTTATTTTGAGCTATGGGAAGAATCGCTTCGGGAACCGGACAAAAAAGCTGATTCTGATAAATTAAAAATTCTCGCCGAGAGGGCTATCAAACTCTTGCGCGCATTTCAAAATGTATTTCCTATCGGCCAGCCTCATACTCCTTTTTATCAGGGCTGGCATGCGCAGCTTACTGAAAAACCTCAAGTGGCAGTCAAATTGTGGAAAAAGAGTTTAGAGGCTGCGCTAAAATTCAATATGCCTTATGAAGAAGGCCTGGTGCGCATTAAATTAGGATCGTCTCCTCTTGAGATTGAGGATACACGCCGAGAGCATTTCAGGTGCGCGATCGAAATTTTCCAGCACATGGGCGCTAGCCATGAATTAAGGGTCGCACAAGAGGAATTCGAAAAAGCTGGATTGTAGGTCACGCTTATAGCGTGACGGCCTCAGAAGCACAGTATCCAACAGCGAACCTACTCTGCGTGACGTATGCGCTGATAATGAAATTGGTCACGTTCAAAACGTGACCTACCGCTAAAGCTGAATTCTAATCTTTGCCCGCAACCTCTTTCAATTTTAGGGTTACTTATTACATTGTTAGTGTCGTAACTTCCTTAAGCTGTAGGGTATCTTGCTAAACTTGAGAGGATAAAATTGATTGTGACCGTACAATTTAATATGATTACCCCGCCTGCAATCCGCGTAGAAAGCGTGCGGGATTCCAGGCGGGGTTGCGATACTAGCGGTAAATTTAAACTTCGAAGGAAAAAATGACGACAATAGCATCTCCAGACTGGAGAATGGATATTCCTGGGCCGGAGCCGGTCCCACTTTTAGGGTGGTTGCCAAGACTGATTCGATTCGTTTTTAATCCACTCTCAACATTAGAATCTCTACGCAGGCAATATGGCAATATGGTCAGGTTGGGGGTTGGAAAACATTCAGTAATCCTCATATTTGATCCGGAATACAACCGCCATATCTTACGTGATCCATCGGTATTTTACACCTACGATCTGGAATTAGTGCCTGTCCCATTTCCGAAAGATAGTTCGTTGGCCCACGTGACGACCGGAATGCCGCTTATGAACGGTCCGCGTCACAATGACCATCGCAGCGCTTTGCTTCCCTATTTTCATCGTAAATTTATCGCTCGTTACCATGATGCGTGTGTAGACGCAACCGAGAGAAAGCTTGCCTCTTGGAAAATAGGGGCGGTGGTAGACCTGCGGACTGAAATGGAACAGCTTGCTATGTGGCTGGCAACTGTCCCTGTTTTAGGACTCGATCCAGAAGAGGAAGGCGAAGCGATCGGTCGCCAGTTGGAAAGAACGATGAAATTATTGTTCAATCCGCTGGCGCTTCTATTTCCTTACAATGTCCCTGGCTTTCCGTATCACAGTTTGCTGAAAAGCGGCGAAGAAATGGAACGTGTGGTAAGGAAAGTGATCGAACGAAAAAAAGCCGAAGGCTTGAAAGGTGACGACATATTATCGGCCATGATCCAAATGCGCCAGCAGGATCCCGATAGAATCAGCGAGCATGAGTTAATTGGCCATACGGCAACTATGTTTCGCGGTGGGTACAATCCAAATGGGATGGTTTTATATTGGGCGATATTTCTGCTCGGCCAACACCCTAATACCCTGAAGAAAGTGTTGGCCGAATTGGCTCAAACCTTGCGTGAGGATATCCCTACTACGGAACAGATCGAAAACCTGCCTTATCTTGAAGGTGTGATCAAAGAGACAATGCGCCTGTTCCCAGCAGGAACGTGGACTGCCCGCCTTGCCATGCAACCATTTGAGCTAAACTCGCATTCTCTGCCAAAAGGCACATGGGTTGTGATGAGTCCGTATGTCACTCATCGCATCCCGGAAGTATTCCCCGAGCCAAATAAATTCCTTCCAGAGCGCTGGCTTTCCATTCATCCTTCTGCCTATGAGTTCATGCCGTTTTCAGGTGGACCCAGATATTGTATTGGTATGTCTCTTGGATTGATGCAGTTGAAGATCGCACTTGCTATCATTCTCCAGCGGTATGCACTAACCCTCCGACCAGGTACGGTTGTTACCTGCGAAGGGCTGAACGCCATTCGTCCAAAAAATGGATTGCCCATGATCCTCAGCCAGCCTGGTGAAGAGCCGCATCCAACTGCGTTTGAAGGAAATGTAAAAGCAATCGTTGAGTTTTCTTGATGCATAAACCCGAAACGAGTAAAATGAATTGCCGGTTTACCTGTAAGGAAGGTGCATCCAAGGAGATGAATTAAATTACAAAGATAAGGGATCGTTTTTCATTTAAGATATATCAAATTCAATCCTATAAGGAGGATGATATGACATCGAAACATTTTGTTCCAATTGCATCAGCCATCTCACTTTTAGTCATTGCTTCATTAGCCTGTGCAGCCCTTTCCAAACCGGAGCCGACTCCTACGCCTCTTCCACCGCCGACAAATACCCCCATACCATTACCATCACCGACAGAAAGACCTACATTAGCGCCTCAACCTCAACCGTCTGCGGCGCCAACTCTGGCGATTTCTCAACCAAACCAAGAATTCGAAAGTCTGCTCAATAAGTTTTATGATAAAGGATATGTTTCGACAACAGAAGGCGATTACTCTGAATTAGAGCCTTTCAACGAGAATTGGGCGCAACTTGGCTGGTATCAGTGGTGGCAATATGACGAAGTTGTCTCAGACTTCCTGTTCAAAGCTCATTTCAAATGGTCAACAGCCAATGAAACTCCTGAGGTTTCAGGTTGTGGGGTTATTTTTGGACTTCAGGATAATGACAACCATTATGCTGTATTCCTCGACAAGTCAAGGATCCTCTTCCTGATGTCTAGGGGATCGAACGTGTATGAGGTAGGAAAAAGTAGTGGTTCCGGGCGCACGAACTTTAGTAACCCAGCCGAAGCAGATTTTGCTATTTCAGTGAAAGGCAAGAATGCATATGTGTCCGTGGATGATGAAGTCACTGGATATACATTGTCACAGGATCAATCCACCCAGGGTAACTTCGCTCTGACGATACTCTCCGGCACCAACCGGGATTACGGCACGCGTTGTGAGATGACCGATTTGGTCTTCTGGACGCCGAAGTAGTCGCCAAAGAATAAAATATATGATATCCAGCCCTCTGAATGATCATCAGAGGGCTGGTTTGTTTTATTAACCACTTTACAAGGTGTTTATCGCAAGGGAAAGATTGTACTTAATGACAATCCTTCCCATATCCCTGATGAAACCCCCGTGATTGTCACATTCCTGGGTGTCGAAGGGATTGACCTGGGCGCACGCGGAATTAATGAGGAGCAAGCCAGGGTGTTACGCGCGCAACTCGCCGCCTTTGCAGAAGAGTGGGATAGTCCTGAGATGAGCTTGTATGACAACTACGAAGCGCACGCTTAAACGCGGCGACGTTGTTCTGGTACTGTTTCCGCATTCGGACTTGAAAACTGCCAAACCCCGCCCTGCCTTGATCGTTCAAACAGATAATCTTGAAAGCGGCTTGCCGCAGGTCATTGTCGCGATGATTACCAGTCGCATGTTTCGTGCCAACCACCCAAGCCGCCTATTGATCGAGTTGGATTCGCCCGCCGGGAAAGAATCCGGTTTACTGACCGACTCGGTCGTGATGACCGATAATCTTGCCACCATTTCCGAGATTGCTGTAGACCGTGTTATTGGAAAGATCCCAATGAGGGAAGTGGATAAGGCGCTCAAGTATACTTTGGGGTTATAAACAAGAACTTCGAGATTTTTGCGAAGCATGCCTTTGGTACAAAATCTCCGAGTTCTTTCATAATTTCTTGTGATGACGTATAACGCTATTTCAACGGGACGCATTTGCAATAAGAGGAATGTCAGCAAGACCGCTGACTGCCTGACGGGCCTTTGCCTTGTGGAACCGTGAACATCTCGATGACCGTGTGGACTAACGGCCTAATGCATTGGACGTTTTGAACGCAAGATTCGATAGCCAAAGCATTTGTTTGCCTGATTATTAGCTCACGCTACGTATATCAGATTGTGTTCCTTATGCACTTGCGAATGAAATCTGGCGCCATCGCTTTCGGATTTATGCCTAATACGAGACTTGAACGGCTTAGCTCATCATATGGGGTCAGCCCTATCGTTAAAATATTTATTCCAGCCTTTTGACATCTACTGCGCAAATTTGGAGTTTATAGCGATTAATGACACGCAAGAATACATGGGATATCGTGGTTGTAGGCGGGGCAAACATGGATTATCTCGTGCGTGGACGCGAATTGCCCAAGCCCGGAGAAACTGTAATGGGCGATGAATTTCAGGAAGCACCTGGCGGTAAAGGCGCGAACCAGGCAGTGGCAGCAGCGCGGCTGGGCGCACGCGTAGCGCTCGTGGGGCGAGTCGGAACGGACAAACGGGGAAAAGCAATCTTGAAGCAACTGAAGAAGGAAGGCGTAAATACAAAATATATTGTCAGCGATGAAAAAGAGCCAACGGGTGTTGCTCTGGTTCTCGTCGGTGAGGGAGGCGAAAAAGAAATTCTCACTGCGCCTGGAGCCAACCGTCAGTTCAGTGTGAATGAGGTCCGTGATGCCACTCAGGTGATTCAGTCCGCGCGGATTTTGCTTATTCAACTGGAAGTGCCATTGGAAACAGCCGATCTCACTACCCGATGAGTTGTTGCGCATAGTGAGTCTGATCAAGCCGAATGCACGGGAGGCTGAAGCTCTTACTGGTGTCCAAGTGCGTGACCGCAACTCTGCGCGCAACGCGGCGAAACGCCTGCTCGAACGTGGAGTGGGTGCAGTTGCAGTGCAAGCCGGTGATGAAGGAAACTTAGTTGTCACGTCTGAGCAAGAATACTGGCTGCCCAAAATTCCAGTACAAAGCGTCGACGCGACCGGGGCCGGAGATGCATTTGCCGCCGCGCTGGCAGTCGCGCTGTCAGAGGAACGCTCGTGGCCGGAAGCCGGCGCGTGGGCAAGTGCTGCCGCTGCACTCAAGACAACCAAAATCGGCGCTCAAGCCGGACTGCCGACACGCGAACAAGTGTTAGCGCTACTTGAAAAGGAAGGAATCAAGCCCCAAACGTAGATTAGATCAAGTGCGTGAGCTTATGCTCTGGCAGGGTCTGTGACCCTGCAGTTTACAAGTTAGGTTTCTTGCCGACTTAACTTCTCGCTGGCGAGTCGATTCAGACTAATTCCAGCTTCTGCCGCTTCGATTGATAAACGACGGTGTAGGTCTGGCGGAATCCTGATCATGAACTTCCCACTGTATTGCTTAATGGCAATCGGTTCGGGAACAGGTTCGCCATTCTTGTTTAAGTCGGTAACTACCTTGGCTACTACCTGACGGATTCCTTTGAGCGCATCTTCCGGCAATGGTGCCAGCCAGCTCAAGCTGGGAAACTCAGCACATAAGCCAACGTACTCGTTATCTTCTTCCGACCAGGTTACGCGGTAAGTATATCGGTCATTCTTTAACATCTTTCTGTGTCTCCAGGCGTTCAATCGCCTTCAATACTTGTCTTACCTGATATGCTTTCGCCATTCCTTTGTCATTCTGGATATTGACTCGCGGGTCTCCTTGCCAGGGCGTTTTGTAGATTCGATGACTACTACCTCTTTGCCGAGCCTCTCCAAAATAACAATCACACACTTTGCAAAGGTCTTGGAAACTAATCCCTTTTGGATTGTGCCGCATTTTTGCGACGATGTCTTCAGCCTTTGCCATGTCACGATGATACCATTATTGGTATTAATGTCAAGATATGAAAATTTGGATATTACGCTTATTCTTCCCCTATCGTATCGCCAGCCCGAAGGTGGTGCACTTCGACCAAAGGGAGTGTCGAAGTGGCTTCCATGCACTGAGCCGTTGGGTTGACTGGCGTAGCCGTGTCGAAACCAGGCGGATTTATGTGTGCCCCTCAGGGTATCCCCGCTCTTCTACAACACGCGGCGGATGTGAAGTGTTGTTTATTTCGGCGAAACCACTTAAGACTATCAACGGCTGTCTGTCACCGTATTAGGCAATGATTGTCTACCGAAATTTAAGAATTCAGAGTTGCAGGACGTTTATACGCCCTTAGTATTTGCCTATAAAGATCCCATGGTTCTTCAGATTCCAGAACCTTGCGTAGCCCAGTCTTGGGAAACATATCTCTTAACCCAAAGGTTACTTGCCGATCACTGTAATCTGTATGAATAGTTTTAAATCCCTGTGTTGAAAAAGCGGATGCAAGGTAGAAAAATTTTGTGCTGGTATCAGATTCCTTCTTCTCAACATGCTTTTCAAGTTCCTTCATATTATTAAAGATAAATATCTCTCTAGCCCCTTTAAATATAGAAAGTCGCCTCATTACCTCTTTTGTTAGGTTTAAAACATCAGTTTGTGTTAACTTCACAATTTTGCTTCTATTTTTTCCATATTTGCAGACAATAAACTTGCCATCTACCTTAGAATCAAAGTGTTGAGCAATATTCCTCCACTCGCTAATTTTCAAATTCCATGGTTCAGGACTAACAAGACTTTTATTCGCAATTTTCGATTCTATTTCTGAGACAATAGCGCCTAAACTCATTTCATTAATATGGTTAAGTTCATTATTTCCTTCTGCTAATCTTAGTACGCATAAAAATTCTCTTAAGTAAGTTTGAAGAGGGGATTCGGTAAGCAAACCAATATTTCTAAAACATTCAAAACGTAATTCCTCAAGATCCAAGTCTTTCTTCTCAACTTCAAAATTTACTTGTGCCGTGAAATCTGCTAATCCCTTATCTAATTCTTTTTCCATCATCGCAATTGTCTTAAATAACAAATTTGAGTTCTTACTCTCAGCTTGATAATATGTTTCCAGTGTCGTTTCAAAAAGTTCATTCCAATCCGGTCTAGAAAGAATTTTCGCGATATTTGCGGCTTCAACAGCCAATACTCCGGTGGCGTTCCTCATTAAATATTCTTTATCCTCAATATAAGGACCCAGTACTTCAATGATAAATGCCTTGATTTCATCGGGCGTTAGTTGCTCCTTTGCTGAAATCCACAGATAGGGATTGTTTTTGTCAAACGAGTCCAGAAAATTTTTCTTCATCACTTAATATTTAGACCTTTAGTGAAGGAATTCAATGTCAATTACTAGATGTGAGCGACATGTTGAGGTTTGTTGATGGATTTTGCGAAAGCCGTGTTGCGTAACATTGTTGCTAAATTCTTACTTTATGATAAAAGTTACTCGCTTATCAAATTTGGATTGATATTCTTCTAATAGATCTCTTTTATCTGGTCTTATGATAAGAACTATAACAATTCCAAATTCTTCTAGTTGTCTAATTATCTGCCCAGTTAGACGATCATAATCATCTCTGTTTGGATGCAACTTTATTTCTAGCCCAATTCCAGATGCAGCTAGAATATCTGTTAGCGATGATCCTTTTTGTTCTGGTGCTTTAATTCCCTTTCCTTCAAGATATTCGGCAAGTGCTGCAACATAAGATTCTTCATGCTTGTACCGCTGCTTTGGTGTCCAAGAATTAATAAGACTTGCAATATCTGATACCTTTCTTTGAACTTCCTCCGACACATGCTTCTTTAGCCATTTTGGTTTCTCCTCCTGTGTTTGCTTGAAACCATCAGATGTAAGCCAAATAGTCGATACTTTGCCTCCAGCTCCCCAGGCTCCAACCATGCGTTTGAACTTGATTAAGCCAGCATCACTCAAATAAGCACAAATAGTTTCAAAATCTCGGTGGTCAATCTCCAGATATTCACATACCGAATCAATATCATTAATGCCCTGGTTACTAGAAATTGCTCCGCGGTTGCCTAAGTAATTGAGCAATAGTTTATTTTTTGCCAAAATCTGCTCTTTAGTCAACATATCACTCTACCTTCACGAAATAATTATAGCCTGCATTAGAAAAGAAAAGCCTCAGAGACTCAAACATCTCCGAGGCTTTACTGTTTTACTGATTACTGTCCACTGATTACTCAGTTACCAAATCCCTATCATATCCTTCAGGTAACCAGCAACACAACACCAACTCCCTCGCCGCCTTCACGTTACCGCAAACTCAGGGATAGCCTTGCTTTTATCGTAGAATATGACACCCACGCGCTGAATATGTTCGATCACATCGGGGTCGCCAATGTCGTTGAAGATGGATAGGTCAATGGTGTATGGCAGAAGCAATTCGTCCAGGTCGTCGAGGATTTTATAAAGCACGTTCAGCGATAAATCCGTGCCGCCGCGCAGGGTCAAGTCAATATCAGAGCCGTTTTTATAGTTGCCTTTAGCGCGCGAGCCGTACAGGATCGCCTTTTCTACCTGTGGGTAGCGACTCAGAACAGCGTTAATTTTCTGAATGGTGGATTGCGGGAGACCGTATTTCATGCGCCTGCCTCCTTTTTCAGTCCCTCCAGTTTGATTCGGAGCGTCTCGAATTCCGTAAAGTAGGTTGCGCGGATGGCAGAAACGATTTGGGCGGCTGTGGCTTCTTCATAGGTATGTGAGGTCAAGTTGCGGCTGCGGATCATGTCCATCCATGCCTCACCATTCTCGATCAACCCCGTTTTGAAGGCTTCGCGGGTTGCGTCTCTTGAACCGTACAGATTTTGAACGCCGCGCTCTTCCAGAAAATCCTTCAGTGTATTCCACGCCAGTTCATGTGTGAATTCGAATGCCTGGATCAGCCCCTGCTCTTCGAGTTTCGAGAGCTGACGCTCCTTCGCCAGTGCAACGGCTTCTTCCAACTGCAACAGGGCTTTGATGAAGTGGTTGAAGCGTTGGATCCAGCGGATGTCTTGTGTGGTCATAAATGTAATTATACAGCAATCAAAAGCCTCAGAGATGGTGCTCTCCGAGGCTTTATTGTTTCACTGAATGCTGTCTA